>ERZ761602.6878-NODE-6878-length-12422-cov-20.323684_pt1 | contig 12422 bp, 11 predicted proteins | sample MGYA00512165_ERZ761602 | MGnify/ENA primary metagenome ERZ761602 (study PRJEB28899, sample SAMN02445085) | bioreactor sludge metagenome | biome: EBPR sludge; isolation source: Thorneside wastewater treatment plant | place: Australia: Brisbane, Thorneside... | reverse complement strand
GGTCTTATATTGTAGGATAAAAAATCCCAAAAAATTGAACATTTAAAAACAAAATATACGGCTTGAAAGGAAGCCGAAAGAGAAAATGAAACTACATAAATTATTCATTTTATTTTTTCTTGCACTGGGACTGTCTTTGCTAAACACAAATGATGTCCATTGCCAGGAAGAAAGCCAGGAAGTCGGCTTGGAAAGTACCCAGCCGACGACCGATAGCCTCACGGAAAAAATAAGCACAGGTTATGTTCCTCCGCCTCCGGGACAATGGAACAGCATAATCTTAACCGCTTACCGATATATATTCACCGAATATAATTATTGGGAATATTTCGCATCTTTAAGCGGCAGTAATTACAATGACAGGCCAAACGTAAGCTTTGAAGGCATTGACTGGAAAGTCACAGAAGGCAACACTCAGTTAGCTGAATACAACGGTTATATCGGTTGGCTCTTTATTCCTAAGGCTACAAAAAACAAAAGATTGCCCAGATATAATGTTGAAACAAAAATAGAACTTTGTTTATATTTGAATTCAGAAATGAACGCTTGGCTACCAGGTAAAGATTTCGTAGAAGCGGGTAAGATAGATAAAAAATATCTGCTTGATAGAGACGGTGATGGCTCATTCAATTTTTGGATAAATCCGATTGAACTGCCATTAGAAGCTGATGAAAGCACATTTGATCTCAATGTCAGTCCGGCACAACTGGATGAATATATACGCTCCAGTAAAAAATAAATCCGGCTAAGACTATTTTAAAAGGGTTCAGAATTGAACCCTTTTTTAATTTGCCAAAAAGGTCATATTTTACTATACTAACCGAAACGAAATAATGCCTTTGGCGTTATATAAAGCGTACCCCGGTATGGATCCCAAAGAGGTACTTCCCATTATCGCTCGAGCTAAAAACCGCGAACAGGCAGCCTTCGGCGAACTGTACGATATTTATGCCAGCCCGATTTTTCGCTTTATCAGCTTAAAAACGGCGACTCGGGAACAGGCCGAAGATATTTTACAGGAGACCTTCTTCAAGGCCTGGCAGGCTTTGCCGAAACTCTCCCTTGAAAATCTGAACTTTAAAGCTTGGCTCTACAAAATAGCCCGCAATTTGGTCAACGACCATTATCGCACTTTGCAAAGGCGACCGACGCCGGACACCATAGAAAATTATTACAATCTATCCAGTTCGGATGATACTCATGAAGCGACGGCCAAAGCCTTTGACATTGAACGCTTGCGCACGACTATGAACCAACTTGCCCCGACCTATCGGCAAGTGCTTGAGCTGCGCTTTATACAAGAATTTTCCGTTGATGAAACAGCCAAGATTATGGGAAAAACCGCCTTGGCGGTTAGAGTTGCTCAACATCGAGCGTTAAAAAAACTTAATTTATTGGTTATACAAAGCGATGAACCCTACGAAATATAACAAAGCCATGGAGGCTCTTAAAGCCTTCGAGCGCAACAATCAACTTCATCCGCTTAGACAAGCGGCTCTGAAATCACAACTACTTGAACAAATAGCTCAAGAAGGCTTAGAGTCGGCTACTGTTGAAAAAAGATTTCTCTGGGGTTCTTATTCTCTTAAACCTATGACGACTTTTATTGCAACAATGGTCTCTATTTTAATAGCCGGCACGGCGGCCTTTGCCACCGAAACTTCCATGCCTGGCGATGTACTCCACCCTGTTAAATTAGCTGCTGAAAAACTTGAATTGCGTTTGGCCGCGTCCAGCGAAACGAAAGCCACTATCGAAGCTCGACAGGCCTCTGAAAGACTTGAAGAACTGAATCGCTTGCGTGCCAAAGCCGAGGCGGAAGAAAAATCCGAGATAAGAGCCCGACTTGAAGACCGCAGCAAATCAGCCGAGAGCGAAACCGCGGTCAAAGTCGAAACCGCCTTGAATGTGCTTGATACGGTACGCGCCGATCTTGAAGCCAAGGGCAATACTGAAGCTGTGAAATCAGTTGACAGCGCAATTGAAAGATTAAAAAATCGCGCTACAAAATCCCGCTTAAAAGTAGAATTTAAAAGAGAACGCGGCGATCTAAAATTAAAAGTTGAAAGTGATGAAGGAAAAGATGAAACTTCCGACGATCAGCCGGCTTCAACGACAGCTTCCCCGTCAACATCAACCGAAACTAAAGTTGAGGTAAAAGACAATGGCGAAGTAGAAATTGAAACCGAGATCGAACAGGAAAACGAAAGAGAAGAAGATAATAATGATGATCGTCGTTTCCGAATATTTCGATAAACCCCAATAAAAAGAAAAGCGTATCTTATTCAGATACGCTTTTTTGTTGCAAAAATATTTTTATCTAACCGGTTTGTGCATAAATCACCGGTTCGGCCTTAAAGAAAAAATCTTTCAAAGCCTTTTTAACAGCGGCGATAATATGCGCCGGCAATCCTTTCGGACCCTCACTTAAACATAAAATGAATTGTCCGCCGCTCATTTTAAGCTGACCGCCTTTTTCAAGATACTTAGCAATAACAATTTCCTTTAATGACGGCTGTTTCAATTTCGTATTAGGGCAATATTCCTCATGCCCCATATCCCTGTCTTCAAATTTCTTTTCCAACAGTTCAAGCGCCGCGAAAACTGAGCGATGTTCGGCATAATAAACAATTTTACCGCTCTTCTCAAGATGGACAATCATTAGATTGTCCGCTTTAAGATAATAAACCTTAAGGGAGTACTGCAGCTGTAAAGCTTCTCTGAAATGCCTTGATTTGAGAATTTCCTTTTTGAATGAAATTGAAATCATTCGAATATCCCCCTTTTATCTCGGTTATAAATTTCTTTGAAATCCATTAAGGTTATTGAGTGAACAATTTCCGAATTGTCTCCGAAAGAAGACATATGTTTCAATTCCAAAGGAACCCCTGAGTCTGGGTGATAAATTATCAGTAAAGGATTTGAGCAACATTCTCTAGGGTCCGTAAAAACATCAATCAGTATTCCCAAAGACCTTTTTTCCTGCCCGTCTTTATCAAGGCATTTAATTATGGCTAAATGGAACCCGTTTAGAATATAAGATCTAAGCAAAAAAAGACAGCTAGAATTTGAATGATTGCCGTTTTCAATATATGGCAATATCATAATACTCCTCCTCTCCGGTGGATTTATTTTTTTGTTATATGTGCTTTTTTATTAATTCAAAACTCTAACAGAAAGATAGTTATTTGTCAAGATAGCACTCTCCGTATAATTCCTCAGGCACGCCGGCATTATTCATTACCGAACATAGGGGTTGCTCCTGCAAGGGTCCTGCAACAACCTCATTTCCTGAATTTTTATGTTGAACATAATATACTGCCGGAACAAAGCCATCGCTGACCGCGACTAGGGCGAAGGAATCCTTGCTGTCGATAGAAGTAACTGAATAAATAGAAGAATCCAAGCCGAACAATTCAATATATTCTTGTTTGACATTCTCATTCCTTTCTAATAAAGCATAAGAAGAAATAGAAATAATAATTATTCCTAAAGCAGAGAGAAATAGAATTTTCTTGGTTTTTGATTTCATATATTAATTATAAATAATAATTTCAATTACTGCGAGAGAGGAAATTTTTAAATGTTTTGTACAGTCGACCCAAAAAACCGGGTTGAGGAGCGGCTGAGTTTTGCTTGGGAGTTTTAATTGACACTTGAGAAGCCGATGGCGAAGTGCTGACATTATCTTTGGTCGGCCTTTGCCAGCTCATAACTTTATAATTTCCGAAACCCTCTACCGAATAATGATTCTGGCCATCGGCGCCGCGCGTTGCAGTCATTTTATAATCAAAGATTTGCTGACCCAGTCCCCTGTTCTGTTCAAGAGTTGAAACCGTCCCAATACCGGTCTTTGCATCAAAACTAGTTTCAATAATCATGCCGATATGCCCATAAGCGCCGCCATTCCAAGTAATAATGTCATTTTCTTGCGGCATTGTTGTCGAACCCTGCGCATAGGTTGCGATAACACCATTGGAAATCTTACTCAAATCTGCATAATTTCGAGCGGCGCCGAGGCCGTATCTAATATTGATACCGAATAAACTTTGATATAAATTTTGAACACCGGTGACGCATTGAGAGCGCTGCGACTCCGGTGAATTCGGCCGATAAGTTCCATTGCCTGCATAAATCGGAACGCCTTTATAACTTCCGCTTTGTTGACCGACGCGAGAGGCAACCTGGGTCGCGGCAATGTAATCCGCCTTTCTTTCTCCGTCCGGATCCCGATAGCGTAAAGGATTATTGCTAACATATGAATAGCTATTTAAGCTCTGCGGGTCAGACAAATCAAAACCCAAGGAAGTAAATAAATGGTCAAGACTTATAAATCGTCCGAGCGTAGCTGAATAGTAACGCGCAATCATATACGACAAACCGGTATCGTCGTCGAATTCATGCCCGGTAAATTTTCTTTTTTCTTCATAACCATTAGAAAGATGTTTTCTAATGTTTCCGAACGCCCAGTAATCAACAATCTCTTCGACGTTTTGCGTCTCATCGGAAACGACGCCGGGGCCGCTAAGATGATCGGGGTGAATATAATGAACCGTCGCAAGACTTAATGCGAAGGAGAAAAAAATAGATAAAAACATACCCTCCAATTAGTTAATAAAGGAGGGTATGGAGAGAAATTTTAATTAAGAAATTGCTTTAACGGTTTTTGCTTCGTAACTCGAGATAACTTTATTTTCTTGCAGAATATTTATTAAACCATTAAGTTGAAGTTTCGTAACCATAGTTGACTCAATCCGATCAAGTCGATTTTCAACTTTATTAAAACGCTGATCAACGCGATCCGAGAACGCGTTCATAGCTTCCAAAATCTCTGAGGTTATTTCTTTGACTTCAGTTATCCCTTGGGAGAGTTCTAAATTAGTTGGTTCATTCGGCATATCTTCATTATTAATAATAATGGAGAAGTTTTAAAATTATATCAAAAAAATAATATAGGTACAATAGCCCAGTGAGCCTAAAAGGCCACCCATTCTAGCTCATTCCATGGGTCTTGCGAAGTCGAGTTACCAACAGCAAAAGCCCTAGAAAACTAGGGCTTTTGTAAGTCCATGGAGTCAATAACCTATTTTAGATCATATAGAGAACCAAGACCGTTTTTTTGATATTCTTTAGTGTCATAAATATAGTTGCTCCTTTCTTGAGGAAATCTATCCTTCTCTCGTAAAAGGTCATTAACTAACTTAATATACTCGCCACGTTCAAAGTAAATTGGCGTCTTAACATGTAATGGCTCAATTTCTTCTGACTTATCTATAAATCTAAAAATCTTTTGCCAAACTACATAATCTGCTTCATTTCTAACTTCTACATAATAACCCCCACAACCCCATTCGCCACACGTACAATTCAATATGGGATAGAGGTCATCTTTCTGATAACTAAGTTCTAATGGCAACACTACAAAAGATTGCTGTTCTGTTGCCTTATCAAGTTTGACAATAAATTTGGGGTAGTAATCCACCTCCTCGGGTCGATCGATAATAAATTCTAGCTTATGTAGTTCCATAAACAATTTAATCAGAAACTACTTACTATATTCTTCTAATAGTTTCTGGATACGATTTCGCACCATGCCCAAAATAAATTTTGAGTTTAGGCGCCTGGCTATTAACCAGTGCTATTTAATTGTCAATGTTCATTTTAGCCAAAAACGGCTAGAAAGTCCACCCATTCTAGCTCATTCCATGGGTGTTGCGAAGTCGAGTTACCAACAGCAAAAGCCCTGCTTTCGCAGGGCTTTTGAGATAATGTTCCGAAAACTTTAATAGTTTAAGCTTTTGGCGTCTTGTTTTTTGATTTAGCTATCTGCATCAATGCGTAACCTATAATTACTAATTCTATGATAGTCCAAGTATTAGATCCCATCGCCTTTCCTATCTCATAATCGTTACCCGCGGGGTAAACAAACAAATGATCTTCTGGCGAAATAATTGTGGAAAGAATTCCTATTAATGCCAGAACTGCTAAAGCAAAAACTATTATTCTCTTGGTAGACAGCTTCATAAACTATTGAGCTAGTATTTTATTTATTAACTCTTTAATCATTTTTACATGTTCATCATGAAATTTTTTGTTATCTCTGCCAAATATTGTCTTCTCCGATGGTTCGTGCTCAATTAAATCAAGCAGACTAGAAACATCTTCATCCTCTAAGTCCGTAGGGATTCTTTCTTGAAACTGATCAAAAGTTATCTGATCATCTATTAGCTTTTGAGCAAATGAAGCTATTCTCTTTTTCTCTTCTTGATTCATATTATTAAATTATTATTTTTGGTAGGGCTTATGCTTATTGATTTCATTACCTTTCCCAGAGTGATAGTGTAGTCTTGGTTTAGGATCACCTCCAAATTTATGATAGTCTACACCAAAGATACGCTGATCATATCGATTACTAGAAAGAGATGTATTTCTTAGATTTACCCCTCCTCCACCTGCTCTACTATATTTATCAACTGCAAGATTATATTTACCTACCTGTACTCCCTTTTCTGCACCCAAGGTTGTCTGTCTAAGCGTTCCGCTTGCCAAACCTTCTGAAACTTTTTTCACTGCAACTGCTTCCATCACCTTCTCTGTCGCTTGCCCCATTATCCTACCTTTCTCATAATCTGACTTACTCATAAACTCATTAAACTGAATTGAAAGACCATCTTTGATTTCAGCAACAGTTGTCTTTGAATTCTTTGATAGATCTGATATTAATTGTTGCCAAGCTTTACCGCCATTAACCGCCGCATTAGCCATATTCTTTGTAGCTGTAATTGGATGAGCTATAGAATTAGCGGTTCCTTTGATTGTACCCCATAATCCTTGCCCCATACCAACAGCAAATCCTTTGCCTGCCTCGGTATATGTCTCTCCAGTAATATCCTGATACTTTAATGGATTGTTAATGACGTAAGAATATGAATTGAGGTTTTGAGGATTTGATAAATACTCCAAGTACGTTTGACCACTTTCGGATTCTATGGCATCACTATCATTTATAGCTAAGAATAGGTTATCTTGACTTAACCACCTTCCCATGGTGCCACTATAATAACGGGCATTGGCATAGGTTAAGCCCGTATCCACGTCGTACTCATGCCCCGTGAATTTCCGTTTTTCAGCGTGCTCGCCGTATTGCTCGTCTATCCTCATTGTACCAAAAGCTCGGTAATCCGTCAGCTCATCAACCTGCTCATCATGATTGGTTATGACATTAGAGCCGGTCAAGTGGTCGGCATGAATGTTATAAACCGAAGTAGATTCTTCAGAGCTGGAAACCGTAGCAATCGCCGTATCTCCGAGGAAAATATGCTTCTCAATTCCCGCCGGAGTAACGCTGTATTCATTGCTAATCGACAAGGTCGTTCCGCTGGCATCGGTCGCTTTAATTCGTTGGCCCGAGGCATTATACGCATAGGTCGAAGTTCCGTTGGTGGTTGTTACGGATGCAAGCCGGTTATTATAGTCCCAAGAATAGGTTCGATAATCATTATGCTGAAAACCGTTTACTTCAATCATATTTCCATTAGCGTCATAGGCATACCACAGTGAGCCCGCGGAAGTAACCGCATGCGGATTGGCAAAGTTGGCGATGCCGGAGGCGCCGTCATAAGAATACGAGCCTACATCTGATTTTGTCAGGATGTTACCGATGGCGTCGTAAGTGAAGGTTTGCACATCATTACCTCCTCCGCCTTGCGCTGAATTGGTAATCGTCGCAGATAGGAGCCGATGCAAATCGTCATAAGTATAATCGGTCGTCTTTGCAGTAATCGTATCAGATGCATCAATAATTCTAGTAATATTGCCTACCGGATCATAGGTATAAGTCAGATGCTGAACATCCTGACCATCGGCGACGGTCACCTTGGTATGCAAACGATATAATTTATCGGCATCATAAGTATTGGTTGTTGTCGCGCCGTTCGCGTATGCCATCATTGTCGGCAAGGCAACTGAGTTATAATCTATGTTGGAGATAACATCGGTGTAACCAGGGTCATTCGCTTCTTTACGTTCTATTTGATCAACTAATCCGGCGGCGTTATAAAAATATTTTATTTCGGAATTATCTGGATTGGTAACGATGACTCTGTTACCTTGCCTGTCATAAAAATATTGCGATACATAAGATGTTTGATCAATATTCTTTTCTTCAGCAACGGTCTGGCCTAGCGCATTATAAGAATAACTAACATTAATATCAGGCGTTGTAACAGTACAAAGGCGCCCGATGCCGTCGGTGCAACTATCATAAACATTGGTGACTTCAAAGATTTGATCGGCGTTGGCGTCTTCGCTTATAAGACGATTAAGGTAATCATAAACATAAACAACGTTAATTCCCTTTGGGTCGGTTCTGCCTACCAGATTGCCGGCATTATCGTATGAATAAGCCCAAACTCCGTAAGAACCGTCATACCAAGCATGCAAATCTTCGGCGGACAAAACTCTGCCCAAGCCGTCGTAAGTGAAATTACGTTCATTATTAAGCGCATCCGTTATTTTTACGAGCTTCTTCAAACCGTTCCATTGATAATTTGTGGTGTAAATCGACGATCCATTATGTTCGTCAACGCGGACGAGATTATCGTAGGCGTCGCGATATAAATCTTTCACCTTACCCTTCGCATCGGTCACGGTTGTTTTCCAATCGTCATATGTATTGGTCGTAACCCAATCGGTAGCAACAGTCGCGGTGACTACTCGTTTCATAGCATCATAGGTGTAACGAGTATACAACTTAATTTCAGAACTCGGAGATGTTTTTGCACTTCCCGATGAAATATAAGGCAAGGACTCTTTGAGCAATAAATCGTTTTTCGAATAGACGAAATCTCTAACATTGAACAATCCTGATGTTTCGGCTTCTTGCCGTTCCTGAATCTTACGGCCGAGTCCGTCGAAATAAGTATAAGTTTCTACGGCATTGTTCGCGTCCAAGTGATCTATTTTCTTAGTTCGCACGGCATTAGGCGTATCGACGTATTCGTAAGATATCTTAGCAAGACTTACTGTTGGATTACTAACATCGGGCTGGCGCTCTGCGATTACTCGGTCTAAACCGTCGTAATCCGTATAGTATGAGCGATTGTTCGGATCAATGGTTCTTGTTGGCTGTCCTGATGAATAATCATATTCATAGGTGGTAACTTGCGACAATGGATTAGTGATTGTCAAAGGATAGAGGTTATAAATATCATAGGCATAAAAGCTTTCTTTATCGCGCGCATCTTTTTCTGAAATCACCAAGCCATGGTTATTATAAGTTCTTTCAATATCAATATATTTACTGCCAGCGCGCCAAAATTGATCCATTGTTCGATTGCCTTTATCAACTTGGGCAAAGCCCAGTCCATCATAGTAATATAAAGTTTCTTTGATTTTAGTCTCGCTTTGATCTTTTATTAATTCATAGGCCGGCAAACCGATAACATAATTTGTCGGATTAGAAGCATAAACTATGGTTGTTAAATATTTATCACTGCCAGTATCAATAAAGACTCCGTTATCTTGACCGTTAACTTCCCCCCAACTTGTTATTTCTATTTTGTTTCCATTATCCGCATCATAACCGAAAGATTCAGCCCTATCTTTATGACTTGAATTACCGTCGTAAATCGACTCCAAAGTATTAGCTAATCGGACAAAATGACGGCCGTTGCTTAAAGGCAGTTTGTCCCAGGTATTGATGACTTTTTTCTGCAAATTCCAATTCGAATCATAAATTTCTTCTCGGTATTTTTTGCCGACTTTTGAAATATGGTCGTCATATTCTCCTTGTCCGGAATTTGAATCATTACCTTGATGATAATGACTTATAGTTCTATTTAAAGGCGAAGCCGGGTCTTCCGTTTTTATTACTTTACTAAATCCAGCGAGCTTAGTGTCAAAAGCTCCTCCGTAGTAATAATATCCGCCTTCATAACTGTACTCAATCGTTGAATTATTGCCGGAACTGTCATTAGTTGAAATTTGATACACCGTATCAATAATCATAGACAGATTCGGATTCAAAAGCGTCGTACCGTTTCTATAAAGCGGCGTTGATTTGTATGTTATGCTTGTTGAACCGCCGGTATTATAATTTATTTTTTTAATTAAATTAACGCGAGGTTCGATGTTTTCAACAACCGTCGTCTCAATCTGATTGTTATTGTTGTTAAATTTTGCAACATGAATATCCGCCATACCATCTCCGTTCATATTGCTGATGTATGGCAGATATGGCAGCGAAGAAGTTGTTCCCTCTAGTTCAAAGCGTTGATCCCAACTTAAATCATTGGGACTATTCCAACCATTCCCATTGTTAATATTTGCCCCATAGCCTTGTTTAAGAATATCCGGCAAAGAGTCCCCATTTAAATCAACTAGTCGATAGCCATTATCTCTTGCTGAATGCGGATCACTTGTACTATTGAAAAAATAACCCGCCTCAGTCGGGACATATTGAGCGGCCTCGACCCAGCCTTTCTTTCCGGTATTTAAGAACGCGCGTTTATAATTTTGTAAACCTGAATAGGACTGAATAATATCATCCAATCCATCGCCATTAAGGTCGGCAAAAGTAGAGCCGTTAGTTATTCTAAAGTCATAAGGAGCCTGCCATTCTAGGTCGCGCACCCAACCATCAACTCCATTATTGATATAAGCATAGGTCAAAAGCGGACCGCCGTTTTGTGATGTACCAATAAAATCAGGCAAATTATCTCCATTTAAATTCACGATATAAGAAGATATATCACTAACATAATAATTCCATCTTAATGGAGGGGTCCATAATTCATTAATTTGCCAGCCGGATCCGGTATTGATATAAGCATTTATTCCACTCCCATATCTTAATAAATCAAGCAATCCGTCGGCATTAATATCAATTAAACGAACGCCCTCATCGTGTTCTTCTCCATAAGCAGTAACATGAAAATATATTGGGGGCTCATATCCTGAATTAATAATAAAGCCTCCTTGCCCATTATTTAAATATGCTCCTTTAGTCCAAACTCCGCCTTGAGAATTGTTTTCAAAATGAGACTTAATTAAATCATCTAAGCCATCACCATTCAAATCTCCTACCATTACCCCCGAGTATTGATCTATACGAACTGGGGTTGTCCAGTTTGTTGAATCAACTTCCCAATGCACCGCGCCTGACGCCTGATATTCAAAAGTGGTAGGCGGTAGTGTTTTTATACCATTATCACCGGTGCCTGTTTCACTAATAGAACTTAAAAGAGAATTTGTATCGTTATCTCCCGTAATATAGGATAAAACGTATTTTTTAGACCATGCACCATTGATTTTGGATTGAATCTCATTGATTCGGTAAGCGGTTTTATAAGTAAAGCCGGCTTTGCTTGAAAAATATTGGTCAGGCCGCGTCTCGCGCAAAAAATCAATCTCAAAAATACCTTCCGTACTTCCGTTGCCGGTATAGAAAATTTTTGACGGATAAATCTGCCCTTGATCTTTAAAATATTCAAAGCGAATAAAATTATCATTGGTGTCTCGAATTTCCTCAATCATCCATTTAAAAATCCGGTTAGGATCGACTGGGTCATCTTGTCTTGAAGTGGCCGCGCTTCCAAAGGTATATTTCTTGCCCTCTTTATCAAGTACAATCCATTTTTGATCTTCAAAAGAATATTTTAAAAATTCTCCGTTATCGACCTTAGAACCGAATTGTCCGTTATTTAGATCAACTAATTCATCACTCAATGAGGAATAGTAAGTCGGTTCGACATACATCTTGTCTATGCCCTTCTTATTCATCAGTTCAATATAAGGAATACTTATCGACCAGCCCTGACCGAACCAAGAATGCAAATCGCGCGATTGGCTGTTATAAAATAAATTAATATCAGGCTGCATTCCATTTCTGCCTGGAGCAATTGACAAAGGATAGCTATAAATAAGAGCGCCGCTCGCTTCATCGGGTATAGCTGGCTTTTTTTTCAAATTATTTTCCGCAGGCATTTTTGGATCTTCCTCTTCTCCTGCTTGCTGCGATTCTCCTTCGCTATCCATCGAATTTGCTGTTTCGCTATTTTGCGTTTCGTTCTGTCCTTCAACAAGAGACTCTTCAGAGCTTTGACCCTCGGAAGTCGCTGGGGTTTCAACTGGCACCTCAACGGTTGGCTCATCCCCTATTACCGGAATTTCTGCTGGAACCAAATCTTCCTGCGCATAAACTCCGCCAAAAGGCGACATTATAAATAAAAAGACTAACAGTCCGGCCGTTAATCTTTGCAATGGAACACGCATAGGTGTGTAATTAATTGTTAGTTAAGGGGGAGAGCGAAACCGCTTCCTTATCTCGGTATTGGCTAGCCCCCTCCAAACTGGCGCAATACCGAGATAACGAGGCGTTTTACTGCTCCCGATATCTAAATTATAGTGCCGTTCTAAAAGCT
>ERZ761602.6877-NODE-6877-length-12423-cov-5.361417_pt1 | contig 12423 bp, 9 predicted proteins | sample MGYA00512165_ERZ761602 | MGnify/ENA primary metagenome ERZ761602 (study PRJEB28899, sample SAMN02445085) | bioreactor sludge metagenome | biome: EBPR sludge; isolation source: Thorneside wastewater treatment plant | place: Australia: Brisbane, Thorneside... | reverse complement strand
GTGCTTGTTTCTGAAAGACTTTTTCTATTTACCCACTCTTGATTGAGAAGAACCGTTTATTGGAAGAATGGTGCCCAGGGCGAGAATCGAACTCGCATGGATCGCTCCGCCAGCCCCTCAAACTGGTGCGTCTACCAATTCCGCCACCTGGGCACGCAAATCGGACTTTAGGTTAAATTGAAACTCACTGTCCATCGGCATTGGCTTAGTATTCCCGCCAGAATCTAGTCTAAAAACTGCGAAAATGATGGAAAACGCCAGTCCAAGGAGAAGGTGTTAAATAAAAAAAAGGGGCTCCCATTATGGGAGCCCCTCGTAAACACACTTTAAAGTGCGCTTAAATTAGAAGGTCATCGTGCCTTGCAGATAGAACTTCGAAACGAATTTATCGCGAGGTTTGATGGCGCTCATACCTTTGAACATGTCGTAGCCGAGATCAAAGGTGAGCATCTTTTCAGGCATATAGTTGATCGCGAGATCAGCACCGAAGCCCACTTGGCGCTTGTTTGCCACTTGAGCAACACCGCCCGTTGCACCAGCATCATCCTTGGGAGCGAGGTAGTAGGCAGCAGCCGCACCAGCACCCCAGGTGTCGTTGAATTTACCATCAACGGCGAGACCAAAGTTCATGATGTTGTTTCGGGTGGTCAAGACATCCGCTTTACCCATGAGTTCATGAGTATTCGGAGCAACTTCAGTCCACTCAGAGTTGGCATAAGCAACGTTGAAAGCGACATTGGCTTTGCTAACCGCAGCTCCTACCGTGGCATCAACCATGAAACCTTTTTGGCTCTTGGCTCCAGCAACTTTGCCGAATTCCGCAGCGCCTTCGAGGTCATAGTTCAACATGCCCGCATCCCCGGCGAATCGTGCACCAACCAAGAAAGCGCTGGTTGCAGCGGCAGGGAATCCTTGATCGTCGTTCCAAGCTAGATAGAAATCTAGGTTCTTCAAGAACGCCAATCCGGATGGAGTGAACGCGTTGTACAACATATAAAGATTGTTATCGTTACGCCATGTGCCCGCACGACCGGCTCGTTTCGCCCAGATCAAATCTGAACGTCCGTAGCCGTGATTGATCACTAAGCGAAGGGCATCATGGTTGTTACCCATTTGACCCCAATCATTGACTCCAATGATCAGACCATTTCCGTAGGTCAACACTTGGCGACCAGCGTAGACAGTCAACATATCGTTGGCCATCCAGCTCATCCAAGCTTCGTGGGCAGTAAAGTTAGCATCCGCAACTCCGGCAGCTCCAAAAGTTGCAGCCGTAGCAGCTTCACCAAACGTGTGGGTAAATTCAGGTGTAATTCTAACCATCAGGGGCTTGGCTGGAGTTACATCTAAATTCAACCGAGCGCGGTTGATGATCATATGTGTGTACGGAGTATCCGTACCGTTAGCATTATCATTTAGTTCAAAACGCGTGCGTACATGGCCCGAAACACTGTGGTTGTCGGCATGTGCCGCTGGCGCCGCAGCAGACATTGCTGCTAAGCCAACAAGTGGCATGAGAAAACGAAAACCGAATTTCATATCTAAAAATACCTCCAGATCTAATGATTCATTAAAAGACGCTCAGAGGTCGAGCAAAAAAACCGTGAAAAATCAGGGGACTGTCCTCGGTTACATCACTCGTTCTCATCGCCGTCGAGATTTCCAACTAACACCTTTCGTGAAAGATTTTCCTGGATTCATTTTCCTAAATTCAACGGAAGTTAAAAGACATGATGCGAAAATGCACAAGATTGTACGTGTCGCATTGAGTCGCAAGGGCAATCGTGAGTTTACAGGACGTATTATTGAAACCTTTGAATCGCTCAACGATCCCGAAGTGGAATTAGCGATCGTACAAGAAGCGCGGGGGTTTCCTTCAGACTTTAGTGATGCAGCCATTCAGGTTGCAAAGAGTTCCCAAAGACAACTCGGCGATTCTTCGAGGCGCGTGGATCTAACGAAGACTAACCACGTAACGATCGATGGTGAGACCGCACGCGACTTCGACGATGCAATCTGCGTCACCCAAGTTTCAAAAAATATTTTTAATTTGAAAGTTTCTATCGCCGACGTTTCTCATTTTGTTCCTGAAAATTCAGCGCTCGATAGAGAAGCATTTGAGCGCGGCACTTCCATTTATTTTCCCGACCGCGCAATTCCCATGTTGCCGGAAATTCTCTCCAACAATCTTTGCAGTTTGGTTCCCAAGGAGGAGCGCTACACTCTCACCTGCGACATGGATATAAATAGACAGGGAGAGATCGTTCGCTCCTCTATCTATCCTTCTAAGATCCTCAGTCAGGCCCGGCTGACTTATACGATTGCCGCCCAAGTGGTCGAAAAGGGGCAAAGAGGGCTTGTAAGGACGGATTTAGAGGAGATGCTGGTTCTTGCCCATGAGCTGGCGCTAATTGTCCGCAATCGCCGCCGTGAGAAGGGCGGCTTGGACCTCGATCTTCCAGAGACCGAAATGGAAATCGATCGGACGGGAAATGTTCTTCGGACCTACATCTCGGAGCGCAATGAAGCTCACAAACTAATCGAAGATTTTATGATTCTCGCGAATGAATGCGTGTCGGAGTCGATTGAAAAAGCGGGTTATTCCTCCGTCTTTCGAATTCACGAAGATCCCGATCCCCTTAAAATTGAACGCCTTCAAAAGATCGTCAAGCGATGGGGCTTCTCTCTCTCCATGAGCCGCGATCTGGAAGATTCGATTCAACGCTTTCTGGATTCCATTCGCGAACATCGCGATACAAAAATCTTAGCCGTATCGTTGCTCCGTTCGCTAAAGCAAGCGCGCTATTCCGCAACAAATGCAGGACACTTCGGTCTGGGTTCGGAGTCATATACTCACTTCACGAGCCCGATTCGCCGCTATCCCGATCTCATGGTGCATCGGATCTTACGGAACTCCAATTTTCTCAAAGCCAAGGCAGAACCTTATGCCTTTGATAAGTTGGAGCAGATGTCGAACGCTTGTTCGGACACAGAACGTCGCGCATTCTTCGCAGAGCGCGACATGGAAGATTTAAAAAAGGTGCGTTACATGGAGGGCTTCGTTGGCGAAACCTTCGACGGTCTCGTGGTGTCGGTGAAAAACTTTGGACTCTTCGTAGAAATTCTTCCGCATGGCGTGGAAGGCCTCATCCCCTTTCGAAATCTTCCCCCCGATCACTGGAATGTGGATGAGTTGGAAACCGTCTTAAAAGGATCTCGTACGCACAAAGAATACTGGTTAGGCGATCGATTGAAAGTGAAGGTCGCACGCGTCGATCGATTCAAGCGCCAAATCGATCTGCAACCGATCATCGAAAATCCAAAGGGACAAAGAAAGAAGGGTTCCAACGTTCGATGGGTCTAAAATCCAAAATTGCCAACTGGACTCGATTCCAAACGATCATCACCGTGTTGGCGAAACATGGATTTGGTGGACTTATTCACGATTTGGGCTGGCATGCGGGCTCCAAAAAAAGTTCGGAATCGGAGGAAACAACCTCCATTCCTCGAAGACTTAGGCTGGCCTTCGAGGAACTGGGCCCGACCTTCATTAAACTCGGCCAGGTCTTAAGCACGCGCGGCGACCTGCTATCAGAAGACTATATCGATGAGTTCGAAAAACTCGCCGATCGCATCCCCAGTTTTCCCTATGAAACGGTTATCGAGATTCTGCATAGCGAGTTTGGCCGTGATCCCATGGAAATCTTTGCGAGTATCGATAAAAATCCACTGGCAGCCGCAAGTATTGCGCAAGTTCATCGAGCGGTCATGAAGGATTCCGAACAGGCCGTTGTCATCAAAGTTCAGCGTCCAGGAATTACCTCCGTCATTCAGGCGGATATTCAAGTTCTCTATTTCATTGCGCAGGCCCTGGAAAGTCTTCGTGAGGAATTTCGTCTTGCTAATCTGACCGCCATCGTTCGTGAATTCCAACGGACCATCAATGAAGAACTAGACTTCACTCTGGAAGCCAGCCGCCTCGATCGATTTCATGAACTTTTTCCGGATTGGAAGGGCATCGAGATCCCCGTGGTCGATTGGAATCACACGACTAAAAAAGTTCTTACGATGAGTGAGCTGAAAGGAAAGGCCCTCAGCCAAATCCACATCATTCCTGAAAATGTGGATCGAAAATTTTTAGCTGAGCAATTGGCGACATTCTTTTTTGAAAGCATTTTCTTTCACGGGCTTTTTCATGCGGACGCGCATGCAGGCAATGTTCTTTTAAATACGGATGCCAAAGGCACGCTCGGCCTCCTGGATTTTGGAATGGTGGGCAGTCTCAACGCTGAACTCCGTCAGCGCCTCTCAAAAATTTTCCTTGCTGTCGTCTCGCGGGACTTCGAAGGCTTAGCAGTGGCCTATTCTGAAATTGGGGAATTTGGTAAGCGAATTAATTTACGAGATTTTCAATCCGACATCGCCGTTTTTCTTAGCCCGCATTTGGGAAAGCCGCTTCGAGAAATTCACATCGGCCAACTTCTTTTGGAATCCACGCATATCGCGCGAAAATATCGGGTAAAGTTACCGCGCGATCTCATTCTTTTCTATCGTTCCTTGATGACTCTCGAACACATCGGCCGAAGACTTGATCCCGATTTTGAATTTATCACGTATGGGCAAAAGTTTGGGGCCTCGCTCTTAAAACGACGATTTTCTTCCGAGGAAATACTGAAAGATCTGTATAAAACATTCGAAGGACTAAGATCGTTGGGAACTGAACTACCTTCTCAAGTAAGAACAATCGTTAAAAAACTGGATGACGAAAACTTTCCCTTTGGCGGCTCCACCATGGAACGGACAATTGAAAATTTTCGTGCGATGAACCGGCAGAATAATCTCACGTTGGTAACGGTGGGCTTACTTTTTAGCGCCACATTGATGAGTAGCTTGCGACCCGATTCGCGCTTGATTTTACCGCTCTGGCTTGCGGCCGGGATTTTAACCATCTATCTCGTTGGCTCGAGTCTCTTATCGCGAAGAAGACGGTGACGGACGCCCACGATACATCCAAAAAATAATCGCGCTAATCAATAGCATGACCGCGCTTATGGCCGTCGAAGTCGAAAGCCATTCATTGGGATACATATCCCAAAAAGTCACAAAGCCCCGCTCGCTATCGCCTCGAAACGCCTCCACCGTCACTCGCACGATGGCGTAGAGCGAAAGGTACGTCACAAAGATGAGGCCCTTTTGTCTCGTCGCAAACTTTCTTTCAATCAGAAGGATAATCGCGATCACCAAAAGATTTCCGAGAGGCTCATAAAGTTGTGTGGGATGCAGGTACACATTCTTGGGGGCGAGAGAGAGCGGATGTGTAAAGCTCACGGCCCAAGGCAGATCACATTGTTTTCCGTAGCAACATCCCGCCATGAAACAACCAAGGCGCCCAAAGATCTGGCCGAAAGCGATGGTCGGAGCGGCAATATCAGCGAGCGTGATAAATTCCACACCCTTCCTTTTGCAGTAACCCCAACTCGCAAGGATCGCACAGACGAGGCCCCCATAAAAAACCATTCCCCCATTCCAAACTTCGAAAAGTTTGAAAGTAAAAATATCTGTCCACGTCTCCTCGACCGCCAAGAATGCCACACGCCCACCGACAATTCCGCCCACAATGATCCAAATCCCTACATTCGAAATGAACTCGCGCGACACTTTATAACGCGTCGCACGCTGAGCAGACCAATTGATGGCAAAGAAAAATCCGAGCGCCATTAAAAGCCCGTAGGCGTAAAGCTTGATCGGGCCTAGATCGAGAAGGATGGGATACATATGGGAAGTCTAATTTTTTGGAATTGCATCGTAAATAGAAGGTTGGCGCTTGCAATCGCCGAAGTGAAGCCGTGATGATGGATTGTGGTAACGTCGTTTCTTCTCGGTCTTTCATTGATGAGTGATTTGGGCATGGCCTCTGCCGGCGACCGAATGTACTTTCACTTTCCACCCGATCCCGTGAATTTTAAGACTCTAAACTTCTTTTTGCCCGTCGATCACCTCTCGCTGCCTTGTTACATGCCTATTGAGGTCAAAGCGGCGTACAATTCCTATGCCGGCGACATGAGCATCTTTGGTTCGAAATGGACCTTCAATTACAACATTTTTATCCAGCGCGTTGGAACCCACTTAGAGGTGCGTGAGGGCGATGGATTTTCCAATCCTTATTATAAGGAGAAGAATTTAGAGGAAGCTAATAAGGCGCTCGCCGAGCAACTGGTGGTAGCTAGGAAAAAAGCCGATCTGCAGAATGCTTCGGGACTTCAGCCTGCTTCCGTCTATGACGACTATAAGAAACGCGTGCTCACCGATGTTACCTTCCGGGAAGAGCAAGAGGAAAAACTGCTCGCTCGTTCTCGAAATCTTTCGCCCGGAATGTATTATTCTCTAGCTCGAGGTCCCTCCACTCTAGAATTGAAGGCGGATGGTTCATTCGTTCGCTCATTTCAAAATGGAGCGTCAGAAGCCTTTAATCGTGACGGCCGGATCATCACGAGCACCGATCGCAATGGCAACTCCATCACTTTCGCTTATCAAGGGAACCTTCTCACCCGGGCAAATGACATGTGCGGACGCTACATGAGTTTCTCTTATAAGACCGATAAGGCGCTCAATGGTTTAGTGTCCTCCATCACAGATTCCATAGGACGCGAGATGAAGTATGAATACTTCCCAGAAAAACGGCTGAAGTCCGTTTTGGATCCTTCAAAGCGCTTGATCGAATACACGTACGACAAGGATGGAAATATGACTTCGATCTCGACGAAGTTACCTTCGCCGAATGATAAAAACCCTGAGGTTATTCAACTCACTTATAATTCCAAAGGCGAAGTCGAAACTCAGAAAGGTCCCGGAAAGGCGGAGTCGCGCTTCAAACGTACTTTCGTTGCCAATAACCCAAACCATTCCATTACGGAAATCGCTCGCTATGCGAATGGGAAACTAGAAAGCCGAGAAGTCCAAGAGAGCAAACTGAAGGAGTTTGAACAAATCTCAAGATTTGATGCCTCGGGTAAGGAAACCAAAAAGGAAATCCGAAAGATTTCTCCCGTGACGGGCTATCCGATTTCCATTTTAGATGGAAAAGGAAATGGCGAGCTTTACGATTATGATGCTCAAACGGGAAATCTTTTAAAGCGCCAAACAATCCCCGCTCAAGAAACTTTAGAATTTGCGTATGACGATCGCTGCAACCTCGTCACCAAGATGATCACGAAACGAGCTGGTCAACCCGATTTACTTGGAATTTTTGCCTTCGACACCAAATGCAATCTTTTGGACGCCAAAGAAATCATCGGCGCAAAAGAAACGAAGTCGATTAACATTCGTTACAATGCGCAGGGCAAGATTGCCTTTCTCACTAACAAACTGATGAATAAAGAAGTCGCATTTACCTACTGGAAATACGGCAAGCCGGATTCCATCACGCTCAAAGATGTTGGCAGCTTGATCGTCACCTACTCCGCCTTAGGTGATATTGAAAAGGTGGATACCTATCCTCACGGCGCCGGAAAAAAGCGCTTCGAAAAAACTCCGAAGAATACTTATCAGAGCATTATCCTTTCCGAAGTGCGTGGCGCTCTTGATGAAATGCTCAATTACCTGAAGCCCGCTGGCGTAAATATTGGACTGTAAAATATCGGGGCGAGAGGATTTGAACCTCCGACCCCCAGTTCCCGAAACTGGTGCTCTACCAGGCTGAGCCACGCCCCGATCTATTGGGCGCTGCATTCGCAGCGCACCTTCACGAACTACAGGTATCGGCATCGACTAAAACAGTCGATGCCTTCAAACGCTAGAACCGACGAAAAAATCCGAAGGTTGGTGCGGGATGAGGGACTTGAACCCCCACGGGTTACCCCGCCAGGTTCTAAGCCTGGTGCGTCTGCCATTCCGCCAATCCCGCTTGTCTGCTGGCGCACATGGCACGACCCTACGACACTTCACATGAAGATCAAAGTCTCTATATGCCGTCCCGCACCTAAAACGGGGTCCGCTACAATCCAATCATGCTGAATTTAATTATTGGACTCGCACTTTTAGGACATCCCTTCACCTATGAACAATTGACCTCATCAACTCAGCCATCCGCGGATCCCATCCGAATGGCCAAGGCAAAATATATTCTTATGCAACAGTGGAAGGTGAAGGATCCCTCCACCGGTCAGACGATCGTTAAAGAAGAAAAAGTCTGCGAGGGAGAAGTCGACGCTCCCGTCGTCTACTTAAAAGGCGACGACGGAATCCCGGCCCAGCACTGGAAAATCGTAGAATGTTCCACGGAACCCCACTCTCCTTTCAAGACGGAGCCTATGGCGAAGACTCACATTCTCTTCAACTTCTTCGTGATTTTTATGGATTACGATATTTTCGCAGCCGACGGCATGACCAAGAACTTTGTTAGTTTTGTGCAAGCCCAGAACCTCCGAGATGCCACTAGCAACTTTATCTCTAGCTCAAACCTGCAATTGGATGCCGTAGCCTTCCCGACTGATTCCGAGGCCAAACTTACCGATTCCTCCAATAAAGACTGGAGCCGGTATACCGTCTCAGCTCGGATCGTGGACGTGGGCGAACCCCCTACAAAGTAAGAAATTTAGGGCGCGAGGGAGTCGAACCCCCGACCAAGAGATTAAGAGTCTCCTGCTCTACCAGCTGAGCTAGCGCCCCACCTTTTAGGCAGCCCCTTTTCTAGAGCCCGTGCTTCCTTTGATCAAGCAAAACGAGAGAGGTTCGGCTTGTCTCCTGCCTTCGATCCGGTAAATCCAAAGCATGATGGAAGTCAAAATTGAGAGATCGAATCCAGTTCAAGCAAAGATGAAAATCCAAGTTCCCGTTCAGATCGTGAACGAGCGATTTGAGGCCTATTATCAAAATCTGGCCAAGAGAGCTCGGGTACCGGGTTTTCGTCCAGGCAAAGCTCCCACCCATGTGGTGAAGCAAATGTACGCGCAAGATACAGCGTCGGATCTCAGTGAGCGCCTTATTTCTGAATCGGTGCTTCACGCCGTTCGAGAACACAACTTGAGTTTGGTCATGCCGCCAGTTTTGGTGGCGACCGATCATCCTCAAGAAAACAAGGCGTTCAGTTTTGAAGTAGAAGTGGATCTCCGTCCGGAACTTCCTACGATTGATTGCGAGAGCATTGAAGTCACTCAAGAGACAGCCTCTGCTGAAGTTACGGATGAAGAAGTAGAACAACGCCTCAATAATATTCGAGAGCGAGAGGCGACGTTTTCCGACATCCCCTTCGCCCGACCCGCCCAAGACAAGGATTTGGTAGTCATTTCCTTTTCGGGCACGGTGGATGGCGTTGCGCGAGACGGAATGGCCGCTGAAAATCAAACGCTCGTACTGGGACAAAAGCAGTTTCTTCCCGAATTTGAGGCAGGGATTTTGGGAATGGAAACAGGAACTTCAAAAGATATCGAAGTCAAATTCCCGGACAATTATCACGCCGAAGACCTCAATGGAAAGACCGCGATTTTTAAAATCACACTGCATCAAATCAAGCAAAAGAATTTACCCGAACTCAATGACGACCTCGCTAAAGCAGCAGATCCGGATGCTCCAACTCTTTTAGCTTTGCGTATGAAAATCCGCGAAGAATTGAAAACGCAAAAGGAAAAAGCGCAGAAGGACAAATTGAAAGACTTAATTGGGGACGCTTTGACGGCAAAATATAATTTTCCCGTCAGTCAACGCCAAGTCGCATCGATGGCTGAGCGCCTAGCAGAGCACACTCATCACATGATGCATCAGATGGGCGTGGAGCATGAAGAATCTGAGGAGCATGCAAAATCTTTGATGGAAGCAAGCTTAAAAAAAGCTGAGCGCGACATTCGCCTTTCTTACATTTTAGAAGCCATCGCCCGAGCTCAAAAAATCGAAGTGACGCAGGACGACTTGAATGCTCGCTATGCAGAAGTGGCCAAAAAATCGGGTCTAAGTGTGGCTCAGATCAAAAGCCATTATGCTTCGAAGGAAGAAGGCTCCGAAGTTCCGAGAGTTGAACGCTTGAAGCTGGAGCTCCAAGACGAGAAATCCCTTGATTATGCCCTTTCAAGGGCTACGATAAAAATTAAGGGATCCTGATCAACTATGACGATTCAAAATACACTTGTTCCCATTGTCGTTGAGCAAACGGCCCGAGGCGAGCGTGCCTACGATATATTCTCTCGTTTACTTCGAGATCGGATTATCATCCTCGGAACGCCTATTGACGACCAAATCGCTAACCTCATTGTTTCTCAACTCCTCTTTTTGGAGTCCGAGGATCCTGACCAGGACATTTTTCTCTACATCAACAGTCCTGGGGGCTCGGTGAGCGCTGGAATGGCGATCTACGACACGATTCAATACATCAAGCCCGACGTCACCACCATCTGCATGGGAATGGCGGCTTCAATGGGTGCGGTATTATTGGCGTCCGGAGCCAAGGGAAAACGATTCGTATTGCCCCACGCTCGGGTCATGATCCATCAACCGATGGGCGGCGCGCACGGGCAAGCGTCTGATATTGAAATTCAGGCGAAGGAAGTCATTCGACTAAAAGAGCTTCTGAATCAAATTTTAGCGAAGCACACTGGACAGCGATTAGATGATATCGTTTCTCACACGGATCGAGATAAATTTTTAAGCGCTGAAGAAGCCGTCGCTTATGGTATTGCCGATAAAGTCGTAGAAAAGAATGTGCTGGCCACTCCGTCTAAAAAAGACGAAGTGAAAAAATAGGTTAAAATCGAGTTGGAGGAAATGTCGTGAGCCGCAAAGAAGACGATAGAGGCGTGGATCTATGCTGTTCGTTTTGTGGAAAGCACCAAAGCGAAGTCAAAAAACTAATCGCAGGACCGAGCGTTTATATTTGTGATGAATGTATCGAGCTCTGCAACGACATCATTGCGGAAGAATACGATAGTTCAGACCTTCCAAGCGAAACGGCTAAAGTTCCGAAACCAGCTGAGATAAAAAAGGTTCTCGATGACTACGTCATCGGCCAAGAACGCGCCAAGCGTACGCTGTCGGTGGCGGTTCACAATCACTACAAGCGCATCAACACCAAAAATCATCCGAAGGATGAAGTTGAACTGCAAAAGTCGAATATTCTTCTCATTGGACCGACTGGCTCTGGAAAGACCTTGCTCGCTCAATCACTGGCTCGTTTACTTAAAGTGCCATTCACTATGGTAGATGCCACGACTCTGACCGAAGCAGGCTATGTCGGTGAAGACGTTGAGAATATCATTTTGAATCTGTTGCAAAATGCTGACTATGACATTGAAAAAACCCAACGCGGAATCGTCTACATCGATGAAATCGATAAGATTTCCCGTAAGGGTGAGAACCCCAGCATCACTCGCGACGTAAGTGGCGAAGGCGTACAACAGGCCCTGTTGAAGATTGTAGAAGGTACGCTCGCGAATGTGCCTCCCAAGGGTGGTCGCAAACATCCGCAGCAGGAATTTTTAAAAGTCGATACCACAAATATTTTGTTTATTTGCGGTGGGGCCTTTGTCGGCTTGGAAGACATCATCACGCGACGGATCGGAAAGAACACGATGGGCTTCGGCGCTAAAGTGGAATCTAAAAAGAACCGAAAAATTGGAGAGCTGTTAGAAAAAATAGAGCCTCAAGATCTCTTGCGCTTCGGTTTAATACCAGAATTTATCGGACGTATTCCCGTCATCGCCACGCTTCATGAGCTGGACGAAGATGCGTTGATCGATATTCTTCGAAAACCGAAGAATGCGATCGTGCGACAATATCAAAAGCTGTTCCAGATGGAGAATGTGAAGCTGAAATTTACAGAGGACGCTCTCCGCGCTGTGGCGCAGCAAGCCCTCATTCGAAAGAGCGGGGCCCGTGGTCTGCGTGCCATTCTGGAAGATGCCATGATGGACATCATTTATGAGGTTCTATCCCGATCGGATGTGAAGGAAGTCATCATCAATGAAGACGTCATCAACAAGAAAGAAAAGCCGATCCTTCTCTTTGAAAAAGCCGCCGAGACTGCCTAGAGAGGCTTTCTAAAGCGGCTTCTTTGACAAAACGTATGGGGTGTTTAAGTTCCTCGATGTGAAACACCTCTTGGAAACCGAACTCCCTGTATTACCCCTACGCGACGTTGTTGTCTTTCCGCATACGGTACTTCCCTTATTTGTTGGCCGCGCTCGTTCGCGACAAGCCATCGAAGATTCTTTGCAGCGAGCCAATCAGATTCTTTTAGTCACGCAAAAGGACCCTCTCGTCGCAGATCCCACAGAAGGCGATGTGCATGAAGTGGGAACCGTTGCTCATATTAAGCAGCACTCAACTCTCTCAGATGGAAATGTAAAAATTCTCGTCGAAGGCCTTACCCGAGTTCGAATTAAGTCTTTTTTACCAAATCACCCCAATTTACGCGCGAAGTTTGAAGTTATTCAGTCG
>ERZ761602.6876-NODE-6876-length-12423-cov-11.840475_pt1 | contig 12423 bp, 4 predicted proteins | sample MGYA00512165_ERZ761602 | MGnify/ENA primary metagenome ERZ761602 (study PRJEB28899, sample SAMN02445085) | bioreactor sludge metagenome | biome: EBPR sludge; isolation source: Thorneside wastewater treatment plant | place: Australia: Brisbane, Thorneside... | reverse complement strand
GCCGGATCGAGCGCGAGTTGCCCCAGGGCAGGTGCGCTGGTGTCGAGGGTGAAGCTGACGGTTTTTTCGGTCGCGTTGCCGGCTGCGTCGAGCGCCTGGATCAGGACACTGTGTTCACCATCGGCGAGGACGCCAGCCGCCAGGCTGGCCAGTTGCCCTGCGCTGAGCGTGAAACTGCCGTCGGGCTGGATTAGGCCAGAGAGGTCTGTGGTGTCGGGCGTGCCTGTTGGATCGACGGCGACAAGCAGTTGGGTAACGCCAACGTCGTCACCGGTCTGGCCAATGATGGTCGGGTCGTTGGTCACCCGGTCGCTGTTCGACGTGCCGCTATCGTTCGCCAGAGCGGCGCTCAGGGTCGGGGCGGCGGTGTCGCCGATAAGCTCCGTGCGCTCGACCTCGAGGCTGGCCGTGCTGCGGTTGCCGGCGGCGTCGGAAGCGGTGAAGTCAAAACGGTTGCTGCCAAGCGCCAGGGCCAGGTTGGTGAAGCTGAAGGCACCGGTTTCGTCTGCCGTGGTGCTCAGGCCAAGGGCGGCGAGCTCGATGGCGGCGCCAGCAGTGGATTGCCCGATCAGCGTGACGATCTCGGCGGTGGTGCTCAAATCCCCGAGGGCGCCGCTATCGGATGCCGGATCGAGCGCGAGTTGCCCCAGGGCAGGTGCGCTGGTGTCGAGGGTGAAGCGGACGGTTACCGGCTCGGCAACGTTGCCCGCAGCGTCGCGTGCGCGCAGCGAAAGTGTGTACGCGCCATCGGGCAAGCGGCTACCGCTTAGCTCTGCGAGGGCACGGGCGTTGATGAGGTAGCTTCCGTCACTCTGGAGGGCGGCGCTGACCGGCAGAAAGTCGGCGCTGTTGTCCAGGTTCGCCTCGATCGCGCTGAGCACGCCCGCTTCGGTGATCTCGACGACTACGGCTGGATCACGGGTAAGGCCATCGTCCGAGACGCTGCCAGTGTCGTCGAGCAGGCGAGCGCTCAGAAGCGGAGCGACGGAATCGGCGGAGACGCTGGCAAAAACTTGGCCGAGGCTTCCCGGCGCCAGACTGGTACCCGCAATGCGCACCGCGCTCGGGAAAGCAGGTGCGACGACCGTGCTGTCGGTGACCTGGCCACCGACGATGAACTCCTGCAGACGTTGCGTCGGGCTACCCAACTGCTGGTCATTGCCGTCACCGAATACTGCATTGACCGGGTCGAGCCCGACCAGCAGCCGGCTATCGATAAGGTCACCGCTGATCCGGACGCGGGCAAGCGTCCCCGCTTGGTAGGAGTCGGCGTTGGCACCCACACCGCCCGGTGCGCAATCATCGCCGAGATCGGCACCAACGAGCAGCGTAAAGCCGCGAGCGGAACCGCCCACCTGCAGCATTTGCAGCGCGGCCAGCGAGAGGCTGCCAGAGGCGTCACCCTTGCTGATGAACTGAACCAGAGTGCCGGTGAGATTGGCGCACCAGTCGCGGCTAGTGCTGCCTGCCTGAAGAACACTGCCACGCCCGTGGATTGACCACATCCCACCGACGATCCCACCACCCACGCGCACGCTGCCCAGGGCGTAAACGGGGACACCCTGCCCCGACACGTGGAGGTCGGCAGCGAAGTCGCCGCTGGTGCTGAGGCTGCTCAAGCCCGCCAATTCAAGGCGACTGGCTCCGGGAATCCCGGCCAGCCAGTCGCTGGCGACGACGCTGACCCTGGCCAGAGGGGCGTGCAACTGGCTATCAACAATCCTGCCCGCCTGCAGAGCGATATCGCTGGCGCCGGCAATGTCGAGTCGGGATTTGCGGATGTCGCCGAGTACGAGGGTCCGCAGCGTTCCAGAAAAAGTCGCGTCACCCTGGAGATCGGCAACGGCGAGGTCCAGCGCTCCCACGTTATCGCGCACGGAAATGCCTGTGAGGACGACGCGACCATCACCGCCGTTCGCTGCCAGGGAAACCTGCGTGCTGGCATCGGTATTGTTCAGTTTCAGTGCGAAGCCGGCGCCATCGCTGACCAGTTGCGCGGTCCCGGGGCCGGTAATGGCGAGGGTGACCTGTGTGCCATCGGCGTCGACCAGCGGCGTGAGGTTGATCGTTGCCGGCGCGGAGACATCCAAGGCCTGGGCACTACTACTGGTGACGAGAACCGCCTGAATGCCGGGATGGAATTCCGAGGAAAGGAGGATGCGCGGCTCAAGTGGCTCGCAGGTGAGCGGTTGGCGTACTTGCGGGAGTTCCTCACCCGGTCGCTTGTGCCAGCGCAGAACGGCGTCGAGCCAGCGCTGCCACCATCCGCGCAACCAGCGGTTGATTGAGACCATCATGCGCGTCAGTAGCGCGCTCGGACGTGCTACTGCAGGGATACGGGCAACACGACGGGAGGTGTGACGATTCACGGTGCTCATGGACGACTCCTTGCGCTTGAGCAGGGGCAAGGCCACGGCATGGACGTGATGGCACTCGACAAGCACCACCCCTATCGCGCGCAGCAAAAGTCCCTGTTGTTGTTTTTCAGGACGACAGCAAGCTGATCGGCAACGCTAACGCGTCGGGCTGGGCCCGCAAAAGGGGCTAACCCGGTGCGCGAAACTACGGAGGGGGAGCTACTCGCTTGTTTTTCTGGCGAAACGCGGACGACGGCGCAGGGCTGGCAAGGCCAGCAGGCCGAGAGCAAGCAGGCTCAGCGACCCAGGCACGGGCAAGGACTGGCTGCCGGCGAGGTGAGTCTGCAAAGGGGCGGGACTGACATTGTTGAAGAAGTCGTCGAGGAGTTCGTAGCTCTGGCCAGCGGGCTGGCCGGCGCCAAGCCAGACGAAATCGAGATCGACGGTCTCGGTGGTGGTGCCGAGGATGTCGGCCAGAGCCATGACGGTGACTTGTCCATCGGCCGGCAGGAAGGTATCGGGCTGTGTCTCGAACACACTGAGATCGGGAGTCGACCCATGAACGACGAGATGAGCGTAAAGGGAGGGATCGAACAGCAGATTGACATAGTTGAAAGCGGGCAGCGGTGCGGCGATGGTGTAGTGGTAACGCCATCGATCCTGGCCGATGACGACATCGTCAAGATCCGTCGTGCTGTAGCTGACCGTGGCTGCCGTCACTGCGCTGGCAGCAAACAGCAGCAAAGCACCTGCCGCCCGTGGCAGCTGTTTGCAGTTGAAAGCAGACCGCCGGAACACACCCATTCCTAAATAGCTTCGCATCGCACCCCCCTCACGCTTGACGATGGAATCGATTCTGCGCTGCCGCTCGGCTGACAATCCAATGCTGACACCCCGCGCAGCAAAGAACCTCGGGCAGTGTGATCGATCCCCATTGACCACATTCCGATAATGGGAGCAACAAACATGCCATAAATCAACAAACTATGGAATTCATACACTTAACGCGAACAGGGTATATCGGCCCGCCGTCAACTGTAAAATTTTCCGACAGTCAGCCGACTCGGATCGAGGCGTCTGCCGTCGGCGCCGAGCTGGACCTTTCGCTTGCCGGGAGTGTTCTCTGGATTGAGGATAAAGAGGGGTTGCAGCTGCCTACTCGACAGTCACCGACTTCGCCAGGTTGCGCGGCTTGTCGACGTCGGTACCGCGGACCAGCGCCACATGGTAGGCGAGCAGTTGCAGCGGCACGACGTGCAGCAGGGCCGACAATGCGCCGTAGTGCTCGGGCAGGTGCAGGACGTGGATGCCATCCGACTCCTGCATCTCGCTGTCGGCGTCGGCGAAGACGTAGAGTTCGCCGCCACGGGCACGCACTTCCTGCAGATTGGACTTGAGCTTTTCGATCAGCGCGTCGTTGGGAGCGACGGCAATCACCGGCATGTCGCGGTCGACCAGCGCCAGGGGGCCGTGCTTGAGTTCGCCGGCCGGGTAGGCTTCGGCATGGATATACGAGATCTCCTTGAGCTTCAGCGCGCCTTCCATGGCAATTGGATAATGACGGCCACGCCCGAGGAACAGGGCATGCTGTTTCATCGAGAACTGCTCGGACCACTCGCGAATTTCGGGTTCGATTTCGAGGATCTTGGTGACCGCGATCGGCAGGTGCCGCAAGGCATGCAGTTCGGCGACTTCGGCCTGCTCGCCGAGCCGACCGCGCAGCTTGGCGAGCACCAGCGTCAGCAGGTAGAGGGCAGCGAGCTGGGTGGTGAAGGCCTTGGTCGAGGCGACACCGATTTCCGGACCGGCGCGGGTAATGAAGCGCAGGCTGTTCTCGCGCACCAGTGAGGATTCGGGGACGTTGCAGATGCACAGCGTGCGCAACATGCCCAGCGACTTGGCATGGTGCAGGGCGGCCAGGGTATCGGCGGTCTCGCCCGATTGCGAGATGGTGACCAGCAAGGTCGTCGGATCAGGTACCGAGTCGCGGTAGCGGTATTCGCTGGCGACTTCGACCGAACACGGGATGCCGGCGATCGATTCCAACCAGTAGCGCGCCACCAGGCCGGCATGGTAGCTGGTGCCGCAGGCGATGATCAGCACCTGGCGGACATCCTTGAGGACTTCCTCGCTGGCCGCGCCAAACAGGCCCGGCTGAATGCTGTGCGCGGTGCCGAGCATTTCTAGCGTATTGGCCAGGGCCACCGGTTGCTCGAAAATCTCCTTCTGCATGTAGTGCCGGTACTGGCCCAGCTCGACGGCGTCGGCAGAAAGATGTGATTCGCTCTCGGGGCGCTCGACCGGCGTGCCGTCGATGCGCGTGATGCGGTAGCCGTCTCGCCTGAGTTCGGCACAATCGCCGTTTTCGAGATACACCATGCGCCGCGTGACCTGCAACAGGGCCGAGGCATCCGAAGCGGCGTAGCAGCCTTCGTCGGTCAGGCCGAGCAGCAACGGCGATCCTTCACGAGCCACGACGACGCGGTCGGGATCGGCCGCACGCAGCACGGCAATGGCGTAGGCGCCCTGCAGCTGCCGGACGGCCTTGCAGACGGCGGCCAGGAAATCCGGGGTGGTCTGCAACTCGTAAGCGATCAGGTGGCCGACCACTTCGGTGTCGGTATCGGAAGTGAAGACGTAGCCGACTGCCTTGAGGCGCGCGCGCAGCGCCTCGTGATTCTCGATGATACCGTTGTGGACAACGGCCAGCCCCTCCGAGATGTGGGGATGGGCGTTGCGCTCACTGGGGACGCCGTGCGTCGCCCAACGGGTATGGGCGATGCCGGTGTGGCCGGAAATCTGCGAGCTGTCGGCCTGCGCGGCGAGCTCGGCGACGCGGCCAACCGAGCGCAGGCGTTGCAGGCCGGCGTTGGTGATCAGCGCCAGGCCGGCCGAATCGTAGCCACGATATTCGAGCTTGCGCAATCCCTCGAGGAGGACGGGGATGATATTGCGGTCGGCGACCGCGGCAACGATGCCACACATGGTCAGCTCACTTCTTCACTTTTTGGGGCCGTTTCCAGCCGTTGATCGAAACCTGCTTGGCGCGCGAGATGGTCAGCATGTCTGGCGGCGCGTCCTTGGTCAGCGTCGTGCCGGCGCCCAGCGTTGCCCCGCGACCGACGGTGACCGGGGCAACCAATTGCGTATCGGAGCCGATGAAGGCATCGTCCTCGATGATCGTCTTGAACTTGTTGGCGCCGTCGTAGTTGCAGGTGATCGTTCCGGCGCCGATATTGACCCGACTGCCGATGATCGCGTCGCCGACGTAGGCCAGATGATTGGCCTTCGACTGCGCGGCGACCTTGGTGTTCTTGAGCTCGACGAAGTTGCCGACGTGGACCCCGGCGGCCAGTTCGGTCCCCGGTCGCAAGCGTGCGAAAGGGCCGATGACGCCATCCGGTCCGACGATCGCGTCTTCGATGTGGCTGAAGGCGGCGAGACGCGAGCCAGCACCGATGGTCGCGTTCTTGAGCACGCAGCAAGGACCGATCTCGGCCGCCTCCTCGATCACCACGCGACCTTCGAAAACGCAGTTCACGTCGATGAACACGTCGCGGCCGCAGTGCAACTCGCCACGCACATCGATGCGCGCCGGGTCGGCCAGGCGCACGCCCTGCTCCATCAGGCGCTCGGCAGTCTGCCGCTGTGCGACGCGTTCGAGTTCGGCCAGTTGCACCTTGCTGTTCACACCGAGCACTTCCCATTCGCCCTGCGGCTGGGTGGTCCGGATCGGCACGCCGTCGGCAACCGCCATGCCGACGATGTCGGTCAGGTAGTACTCCTGCTGGGCGTTGTCGTTCGACAGACGGCCCAGCCACTCGGCGAGACGCGCCGTCGGCAAGGCGACGATGCCGGTATTGACTTCGCGGATGCTGCGCTCTTCGGGCGTGGCATCCTTCTGCTCGACGATGCGCACCACCTCTCCGGCGGCGTTGTGCACGATACGACCGTAGCCGGCGGGGTCGGCCAGTTCGACGGTGAGGATGGCCAGCGCGCCGCGCGCCGCGTGCACCAGCTTCTCCAGGGTTTCGGCCTGAATCAGCGGCACGTCGCCGTAGAGCACCAGCGTCGTCTCGGCGGAACTGAGTTGCGGGATGGCCTGCATGACCGCGTGACCGGTACCCAGTTGCGGCTCCTGCAGGACCCAGCGCAGATCCGGCGCATCGACGGTCATGCGCACGGCGTCGCCACCGTGGCCATAGACCAGACAGACCGTCTCGGGAGAAAGACTGCGGGCGGCATCAATGACGTGCGCAACGAGGGCCTTGCCGGCGACCGGATGGAGGACCTTGGGCAGGTTCGAATGCATGCGCTTGCCTTGGCCGGCAGCGAGAATGACGATATTCATTGGCTAAGCCCCTAACACCCGCTTCCAGGGTGCAGTGTGGTGGTGGTCCTGCAGACTTCACTGGCCGGCAATCGGCGGCAAGCAGCTGCCGCCAAGCCGAAGCACAATGCACATTCCAGAATGCCGCAGCCGCAGTCAGCATTGTTTCAGCAACGACCACGCGCGGCCCGGAACTATGTCACAGCGCGGAGCTTGTAGGAGCGCGCGGCACCCGCGTCCCGGTTCGGGCACGAGCGCGCCGTGCGCGCAGACTCACAGACTCAGCGTGGCAGGTCGGAACGGCCCATCAGGAAGGCGTCGACTTCGCGTGCGCACTGGCGACCTTCGCGGATCGCCCAGACGACCAGCGACTGGCCACGCCGCATGTCACCCGCAGCAAAGACCTTGGCCACGCTGCTGGCATAGCAGCCGTCACCATCGGTGCTTGCCTTGACGTTGCCACGGGCATCGAGTTCAAGAGCCAATTGTTCCAGCAAGCCGTTCTTGATCGGCGCCACGAAGCCCATCGCCAAGAGCACGAGATCCGCGGGAATATCGACTTCGCTACCCGCAACTTCGCTCATGCGACCGTTTTGCCACTCGACGCGGACCAGCTTCAAAGCCTTGACCTTGCCGTTTTCGCCGATGAATTCCTTGGTCGAAACGGCAAAATCGCGCGCGCAGCCCTCTTCGTGTGATGAAGAGGTGCGCAACTTCAAGGGCCAATAGGGCCAGGTCAGACTCTTGTTCTCGCTTTCCGGCGGTTGCGGCATCAACTCGAACTGGGTCACCGACAATGCGCCGTGCCGGTTGCTGGTGCCGACGCAGTCGGAACCGGTATCGCCACCGCCGATCACCACCACCCGCTTGCCGGTGGCCTTGATCTGTTCCGGCACCTGATCGCCGGCGTTGACCTTGTTCTGCTGCGGCAGGAAGTCCATGGCGAAGTGCACGCCATCGAGATCGCGGCCCGGCACCGGCAGGTCGCGCGGCGACTCGGCGCCACCGGCAAGAATCAGCGCATCGAACTCGGCCAACAGGCGCTCGGCGGGAATCGCCTCGGCAGCGCCGCCGCCGATCTCGTGGTTAACGCGAAACTCGACGCCCTCGGCTTCCATCTGCGCAATGCGGCGATCAATATGCAGCTTTTCCATCTTGAAGTCCGGAATACCGTAGCGCAACAGGCCACCCAGACGATCGCTTTTCTCGAAAACGACGACCCGGTGACCGACGCGCGCCAACTGCTGCGCGGCCGCCAGCCCGGCCGGCCCGGAGCCGACGACGGCGACCGTCTTGCCGGTCTTCAGCTTCGGCGGCTGCGGCAGGATCCAGCCTTTTTCCCAGCCTTTGTCGACGATCGCATGCTCGATGGACTTGATACCGACGGGGTCGGTATTGATGTTCAGGGTGCACGCAGCTTCACAGGGTGCCGGACAAATGCGGCCAGTGAAATCGGGAAAGTTGTTGGTCGAATGAAGGACGGCCAGCGCCTGTTCCCAGTGGCCCCGATAGACCAGGTCATTCCAGTCCGGGATGATGTTATTGACCGGACAGCCGCTACTGCAGAACGGAATGCCACAGTCCATGCAGCGCGCGCCCTGCAGGCTGGCCTGCTCGTCGTCGAGCGCGAGAATGAACTCGCGGTAATGCTTGAGACGTGACTTGGCCGGCTCACTGACTTCCGCCAGACGCTGGTACTCGATGAATCCAGTCGGCTTACCCATGCTTATGCTGCCTCCAGTTGCTTTTGCGCCGCCATCTCGGTGAGTGCCCGACGGTACTCGTGCGGCATGATCTTGACAAAGCTGGCGCGATATTTGCTCCAGTCATCGAGCAATCGCCGCGCCTGCAGGCTGCCGGTATGGCGATGATGCTTTTCGATCAGGCTCTTGAGCAGCGCTTCGTCGGCAACACCAAGATGACGCACATCCACCTTGCCGTGGCTTTCCAGCTCATCGCCCGCGTCACTGCCCTGACGGGCGGCGAACTCTTCCTCGACCGGTTCGAGCGACACCTGCGCCATGTTGCAGCGCGACTCGAACGTACCCTCTTCGTCGAAGACGTAGGCCACCCCACCGGACATGCCCGCTGCGAAGTTGCGGCCGGTCAGCCCGAGCACCACCACCGTGCCACCGGTCATGTACTCGCAGCCATGATCGCCAACCCCTTCGACGACCGCTGTCGCACCCGAGTTGCGGACCGCGAAACGCTCGCCGGCGACGCCGGAAAAGAAGGCTTCGCCTTCGGTCGCCCCGTAGAGAACGGTGTTGCCGACAATGATATTGTGCAGTGCTTCGCCGCGGAAACCGGCATTCGGGCGAACGATGATCCGCCCGCCAGAGAGCCCCTTGCCGACGTAGTCATTGCCTTCGCCAACCAGGTCGAGGGTCACGCCGCGTGCCAGGAAGGCGCCAAAGCTTTGCCCGGCGGTGCCCGTGAGACGAATTTGGATGCTTCCGTCCGGCAGTCCGGCGTGCCCATAACGTTTGGCCAGCCGGCCGGACAGCATCGCCCCGACGGTACGGTTGACGTTGCGCACCGGCAGGTCGATGTCGACCTTTTCGCCGCGTTCGAGCGCCGGCCTGGCGAGGGCGATGAGTTCATTATCCAGCGCCTTGGCAAGGCCGTGATCCTGCTCCTGCTGGTGGTAAACCTGCGTTTCGTCGGCGGCTGCCGGACGATTGAAAATGCGGCTGTAATCGAGCCCGCGGGCTTTCCAATGGGTGATTCCCTTCTGCATGTCGAGCAGGTCGCAGCGGCCAATCAGCTCGTTGAAGCTGCGCACCCCCATCTGGGCCATCAGTGCGCGCACTTCTTCGGCAACAAAGAAGAAGTAGTTCACCACGTGTTCGGGCTGGCCGGAGAACTTGCGCCGCAGCAGCGGATCCTGTGTGGCGACGCCGACCGGGCAGGTGTTGAGGTGGCACTTGCGCATCATGATGCAGCCTTCGACAACCAGCGGCGCGGTGGCGAAACCGAACTCGTCGGCGCCGAGCAAGGCACCAATCAGCACATCGCGACCGGTTTTCATCTGCCCGTCGACCTGTACCCGCACGCGCCCGCGCAGGCGGTTGATAACCAGCGTCTGCTGCGTCTCGGCAAGACCGAGCTCCCAGGGTGAGCCGGCATGCTTGATTGACGACTGCGGGCTGGCGCCTGTTCCCCCGTCGTGACCGGCGATCACCAGGTGATCGGCCTTGGCCTTGGTGACTCCGGCAGCGACCGTACCGACACCGACTTCGGAAACCAGCTTGACGCTGACCGAAGCCTTGGGGTTGGTGTTCTTGAGGTCGTGAATCAGTTGCGCCAGATCTTCGATCGAATAGATGTCGTGGTGCGGCGGCGGCGAAATCAGGCCAACACCGGGCACCGAGTGGCGCAAGAAACCAATGTATTCGGAAACCTTGTGGCCGGGTAACTGGCCGCCTTCGCCAGGCTTGGCGCCCTGCGCCATCTTGATCTGGATCTGGTCGGCATTGACCAGGTATTCGGCAGTCACCCCGAAACGCCCGGAGGCGACCTGCTTGATCGCCGAGCGCAGGCTGTCACCGGGCTGCAACTGGTAATCGCGCTCGACGCGTGATTCGCCGATAACCGAGGCCAGGGTTTCGCCACCGTTCAAGACCTTGAAACGTGCCGGGTCCTCACCGCCTTCGCCGGTGTTCGACTTGCCGCCGAGCCGGTTCATGGCGATCGACAAGGTGCTGTGCGCTTCGGTCGAAATCGACCCCAGGGACATGGCGCCGGTGGCGAAACGCTTGACGATCTCTTTCGCTGGCTCGACTTCATCGAGCGCGATCGCAGCTCCCGCCGCCTTGATCTCGAACAGGCCGCGCAGCGTCATGTGCCGCTGCGTCTGGTCATTGATCAGCGCCGCGTATTCCTTGTAGGTTTCGGTCTTGCCGGTACGCGTCGCGTGCTGCAGCTTGGCGATCGCGTCGGGCGTCCACATGTGCTCTTCGCCGCGCACGCGATAGGCGTATTCGCCGCCGGCGTCGAGCATCGTCGCCAGCACGGCGTCATCGCCGAAAGCCTGGCGATGCAGGCAAATCGCCTCTTCCATGACTTCGAAGACGCTAATTCCCTCGACCTGCGTCGAAGTGCCGGTGAAATACTTGTCAACCACCGCCTTCTGCAAGCCGACGACTTCGAAGATCTGCGCCCCGGTGTAGGACATATAGGTTGAAATGCCCATCTTGGACATCACTTTGAGGAGGCCCTTGCCGACCCCCTTGATGAAATGCTTGATCGCCTTGTCGCCCTTTTCGGCGTCGCCTCCGGCCAGGTGCTGCAGGGTTTCCAGCGCCAGGTAGGGGTGTACGGCTTCGGCGCCGTAGCCGGCGAGAACCGCGAAGTGATGCGTCTCCCGCGCGGCGCCGGTTTCGACCACCAGTCCGACCCGCGTACGCAGACCCTTGGTGACCAGATGTTGATGCACCGCCGAGGTGGCCAGCAAGGCCGGGATGGCGACGTGCTCGGCGTCGAACTTGCGGTCCGAGACGATCAGGATGCTGGAACCGCGATGGACGTGGTCCTCGGCTTCGTGGCACAGCGAGGCCAGGCGCGCTTCGACGCCTTCATTTCCCCAGGCCAGCGGATAGCAGATGTCGAGCTCGGCAGAGTGGAACTTGTTGCCGGTGTACGCGGCAATGCGGCGCAACTTCGCCATGTTGTCGAAGTCGAGGACCGGCTGCGCCACTTCCAGGCGGTACGGCGGGTTGATTTCGTTGATCCCGAGCAGGTTCGGTTTCGGACCGATGAACGACACCAGCGACATCACCAGCTGTTCACGGATCGGATCAATCGGCGGATTGGTGACCTGCGCGAAGAGCTGCCGGAAATAGTTGAACAAGGGCTTGCTGCGGTTCGAGAGAACCGCCAGCGGCGAGTCGTTGCCCATCGAGCCGGTGGCCTCTTCGCCGGAGTTGGCCATCGGTTCGAGAATGAACTTGAGGTCTTCCTGGCTGTAGCCGAAAGCCTGCTGGCGGTCGAGCAGCGACGCCGAGTAAGTGCGTGCCGGGCCAGTGGTCGGCGCCGGCAGATCGTCGAGCTTGATGTTGATGCGACTGAGCCAGTCCTCATAGGGCTTGAGGTGCGCCAGGGTATCCTTCAGCTCGCGATCCTCGATGATCCGCCCCTGGTCGAGATCGATCAGGAACATTTTGCCGGGCTGCAGCCGCCATTTCTTGACGATCCGCTCTTCGGGAATCGGCAGGACGCCGGCTTCGGAAGCCATGACCACCAGATCGTCGTCGGTGACCAGATAGCGCGCCGGGCGCAGGCCGTTACGGTCGAGGGTCGCGCCGATCTGGCGGCCGTCGGTGAAAGCCACCGCGGCCGGACCATCCCAGGGCTCGATCATCGCCGCGTGGTACTTGTAGAAGGCGCTGCGCTTGGGATCCATCAGGGTATGTGATTCCCAGGCTTCGGGAATCATCATCATCATCGCGTGCGCCAGCGAATAGCCACCCATGACCAGCAGTTCGAGCGAGTTGTCGAAAGCTGCGGAATCGGACTGGCCGGGATAGATCAGCGGCCATATCTTTTCCAGATCGGCGCCAAGCATCGGCGACCAGGTGCCCTTCTCGCGCGCGCGCATCCAGTTGTAATTGCCGCGCACGGTGTTGATCTCGCCGTTGTGCGCGATCATGCGGTACGGGTGGGCGAGCTGCCAGGTCGGGAAGGTATTGGTCGAGAAACGCTGGTGAACCAGGGCCAACGCCGAAACGCAGCGCG
>ERZ761602.6875-NODE-6875-length-12423-cov-12.863438_pt1 | contig 12423 bp, 13 predicted proteins | sample MGYA00512165_ERZ761602 | MGnify/ENA primary metagenome ERZ761602 (study PRJEB28899, sample SAMN02445085) | bioreactor sludge metagenome | biome: EBPR sludge; isolation source: Thorneside wastewater treatment plant | place: Australia: Brisbane, Thorneside... | reverse complement strand
TGTTCCCTTCACCCGCTCCACCTGAATTCAAGCACTTGCGCCAATCCTCCGGGGTTGGCGTTTTGCTTTCATGGCTTATGCAGCCAAGACGAATGCCATTCGGATGTACTGAAGAAGGAATCGTTCTCGGACCGGCAGTCCCTCGTACCAGTCGCCGTCAGCTGGCTGCAGCCGGCGGCGTCGCGTAGCCATCGACGATACGATCGATTTGTGCACATGCCTCGATCAGCGCTTCATCCCCCCAGCGCCGCCCGACACACTGCAGACCGACTGGCAGGCCATCGACCGGGCCGGCCGGCAGCGAAACCACGGGGTGACCGGTCAGTGAAAACAGCCCCACCATACTGACGGTGGCCTCCAGAAAAGGGAGGGCCCGGTCACCGACCACCAGTGTCGGCGGCTTGCCCAGCGGCTTGAGCGCGAACGCCGGATAAGCGGTCCGCGGTGCCGTGGGGCAAATCAGCACATCGTGGTCATCGAGGAAGTTCTCCATGGCACTGATCAGCTGATCCCGGATGTTGAGCGCGGCGTTGTAGCGACGCCAGTCGAACCGCAAACCTTGCGTGAAGGCTCGGGTGAGAGGCTGGCGCTTGGGAATCAGGCGACCGGCCATCGCGATCAGATGACGCTCCCAGGGCTTGAACGCCAGACCGATCTCGGCGCCGGCGAGCACACCATAAGCGTATAGGGCACGCTCAGGATCGAAGGCGTCTGGAAAACACCGCACAACCTCTACGCCCGCATCGGTGAGCCGCCCGATGGTCCGATCCAGGCCGGCACGTGTACGATCGCACAGGGGCAGGCCGGCGAAGTCATCCCACCAAGCGACGCGCAGCCGGTCAGTGCGGGCACGGCCGGCCACTCCGGCGACCGGCGGCACCTCGGTATCGATACGGTCCGGCCCCGCCATGACCGACAAACCAAGCGCCAGATCCTCGATCGACCGGGTCAGCACGCCGAAACTGAGCATGTGTCGGACACTGCGCGGCTGCCCGGGCAGATGCGGAATGTGACCGGTTCTCGGAATACGGTTCTCCGTGGCCTTGAGTCCATAGACGCCACAGTAGGCCGCCGGGATGCGGATGGAGCCGCCCAGGTCGCTGCCCGGGTCCATGTACGAGAACCCCATGGCCACCGCGGCGGCGGCACCGCCGGAACTGCCGCCCGGGGTGACATCGTGACGCCATGGGTTGCGTGTCGCCCCGAATACCGGACTGATGCATTGAGGGTCGCCAGCCAGTCGGGACAGGTTCGTCTTTCCCAGAATGATTGCACCCGCCTGGCGCAAACGCGCAACCACGGTCGCGTCGGCGTCAGGCACGTAGTCGGCCAGCGGCGGGTGGCTAGCGGTCGTGCGCATGCCAGCCGTGGCAAACGCATCCTTGACAGTGATGGGCACGCCCCGCAACGGCAGCTTCGCAGGGCCATGGACAGACTCACGGTCACAGGCCTCGGCCTGCTGGCGCGCAGACGCCGCATCCAGGGTCACCACGGCGTTGATGATGCCGTTGGAGAGATCGATACGCGTCAGACACCCGTCCACCGTGGCCGCCGCGCTCGTCGTGCCGGTCGACATGGCTTGATGCAGCCGGGCAACCGAATTGCTCAAGATGATGCTCCTCTGGCCGGAAGCAAACTAGTCATGACATTTGCTTTTCGAATGACGTCAAAATTGATATTCTTAATGGATATCGCTTGAGCTTTTTTTTTCAAGCGGAATCCGCTTGTACAGGCGAATTTGCGGTTATTCGTGTGCCATTTTGGATGATGTATTTTTCTGGCGCCCGGGTCAGCCGACGCCGCCGTAGCGCTAAACGATGGAAGGCCACACCGTCTTGGTCCAGGCCAGGCCATCGACAATGGCTGTCAGTCGCCGCAGGGAGGCAGCCATGCCCAGATCCCGCATGTGCCTGTCGACCAGCATGACGCTCGATCGTGGCTCGCCCGTGCGCTTTAGGAAGGTATGACCGTGCAAGACATCAAGCACCCAATCCCAACCCAGACTGATGTAAGGACGACGCCCCGCGATCCATTCGGTGAACCCGGTCACCTCAGTCACGTCACCACACCCCGGAATGGGGGCCGCCTCCGGTACTTCCAGACCCGAGACGAAGTGACGCAACCGGACAGTGCTCAAGGCCTGCTCCGGCAAACGGACGAGTCCATCGTCCGATACCCGAACGACGGACGTCATTGGCTGTTCTGTTCTCATTTGCTCACGCGTTGTCATTGGTTTGAAGCGCTTCATTGTTGCCAGACATTAGCGCGCCGGTGTGTTTCTCGGCATGTCAACGTTGACAGGTTCAGAAATCCCGATACCCGGCCAGGGGGCATCGGATGAACATCTGGCGCGAAGACCTCCTGACCCGACTGAACGCCGCGCACGGTGCAACCGAAGTGTTCTCGGTGATCGAGCTTGAGAGCAAGGCACTTGGCTTCGACCACCTGGCCTACGGTGTGCGCTTCCGCTATCCACTGAGCAATCCCCGCATCGTTCTGCTCAACAACTACCCGGAACAATGGCAAACCCTTTACGCCGAGCGTGGATACATCAATAACGATCCCGTGGTCATGCGTGGAATGGCATCGCAAATGCCCTTCGTCTGGTCCGAACACTACTCACAGGCCAGCGACACGTTCTGGGAAGAAGCCAGGCAGTTCGGCATTGCCAACGGTTGGTCTCAATCTGCCACGGACTGTCGCGGCCGGCAGAGCCTGGTGTCTTTCGTTCGCGGCGCTGAGTGTCTGAGTTCGGCCGAGCTATTCGCGAATGGGGCGCGCTTGAGCCTTCTCGCCCTTGCGGGCCATGAGTACCTGTGTCATCAGTTGGCCCGCGAACACCACGCGCAAGATCTCGGCGAACTGACGACCCGTGAGGTCGAGGTCTTGCGATGGACCGCCGAGGGCAAGACTGCCGGGGAGATTTCGATTCTCATGGGCATTTCCGAACGCACCGTGAATTTTCACACCGCCAACACCATGGCCAAACTCAACTGCGCCAACAAGACCGCCACCGCGGTAAAGGCAGCCATTCTGGGATTGCTGGATTAAGCTTGAAGCGCCACCGTTCGGCGATCGGGCGCAGGAGCCACCGGCTGGGTCGGGGGCTGGCCGTACTTGGCATGTCGCTCTACACCCGCTTAATACGGATTCAGACGCTCAGGCCGGCTCATGCGAGTCGGCCTTTTTGGATCACACCCGGAGGCAACAGCGGAGGCAAGTGATGAGTCCACGCCGACCGAAGACATGGCATGCCCAAGCAACAGCGCTGGCCGTGCTCGGCGTAAGCGCCCTCGCACTCGCGCTCGTCGCGCCCATCCCACAGTCGCCGCTGTATCACCAGTTCGCCGACACGCGCGCGCTTGCAATCGGCCCCCTGCTCATTCCCAACGCTGCCGATGTCCTGAGCAGCCTCGCCTTCTGTGCGGCGGGCCTTGCAGGCCTGGTGCGGGGAGCGCACGCGCCGCCCTCGCAGCGCATGGCGCTGAGGGTGTTCTTCGTCGGCCTGGTCCTGACCGGGGCGGGTAGCGCCTGGTACCACCTCGACCCCAGCAATGCCAGCCTGTTCTGGGATCGCCTCGCCATGTGCATCGCGTTTGCCGGCGCACTCGGCGCCCTTGCCGGCGAGCGCCTCGGCGACCGAGCGGCTCGGCGCTGGCTCGGTGGCTGGCTGTTGCTGGGCGCGTCGGCGCTGGCCTTATGGGTACTGAAGGACGACCTGCGGCTATACGTTCTGACGCAGTTCGGCGGCTTCATGGTCCTACTGATCTGGCTGCGCCACGGTGTGCAGCCCGGGGCCTGCGCTTTGCCATGGGGATGGCTTCTGGTGGCATACGGGCTGGCCAAGGTTTTCGAGGCCGCCGACACCAGCATCTGGACGCTCTCCGGGCAGCTTATCGCTGGACATGCACTCAAGCACCTCGCCGCCGCCGCGGGGGTCATCCCGCTGCTGATCGCCCTGTCACGTGCAGACCGGGGCCTGGATCAAGGCTCGGGCGGCAGGTAGAGACTTTCCTTGACCTCCTCCATCACCACGTAGCTGCGCGATTCGGTTGCCGACGGCAGCTTGAGCAGGATGTTGCCGAGCAGGCGCCGGTAGTCGCTCATCTCGGCGATACGCGCCTTGATCAGGTAATCGAAGTCACCCGACACAAGGTGACACTCCATCACCTCGGGGACAAACGCGAGTTCCTTCTTCACGCGGTCGAAGGTGTCGTTCGACTTGGCCGCGAGCTTGAGTTCGACGAACACCAGCAAGGGCCGGCCAAGCGCCCGCGGGTCGACGCGGGCGTGGTAACCAGTGATGACGCCCTCGCGTTCGAGACGGCGCACACGCTCGGTGCACGGGGTCGCCGACAGCCCCACACGCTGGGCAAGCTCGGTCATCGACAGACGGCCGTCCTTCTGCAGCAGATCGATGATCCGGCGGTCTATGCGGTCGAGATCGCGCATTTCACTCCTGAAATGCCCTGGCACGGGGCAACAAAGTTGATCTCACTACAAGCGGCCTTTAGTTAGGTGATTTTCACTGCATTTTGCTGACTAAACTGCCGACATTCAACAGCCAAAAGACAGGAGACACCAGGATGAACGTGATCGTACTCGGAAGCGGCGTGATCGGCACCACCACCGCTTGGTACCTCGCGCAACGCGGCGCCCGGGTAACGGTCATCGACCGCCAGCCTGGTGCCGCGCTCGAGACCAGCTACGCCAATGCCGGCCAGGTCTCGCCTGGATATTCGACGCCCTGGGCCGCACCCGGCATTCCCCTCAAGGCCGTGAAGTGGCTGTTCCAGCGCCACGCCCCACTCGCGATCCGTGCCGACGGCAGCCTGTTCCAGCTGCGCTGGATGGCGAGCATGCTCGCCAACTGCACCAGCGCGCGCTATGCGGTGAACAAGGAACGCATGATGCGCGTCTCCGAATACAGCCGCGACTGCCTGCGCACCCTGCGTGCCGATACGGGCCTGCACTACGAAGAGCGCAGCCGCGGCACGCTGCAGCTGTTCCGCACTCAGGCCCAACTAGACGCAGCTGCGCGCGATACGGCCGTACTCGACGAGTGCGGCGTACCTTATGAACTGCTGGCCGGCGACGCGCTTGGCAGCGCCGAGCCCGCACTGGCCAGCCGGGCCACCCCGCTCGCCGGGGGCCTGCGCCTGCCCAACGACGAGACCGGCGACTGCCACCTGTTCACCACCCGGCTCGCCGACATGGCACGCGCAGCGGGTGTGGAGTTCCGCTTCGGCATCGATGTGCGCGAACTGCTCAAGCGTGGTGGCCACATCGACGGCGTGCGTATCGCAGGAGCAGAGGGCGACGAGATCCTGCGCGCCGACCGCTACGTGCTGGCCTTCGGCAGCTACTCCCGGCAGATGGCAGCCAGCCTGGGGCTCGAACTGCCGGTGTACCCGGTCAAGGGCTACTCGCTTACGGTACCGCTGGTCGATGCCGCCGCCGCGCCGGTGTCGACGGTGCTCGACGAGACTTACAAGGTGGCCGTGACCCGCTTCGACGACCGCATCCGAGTTGGAGGCATGGCCGAGCTCGGCGGCTTCGACCTGCGCCTGAACCCACGCCGGCGCGAAACCCTGGAGATGGTCGTCGGCGACCTTTTCCCCGGCAGCGGCGACCTGCCCAAGGCAGAGTTCTGGACCGGGCTGCGGCCGATGACGCCCGACTCGACGCCGATCATCGGCGCCACCTCCTACCCCGAGCTTTTCCTCAACACCGGTCACGGCACGCTGGGCTGGACCATGTCCTGCGGTGCCGGCGCACTTGTCGCCGATCTCGTCTGCGGCCACCAGCCGGCGATCCGCCATGACGACCTCGGCCTCGCCCGCTACGGTCGCAAGGCGGGCGGCAGCACCGCGGGCTACACCCTGTCACCCGCCTGAATCCCCTGCTCATCAGTCGTGGAGTCATGCCATTGGGGCCGCGCTATTGCGGCCCCAATGCGTTGACTGCACCATCGAGCCTGTACATTGCACCACGGAAGCCTACCATGCGCCCTGCCCGCGCCCAGATTGACCTCGCCGCCCTGCGTCACAACTACCGCCTCGCCCGCGAGCGCCACGGCGCGCGCGCGTTGGCGGTAGTCAAGGCCAACGCCTACGGCCATGGCGCCGTGCACTGCGCACTGGCGCTGGCCGCTGAGGCCGACGGCTTCGCGGTTGCCTTCCTCGAGGAAGCGTTGGTGCTGCGCGCCGCCGGTATTCGTCAACCGCTGCTCCTGCTCGAAGGCGTGTTCGAGGCGGCTGAGCTTGCCGAGGTCGTGCGCGAAGGGCTGTGGATCGTCGTCCACCATGAGGGTCAGGTACGGATGCTGGAAACGACGCCGATGGCGGCCCCCATCCACGTCTGGCTGAAGGTGAATACGGGCATGAACCGGGCCGGCTTCGCGCCAGCGGAAGTCGGCACCGTGTGGGCAAGACTGAAAGCCTGCAGGCAGGTTGCCGACATCACCTTGATGACGCACTTCGCGCGTGCGGACGAACCACAGGTGATCACCACCGCGGACCAGATCGAATGCTTCCAGGAGGCGACAGCCAACCTGCCCGGCGCGCGCAGTCTTGCCAACTCGAGCGCCATCCTGGGCTGGCCAGACGCCCGGCGCGACTGGGCGCGCCCCGGCATCCTGCTCTATGGGGCCGACCCGATGCCGGCGCCAGACAACGGCCTCAAGCCGGTGATGACGCTCGAAAGCGCGGTGATGGCGGTACGCGAGATCGCTGTCGGCGAAGCGCTCGGCTATGGTGGCCGCTTCGTCGCGCAGACACCCACGCGTGTCGGACTGGTGGCGATGGGCTACGCCGACGGCTATCCGCGCACAGTGCCGGACGGCACACCGGTGAGCGTGGGCGGAAAGCCCAGTCGCATCATCGGGCGGGTCTCGATGGACATGCTCACGGTGGACCTCAGCGCCCTGCCGACTGCGAACATTGGCACCCGGGTCGAGCTGTGGGGCACCGAGGTGCCGGTCAACCGCGTTGCCGCGGCTGCGGGCACGATTGCTTACGAACTGCTGTGCAACGTGAAGCGGGTGCGTTTGGAATACATCGGCTGAGCGGCGACCGTCACTCCCGCACGCGGTCAATCACGACGCTGAGACCCTCGCTGTCGGGCGAAACCACCGGGCTCGCGCCCTCGAGGTCGCCGCTGCGCGCCGTCGCGTCACCGCCCTTTGCAACCCGGGCCGCGACGACGACACGCTCGGGGATGGGCATCTCGCCCATCATCAGTGTCGCGCCATCGAAATCAAAGTCGAGCGGCAGTTCTGCGGCAGTGAAACGCAGCGCCGCGAACGGCGGACCGCCGGCTTCGGCACGCACGAACACGAACACGACGTCTGCCGGCTGCACCTTGTCCGCAAGCTCGGCAGACAGGCTGAGACGGCCGCTGATCGTCAGTACCGGGGCGGCCGCTGCCGGCGCTGCCCCCTCGAGCGCAGCCAGCGGTTCGAGCCCGGCCTTGGCGCGCGCGTCGTTGATGCTGTCGCGCAAACCCTTCGCCATGTCGTTGGTCGCGGGAATCTGCGCAAGGATGCGTTCCCAGTGCCCGGCTGCGGTCGCGAAGTCCTTGCGCTGGTATGCGCCGGTACCTGCAATGGCGAGCGCCTTGACATGCTGGGGCGCCACCGCCAGCGCACGCTGCGCCAGCGCCTCGGCCTCGCCCTGCACCGTTCCGCTCACCACCGCAGTGGCATCTGCCCAGTCGGCCAGGACATCGGGATCGTCGGGCACCAGCGCCCCCAGACGCGCGAACGCAGCGACCGCCTTCGGGTAATCCTCGAGCACCATGTAGGTGCGGGCGAGCATGGTCCAGCCCTCGACGTTGTCGGGCTCCTGCTCGAGACGGGCCACGAGCTGGCCCACCATGTCGTTGACCTGTTCGCGGGTGAAACCTTGCTGCGTGGTGAGGTTTGCGGGATCAAGCGCCTCCGGCTCTCCGATCGCCAGATAGGAGGCGATGGCCACGGCCGGGATGCTCACTGCCATCGCCACCGCCCAGCCGCGGCTCGGGCGCACGTCGGCAAGCTCAGCCGCTTCGGCAGCCGCCTCGCCCTCTTCGAGCGCGCGGCGCTCGAGCTCCTCGCGACTGCGGGCATGGCTTTCGGCGTCGATCTGGCCAGACGCGAGGTCTGCATCGAGCTCGGCCAGCTGCTCGCGCAGCACGGTCAGCGCCATCGTGCTCTGACGCGCCTGCTCGCGCCGCTGGCGCGCACCTGCGCCCAACAGCGGCGGAACGATCAATAGCAGGGCACCGGCCAGCAACAGGCCGGCAAGAAGGATAAAGGCGGTCACGAACGGGACTCCGGTGATTCAGATTTCGGTGCTGCCTCGTCCGCTCCCGCGAGCAGGGCGCGCGCACGTTCGCGCTCGGCGGCGCTCAGGCCATGATCGGCCGCCACTTCTTCCTGCCTGCGGCGCAGCCGCCAGGCCAGCCAGCCGGCGCCCCCGAACAGGAGCAGTGCCGGCCCCACCCACAGCACGGCAGTCGAGGCACGGAATGGCGGCTGGTAAAGGACGAAGTCGCCATAGCGGGCGACGACATAGTCGATGACGTCCTGCTTGCTGTTGCCGGCCGCGAGCTGTTCGCGCACCTGGTCGCGTAGATCGACCGCCAGCGGCGCATTGGATTCCGCAATCGACTGGTTCTGGCACACCAGGCAGCGCAGCTTGTGCGACAGCTCCATGACGTCAGCCTCGAGCGCGAGGTCTGCCGCCACCGTCGGCGCCAAGCCGGGGTCGGACGCCGTCTGGCCCGCAGCCCAGGCTGCCTGCCCGCCCGCGAACATGAGCGCGCAGGCAGCCAGGCGCAGCGTCCGGAGCGCAAATTCCTTGTAGTGATCAGCCGGCACGGCGGACCTCCTCGATCTTCGGTAGCAACACCTGCTTCAGCACCTCGGGCGTGATCGGGCCGATGTGCTTGTAGCGGATCTTGCCCTCGCGATCGATCAGGAAGGTCTCGGGTACGCCATAGACGCCAAAGTCGATGCCAACACGGCCATCGATGTCGAGCACGGACAGCACGTAGGGGTCGCCATGGTCGGTCAGCCAGCGCCGGGCGCGCTGGATTGCAAGGTCGGTTTCGGTGTCGAGTGCCATACCGCGTACGTTGAGCGCCCCGTCACCACGTACCTCCTTGTAGTTGAGGCCAACGATGGGCACCAGCTTCTGCTGCGCCATGCGCACCAGAACGGGGTGCTCCTCGCGACAGGCGACACACCACGACGCCCACACGTTGAGCAACCACACCTCGCCGCGCATTTCCTCGAGTGCGAAGCGCTGCTCGGGCTGATCGAGGCGGGCAAGCGTGAATTCGGGCGCCGGCTTGCCGATCAGCGGCGAGGGCACCTCGCGCGGGTTGAGGGTGAGGCCGAAGCCGAGGAACGCGGCAAGAGCGAAGAACAGCAGCAGCGGAACGAGAAACTTTGCTTTCATGAGGCTTGTCCGGTCTCCACTCAGGCTGCGCCGGCAACGCTGCGCCCTGCGCCGACCTTGGCATCGCGCTCGGCAAGGCGGCGATAACGGCGGTCGGCCGCGGCAAACAGTCCGCCAAGGCCCATCAACGTGCAACCCAGCCAGATCCAGCTGATGAAGGGCTTGTAGTACAGGCTGACGATCCACGCCCCATCCTGCAGTTGCTCGCCGAGCGATACATACACGTCGCGGAACGGGCCGATATCAATCGAAGCCTCTGTCATTGGCATGCCCTGAGTCCAGTACAAGCGCTTCTCTGGGGTCAGGGTCGCAATGGCACGGCCGTTGCGGGTAACGTCGATGATGCCGCGCGCAGCGTCGTAGTTGGGCCCATCTGCATCGATTGCGCCGCGGAAGGTGAAGGTATAACCCGCAAGCTCGGCGCGCTGGCCTTCCTGCATCTTGACGTCGAGTTGCTTCTCGAGACTGCCGACCATGGTAACGCCGATGATGAACACGCCGACCCCAAGGTGAGCGAGCCACATGCCCCACCAGGATGCGGTGATCGAGCGCAGACGCGAACCGGCCGATGCTCCGGCGCGCTCCTTGAGGCGGCCATGAAGCAACTGGATGCTGGCCAGCACCACCCAGGCGGCAAGGAACAGGCCCAGCGCAGTGCGCCAGGTCAGGTGATCCACCGCCATCGCCGCACCGATACCGATCAGGATGCTGGCAACGAAGGCAGGCGCAACCTTGCGTGCCGCCGCAACGAAGTCATCGTCCTTCCAGCGCAGGAAGGGACCGAACATCATCAGCACCACCACCGGCGTCATCAGCGGCACGAACACCGCCTCGAAGTACGGCGGACCCACCGAGATCTTGCCCAGGTTGAGCGCATCGAGGAACAGCGGATAGAGCGTGCCGAGCAGCACTGACACCGACGCGACGGTCAGCAGCACGTTGTTGCCGAGCAGCGAGGTCTCGCGCGACACCAGCGCGAAGCTGCCGCCCCCCATCAGCTTGTTGGCGCGCATCGCGAATAAGAGCAAGGAAAAACCAATCACGAGCACGAGCAACGCGAGGATGTAGAGGCCACGCTTCGGGTCGGTCGCAAATGCGTGCACACTGGTGATGACGCCCGAACGCACGAGGAAGGTGCCGAGCAGCGACATCGAGAACGCCGCGATCGCCAGCAGCACCGTCCAGCTACGGAACGCACCACGCTTCTCGGTGACCGCGAGCGAGTGGATCAGCGCGGTGCCGAGCAACCACGGCATGAAGGAGGCGTTCTCGACCGGATCCCAGAACCACCAGCCGCCCCAGCCGAGTTCGTAGTACGCCCAGCCCGAACCGACCGCGATACCCGCAGTCAGGAACACCCAGGCCACCGTGGTCCATGGCCGCGACCAGCGCGCCCAGGCAGCGTCGAGCCGGCCGGAGAGCAGCGCGGCAATGGCGAACGCAAAAGCCACCGAGAAACCGACATAACCCATGTAGAGCAGCGGCGGGTGGATGATCATCCCCGGGTCCTGCAGCAGCGGGTTGAGGTCACGCCCCTCTTCGGCGCCCGGCAGCAGGCGCTCGAAGGGGTTCGAGGTGAGCAGGATGAACAGCAGGAAGCCGACATTGATCAGCCCGAGGACGCCGAGCACCCGCGCCACCAGGTGGTTGGGCAGCTGCCGCGACAGCAGGGCGACCGCCAGCGTCCACAGGACGAGCATCAGGACCCACAGCAGCAGGGATCCCTCGTGCCCGCCCCAGACGGCGGCGATGCGATAGGGCAGCGGCAGCAGGGTATTCGAGTGCTGCGCGACGTAGAGCACCGAGAAGTCGTTGCGCACGAAGGCGGCGGTCAGGCAGCCGAAGGCGACGGCCAGCAACAGCGCCTGGACGATCGCCGCCGGACGGGCGAGGGCAATCCACTGCTGCCGGCCGGAGTGGGCGCCGAGCAGTGGCAGGGTGCCCTGCGTCAGGGCGACACAGAGCGCGAGAATGAGGGCAAAGGTGCCGAGTTCCGGGATCATGGGCAGTCCGTCCGGGTCATTGCCTGATGCTGCGGGCGGCGGCTTCGGCCGCCGCCCTGTTTGCTGCCGCCCGCTCGTGCGCGTCGCCGACCGCCTTGGCCGCTTCCGGCGGCATGTAGTTCTCGTCGTGCTTGGCGAGCACCTCGCTGGCGGTGAACACGCCGTCTGCGGCGAGCTTGCCCTGCGCGACGACGCCCTTGCCCTCCTGGAAGAGGTCGGGAAGGATTCCCTTGTAGGCCACGGTCATGTCCTTTTCGGTGTCGGTGACGACGAAGCGCAGGGTCACGCCGTCGGGCTGGCGTTGCAGCGAACCTTCCTTGACCATGCCACCGATGCGGAAGCTCTTGCCTTTCGGCGCCTCGCCGGCGGCCACCTGCGTCGGCGAGAAGAAGAAGACGAGGTTGCTGCGGAAGGCATTGAGCACCAGCGTCGCGGCGACGGCGAGGATCGCCAGGCCGCCGATGATCAGCGCGATGCGTTTGTGACGAGGCTTCAATCGTTGCTCCTGTTCGTCGTGCCCCGCTGACTGGCCGCGGCAGCCTGCGCGCGCTCGGCGGCTTCCGCGCGATACTGCCGCCGCAGGCGGGCGATCAGCCTCTTCCGACCCTGCAGCAGCAACATCGGTTCCGCCACCATGAGCAGCGCCATCACCAGCAGCGACCCCCAGACATAGGGGCCGTGCCGGCCCATGGCCAGGAACTCGGCGAGACTGTTCCAGTGAATCATCCTATTCCTTTGCGTTCAGCAGCGCGCGCACCCAGTCGGTGTGCCGCTCACGTTCGAGCATGATCGTCCGTACGCGCATCAGCGCGACGGCGATGCTGTACATCCAGCAGGCGAGTGCGCAGAGCAGCATTCCCCAGAGCATCATCGCCGCCATGCTCGGTGCCTTGGTCAGGCTGACCGAAGCGCCCTGGTGCAGGGTGTTCCACCACTGGACCGAAAAATAGATGATCGGGATGTTGACCACCCCGACC
>ERZ761602.6874-NODE-6874-length-12424-cov-4.148031_pt1 | contig 12424 bp, 14 predicted proteins | sample MGYA00512165_ERZ761602 | MGnify/ENA primary metagenome ERZ761602 (study PRJEB28899, sample SAMN02445085) | bioreactor sludge metagenome | biome: EBPR sludge; isolation source: Thorneside wastewater treatment plant | place: Australia: Brisbane, Thorneside... | reverse complement strand
GCGATGAAGTGCTCGGCAGGATTGGTCTTCGACTTGAGCTGAATGATTTCCTCTCGCGAATCGGTGGCCACATCGGGTACATCGTTCGCCCGAGTGCCCGCGGTCAGGGCGTTGCATCGGCCATGCTCAAATTTGTCTTGTCGACACCCGCCGCCCATGGCATCGGCCGATTGCTGCTTACTTGTGACGAAGACAATACGGCGTCGGAAAGAGTGATTCTCAGGAATGGCGGTGAATACGAATCGACCGTGTCTCCCAGCGGTCGCCCTGTCGGCAAAAAGCGCTATTGGATTGACGTCGCTGGGTCGAAACTTTCTTGAGTTCGGCGAGCGCTACGCAGGCTTGTCTCGTTCGTCGCGATTGTCGAGAACGCCACCAGCAGGACTTGCCACGCCACGCGATAAAATCGCGCTGATTACTGCGCCCAATCCGCGAAACAGAACGCCGACGGACAGCACCTGTCCGAGGACCGGCGTCATGAATGCCAACTCTGCCGCAACGCCACCAAAAAAGATCGTGCGCGTAGAAGACCAGTCGCGATCGCCACGCAGGCGGCGGCCCATATCGTGGTAGGCGATCATGTATCCAGTCATGATGCCGGCAATCAAGACGAGGAGAATCACCATCCCTACCAGCTTTAATGCTTCAAGCTGTGAGTTCGCGAGCAAAACAAACAAGAACGCAAGCACGATCCCATTGACCGCACCGAGAATGAACGAGCCTCGCGACTTATAGGCATTCACCGCGCGCGCGGTAAACGCAGGCACCAGCTTTTCAAGCAAGACGCTCATCGCGATACAACCTGATTTCACGGCAAGCAGCGCGAGCAGAAACGCGATGAAACCGAGGGCCTTTTCCGGGGTCATTTCTTCATCTCCACGTGCGCCTATAACTGCTCTGGTTCGACGCGGTCCGCAGGCTATAGGCCTTCGCGCCGTTAAATGCGACAAGAAACAGCGTCGCGACCCCAGCAACACCCGACCACAACGGCGTTGAAAGTGAGTCGAGTCGTGCCGAGGAATTGGCCCAGTACCGTTCCAGTGAGGCCAATTCTTCGACCAGGGATATCTCGCCCAGCATCCAGGATGGTGTGGTCGATGGTTGATTCGCGTAGTCCCACCAGCGCGCCGGATCGACCGGCACGGCAAAATACAACAGGAGCCCCGAGAGTAACACCACAGTGCACGCCGCCGCGGCAGGCAGCCACCAGTGCGCATCGTTGGTGTAGAGCGGTTCAGCAGCCACACTCGATTTCACGCGCTGTACAAGGGCGTTTCGCGGCATTTCAAGGGATAATGCGAGCAGGGCGCTGTTCAATGTCCGCAACTGATCGCAGTACGCACGGCACTCCAAACACTCTGCAGCGTGTTCGTGAGCCGCAACCTCCATGACCAGTCCACCGTCAAATTGCGCGTGCAGTGTGTCGCGATATTTTCGGCAATGTTCGTTCATTCGCGTTCACCCAATAGAATGCGCAAGCGTTTGCGCGCGCGGTGCAATGCGACCTTCGCCGCATCCTCTGTCATGTTCAACGTCTCGGCGGCTTCCCGAATCGACATGCCTTCCATGTAATGCAGATTTACCAGCGCAGCCGGTTGCGCCGGCAACATTCCGATGGCCCGTGCAAGGCGGTGCGCGACATCGCCGCGCATCAGCATGGCGCGCGCGTCTTCGGTCTGTGCGTCAAATTCGTTTGGTTCAGTCTCAAAATCCAGCGCGACCGTTTGACCCCGCCGTTGTCGTGAGCGCAACGCGTTCAAGGCGAGATTCGTTGCGATTGCATACAGCCAATTTCGAAATGGACGCAGGCGATCGAAGTTCGCCAGTTTGCGATAGGCGCGCAGGAAAGTTTCCTGCACGACATCTTCTGCCTCTTCGCGGTTGCGCGTAATGCGATACACGTGCGTGAAGATGCGCGCGGTATAGGCATCGACCACTCTGTCGAACGAGGCGCGGTCTCCCGAGAGCACCCGCGCAACACACTCAATTTCCCAAGCGGTATCGCTACTTTGCGCCTGGGTTTCGTCCGCCACCGCGTTCTCCTCGTCGCGCCCGTGTGCAAGCAACCACTCGGGCGCGCGCAACAGACCGCAGTCGCCCGATCCATTGTCGGGGTAGGGCGTGAGCGTGGTCAACCAGGCGTCGTTACGCATAGAGTGCCATCGGTGTCATCGCGTAATTGGGAAACACGCGCGCGAAATCCGTCATGCCGCTATGTCGAGAGAGCACCGGCGCCAGCACATCGCGGTAGTTGTTCTGCACCGGCAAATCGCCCGGCGCTTCGAGTTTATCCATGGCAAGGCCCTTCCAGTCGCAGTATACCTTGCCGCCACGCACGCCGCCTCCGAGGACAAACATCGCACTGGCGCGACCGTGGTCCGTACCGAGGGATGCGTTTTCGTATACACGCCGGCCAAACTCGGTCATCACCACAACATTCGTATTCTGCATCGCGCCGTTCATGTCGGCGCAGAACGCGGCAACGCTCTCGGCGAGATCCTTCATCAGCGGATTTATCAGCGTCGCGGACGCGAAGTGGGAGTCCCACCCGCCAAGATCGAGACATGCGGCTTCGAGTCCGACCTTCGCCTTCAGCAACTGGGCGATGTGTTGTAGGCCATTGCCAAGTTGCGACTGCGGATACCGTGCCCCGTTGTTTGGCGCGTAACTGCTTGCGTTCAGCTGCGTGATTTTGTCGAGCGCCGCCAACGTCGAGCGCGCGGCGACACCCAGTGCGCCGGACTCCGGTTCATAGAGTTTTTCCAAGGCGGACATAGCCGCAGGCGCGCGTTCGCCGAGCGCGAAATCTTCGAACGAGTTCATGACGACCGTGGCGGGTGCACCGCGCAACGCTTCCGGGGCAGCGCTCCCGATCGCCACGGCTGCGAGTGGTCCGCCCGGGCCATTGGGGCGATAGCGCAAGTAACGTCCAAGCCAGCCGCCTCCGCCCGAACCGCCATGCTCCATTGAATCCTGTGCCTCGAAATGCGAACGTGTCTGGTCTTCCGAGCCCGCACAATGCACGATAGCGAGATCGCCGCTGCGATAGAGGTTTACCAGCGGCGTGAGGTGCGGGTTCAGCGCGAACATGCCGTCAAGCGGCACGGTTTCATTCTTTGAGACACCAACCAAGGGCCGCGCAGTGTAGTAGGCGTCGTCTTCGACGGGTACGACCATATTCAGGCCATCCGCCCCGCCGCGGAGGAAGATCACTACGAGTGCATTGGTCGCGTCGCCGTTGCCGTGGATATACGCAGTATCATTCATCGACACTTCCCTCAAATCTCAACGGTTGTCACGGTTTCACAATTTCTTGTTCTTAAACCTTCAATTTTAATCTGCAGCCTGGACGGCTGCGCCACAATCGCATCCAGAAGTTTGGAACCTTCAACATCAGAACCTCTGAAACGCGGGCGATGACAGCATGAATACCGGTCCCGCGCCGGATTGTGTGCAGCAATCGGTTTCCAAATCCGTTGCGTTCCTTCCCAGAAGATGCGCGACGAGCATTTGTTCACCGCCCGCTTGCTTGCCGAGGTTTTTCCAATCCACATGTGTGCCTTCGATGCGGTTTTTTGCGAGCGCTGCTGTAAAGTGCCAACGCCATAGCATCGATCCCATCCAATGTTCCGCTTCTTCGGGATAGCCATCTGGCGTGGGGTACTGAAACGGCGTATGGCCCATGCGCAGCAAGTATTGGTAGAGCGCGTCGTTTGGATCGCAGTCCGCGGCTGTCGCGCGCAGGGCGGAGGCTACGTAGCGCAGCGGACGCTTGAACTTTGCGTCTGTCGCGGTGCGGAACTCTCGTGTCGCAAACAAGGTGCGCAGGGTGCTCTTGATATCGCCGTTTGACGTTGAGAAAGCGGTTGCGACGGCATTGATTGCGGCCTTTGGGGGATCGTCGGTGATGAATCGGCGGCACAGCTTCCATGCAAGATACTGTGCGGTGGCGGGGTGGGCCGTGACGATTTCGATCACGCGATCGATGTCAGTCTCGCCGCCACCCGCAGGTATGGTCTGGCCCAGTACCCGCTTCTCGCCGTCGTCATGCCAGTCTTTGCGAAACTCGAGACGTCCTTTGAAGAACAGTTGCTCCGAGCGAACCGTCCAACCTGTGAGACAGCGGGCCACTTCCATTACGTCCCGCTGGGTATAGCCGCCATGCACACCGAGGGTATGTAGCTCGAGCAACTCGCGCGCATAGTTCTCATTCGGTATCTCTTCCGCGTTGCTTTTGCGGTTTGCACGGCCGTCTAGATACCACAACATGGCAGGGCTGAGCGCGGAGGCGCGCAGCAGTTCGCCGAAATTTCCCAGCGCATGCTTTCGTATCACGTCGCGATCATCGGCCGTTTTCAACCACGCGCAATCGCCTTTCGACTGCGCAATATTGAAATGATCAGTCCAGAACTCAACCATGACTTCGTAAAGCTGGCGTTTGCTGTATACGGCGCGCTGCAAGGTTGCCCGCGTCAATTCGCGCAGCAGAATGTCCTGCTTGTACTCGAACAACTCGCCCAGCGGCGCGGCGATGGTTTCGTTTCGGCGCACGAGACTTTCGCACGCGTAATCGTCAATTGCATCGGGGTTGAGCTGTTCTTCGATATAGGCATCGACACCCATCGCCGCGACGCGCGCATAGTCCCCGGGCCGCGCACCGAAAGAAACGCGGCGCATCACATGCGTTACCTGATCGACCGACGCCCCGGTTGAAACAGAAAATGGTCCGTTAAGGCCCGGCGCCTGCGGCACGCCCAGGAAGCGAATTGTCTGGTCGCACCCCGCCAACGTGGCAGCAGACAGCGCGCCGGCGGCTTGCATGAATTTTCTGCGTGTGATCCGCATGAAATCCGTCCCGTGCTTATGCGTTTGCTACCGATACGGGCGACGCTACGCTTTCCGGCGCTCGCCGACCCCAGCGCGAGACGATGATTGCACCCACGCCGCTCACAAGCGTCAATGGAAGCACGACAAACCAGCCGATGATGGGAAGCACAAAAGTGATGGAGAGTATGATGCCGCCACGCAGCACGCGCCGCCACGGGTAGTGCTGGTCGGTCGCGGAGGCCAGCCGCATCCCCACAAGTCGCGCCAGTCCGGCTGAGCCGAGAAGGCCAATTAACAGCAATCCGGACACCAAGATTGCCCCAACGAGCTTTAGTCCCGCGGCACTGTTGAGAAGTGCCAGGCCGGCCACAAAAAGGGGCGCCGCGACCACTGCCCCAATTATCGTCACGCGATAGGGGTGTGCCTCATACGCCAGGCTGGCGCCCTTTACGGCGCGTCTGAACAAGGCCTCGAAGAGCAGCCAATAACTCACCGTCGTAATGAGAATTCCGAGGATAATGAAGAGTATTTTGAAAACATCCGCCATGATCATGGGTAGGGTCTCCCGTTTGGGTTCTTCCAGCTGTACACCGGCTGAAGCCGCGAGGTTACAGGGAGCAGAGGCATTTTGCAGCGGCCCTCCATCCCTTCGTCAAAGGTGTTGCACTAGCTGTGAAGAATTCCTAGGCGCATTCGGTCTAGATTGAAGGCGTGATCGAACAGTGTACAAAGTTACAAGACGAGGGGTAATTTATTGACAAAATATATTGTAAGCGATGGTTCTTGAGTTACTTATGGCAAGAGCCTGGTGACAGTCCGGACAACAGGAAAGCCAAAAGTCAGATGACGCTGGTGTCGAGCCAACTGAACGTGTGAGTAAGGCTTGATTATCCATTTGCCAAGGCGGTCTTGAGTTTTTCTTCGTCCAATTCCAATCCCAAGCCTGGCGCGTCGGGGACGGTCATGCGACCGTTTTTGAATTCGAGGGGAGTTTTGAATAAATCGTGCAGCGGACTTTTGTGGCCCCCTTCGGTGAGTTCCTGGGCCATGTCGTTGTCGACGAAGACGCTGGTGTAATGGAGCGTGGCAGCTTGGCCGATGGTGGGCTGTGTTTGGTGGGGACACAGGGGGCGATGATGCGTCGAGGCCAGCGCGGCGATTTTCACTGCCTCGGAGATCCCGGCGCATTTCACGAGGTCGGGTTGAAGGATATCGACATTCGCCTGTTCGACGAGGTCGCGGAATTGCCACCGCGTGTATTCGTGTTCCCCCGCGGCGACGGGGACGTTGATCGCATCGACCAGTTTGGCGTAGCCCGCGTAGTTCGTCTGTGCCAGCGGTTCTTCGTAGTGAATGACGTTGAAGCGTTCGATTTCCTTGCCAACATTGATTGCCGTTTGCAGGGAGTAACCGTTGTTCACGTCGTACTTGAGTTCTACATCGTCGCCGATGGCTTTGCGCACGGCGTCGAGTACGGCAAGGTCTTTTTTAACATTCCGATCGGGCACGACAGGGCCATAATCCTGGCGAATCTTCACGGCGGTGAACCCATCGCGCACGGCCGCTTCCGCGCGGTTGGCAATTGATTCCGGCGTGCTTTCCGCAGCGCCGCCGATGCTCGCATACACCCGCACCGAATCCCGGCGTTTCCCGCCGAGTAACCGGTGAATAGGCATGCCCGCCACCTTGCCGAGGATGTCCCATAGCGCGATGTCGACTCCCGAAATGGCCTCCGGCTGCAGTCCCATCACACCCTGCTTGTAGGTGCTGTAGAACATGCGGTCCCAGCAGCGGTCGATTTCGAGCGGGTTCATCCCAATCAGTATTCGCGCGAATGACTCGCGAATCAGCAGCGCGGCAGCACGAGCATTCATCGGACTGACTTCACCAATGCCGTTCACGCCGTCCGAAGTGCGCACAATGACCCAGCATTTGCCGCCTTTGAGCACATAGGGCTCGACGGAAGTTATTTTGAGGTCATGCTGTGCTGCGAGCATGCGCTGCGTGCGCAAGAGGCTGTCGAATAGCGCGCAGGTTGCAAAGGATCCTACGCCCAACAAAAACCGTCTGCGATTCATTGAAGTTTGCTCCCTCAGACGTGAAGTGCATTCGCAGGTCAGCCCGGGCTAAGGCTAGGCGGCTTTTTCCGCCTTCTTCTCGTACTTCTCGATTTTTTCCTTTACGCCTTCGATCTTGGGGTCGAGTCGGAGGGCGCGTCGCCACTCCGCTACAGCGCGTTTTACGTCGCCTTTTTCGAGATAAGCATCGCCCAGGTGATCGCGCAAGATGGCGTCGTCGTGATCCATGGCGACGATTGCGCGGCGAATGTATTCGATTGCCTTTTCTTCGTCACCGCGACGGAAGTAGACCCAGCCCAGACTGTCGAGGTAATAGCCGTTATTGGGTTCGAGTTCAAGCGCGCGTTTGAGCAGCGCCTCCGCTTCATCCAGGCGCGTGTCTTTTTCTGCGTACAGATATGCAAGGTTGTTCATCGCCTCGCTGTCTTCGGGATTCAGCTCGAGGCACTTGCGCAAATGCTTCTCCGCATCGCGAAAGCGATCCAACTCATCATAAATGCTTGAAAGCTGTATGTGTGCGTAGCGCTCGTCCGGCTTTGCCGTGGCAACTGCTGCCAGCAAGGGTTCCGCCTCGGCAAATCGCTTCAGCGCCGTGAACGTCCGCGCGAGAACGATATCCACGCGGTTGGACTGCACGCCCTCGGCGCGCAACTCGCCCAATCGCTGGATAAAGAACTCGCCTGCATCCTTGTCGCCAAAGAAAAACAGCAGCGTGCCGAATACGTCGGCCAGTTCCATGTCGATATCGCCGTCGACACTGTCCAGCGTGTCGAGGAGAGGCCGATAGGGTTCGCCAGCGGCCTTGCGCGCAATTGCCTTGAACAGCGTGCTCAGAATGGGCGTTCCCTGGGGAGGTTCGACCGCCGCGGCTTCCGCATTGCGGCCAGCCCGCAAGAGCGCGTAGACATATTCAAGCGAGACTGCCGCATCGCGCGTTAGCGCTTCGCCCAATTGCGCAAGCTCATCCGCGGATGCAGCGTACTGTCCGGTGCGTGCAAGCGCCCCCGCAAGTATCTCCCGCGATCGCCCGTTTTCAGGCACGGCGGCGAGGTGCGAACGCAGCATGTCGACGGCGAGAGCATTTTCGTTCAGTTGAAGGTAGGCAAGTCCAAGCTGCAAGCGAGCCTCGGTGAGATCGGGTTTGAGTTCGAGCGCCCTTTCGAAAGCCTTTCGCGCGCCTTCGCCATCGTTGATGCGGCTGAGGTGCAGCCCGAGTCCCGCGTGCCATTCCGCCTTGTCCGGTGCGAGTTCAACGAGTTTTTCGAATACCTGAATGGTGGTTACCCAATCTTTTGAGCGTTCACCGGCTTCCACCAGCAGATCGTAGTCTCGCTGCTGCTGCGGGTTAAGCGCAAGCGCGGTTTCAAAGGCTTCGGACGCCGCTTCGTGTTTTCCCTGTTCCTGCAAGGTCAGCCCCAGAATGATCCACAGCCGTACGTTTTCGCCTTCCGTTTTGAGCAGGCGCTGGCATGTCTTCTCTGCGTTAGCCAAATCGTTGGTGTCGATATAGACATCGAGAAGTCTGCGGTTCAGTTCATACGACTCCGGCAGGAGGTCCGCCGCTTTCTGATAGTGTTTCAGTGCTTCTTCGGTCTTACCGTCTTTCTCGAGCACGACGCCCGTCAGAAAATGCGAGTAAGCCTCGCCCTGCTCATTCGCGCCTGCGTTCGATGCAAAATGTTCCGAGCCGGTCACACATCCCGAAAGTACGACGGATACGAGAAGTGCAATGCCCATGGTGATCGGCCCTCTGGGAAAGTTGGGAAGATTCAATGCGTGTTTCCGATGCTCGTTATGTTGCAACCGGCGCAGCACGCCGGAAAGCTGGCTTTGGCAGGCACGTCGCCCGCCGCTGAACTTCCCATATAGTCGCTAAAACAGGCGGGCGGTGTCTACTTTGCCCGAAATTGGCGCGAAGCTTCGGCGGTGCACCGCGCACGGACCGAGCCGTGCAATGCAGTCAAGGTGCTCCGCCGTGCCGTACCCCTTATGTTTGGCAAAACCGTAACCCGGATATTCCGTTTCCAATTTCACCATCAACCGGTCGCGCGTTACCTTTGCAATGATGCTCGCGGCGGCAATCGATTGGGACCGCCGGTCGCCTTTCACGATTCTAAGGTGGGGGAGAGGGCAACCCGGAATCTTGAAGCCGTCCACCAGCAGGTAATCCGGCGCGGGGAACAGTTGTTCCACCGCTTCCAACATCGCACCGTAGTTCGCCTGCTGAATGCCGATCGCATCGATTCGTTCCGCCGAGATTACCGCGCAGCCAATTGCGTGTGCGCCAGTGGTTAGTTGGTCGAAAAGTTTCTCGCGCTGTCGCTCTGTAAGCAATTTGGAGTCATTGAGCCCCTCAACCGGATGCGCCAATACGACAGCGCCTGCGACGATTGGGCCTGCAAGCGGGCCGCGGCCGGCCTCATCGACGCCAGCAATGCGCGAGAAGCCCAATGCCCGCATTTCCGTTTCGAACTGCCACATATCGGTTTCCGATTCGCGATTCATTTCGCCGACCCGCTCCCGATTTCGGAAAAATAAAAAGGCGAAAGGCCGAGCAGACCTTTCGCCTCAATGGTAGCACGACGGCGCGATTCGCGCCGGACGCGACTATGCTTTGGCTTCTTTCGTCGAGCGTTCCTTGGCCTTGACGCGTGCTGCCTTGCCGGAGCGATCGCGAAGGTAGTAGAGCTTCGCGCGGCGCACGCTGCCTTCACGCGTCACTTCGACTTTCTCGATGCGCGGCGAATGCAGCGGGAAAACGCGCTCCACGCCCTCGCCAAACGCAACGCGGCGAACGGTGAAACGCGCTTCGGGACCATCTGCGCCCTTGCGGCCAATCACCACGCCTTCGTAAACCTGAATGCGCTCTTTTTCACCTTCCACAATCCGGAAATGCACGCGGACCGTGTCGCCAATCTCGAACTGTGGGATCTTGCCGGTTGGCTTGGCCTGTGCTTTCTTGAGTTCTTCCAACGCTGTCATGACTCGTTCTTCCTATCGGTTAGCTCTTCACGTTCAATTTCATTCAATAATGCGCGGTCCTCGTCGGAACACGCCGCAAGCAAATCGGGCCGCCGCGATTTCGTTGCGCGGAGCGCCTCTTTTCGCCGCCACCGGCGAATTGCCGCGTGGTTGCCTTCCCGCAATACCGCGGGCACTTCTCCTGGGGCCGCGTGTACTGCGGCGCGCCGAGAATTCCGTCGTAGAACGAATCCGTTTCCACGGATTCGAAATCACCAATTACGCCTGGGACCATCCGGCTTACTGCCTCGATGATCGTCAATGCAGGGAGTTCGCCTCCGCTGAGCACATAATCGCCCACCGATATCTCATCGGTGCACAACGCGTTACTCACGCGCTCGTCAACCCCTTCATAGCGGGCGCAAACCAGAACAAAGTCGGGTTGTCGCGCGAGCTCGCGGGCCACGGCCTGCGTGAACGGTCTCCCTCTGGGCGACATGAGAATCACACGTTCGCACGAATTGGCGCTGCGCAGGCTTTCCACCGCAGCAAACAGCGGCTCGCACTTCATCACCATGCCGGGGCCGCCGCCGAACGGCGCATCGTCTACCGTCTTGTGCTTGTCCGTTGTGAAATCGCGCGGATTTGTACATTCCACGGTGAGCAGGCCTTTTTCAATGGCTTTGCCCAGCAGGCTCACACGCAACGGCGCTTCAAACAGCTCCGGAAACAGCGTGATGACGTCAATCCGCATTGGAGATCACGTACGGACGAATGTCCCGCACAAGGACGCGTCCCGCATCCAGGTCAATCGATTCAACTGTCTGTTCAATCGCCGGCAACAGCAATTGCTGGCCGTCCGGCGCGTCAATTTCCAAAATGTCGTGCGCAGGGCTTTCGATGCAACCGGCAATCCTGCCGATGCGCGCACCATCTACCCCGAGCACTTCCAGACCGATCCATTCCGAAGCGGCCATCGTCTCCGCGGTCGCGCGCGCGCGTTTCAGCGGTGGCGCGTCGACAACGGCATTTTTCATCCGTGCGACCTGGTCGCGGGATATCCCCGCGCCGAGCGTCACTATCAGCCCTGCCGGGTTCGCGCTAATGGCGTCCACCCGACACAGCAGCGGCTGATCCTGTCCGAGGAAGACGCGTACGGCTTCCAAATCCTTTGCGCCTTTCTCGAAGCGTTTCGTGGGGTCGATTCTCAGTTCGCGGCGCGCCGGATTCACCGACTTTACCGTGCCCATGCGGACCCACGTGCCGCTCACGTTGCGCTTACTCGACGATTTGCAGGACGGCGCGCGTGTTCGACTTCGTCGATGCCGACATCAAGAGCGAGCGAATTGCCCGCGCCGTTTTGCCGCTCTTGCCGATCACTTTTCCCATGTCTTCGGGATGCACGCGCAGCTCGATCAACTGTCCTTCGTCATTCTCGATCACGCGAACGTTCACGTCTTCAGGATGGTCGACGAGTTTCTTCGCGACGAACTCAACCAACTCTTTCGGTTGCGCTGACATGTACCGTCCTCAACATAATCCGCACCGCTGCGCGTACAGTTTTATTGTGGCGCAGGCGTCTAGGCTGCGCCACAAACACGCGCGCGCAAAGTCCGGCGCTTCGTTAACCCTTTTTCGCTTCCGCGGCCTGCTTGATGAGGCCCTTCTTCGTGAGCACGGCGCGCACCGTGTCCGAAGGCTGCGCACCCTTGTTCAACCACGCGATTGCCTTCTCGGCGTCGATTTCGGTAGTCGGCTCAGGGCGCGCGCACGGGTGATATGTGCCGATCTGCTCGACAATCGAACCACGCGTACGGTTGCGCGAATCCATCACCACCACGCGGTAATAGGGGGCGTGTGTGCGGCCGCCGCGCTGCAAACGAATTACTGTTGCCACTTCATCTCTCCTGTCTTCTCGGTTACCCTCAGTATCATGCTGAGCGTAGCGACGCACCTGCCGCGTTGCAGGTTCCTCGCTTCGCTCGGAATGACAGCGTGAGGCTTTGGCCTATCCAAACATCGAAGGCGGGCGCATGCCGCCGCGCATCATGCCGCGCGGGCCTTTGCCCTTCATCATCTGCTGCATCATCTTCTTCATCTTCTCGAAATCCTTGAGAAGACGGTTTATATCTTGTACCGACGTGCCACTGCCGTCCGCGATGCGGAGCCGGCGGCTGCCGTTGATAATCTTCGGGTTCTTCCGCTCTTTTTTTGTCATGGAGCGGATGATTGCTTCCGTGTACTTCAATTCGTCTTCCGGAAGTTCGGTGCCCTCCGGCAACAGCTTCGACATGCCCGGAATCTTCTTCACCAGATCGCCGATGCTGCCCATCTTCTTTACTTGCTGCATCTGTTCCAGGAACATCTCAAGGTCCAGCTCGCCCTTCTTGGCCTTTTGCTGAAACTTAATCGCCTGTTCTTTGTCGACAACCTGTTGCGCCTTCTCGACCAGCGACACGATGTCGCCCATGCCGAGAATCTGGTCCGCCATCCGGTGCGGGTGGAACGGCTCCAACGCATCCAGCTTTTCACCGGTACCCACAAACTTTATCGGGCAG
>ERZ761602.6873-NODE-6873-length-12425-cov-3.623605_pt1 | contig 12425 bp, 11 predicted proteins | sample MGYA00512165_ERZ761602 | MGnify/ENA primary metagenome ERZ761602 (study PRJEB28899, sample SAMN02445085) | bioreactor sludge metagenome | biome: EBPR sludge; isolation source: Thorneside wastewater treatment plant | place: Australia: Brisbane, Thorneside... | reverse complement strand
GGTCGACGTCGAAGGCAGGGCACGACACGGTTGCCGCCCGGCCGCGCATCGCCCCCGCTCGCGGTGTGGCTGACCTGCTCCGCCTCGATCGGGCTCGGGCGCTCGCGCTCGCGATCGCGCTCGCGTGCTCGGCCGCGTGCGGTGCTCGCTCGGCCCTCGAAGACGCCGATGCTTCGGGCGCGGGCGGCTCTCCATCGCAGACCGCCTCGAGCACAGCGAGCACGCCGAGCGGCTCCAGCACGTCGAGCGGGATCGGCTCGGTCGGCGGGGGCGCCCCCGCGCCCGCCTGCGACGAGGTGGAGATGAGCGACCTCGTCGCCGCCGACGTGACGCTCGACGGACCCGCGATCTTCGGGGCAGACCTCGCGCTTTCGGCCGACGGCCTGGGCGTGTGCGCGGTGGGTCCGATCCAGGAGCAAGCGCCCACGACGCCCTACGGTATCGTCTGCTTCGACGCGTTCGGCGACTGGCCCGCCTCGCTGGGCGACATCCATCCGCTCTTCGGGGCTCGGCCCGACAGGGTCGCGGTAACGACCGGCCGCACCGCGGGCGTGACGGTGCTCACCGGCGACGCGGCGATGGGGTCGATCGGATCTCTGGTCGCGGTCGACGTCGTCGGCGGCGTGGCCCCCTCGTGGACCGTCATCCCCGAGCTCGTCGCGCACGAGGCCCGATTCATCGTGCCGGCCGGCGATACCGCTCTCCTCGCCGGCTTCGCGTCGCGCTGGACGCCGTTCGAGCACCTCGATCTCTTTCTGCTCGAGCAAGGTTCGATAGCGGCGTTCGCGCCTTCGCTCGCGTGCGCCGATCAAGCCCTCGTCGCCGACGCGGTCACGAGCGGCGACGAGGTGTTCTTCGTGTCGGGGACGGGCCGGCCCTTTCCCGCGTGCACGTTTGGCGACGGCATCCCCCCCGGGCCGGGCACGCGACTGGAGCTAGGGCGGCTCACGTGGCAAGGCGAGCTCGAGCTGCTCTTCGACGTCGACGCGCCCGGGCGCATCGACGCGGTGCGCGTCGTCGACGCGGGCGACTCGCTCTGGGTCGGCTGGGCCGTCCTCGGGCAGGTGAGCATCGCGCGCGTCGGCAAAGACGGCGCCCTCCTCGTCTCCCCCATCGTGGTCTCGGGCTCGGCCCCCATCGGGCTGGCGATGGCGATGCGGGGCGACGAGCTCCTCGTCGGGCACATCGACGCGTCTGATCCGGACCTCGGCGCCGACGTGATCGTGACGGGGTTCGCGCTCGACGGCACCCCGCGGCCGTTCGCGGGCTTCGATACCTCCAAGATTCCATGGGCCTCGGACCTCGATCTCGTCGTCGACGCAGACGATTACCGCGTCGTCGTGGCTTACGCTGGCTCGTTCGGGACGGTCGCGGCTCGTCGCCTGGACTGTGTCGCCATCGCGTACTGAGCGGAAGGCCTGTGGTCGGCGCGAGGAGCGTCGAGTAGACCCGGCCCGTGCCCCAAATCATCATCACCGCCGTCGGCGCCGATCGCCCTGGCCTCGTGGCCGACCTCACGAAGCACGTCCATGAGGCCGGCGCCAGCTTGGCCGACAGCCGGATGGTCAACCTGCGCGGTCATTTCGCGTTGCTCGCCCTGGTCGAGGGCGACGACGCGCAGGTCGCGGCGGCGCGGCGCGCGCTCGAAGCGGGCGCAAAGTCGATCGGCCTGCGCCTCGAGATCGAGGCGGTCGCCGCCGCGGGCGCGCGCGCGCCGGGCACGGTGCCATACCGGCTCAAGACCTACTCCGTCGACCAACCGGGCATCGTGGCGCGGATCACCGACGTGCTCCGCAAGCACGACGTCAACGTCGAGGAGCTCGAGACCCGCGTCGAGTCGGCGCCTTTCGCGGGCACGCCGCTCTTTCTCCTCGAGGCGGTCGTGACCCTGCCCAAGGGCGGGAGCGTGCGCAAGCTCCGCGACGATCTGTCGGGTCTCGGCGACACGATGGGGTGCGACGTCGACATCGATCCGGCGTAGCGCGCCTCGGTCGTAGGCGCCCCAAATGACGTGCTCTCCCGCACCCGATGCTAGGCTTTCGGGGTGGGACGCTGGAACCGCGCGCGGGCGGCCTTCCTCGTCGCCGGCGCGGGCGCGCTGGCGGGGGGCTGCGCCGAGCTGACCGCCTGGCTCACCGTCCCCGACAAGCCGCTGGTAGCGCCGGAGCTCGACGCCCCCAAGGCGGTGCTGTTCCTCGAACAAGACGGCGCGATGACCCCGTTCCTATGCGGGGCAGACGGCAAGATCGGCCGTGACAAGACGTGCGCCGGCCGCGTGCCCGTCGGCGCGCGCCTGCAGTCCGTGGGGGGCGAGGGCCTCCTGGTGGAAAAAAATGCGTACCGCGACTGCGGGGCCGGTGAGTCGCTCGAGGTCAGCCCGCGACCTTCGATCCGGACCGTCGGGCTCTGGAGCGCCGACGGCAAGGCCGAGCTGCAGAAGCCTCGCGACGCGAGCTCGCTCCCAACCCAGGAGTGGCAGCGCCTCTCGCCCAAGCTGCTCGCTCGAGCCTCCGAGGATCTCGCCGCCGAGCCCTCGAAGCTCGAGGTCCTCGGCTGGATCACTGGGGAGCTCGACGGGGTCGTCGGCACCGACACGCTGCTCGCGGTCGAGGCCACCCCTGCCGCCGGCACCCAGGAGACCTACCGCGCCATCATCATCGAGGCCGGCACCGACGAGCGACCGCTCCTCTCGATCGCGACCGAGACGAAGCGACGCGAGCCACCGCTCGATTTCGTCACCGCGGTCGACATCGACGGGGACAACGTGCTCGAGGTGGTGACGGCGGGCGACGTGTGGTCGATCTCGAAGTCGATCGAGGGCAAGCCCACCGACGTGGCGGCCTGGTACTGCTACCGCCCGCGCGCCGGCGCGCCTGGCGCGAGCGCCTCGGCGCTCGCGCCCTGAGTCAGCCGAGCAGCGAGTCGACCGCCGCGGCGTCGAGCTCGACGCCGAAGCGAGCGAGCGGCTCCACCACCTCTTGGCGCACGGCGCGCCGCGCGCGCTCGCCGTACGCCGACGCTTCCATCCAGCCGAGCTCGTTGACTTGCCGGACCAAGAACCCCTCCGTCGTGATCCCCTCCGAAGCGCGGCTCGTGAGCCTCTGCCAGTACGGAGAGAGATGGCGGAGCGTATCCATCGCCACGACCGAGAGACGCGCGCGGACCGCGTCGTCGAGCTTGTCGCTCGCCCACTCCATGTAGAGCCAGCCGAGCCGGCCGTGCGGCGCCTCGTCGGCCACGATGCGCTCCAGCACCGCACGCGTCAGAGGATGGCCGGCCGTCTTCAAGCACCCCGCCAGCATCGGCAGACTGAACGCTTCGGCCACACAGCAGATGCGAACGGCGAGCTCCGACGCGCGTTGGAGGGCGGGGCCCGCGGCCGCGCGCTGGCTGAGCCCCCCGAAGTCGATCCGATGCGGCGAGCCCCCACCGAGCTCCATCGCCAGGCGGCTCGTGAGCTCGACGTGCAGCATCTCGTCGGCGATGAAGTCGCCTGCCATCCCGACGAGATCGACCGGCGCCTTCGCCTCGAGCATCGCGAGGAGCAGCTCACCGAAAGCGTACGCCGTCGTGTACTCGTTGAACGCGGCCTCGGTCCAAGAGACGCGCGCGCGGTCGACGAGCGTGGGCGGGTAGTCGTCACGCGGGAGCGTGCCCCACGGAAAATCATCGACCCCCGGGCGGATGCGGCGAAAGTACTTCGCCGCGACGCCGCCCATCCACTCGAGCTCGAACGGCTCTCTCATCCCTCGTCGTCGTCGGCGCGCGCCGCGAGGGCATCCTGCATGCCCGGGTCGTACAGAGAGCCCTTGGGGTTCGCGGGCATGGTGGGCTTGGGCTTGCCGACCGGTTGCGGCGTGCTCGGCGGAGGGGTTGCCGTAGGCGGCGCGCTCGCGCTGGCGGGGGCGCTGGCGCTCGTGGTAGGCGCCGCGCTCGCTGACGGTTCGGGCTCGACGTAATGCGAGCCCTTGGGGTTGCCGGGCGGCGGCGGATTCGTGGCAGCGCCGTCGTCGTAGCCCGAGCCCTTGGGGTTGCCCGGGAGGGGCTCCGGGCCACACGCCACCACCACCGTGCTCGCCGTGAGCGCGACGCTCACCAGCAGCTTGCCCCTCGGAGGCGGCTCCCTCTTGCCCATGGTGGCGAGAGCATACCTCAGCCGCGCTCGGGCGGTCGCTCGGTGACGCCGTCGGGGCGCGTCGCGAAACGGCCGGCGTCGCGAGGGTGAACGGGCGCCGAGTCGGGCCATGGCCAGCCGCCGAACTGGGTGCGCTGATAGTCGACGACCGCTTGCTGGATCTCGCTGCGCGAGTTCATGACGAACGGCCCGTATTGGGCCACCGGCTTGCCGATCGGCCGGCCCTGCAGGAGCAACAGCTCGACCTCACCACTCGCCACGAGATCGACGGCGGTGTCGGGCACCAGGCGGAGCGCGCCGTGCGAGGTGACGCGCCGCCCTGCTACCTGAATGGAGTCGCCGCCAAAGAAATAGAGCGTGCGGTTCACGCCCTTGGGGCCAGGGGGGAGCGTCCACGCCGCGCCGGCCCCCATCTTGACGGCCCAGATTGCGACGTGCGCGTCGGGCCGGGCCGCCCACGAGCGCGGCGGCGGCGGCGATGCGCGCAGCCCCTCGAGCTCGCCCGCGATGACCGTGACCTCGGTGGCGTTGCCGGCGCGATCGACGGCGCGGTGAACGGGGATGTTCTCGGACCACAGCATCGCGAAGTGCGGCTCGACGAGCTTGTCCTCGGGCGGCAAGTTGAGCCAGATCTGAAAGAGCTCGGCGGGGTTCGGGCCCGATTGGTCGAGGAGGGGAAACATCTCGGAGTGGACGACGCCCCCGCCGGCGTTCATCCACCGCACGTCGCCCCGGCCGAAGCGCGCCGCCGCGCCGAGCGAGTCGGAGTGGTCGATGAAGCCGCGCCGCGCGATCGTCACCGTCTCGAACCCGCGGTGCGGGTGCTGCGGAAAGCCGGGCACCACCTCTCCGTGGTACATGCGCCAGCCGTCGATGCCCTCGAAGTCTTGCCCGAGGTTGCGCCCCGCGAGCGAGGCGGCAGGGCCCATGGCCTCGTTGCCCGCCGGGTAGGCGTCGTCGTGGTGCACGCAGAACAAGAACGGGTCGAACGTCTCCCAGGGAAAGCCGAGCGGCCGCGTCGCGAGAACGGGATCGGGGTGGTTCTGGGTAGAGATGGTCGTGGTCACCCATTTCTCTTAACCACCCGGCCCCACCCCATTCAAGGTGACCAGCCGCTCCGCCGGTGTTCCGGTTTTGCGGTAGGCGCCCGCGGGGCTATGGTCCCGCGGCCGTGGCCTCACCCGAAGACGTTCGCCGTGCCGTGGGCGTGCTCGAGGCGCTGCTCGAGGACCCGAGCGCGCTCGTCGCCCTCGCCCCGGACGAGCGGCGCCGCCTGCTCGAAGCCGCGGGCCGGCTGGCGCGGCCGAGCGCGGACGAGCGCCGCCGGCGGGCGCGCGCGTTTCGCCGCAAAGACCGCACGGAGCAGGTCGCGCGCGACGAGGCGCGCCTCGGCGCCGCCGATCTGCGCAAGCAAAAGGCGCTCTCGGCGTTCCCCGCGCCTGCTACGTGTGCAAGGCCCCCTACGACCGCGTGCACGCGTTCTACCACTCGATGTGCCCGCCTTGCGCGGCACTGAACTGGGAGAAGCGGTCGCAGACCGCCCCGATGCAGGGCCGGACCGCGATCGTCACCGGCGCGCGGATCAAGATCGGCTACCACACTGCGCTCAAGCTCTTGCGCGCGGGCGCGAGGGTGCTCGCCACCACGCGGTTCCCGGTCGACGCCGCCAAGCGCTACGCGGCCGAGCCCGACTACGGCGAGTGGTACGAGCGCCTCAGCATCCACGGGATCGATCTTCGCCACACCCCGAGCGTCGAGGCGTTCGCCGCCGAGCTCGCGACCGAGCTCGACGGGCTCGACGTGCTCGTCAACAACGCGGCCCAGACCGTGCGGCGCCCGCCCGCGTTCTACGGCCACCTGCTCGAGGCCGAGCGCGCTCCCACCGCCGCGCTCGGCGCCGACGTCTCGCGGCTATTGGCGCCGCGCCAGGCGGGCGCGCTCGCGGCCCCGGGCGCGTGGACCGACGAGGCGGCGGCCGACCCCGCGTCGTTCCCGGCCGGCCTCTTCGACGGCGACACGCAGCAGATCGATCTACGCGACACCAACAGCTGGCGTCTCGGCCTGGGCGAGGTGCCGACGCCCGAGCTCGTCGAGGTGCACCTCGTCAACGCCATCGCGCCCTTCGTCCTCACCAGCAAGCTCAAGCCGCTGATGATGTGCGCTCGCACCAATGACAAACACGTCATTCATGTGTCGGCGATGGAGGCGTCGTTCTCTCGGCGCAAGAAGACGATCAAGCACCCCCACACCAACATGGCCAAGGCCGCGCTGAACATGATGACCCGCACCTCGGCCGCCGACTGGGCGCAGGAGGGTATCTTCATGAACAGCGTCGACACCGGGTGGGTCACCGACGAGGACCCGCTCGCCCACGCCGCGCGCAAGCAGCGAGACCACGACTTTCACGCGCCGCTCGACAGCATCGACGGCGCCGCGCGCGTCCTCGACCCGCTGTTCGTCGGCCTCACGACCGGCGAGCACCCGTGGGGCCTGTTTCTCAAGGACTACAAGCCGACGAGCTGGTGACGATGCGCTCGATCCAACACTTCGTCCCCAACCACGACGGCTGGCACCTCGCCTTGCAACAGAGCTGGGACGAAGAGCGGTTCGACCCGGCCGGCCGGCCCGTGCTCATCGTCCCCGGATACGGGATGAACTCGTTCATCTTCGGCTACCACCCGCGGGGCGTCTCGCTCGAGGGCGCCCTCGCCCTCGGCGGCCTCGAGGTGTGGCGGGTCGACCTCCGGGCGCAGGGCGACAGCCGGTCGGTTGGCGGCGGCGAGGTGTTCGGGCTCGCCGATCTCGCCGTCACCGACCTCGGCGCGGCCATCGACGCGGTCCTCGAGCGCACGCGCACGCGCGCCAGCTCGGTCGCGGTGATCGGCGCGTCGCTCGGCGGCACGCTCATGTTCACCCACGCGGCCCTCGTGCGCCGGCACAAGATGGGCGCGCTCGTCGCCGTCGGCGCGCCCGTCAAATGGGTCAAGATCCACCCGCTCCTCCGGGCGGCGTTCGGCTCGCCCGGGCTGGTCGGCCTCGTGCGCTTTCGCGGCTCGCGCAAGCTCGCCGGCACCCTCTTGCCGCACGTGCTCAAGCACACGCCGTGGCTCCTCTCGGTCTACATGAACCCCGAGCACGTCGACACGAGCGCGCTCGCCGAGCTCGTACGCACCGTCGAGGACCCGAACCGCCACGTCAACCGCGAGATCGCCGAGTGGATCCGGACCGGCGATCTGAAGGTCCGCGGCACCCACGTCTCGCGCGCGCTCGAGCACGTGCGCGCGCCCCTCCTCTGCGTCGTGGCCAAGGCCGACGGCATCGTCCCGCCCGAGACGGCGTCGTTCCCCTACCGCGTCATCGGGTCGGATGATCGCACGCTGCTCGAGGTCGGCTCCGAGACGTTGCGCCTCGCCCACGCCGACATGTTCATCTCGAACCACGCCCACGAGAGCGTCTTTGCCCCCGTGCGCGACTGGCTCGTCGCCCGCCCCTGCTGACGCCGGGTAGACTGCGATCCGACCGACATGACGAACGTGATCCGAAACGACTGGCGACGCGACGGCGCGGTCGAGCGCGCGGCCATCCTCTCTCGCGACACGAGCCCCGAGGGCCTCGACGTGGAGCGCCTGCGGTTCGCTTCCGCCGCCGAGCTCTCGCTCGACCCCGGCTCCGCCCACGTCGTCGGGGTGATGCGGGGCCGCGCCGTCTTCGACGCCGCTTCGACGGGCCCGCTCGCGATCGGCCCGGGGTCTCACCTGTTCGTCCCCATCGGCGCGGCGGCCACCCTGCGGGCCGAGGCCGGCTTCGAGGCGGCCCACGTCTGGGGCCCGCGCGCTCGCGGCACCCGCGTGCTCCTCCGCGACGAGGCGTTCGTTCGCGCCTGCGCCCACGGCGACCAGTCGCTCCGCTGGGTCCTGACGCCGCAGTACCTGAGCCGCCGCATCTTCCTCCACCACGATCCGGGCCTCGTCTCGGCGAGAGACAACCCCGTGTCGTGGTTTCACACGACGATGTTCGACGTCGTCGGCCTGCCCCCGAACGACGACGGCGAGCCCGTGTTCAAGATGGCGTACACGTCGCGCACCGAGTTCAACGTCTGCTACGACGTCTCGGGCAGCGCGCGCGTGCGGCTCGCGCCGCTGGCCGCAGCCGGCGGCTGGGCCGATTGGGCGGCCGTCGACGGCGAGACGACCTACCACCTGAACGAGGTGCCCGAGGCCGACGGGCGCACCCGAAACAAGCACGAGGTCTCGGCGCTCGGCGGCCACGTCACCCTGTTCTGTGCCTTCGATCCCGCGCCGACGGGCATCGAGCGCCACCGCCCCGGCGAGTACAGCGACTACGAGCCGTACGACGTCGTCGCCGCACGAGCCGAGTTCCACGAGCACAAGCAGCGCATCGGCCCTTTCGACGAGATGGTCGACACGCTCAGCCTGGCCAAGGCCCGGGGCGAGCTCGACGCGCTCGAGGGCCAGCCGGTCTGGCGGCGCTACCTAGAGGGCCGCGACGCGCAGCGCCGGATCGAGGCGGCGCTGATCGCGTCGACATCGCCGGAGCGGGCGCGCGTCATCGCGAGCTGGGCGACCGGCGACTGAGCACGCGAGCGGCCTTCCCTGCGGCCGGTGGCGGTGTCAGAGTCCGCCGATGCGTTCCTTCCGCGCCCTGGGTCTCGCGTTCTCTCTGCTCTTGGTCGGCGCCGCCGCGAGCGCCTGTGGCGACGACAGCGCGACCGGGGGCGGCTCGCCCGGCGCCTCATCCAGCAGCACGAGCAAGAGCGCGGGCAGCGGGGGCGGCGGCGGCGCGCCGACAGGCGTCACCATTCCGGGCCTGAGCGCTCCCGTCTCGGCCGCGTACGACGAGCACGGCATCCTGCACCTCACGTGCGCCACCGACGACGATTGCTACGCGACGCTCGGCTACTTCCACGCGTCGAACCGCTTCTTCTTCATGGACTTCGTCCGCAACCTGGTGCGGGGCAAGCTCGGCGCCCTGGTCAAGGCGGGCCCGACCGTGCTCTCGAACGATTTCGACAACCGGCGCTGGTTCTCGACGCGCGAGGGCGATCCGCTCGAGCAGAAGCTCTACGACGACGCCAGCCCGCGGGTGAAAGGCCACCTCGACGCCTACACGCGGGGGGTGAACGCGTGGATCGGTGACATGCGCGCGGGCGAGAACGGCGCGACACTCACGACCGAGTACGACTTCGCCCTCATCGTGAAAGAGGCGATCCGTGACTGGGAGCCCGCCGACTCGGCCGCCGTCGGCCTCTACGTGCTGAACGATCTCTCCAACAACAGCGACGGCGAGATCGCACAAGGCGAGCTCATGCCGCTCTTCGATCCCGCGCTCGCGGCCGATATCTTCTCGGCCGAACCGGTCTTCGACGCGAGCACCATCGGCGCCGCCACCATGAGCACCTTCGCTCCGTCGAGCGCTCCGCCCGCTCCATGGTTCGGCAACACGGGCGCCTCGCCCCACCTCCTGCGCCAGGCGCGCGCGTCGATGGCCCGCGTGGGCAGCGGCATGAACCAGCGCCACGCCGGCGAGGTCGGCTCGAACGACTGGGTCGTCGGCCCTAGCCGCACCACCGCCGGCCGCGCGCTCGTCTCGGATGATCCGCACCTGTCGCTCACCAACCCGAGCATCTGGTTCGCGGTCGAGATCGACGCCAAGAGCCAGGGCAGCGGCGACTACCACGTCGCCGGCAGCACGTTCCCCGGCCTGCCCAGCGTGATGGTCGGCCACAACGAGAACCTCGCGTGGGGCGTCACCACCGCGTATTGGGATCTCGCCGACGTGTACGTCGAGACGCTCACGCCCGACGGCACCGCCGTCATCCTCGACGGCAACCCGGTCCCGATCATCGAGAAAGAGCTCACGTTCGAAGACTCGATGACGGGCATGCCGGTCACCCAGAGCTTCAAATGGGTTCCGCACCACGGACCGATCGTGGCCGAAGACCCCGCGACCGACACCGCCATCACCATCAAGTGGCGCGGCCACGACGGCGGGACGGATCTCGACACCTTCTTCGGCGTCGCGCGAGCGACCACGACCGACGAGGCGCGGCTGGCGATCGAGCAGGCGTCGAGCTGCAGCCAGAACTTCGTCGTCGCCGATCTCGCCGGCGACATCGGCTGGTACCCCTACTCCAAGGTGCCGAGCCGTCCGTGGGCATCGTCGACCGTCGCGCCGTGGATGCCGCTGCCGGGTGACGGCACCGCCGAGTGGGGGCCGGCCGTCCCGCTCGCCATGCTCCCGCAGCTCACGAACCCGCCCGCGGGCGCGATCGCGACCGCGAACCAGGACATGACGGGGGCGACCATCGATGGTGATCCGCTCAACGACGGGCAGGCAGCGCTGCAAGCGCGCTTGAAGGCCGACGGCACCCGCCAGCAGCGCATCGTCGATCAGCTCGTCGCCGGCGGGAACAACCACTCGGTCGCGACCATGAACGCGCTCCAGGGCGACACCTTCTCTCTCTATGGCGAGGCGGTCGTCCCGGCCCTGCTCACGGCGGCGAGCACCGCGACGCTCACGCCCGAGGAGCAAGACGTCGTCGACGCCCTCACCGCGTGGCAGCTCACCTGCCCGACCGGCGTCGACGGCGCCGACCCGGCCGCGTCACCCGACGTCAGCGACCCCGCCGAGACGGCCGAGGCGATCGGTTGCGCCGCGTTCCACGCAACCCTCTTCGCGGTGACGCACGCCGCGCTCGGCGACGAGCTGGCCGCGGCCGCCGCGCTCGCCGGTGAGCCGTCGATCTCGCTGCCCGGTCGCCTCGACACGCAGCTCGTCGTTCGCGCGATCATGGACCCCACCTCGATCGCGTCCGGCGATCTGATGTGGGACGACGTCTCGACGGCGGCCGTCACCGAGACCCGCGACGAGATCCTCCTTCGCGGCATCACGCTCGCGGCCGAGGCGCTCGCGGTGAACGGTGCGCCGAACGACTGGCGCTGGGGCCGCCTCCACACGCTGTCGCTGCGCAGCATCTTCGACTCGTTCGGCGTACCGACCTACAACGACGGCCCGTACGCCGCGCCCGGCGGCCTCTTCACCGTCAACGTCGCGAACCCGATCGCTCGGGGGCTGCCCGACGCGGGCGAGGGGTGGGACTTCGCGTTCGCGTCCGGCCCATCGGTGCGCTTCGTCGTCGAGCTCGGCCCCGACGTGCCGCGCATGAGCTACCAGCTCCCGGGCGGCAACGATCTGCACCGAGAGAGCCCCTTCTACAACAACCTCCTACCCAACTGGCTCGAGAACCAATCCATCGACTTTCCCTTCGGGCCCGACGCGGTGCCGAACCCCGCCGTCTCCGTCACGGTCAGCCCGGGCGGCTGAGCACCGATCGCGCTCCCGCGCACACGGTGATCTGCCTGTTCGCTGGTCGGGTTAGTTGGCCTGACCCGTGCAGTCGTGAGATCGGCAATCATGTTGATGTCGATCATCGGCCTCGGCCTCATCTTGGCCGCGCCAGCGACCGTCACCAAGAAGTCCACGCACGCGCGCATCGCTTCGGTCGAGAGCCGCGTCGATCAAAAAAAGCTCACGATGGGCGATCCCAAGCCCGCGCTGCGCGCCGATCTCGAAGAGGCGCTCGGCGGTGTGGATTGGAAGCGTGAGCGCGTCGGCGCGCCGTTCGAAGTCATGGCCGTCCTCGCCGACGCCGAGTCGAAGTCCTCGCGTGAAGGCACCCATGTGCGATGTGTCGTACAGGTCGTGCTCCGCGAGCCGAGCGGCGCCATCCTCGGCACCGTGAGCGGCAGCGCGACTGGGAAAGACAAGTCGACGCCGCGCGCGACGCTGGAGCGCGACGTGCTCGAAGCAGCCACCGAGTCGGCGTCGGCCGCGATCCCGGAAGCGGTGCGCCGGTCGCGCGCCGCCAAGTAGCTCGCCGCCTCAGCGGCGACCGCGCGTCTCCTCGCGCAAGAGCTTCAGGAACGCGTCGCCGTACGCCTCGAGCTTCTTGGGCCCGACCCCGGGCACCTGCCGGAGCGCGGCCGCGGTGGTCGGGTGCGTCTTCGCCATCGCGAGCAGCGTCGCGTCGTTGAAGACCACGTACGCGGGCACGCCGCGGGACTCGGCGACGTGCCGCCGCAAGATCTTGAGCAGCTCGAAGAGATCACCGACGGCGCCACCGAGCTCGGCCGCGACGACGCGAGCGGGGGCGCGCTTGCCCGAGCCGGGCCTCGCCACGTCGGACGCGCCGCACGCGTCGCACGAGCTGCCGCAGGGCTCGCCGAGCGCCTCACCAAAGTAGCCGACGAGCGCCTGATGGCGGCAGCCC
>ERZ761602.6871-NODE-6871-length-12427-cov-3.362350_pt1 | contig 12427 bp, 11 predicted proteins | sample MGYA00512165_ERZ761602 | MGnify/ENA primary metagenome ERZ761602 (study PRJEB28899, sample SAMN02445085) | bioreactor sludge metagenome | biome: EBPR sludge; isolation source: Thorneside wastewater treatment plant | place: Australia: Brisbane, Thorneside... | reverse complement strand
GCCCCCTACTGCGCGTCCTACGGCACCTGCAATGCCCAGCAGACCCTGGCCCAGCAGAAGCTGCCGATCCGCCATGCCTGCAATGCGCACTACATCATCCGCGCCCAGTCGATGACCCTGCCGCAGCTGCAGGCCACCTGTGAATCGGTGATCCGCCAGGCCGACGAGTTCCACGCCGTCTTCAACACCCAGGGCCGGCCGGTGCCCAACGACAACAACCAGACCCTGGAGCTGGTGGTGTTCGACAGCTCGGCGCAGTACCAGCGCTTCTCGGGCCATCTGTTCGGCAACAACACCGACAACGGCGGCATCTACCTGGAAGGCCAGCCCTGGGTGGCCGGCAACCAGGCGCGCTTCATCGCCTACCGGGCCGAGTGGCTGGCGGGCTTTGAGATCTGGAACCTGAACCACGAGTTCGTGCACTACCTGGACGGCCGCTACAACATGGGCGGCAGCTTTGCGGACTACCCGCTGGCTCCGGGCGTGAACCGCGCCTCGACGGTGTGGTGGATCGAAGGCCTGGCCGAGTACATCTCCTACGCCCATCTGCGCCGCTTCAATGCCGACGCCACCTCGCGCGCCCAGACCGCCCCGCTGGCCCTCAGCGAAGTCATGCGCAACACCTATGACAGCGGCACCCCGCGCGTCTACAACTGGGGCTACCTGGCCGCCCGTTACATGGTGGAGCGCCAGCCGCAGCTGACCGACGCCTTCCTGCCCAAGACCCGCGTGGCCGACTACGCCGGCTACAGCCAGCAGATCCTCGGTCTGGGTACACAGCTGGATGCCGACTTCGCGCGCTGGCTGAACGAGTGCGTGGGCGGCGGTGATCTGCAGTCCAGCGGCTGCGTGTCGCAACGCGCCGGCACCCTGCCGCTGGTGGATGCCAATGCCGTCGGTGCCTGCCGCGCGGCGGCGGAGTCCGAGCTCGGCAATGGCTGCGCCCGCGTCGTGCCGGGCAACGCCGGTGCGCGCCACTACTACATCCGTGGCACGGGTTGGAACCAGGTGTTCTTCCGCCTGGCCGAGCTGACGCAAGGCAGCGCCGACATCTACGCCAAGGCCGGTGGCTGGGCCAGCGCCCAGGACTACCAGGTGCGCGGTGAAGTGCATGCCGGCGGCTCCGTGCAGCTGAACGTGCCCACCAATGGCCAGGGCTGGATCTACGTCAGCGTGGTGCCGCGCCCCGGCTTCGCCGGCGCCACCCTGCGCGGCATGTACACCGCCCTGCCCTTCGGCCAGTAACCCCCCTGCGCGGGCCGCTGCCGCAGCGGCGCGGCCCGCGCCTTCAGGAGCTTTCCATGAAAACCCGATTCCTTTCCCTTCTTGGCGCCAGCCTGGGCCTGAGCCTGGCCCTGGCCGCCCCCGCCCACGCCGAGCTGACCCTGCTGAATGCCACCGCCTGGCAGGCCCAGTACGCCCACGCCGGCTACGACCCCCTGGGCGCCCTGCCGGCCGACACCGTGCTGGACGGCCCGCTGCAACGCCAGGCCGGCCGCCACAGCTACCAGGTGGACAGCACCCAGCACGCCCTGTACGGCTTTGCCGATGGCCAGGGCGGCATGCAGCTGACCACCGAGGCGGTGCTCGACCGCCTGGAGCTGAACAGCTTCAGCGCCGGCGTCACCGGCCTGGCCGGCTGGATCAGTGCCCTGGACCTGTTCGGTGAAAGCCGTGAACGCGTGCTGCTGCAACTGAGCCTGACCGATGTGCTGGGCGCCAGCTTCCAGCGCGTGCTGGAACTGTCCTTCGAACCCCTGTTCGTGGGCCTGCACAGCACGGTGGCGCTGCAGTCCATCAGCCTGTCGGTGCTGGACCATGGCTCGCTGGGTCACATCAGCTATGTCAGCCCCAGCCTGGGCGGCCTGTGGCTGAGCGATGGTCAGGACGGCCCTGGCCAGAACGTGCCCGAGCCGGGCGCCCTGGCCCTGCTCGCCATCGGCCTGCTGGCCCTGGGTCTTCAGCGCCGCAACACCCCGGCGGCCTGACGCACCGCCGCCGTGAGCTGCTGCAGCAGCGGCAGCTCCAGGCGCGAGCATTGCCACACCAGCGGCACGTCCTGCGGCAGCTGCGGCGCCAGCTCCACCAGGCGCCCGGCCGCCAGCGCTTCGCGCACCAGGGGCTCGGGCTGCAAGGCCCAGCCCAGGCCGGCCTCGCAGGCCTGCACAAAGCCCTGGCTGCTGGGAATGGCGTGGGCGGGCGGGCGCAGCTCGCGCCGCAGCAGGCGGCGCAGCCAGCGGAACTGCAGCTCATCCTTGGCGTTGAAGCGCAGGGCCGGCGCCACTGCCAGGCTGCGCGCGCTCAGGCCCTGCGCCAGATGCCGGGCCACAAAGTCTGGGCTGGCGCAAGCGCGGTAGCGCAAGGCGCCCAGGCGCACGCTGCGGCAGCCCTGCAGGGGGCTGAGCCGCGTCGTCACCGCCGCCAGCACCTCGCCCCGCTGCAAAGCCTCGGCGGTATGGCCCTCGTCGTCCACACGCAAATCCAGCAAGGCTCCACTGGTCTCGGTGAAGGCGGCTGCGGCCGGCATGAACCAGGTGCTGAGCGAATCGGCATTCACCGCTACCGCCAGGCTCGGGGTCTCGCCACGTTCACCCGGCAGCAGGCCCTGCAGCAAGCCCTGCTCCAGCAACTCCACCTGCTGCGCGTGGCGCAACAGCGGCTCGCCCAGCGGCGTGATGCGACAGGGACGCGCGCGCAGCAGCAGCGGCCCGCCGATGCAGTGCTCCAGCGCCTTGATGCGCTGACTCAGCGCCGAGGGCGTCAGATGCAGCGCACGGGCGGCGGCATCGAAGCTGCCTTCGCGCACCACCGCCCCCAGCGCGGCGAGCTGGGCGTAGTCCAGTTGCATGTCTTCAGTTTTGCTTCATCAGCTTTAGAAACTTTGGCTGGATTGCAGCATGCCGCAAGGCGAGCATGGCGGCCATGCAAAACCACCTGCCCCAGCTCCCCCATCTGGCGACTGCCGCCCAGGGCTTCGGCCTCGGCCTGAGTCTGATCGTCGCCATTGGTGCCCAGAACGCCTTCGTGCTGCGCCAGGGCCTGCGGCGCGAACACCTGCTGCCCGTGCTGGCCTTCTGCGCCACGGCGGATGCGCTGCTGGTGGCCCTGGGCGTGTTCGGCGCCGCCTGGATGGGCGCGCAACTGCCCTGGCTCAGCACCGGCCTGGCCTGGGGCGGCGTGCTCTTCCTGTGCGCCTACGGCCTGCGCGCGCTCTACCGCGCCGCCCGCGCCGGCGCCAGCCTGCAGGCGGCGCAGCAGGGGGCCGGCAGCCGGCGCGCCGCGCTGGCCCAGGCGGCCGCCTTCACCTTTCTGAACCCGCATGTCTACCTGGACACGGTGCTGCTGCTCGGCGGCGTGGGCGCCCAACAGCCCAGCGCCCAGCAGCCAGCCTTCGTGGCCGGCGCCGCCCTCGCCAGCCTGCTCTGGTTCAGCACCCTGGGCTTTGCCGCGCTGCGCCTGGCGCCCTGGCTGGCCCGCCCGGCCACCTGGCGCGCGCTGGATGCCTTGATGGGCCTGCTGCTGCTGAGCCTGGGGCTGGGCCTGCTGCGGCACGCATAAAAAAGCCCGGCCAAGGCCGGGCGGGGAGCAACGGAAGAGCGAAGGCTTAGAAGCGATGCACCATGTTGATCGACAGGGCGCTGGAATCGCGGCCCGGCTTGTCGGTGAAACCATAGAGCAGGCCCTGCGAATAGGGCAGGATCTGCTGGACTTCCTTGTTGTCCACATAGCTGCCCGACAGCCAGATCGAGGTGCGCTTGCTCTTGATGTGCTCCAGCGCCAGGCCGGCAATGGCAGCATCGGCATTGATGGCGCGCTTGTCGTCATACATGCCGTAGCTGGCCACCAGCTTGTTTGCCGCATTGATCTTGTAGTGCAGGCCCACATAGCTCAGCGAGCCATCAAAGCCCAGCGCGGTGGCAATCTGGCTGCCATAGGCCAGGAAGGCGGGCTTGAGCGCGGCCGGGATCTGCGTCGAGGCGTTCAGCGTGGCGCGCAACTGCGCGCCCAGCACGGGGTGCTTGTCCTTGGCCCGCACCCACTGGCCCCAGAGCTTGAAGGGACCGGTTTCGTAGCTCAGGCCGACGATGGTGTTCTCCAGCGAATCCAGGCCCTCGGAGGTCTGGCGGCGCTGGTGACCGATGCCGAAGTCAAAGCCACCCACCTGGTAGCCCGTGCTGATGCCCCAGAAGCGGCCGTTGCCGACTTCCTTTTCGTCTGGTGCATACATGGCATTGAGCCGGAAGCCGCCGGTTTCGGCCACGTACTGGATGGCGTTGTCGATGCGCACTTCCAGGCCCGTGGGCACGGTGAGCGTGGCAAAGGCATTGCCCACGTTACCGGCCTGGTGCGGGTCAAAGCGGCCGAAGGTGGCAAACACCGGGCTGTACTGGCGGCCCAGGGAAATGGCGCCGGCTGGCGTGACCGCCGCCACCCAGGCCTGGCGGTGCCAGAAACGGTTGTTCAGCGAGGCCTGCAGCGAGGCGCCCAGCTGCGGCACCAACTGGTCGCGGATGGTGTTGGGGATGTCCACCAGCACGCGCGCCGGCAGGGCCGTGCCGCTGATGGGCGTCTGCTGGTTCTGCGAGCCGGTGTCGGCGTAGAGCTGGTGCTCGATCGTGAACATGGCTTTCCAGCCCGGCGCAATCTCTTCCGTGCCCTTCAGGCCCAGGCGCGAGCCCACCTGGGTGCCGCTGGAAACGAAGTTGCGCGAGCTGCTGCCATAGCCGTCGATGCGGGTGACGCCGACGTCCAGGATGCCGTAGAGCTGGACCGAGCTCTGGGCCTGGGCGGCGCCGGCCGCCAGGGCCAGGATGCTGAGTGCGATGTGCTTCATGGTGAGAACTCCTGGCTTCGCGTTCACTGGACCCAGCCCTTGGCCCGCAGGGCCTCATGCATGGCCACGCCAAATTTTTCGTGGGCCGCCAACGAGGGGTGCACGCCGTCGGCAAACATCGAGTTGGCAGGCGTCACGCCGGCCGGCAACACGCGCTGGAAGGGGTTGCCCGCCGAGCCCGCCGGTGCGGCCGTGATGAAGCAGAACGAACTGCTGCTGCCCAGGGCTGCGGGCACGTCGCACACCGGCGCCTGCACGTTCACGAAGCCGTTGGCGGTCGGGTTGCTGTACCAGTTCGAGGCCAAGGCGCCGGCATCGAACAGCAGCACGCCCGGATCCAGCAGTTCCACTTCCTTCTTGATCTGCGCGTTGTAGGCGCCGCTCAGCGCCGTCAGCAGGGCCTGGGTGGAAGGGCCGCCGGCCACGCCGAAGGGGGTCTGTGCGGCGTTGGGAATGGTCATCAGCACCACGCGCTGGGCGCCGGCGGCCTTGACGCGCTTGACCTGGGCAATCGCCGCCAGGCCGGCCTGTTCCATCTCGATGACGTACTTGGCCACCAGCAACTGGGTCTCGGCGGCGGTGAGCGCCCGGCCGGCGGCCATGCTGGCGGCGGTGATCTCGTTGCCGGCCATGGTGGCGTTGAAGAACACATCGTTGGCGCCACCCCAGATGACGACCAGATCGGTGGCGTTGAAGCCGCCCTTGGCCAGGGCGCGCTCAATCTGCGTCACCAGCGGCACGGCGGCCTGCGCGGTGCAGGCGCCAGCGGCGTTGGGGTTGCAGCCCACGCCGGGCAGCTTGGCCACGCGGGCGCCGCCCTGGGCATAGTTGGTGGCATTGGCGGCGCTGTTGATGCCATTGCTGGCCGCCACCGGGCTGGCGGCCCCCACCTCGAAGCGTTCGGGCGCAATGGTGGTGCCCAGGCGGCGCGCCAGCACTTCCACCCAGACCTCGCCCGGGCTGTTGCTGAACTTGCCCACCAGATCGGCCGCCGCCTTGGGCACGCCGGCCTGGCTCTGCAGGATCAGCGAGTTGCCGCGCGAGTAGGCACCACCATCGGTCAGGCTGTCACCGAAGGCGATCAGGCGGGTGGTGGTGGTGGTGCTGGGGGGCGGAGGGTTGTTCTCTCCGCCGCCGCAGGCGGCCAGGGCCGCGAGGGCCACAGCGCAAAGGCCAAGCTTGAACTTCATGCAGGTCTCCAGGGGTGGCAGGAACCGGCCGCGCCAGGCTCCATCGGATAGAGGGCAAGCATGCCTGTGCCCGGCGTCCGGCCCGCGCCCGGTGTGGCGCCCTGGCCCCTAGGACAATCCCCAGGCATGACCCACATCCCCTGGCGCCTGCTGTGCGCCCTGCTCACCCTGCTGGTGAGCTGGCTGGCCCTGAGCCCCGCCCCGCCCGAACTGGTGAGCACCGGTTGGGACAAGAGCAACCACGCCTTCGCCTTTGCCGTGCTCAGCTTCGTGAGCCGGCAAGCCTGGCCCGGCACCGCCGGGTGGCAGCAGGCGCTGGCCTGGCTGGCCTATGGCCTGCTGATCGAACTGCTGCAGGCCCAGTTGCCGCCACGCCAGGGCGAGCCGGCCGATCTGCTGGCCGACGCCATCGGGATCGGCCTGGGCCTGGGTCTTTCCTGGTTGCTGGCGCGCTTCAGCGCGCGAGGGCAGGCAGGATGAGCCCGCTGCAAGCCCCCAGGCCGATGCGCCGCGCACCGGGCCGTTCGGCATAGGCGCGCAGGCTCAGCTCGTCGCCGTCCTGCAGGAAGGTGCGGCTCTCGCCCTCGCCCAGGTCGACGGCCTGGCGGCCACCCTGGCTCAGCTCCAGCAAGGAGCCGGCCTGCTCGGGCAGCGGGCCGGAAAGCGTGCCGGTGCCCAACAGATCGCCCGGCTGCAGATTGCAGCCATTGCTGGCGTGGTGGGTCAGCAGTTGCGCCGCCGTCCAGTACATGTGGCGCATATTGCTGCAGGCCAGGCGCGTAGGCCCGCGGCCTGCGGCGCGCTGGGCAGCGGTGTGGATCCAGACCTCCAACTGCAGGTCCACACCCCCCGCCACTTCATTGGCGGTGTGCTGCAGATAGGGCAGCGGGCGCGGATCGTCGGCAGCGCGCTCGAGCGGGCAGCGGAAGGGCGCCAGCGCTTCCCAGCAGACGATCCAGGGCGACACCGTGCTGCCGAAGTTCTTCGCCAGGAAGGGGCCGAGCGGTTGGTATTCCCAGGGCTGGATGTCACGCGCCGACCAGTCGTTGAACAGGCTCAGGCCGAACAGATGCTCCTCGGCGCGCTCGATCGGGATCGGCTCGCCCAGGGCATTGCCCTGGGCCACCCACAGGCCCAGCTCCAGCTCATGGTCCAGGCGCTGGCTGGGCGCGAACTGCGGCACTTCATCGTTCGGGCCTTTGCGCTGACCCCAGGGCCGACGCAGCGGCGTGCCGCTGACGACGATGCTCGACGCCCGGCCGTGGTAGCCGATCGGCACCCATTTGTAATTGGGCAGCAGTGGGTTGTCCGGGCGAAACAGCTTGCCCACCGTGACGGCGTGGTGGATGCCAGCGTAGAAGTCGGTGTAGTCGCCGATGCGCGCGGGCAGGCTGAACTCCAGCTCGGCCTGTGCGATCAGCGCGCCCTGCAGGCGGGCCTGCTGCGGGCTGCCTTCACGCAGGGCCTCGAACAGGGCCTGGCGCAACGCGCGCCGGGCCGCCGCCGGCTGCGCCATCAGCGCGTTCAGGTCGCCGCGGGCCAGCGGCTCCAGCAGCACCTGGATGGCGCTGCTCCAGCGTCCGGCGCTGGCCGCCTTGGCCAGGTCCAGGGCCTGGTCGCCGATGGCGACGACGATGCGCCAGTCCTGCTGCGTGCCGGCGCGGCGGGCGCGCGCATAGGGCAGGTTCTGCAGCGGGAAGTCGATGTCGGCCGCGTTGGCGCTGGCCACCCAGCTCTGGGCGGCAGGGTCATGGGTGTGGTCGAGGGAGTTCATGGCTGCTGTGAATTGAAGTGGTCGGCCAGGCCGGCCCAGCATTGGTCGTAGTTCGATTCGAGCACGGTGGCGCCCAGCGCGAAGGGCGTGGGGCGCAGGCGCAGCCGGGTTTCGAACATGAAGGCCAGGGTGTGGTCGAGCTTGTGCGGCTTCAGCTCGGCGGCCGAGGCCCCGGCAAAGGCGTCGGTGTCAGGCCCATGCGGCACGTAGGCGTTGTGCAGGCTGGCGCCGCCGGGCTTGAAGCCTTCGGGCTTGGCGTCGTACTGGCCGTAGACCAGGCCCATGAACTCGCTCATCACGTTGCGGTGGTACCAGGGCGGGCGGAAGGTGTTCTCGGCCACCATCCAGCGCGGCGGGAAGATGACGAAATCGGCATTGGCCCAGCCCGGGGTGTCCGAGGGCGAGGTCAGCACCGTGAAGATGCTGGGGTCGCAGTGGTCGAAGCTGACGGTGTTGATGGTGTTGAACAGGCGCGTGTCGTACTTGTAGGCGACCAGATTGCCGTGCCAGGCCACCACGTTGAAGGGGCTGTGGGCCTGTTCGCTGCACCAGAAGCGGTTGTCCTGCTTCTTGATGATTTCATAGGGGCCGGCGGCGTCTTCAAAGGCGGCCACGGGCACCAGGAAATCGCGCGGGTTGGCCAGGCCGTTCGAGCCAATCGGCCCGAGTTCGGGCAGGCGGAAGGCGGCACCATGGTTTTCGCACACATAGCCGCGCACCGGGCCGTCCACATCCACCTTGAAGGCCACGCCGCGCGGCACGACGGCGATCTCGCCAGGTTCCACCGCCAGGCAGCCGAACTCGGTGCGAATCTGCAGCGCGCCTTGCTGCGGCACGATCAGCATCTCGCCATCGGCGTTCACCAGCGCGCGCCGGCCCATGGCGCGGTCGGCCACGTAGAGGTGCACGGCGATGCCGGTGCCGGCGTCCGGGTCGCCATTGACGGCATAGCTGCGCATGCCGTCCACGAAGTCCAGCCCCGGCTGGGCCCAGGGCAGCGGCGCCCAGCGCAGCGGCTGCGGCGCGCTGGCTTCCACATGGGCGCCTCCGCTCAGCCACAGCGGCTGGGTGTAGGCCTCGTAGCGACCCGCCACCACCGAGGGCTGGCGGCGGTACATCCAGGTGCGCAGATTGGCCGCACGCGGTGCCGTGAACGCGGTGCCCGAGAGCAGTTCGGCATACAGCCCGTAGGCGCAGCGTTGCGGGCTGTTCTGGCCGGCCGGCAAGGCGCCGGGCAGGGCCTCGCTGACATGCTGGTTGCCGAAACCGGCGAGGTAGCGAAGTGAACTCATGGCCATTCGTAAGAAGATTGCAGGCGGCTGGAATTCTGCCATTCCAAACAAGTTTGTCTATTTAGAATTGCCGCATGAACCCTTCGCGTGGCCGTGGCATCCAGAGCATCGAGGTGGGCGGCAGCCTGCTGCGCGCCCTGATGGATGCCGGCGGCAGCCTGGCGCTGAAGGATCTGGCCCAGGCGGCCGGCATGCCTGCGGCCAAGGCGCACGCGTACCTGGTCAGCTTCTGCCGCCTGGGCCTGATGGAGCAAGCCGTGGAGGGCGGGCCCTATGCCCTGGGGCCGACGGCGCGCGAACTGGGCCTGATCAGCCTGCAGCAGCACGACCCGGTGCGCCTGACCAGCGAACAACTGGAGCCACTGGCCGCAAGCTTGGGCATGACGGTGGGCCTGGCCGTCTGGGGCAATCAGGGCCCCACGGTGCTGCGCGTGGCGCACCCGCCCGCTCCCGTGCACATCCATCTGCGCCACGGTAGCGTGCTCAGCGTGGCCGATAGCGCCAGCGGCCGCGTGTTGGCGGCCGACCGCCCCTGGGACGAGGTGAGCCGCCATTGGCGCGGCCAAGCCAGCGCCGGCCGCCTGATCCTGGAGGCCGTGCAGACCCAAGGCTGGGCGCTGAGTGAAGAGGCCCTGGCACCAGGGGTGGCCGCCGTGGCCGTGCCGGTGCGCAATGCCAGCGGCCGAGCCGAACTGGCCCTGGTGGCGCTGGCGCCCCGCCAGCAGTGGCTGGAAGCCCCTGGGCGCCCGCAGGCGCAGGCCCTGGAGCAGATGCTGCGCACCGCGCAGGCCTGCTCAGCCCAGTTGGGTTACAGCGCGCCGAACTGCATGTCGCGCAGCAAACGCGCCTCCTCGGACGCGCCGTAGAACAGCGGATAGAGGCTGCGCGCCTTCGCCGCCAACTCGGGCCGCCCGCCCAGCAACTGAATCTCGCTGCGGATCTCGGATGCCGGCTTGCCCATCAGCACGGCCGGAGCCTGCACATGCGGGTTCAGGCGCTCGTCCGCCAGCAGATGCACACCCAGCATGCGGCGGTAGAAGGCGGCATGGCGCGGATGCACCTCGAACACCATCAATTCGGCCTTTTCAAGCCGGTGCGCAAAGAGATAGGCAAGGTGGAACAGGCGCGCCAGCACAGGCTTGGGTTCGGTGCCGCCGTCCACCGCCAGGCGGGTGAACTCGCACAGGCGCTGATTGCGACGCAAGTCCGCCATCACTTCTGGGAACACGCTGTCGGCCGACAGGCCCTCGGCGCCGTCCATCCGCACCGAAAGCGCACCCACCACCTGCTCGCCGTCCAGAACCCGCACGGAAGCCAGGCCCGGCGTTTCGCTGTCCAGGGCCTTGAACTGCAGCCCGCGCTGGCCGTAGCGCTTGCCCACCAGGGCCTGCGCCATCTGCCAGGCCGAGCTGCAGCGAATTCTTTCGGCGCCGAAGCGCTCCGCCTGCATGGCATCGGGACCACCCCAAACACCGGGCTCCAGACCGACCCACCGGCCCTCCGCGAAGAATTCGCTCATGACTGCCTCTGCCGAATGCTCCCCAAAACGGAGGAGGGCCCGCAATATAGCGGGCCCTCCGGGTACCCCTGGCTGGAAAAGCCTGGGGATTCCCCCCATGCAAAGGTCAAGCGCGCGGCTCGCCCCGCCTGAAGGGAAATTTCGGCTAGGACGCCTTACTTCTGCAGGCGTTTCGCGGCCAGGCGGCGCATGTTGCGCATCGACAGGCGGTGGTACTCCACCACCTGGAGCAGGCCACGGCGATGGAAATCCAGCACCTTGGCGTCTTCCAGCTTGGCGAACTTCTCGTCATTGATGGCCAGGAAACCATCCACTTCGATCTTGGCGCCGCCCTCCATCGAGGCCTCGAAGCGCATCGGCTCCAGGATGCCGGCTTCGTCCAGGGCCTCACACACCAGGCGGGTGCGCTCCACCTCGGTTTCGTAGCTTTCCAGGAACTTCAGCACCGACTGGGTGAACTCGGTGGGCTCGCCCTTGTCGTCAAACAGGGCCTGGCCTTCGGTCTGCGAAAAGCCTTCCCACTGCTCGTCCATGCACACCACCATCTGCTCGCCGTTGTCCAGGCGGGCCATGGCGAAGGGGTAGCGGCGCAGGTAGGCGGGGGCGTACTCGGCGTCCCAACTGCCATCGGCCTTGATGAACAGGTTCTCGCCGTTCTGCAGGCCCAGCACGGCCAGCGGCATCAGCGGCGCGGGCTTGCCATCCTGACCCTGACCGGCGCGCACGAACACGATGGGGAAGTTCTGGCAGGCATCGGCGAACTCGATGACGTTCAGGAACAGCGAGTTCAGGCTTTTGGCCTGGTTGAGGTTGATCTGATCCTGGCGCACGCGCAGGTTGCGGTGCTGGGCACGGTCCAGAGCGACCAGGCTGCGGTACATCGGGGGGAGTTGCATGGGATTTCTCTCAGATAAAGACCGAATGCCGGCGCCGCGCGCCGCTTTGGAGGTTCAGGCGATGCGGGTGGCCAAGACCTTGTCCACCCGCTTGCCATCAAGGTCAACGACCTCGAAACGCCAGTCCTCCCACTCCACCGCGTCGGTCGTGCGCGGCAGGTGCCCCAGCAGCAGCATGATCATGCCGGCCAGGGTGTTGTAACGCCCGCGATCTTCCTCGGGCAGCTCCTTCAACCCGAGCCGGTCTTTCAACTCCGGCACGGGAATCAATCCATCAATCAACCAACTGCCGTCGCTGCGCTGCACGGCCCAGGCCTCGCCATCGCTGGGGGCCTTGAACTCGCCGGCAATCGCCTCCAGCAGGTCGCGCAAGGCAATGACGCCCTGCACCTCGCCGTATTCGTCCACCACAAACACCAGCGGCGCATCGCTGGCACGGAAGTGCTCCAGCAGCTCCATACCCGACAGGGTTTCGGGCACGAACACCGGCGCCTCCACCGACTCGGCCAGATTCAGCGCCTGGCCTGCCAGCGCCCGCGCCAGCAGCCCCTGGGCCGTCACCACGCCGAGCACCTCGGAAAGATCACCACGGCACACCGGGTAGCGGCTGTAACCATGCGCCTTGAGCGTGCCCAGCACCTGATCGGCCGTGGCCTCGACATCCAGCCAGGCAATTTCGGCGCGCGGAATCATCATCGAACCGACCTGGCGTTCGTCCAGCCGGAACACATTGCGCACCATTTGGTGCTCGCTCTCCTCGATCACGCCGGCGTCCAGGCCCTCTTCCAGGCTGGCGGCAATTTCCTCTTCCGTGACGCTGCGCTGGCCCTGGTCGCGCAGGCCCAGCAGGCGCAGCGTGGCTTCGGTGCAGAAGGACAGCAGGCGCACGAAGGGACGGGTCAGCGTGGAAATCGCCTCCATC
>ERZ761602.6870-NODE-6870-length-12427-cov-9.633770_pt1 | contig 12427 bp, 9 predicted proteins | sample MGYA00512165_ERZ761602 | MGnify/ENA primary metagenome ERZ761602 (study PRJEB28899, sample SAMN02445085) | bioreactor sludge metagenome | biome: EBPR sludge; isolation source: Thorneside wastewater treatment plant | place: Australia: Brisbane, Thorneside... | reverse complement strand
CTACCATTGAAAGCAGCGGAGCAAGCTCCGCACTACCATTGAAAGCAGCGGAGCAAGCTCCGCTCTACCATTGAAAGCAGCGGAGCAAGCTCCGCTCTACCAGAGCGAAGGCATTATTCGAAGCCGTTGTCGAACAGCGAGGTCCAGTTCCCGATCGGCGTGAAGACCGGGCCAGCCGACTTGCAGATCATCGAATCGACGCCGGTCAGGTCGCGTACGCCACTGCGGTAATACAGCACCACGTCGGCTCCAGAGCCGCCACCGCCAATATCCTGCCCGTTGGCCAGATTGCCGCTCAACATCCCGCAATCGCCAAGATTGTTGGTATTGCCGCGATCGGTGTATTCGTTGGCGACATACGCGGTGCCGATCACGTCGACCAGATGGAATCCGCGACCGGACTGGTTGGTGGGCGTGTTGTAGTCGCTGCGGCTGGGCGTCATGCGATAGCCGCGGCCGGTCTGCGTATTGCGCACCTCCCAGGTGCGTTCGCTGCCGCCCGGACCACCGGTCTGGCTGCGCAAGCTGGTGAACTCGGTGCTCTGCGGCACGTCGTTGATCGAAAGCATGTTGTTGCCGGCGCCATCGATGTCGAAATCCAGGCGCCAATAGTTGTGGTGCCAATGGGTAGTGCCGTTGTTGGTGCCGTTGTTGTTGCCGAAGCCGAACTGCAGATCGAACGCGCCGTTGGCATAAAAGGTCGCGCGCGACGTGTACTGGTACCAGGCGGCGGCGTACTGCGTCGTCAACGTCACATGTGTGCCGTTGTCTTCGATCGCGACGCCGCCTTCGTTCGGGAAACAATCGGCGCTGGTGCGTCCCGGCAGTTGGAACGGACAATCGCCGTAGGACTGCGTCGGGTGCGTCGAGCGATCGCAACTGGTCGTCGCCGGAAACGTGGTGCTGACGCCCAACTGGTTGCGCACTGCCGGTTGCGCCAGGAAACGAGCGTCGTCGTCCTTCCAGTCGCGGTAGCAGGTCGACGTCGTGTACTCGGCGAACAACATGGGTGCGTGCGCGCGCTTGAGTACCGAGCGCCCGTTGTAATGCACCTGGCGCAATTCCAGGCCAGATCCGCGCGGACCGGAGCTCAAGCCTGCCTTGAGCCAACACATTTCCCAGACCGGATCGACTGCCGGCCAGCTGAGTTTGGTCTCGCTGCCGCTGCAGATGACTTCAGCTTGTGCGGTTTGCACGAATGCCAGGGGAAGCAGGACAACCGACAGCAAGGCGCGAACAGTGTTCAAAATCATTTTCCTTTGGCACGGAGTTCTGAAGTAGCGAAGGGCTCGGTCTTGCCGTCGTCGTAGTGCGGATGCACGACAACGGCGGCCTGCAGGTCGACGATGGCATGCACCACCTTGCGCCAGCCATCGCCGGCAGGCGACGTGGTCGACGCCATCACATGCACACAGCGCGAACCGTGGTAACAGGCCGGATCTTCAGCTTCGCGATAGCTGAAACCTCCGTAAAGGTGATCTGCGCGCGCAATCTGGTCTTTCAGGTCCGGATGCGCCTTTGCCAGCTCGAAGGCATAGGCCTCTTCGCCGTCGGTCAGGTTCAAGGTCAGTTCGGGCTGGTCGATGACGGTTGTACTTTGGCTCGTCAAGTCGGTGATGCGCTCGATGGCCACCGCGCGCCCGTAGTCCCAGGCGTATTCCACATGCACCGGCACATCCTTGCCGTCGATCTTGAACTCGTCGTCATAGCTGCGGACGACGACGACCCCGCTGACGCGTGGATCGCGTTCGCTTTTCTTCGCGATTGCACCGCTCGGGCCAGAACTGCAGCCACTGAAGCAGACTGGCGCCAACATCAGCGCCGCAAGCAGCAAACGCGTCCCGCTCATGGCTGGATTGCCTGCGTGGTCGCGCTGTCGCTGACCATGTTGAAAGGTGGCGAACGGTCGTACTGCTGCCACAGGTCGAACATGTAGTGGGCGCGCGTCTGGTCGCCCGGGCCGACCGTGCTGCTGCGGTTGCACATCTGGTTCTCGGTCTGGAAGTTGTTCTCGACCGCCTCGTCGCGCAGGAACTCGATGTAGTCCTTGCTGGCGATCTGGAAGCGCAAAGTGGCGTTGACCGTCAACGGGAGTACGGTCCCCGGGGGCACCGGCACCGTGTAGGTGGTGTCGTCCCAGTGCTGCAACACGCCCGGACTCACTTCCGGATAAGTGTATGCGACCGGTCGTACTTCGAGGTCGTTGCCGCCCCGGAAGCCGGCCGGCGGAATGCGGTTGTCCTTGGCCACACAGTTGTTCAGCACGAAGTGGAACAGCTTGCGCCCGCCACTGTCGGCAACATCGCAAGTGCTATTGCCATTGAGGTTCCACTGGCCTTGCAGCACTTCGTAGATCTTGATCTGCGGGTCCGTGGTGAGCACGCCGGTGGCTGCGTCATAGGCCCCGCTCTCGTAGACGGTGGCGCCATTGCCGTCGGTCACGCGCAGGTTGAGCCACATTCTGCGCCCCTCCGAATAACCGGTCGGCAGCTTGTGTCCGGAGAGATTGGTCACGCGCACGCGCGCCACCAGCGGGTTGCCGGGACCGGCGAAGCTCTGAATCGTGGTGTCGATGGTTGCGCTGCGCTGCGACAGCATCTCCTCGGCCCAGCCGATGGTGCGGTTGAACGCGGCGGTTCGCTCGAGGCCGTATTCGTCGCGCAGGATGCGTGGGATCCAGTTGTTGGCGCCGACAAACTCATGCACCGGCAGGTTGTTGGTGCGCGAGCCCGCCGGCTCGAACACGCAGGCGCGCGCGTTGACGTCCGCACTGCTGCGCATATGGCAATCCTGGCAGCTGCGCAGCTCGCTGACCACATTGGGCAGCACCGGCGCAGTGTCTTCGAAGCCGCTGGCGAACAGCGGGTCACCGAAGCTGCTCAGCTTCCACTCGGTGTAGGTGCGTTCGATCGGAAACGGAATGCCGCTGTCGCTGCCGTCGGGCAGGATCAGCGTCTTCAACGGGCCGGCGCTGGAATCCGGGGTGCTGACATTGTGGCAGGCGCCACAGAATTCCGACGAACCGAGGTAGCTCGAGTGCTCCCAGCCGTGCGGCGGCGTGCCCACGCCGGCCCCTGGCGTGTAGTCGTAGGGCCCCTTGCGACACGGGCCGAAATAGCTGCCGCCGTCCGGTGTTTCGCATTGGGTGCTGTCGTCGATCCACAGATTGGCATTGCCGATCACCGCCGGCTGCCCTTGCGGGCCGCTCTCGTCGGCGCGATGGCAGAAGTGGCAGGTCAGGCCGGAAAAGTCATTGCCCTTGCTGTCGCTGTCGGTCAGCGAGCCGGTCAACAGACAGCCATTGGTGCCATCGACAGTAGGCGTCGCAGGAATGCCGGTCTTGCTGACTCGTCCGCCGAACCAACCGGATGGCGTGTGGCAACGCAGACAGAAATCGCCGGAACCCGGAACGTCGTTGTTGGCAACATCCAGCGCGGCCCAGAACAGCGGATCGCGCGTGGCATTCGCCATCATCGAGCCCGACCATGTCGAGTGGGCGATGAACGATGCGTCGTTCGGATCGAAGGCCTCGCCGTGGCAGGTGGAGCAGGTGTCTGGCGCGTCCAGTTGCACCTGCAGCCCAGGCTGCGTGCCGTTCGGCGTGAAGTCGAGTGGTGCCGGACCGTGCCCGGCGACGCTGTCGGCGAATGCGCTGGTGCTGATGAAAAGCAGGCAGATCAGCGCAAGGGATCGAAAATGATGCTGCAGGATCATGAGTCGGTGTCAGTCCACTGTCGGGCGCCAAGCCACAGCCCGCGAGTATCGGTTGCGGCTGCGCGCCAATTCCATCATCAACACGTGATGATGCCGAGCTTCAGGCAGACCGGAGTCAGTCTTCCATGCCGTCCGAAAACAAATCGAAGGTGTTCGGCACCATGATTTGCGCGGAGTAACCTGGCGGTCCGTCACCGGGCGGCATGGCGAATACCATGGCCTTCGTATACGCGGGATTCGGGGCGACGTTGGTGACCACCGAGTAGCGGAACAGCGTGCCCCAATTCAATGCATTGTCGACCGGTGCGGTCCAGGTTGCTGCGCCCGCGCCTACGGCGCCGGTCCAGTCATTGCCAGCGTTGATGTCGATGTCGGCGAAGTGACCGCTATCCAGATGGATCGGCGCATCGCCACCGATCGGCAGGCTCACGGCGACGAAGCCGGTGTTGCTGACGACCTGCAGATTGGCGCCGGCATTCGCAGGCGGGCTGGTATTGAGCACGCCACGAGCAACGTCGAAATTGTGTACCGCGTAGTCGTAGCGGTAACAAGTGCCGGTCAGGCCCGAAGCCGCCGGGCAACTGTCGAGCGTCTTCACCTTGACCGCGACCTTGGCGTTGCCTTCGGCGGTCTTCAGGTCGACGTTCTGCGTGGGGTTGGTTGTCGGGTTGACCCAGGTGTTGATCACCGGGCCGAGGGTGAAAGCGCCTTGACTCGCCACCGACCATGCGTTGCCGCTGGGCGCGAAGGTGGCCGTTCGATGCGCCATCGTGTTGTAGATGTTGATGTCGTCCTGAATCACGTACCAGGAGTCGGTGTAGAAGGTGGAACCGGCGAGCAGCAATTGCGACTCGCGCGAGATCATGCGGTTCTGGTACTGGCTGGTTCCGACGCCGTTGGCATTGCCGTCGCAGTTGGTGTCGAAGATCGAGAAACAGCGCCCCCAGCGACCGGTGGCGGGCACGATTTCGCGGCGCGGTCCGAGGTCGCCGGTTGCGTCATTGTTGCCGGTGCCGTAGGTGTCGGAGCAGTTCGGGCTGAGGATGTGATTGCCGAATGGGTTGGCGCAGCCGCCATTGGTGGTCAGGAAAGCGTGCTTGACCCCCGAGGCACCGATTTGTTCCAACTGTCCGTCGTTGACCCGATAAAGGTTCCAGATCAGATACGGGTGCTGGTCGTTCCCGGCATAAGGGTAGTTGTACGGGCTGACCGTGAACTTCTGGTACCACGGCACGTCGGCTGTGTTGGCATTGTTGGTGTTGCGCAAGGTCGAACTCGGCACGAACACGACTTCGCCATTGTCGGCGCCTGCGCCATCGCAGCCGTTGGCGCCACTGCTGGTACGGCAACGCGCGAACTGCATGGTGTAGCTGGTCAGCAGCACGTCGACCAGGAAACCATCGGTGCCATGGAAGTTCGGGCCGCCGCTGACCGCCTTGGTGGCGTTCGGATCAAAGCTCGCCGGGCGCTTGACGATGTTGCTGAGCATCTTCAACTCGCCGATGTAGGCGCCGGCGAGGTTGGGTGCACCGACGCGCGCAGCGAATGCCGCAGTGGCGTTGATGTCGGCGCTGCGAATGTAGTACGCCTGATGGTCGTCGACCAGCTTGAACATCACGTGATTGACGTAGAACCACGCTTCGCCGTCGGTGCCGACCAGTTGCAGGTGCAGCGGGTTTTGCGGATCGGCACGCAACTCGAAGCGGCTGAAGTCGAATTCCGCGCCGCCCATCGTGCGCAGCTTGAAACCGTCGCGGCCCATGACCTTGCCGCCGGTGAACTGCTCGAAGTTGCCGCCCGGCGCGGCGAAGCGCAGGCCGCCACCGTGCAGCAGCGGGAACTCGATCTCTGCCTTGAAATCCGGGTTTTCCAGCTTCATCCCGATGCCCGGCATCACTTCGATGCCCTGTGCCGACAGCCGATCGACATTGAACCGCAGTTGCACGTTGCCGCCCTGCATCAGCCATTCGTCCTGCGCGGAAACGGCTGGCAGCTCATCGACCGCCTGGTCGGGCGTCGCCGCCATTGAGGCGGCCGGAATCAAGGCGACCGCGAGGGCGCAGGCAAGCAGATTGTGACGCAGCATCGTTCGGCTCGATTGGTCGTTGAGTTATCGCTCTGATTGTAAACCCATTGCGACGTGGGCGAATGTCCCGGAAGTGTGACGGGGTGGGAACTGTGAGCCGGCAGTGGGAGCCAACTTGCGTCGCGAGCTGTGGCTTGGATGTGGGAGCGACATTGCGTCGCGAGCCGCGGCTGAATGTGGGAGCGACCTCGCGTCGCGAGCTGTGGCTGAATGTGGGTGCGAACTTGCGTCGCGAGTTCCTGCTTTTCAAGATCGCGGGGCAAGCCCGCTTCGACAAAAAGCGAGAAGCTCGCGGGGTGAACCCGCTCCCACAGCAAGCCAGAAGGGCTCGCGGGGCAAGCTCTTCGACAAAAACCCAGAAGCTCGCGGGGTGAACCCGCTCCCACAGCGCCAGAAGGGCTTGCGGGGCAAGCCCGCTCCCACAGGGTCCGATGCACTGACGGTATCCGCAGTCAGCGCAGCAGCCGCCCGATCACGCCGCCGTAAGCTTGTGCCAGTGGTTCCAGATCCGCAATCGTCACCCACTCATCGACCTTGTGGATGCTGTCGTTGATCGGCCCGAGTTCGACGACCTCGGCGCCGGTCGGCGCGATGAAGCGGCCATCCGAGGTGCCGCCGCCGGTGTCGAGCAGCGGATTCACATCGAGGTGCTCGCGGCAACTGGCGACCACGGCGTCGATCAGGGTGGTCGGGCCAGTCAGGAACGGCGCACTGGCGACGCGCGTGCGTAACTCGAAGGTCAAGCCGTGGCGATGCAGGATGGCTTCGACTGCCGCGCGCAGGCTGGTCTCGCTGGAGGCCGTGCCGAAGCGAAAATTGAAGTTGACGCTGAGCTCGCCGGGAATCACGTTGTTGGCGCCGGTGCCGGCCTTGACCTCGTAGATCTGGAACGAGGTCGGCGGAAAGTGCGCATTGCCCTCGTCGAAACGGGTGTTGACGAGATCGACCAGCGCCGGCGCGAACTGGTGGATCGGATTGCGCGCGAGATCAGGGTAGGCGACGTGCCCCTGGATACCCTTGATGGTGAGGTAGCCGTGCATCGAGCCGCGGCGACCGATGCGGATGCGATCGCCCTGGCGTGACTCGGATGAAGGCTCGCCGATCAGCGCGTAATCCAGGCGAATCCCGCGCTCGGCCAGCCACGGCATCACCGCCTGGATGCCGTCCCTTGCCGGGCCTTCCTCGTCGCTGGTGTAGAGGATCGCCAGTGTGCCCAGGTGATCCGGATTGGTCGCGACAAAGCGTTCGGCGGCCAGCGTGAGTGCCGCGATCGACGACTTCATGTCGGCCGCGCCGCGGCCGTAGATACGTCCCTCGCGGCGCGTGGGCTGGAACGGCGGGCTGGTCCACTGCTCCAGCGGCCCCGGTGGCACCACATCGGTATGGCCAACCAGTGCCAGCACCGGTGCGCCGCTGCCGTGCGTGGCCCACAGGTTGTCGGTCTCGCCGAAACGCAGGGCGTGGGTCTGGAAACCTGCGGCGCGCAGTCGCTGCGCGATCAAAGCCTGGCAACCGGCATCGTCTGGTGTGACCGAGGCGCGGGCGACCAGGGCTTCGGTGAGATGGAGGACTTCGTCGTTCAAGCGGCGGGGCTCCGGGCGATGGGTGGGTGGGCGGCAAGCAGGGCAAAGGGGAAACGTGAAAGGTGAAAGGTGAAACGTGAAACGTGAAAAGGTGAAACGTCAATCAAAGCGCGCTTCGAATTGACGTTTCACGTTTCACCTTTCACCTGTTCAGCACTCCTGCAGCAATTCGTTCAAATTCGACCTGCCGCGCATGAGCTACCGTCGTTCACCCGATGTTTCCGGGGAAAAGTGGGCAGCGTAGCGGGCTTCGGCAAAGCCGGCGTCCATGTAGGTATCGTCGATCAGCAACGGGCGGCGGATCAGCGTTGGATGGGCGATGGCCAGCGCCAGCCATTCGTCCGCCGAGTTCGCGGATTTTTCTTCATCGGTCAACTGACGCCATGTGGTGCTGCTGCGGTTGATCAGCTTGTCCCAGCCGAGCGCCGCTGCTGCTTCGATTTGCGCGGGTGACAGTGGCTGTGCGCGGTAGTCGATGAATTCATGGGCAATACCATTTGCCGACAACCAGGCGCGCGCCTTCTTGCAGGTGTCGCATTGGGGGAGGCCGTAGAGGGTGGGCATGGGGTCCTTCGACTTGTAGGAGCGACGTGTACGTCGCGACCGCGAAATACCAACTGGCGCACGATCCGAAATTCGTCGACGCCGGTCGCGACGTACACGTCGCTCCTACATCAATCACGTCGCTCCTGCATCAATCGCGCAGCAACTCGTTCAAGCTGGTCTTGCTGCGCGTCTTCTCATCCACGCGCTTGACGATGATCGCCGCATACAGGCTGTGGCTGCCATCGGCCGCCGGCAGCGAACCGGCGACCACCACCGATCCTGCGGGCACGCGGCCGTAGCTGACTTCGCGGGTGGCGCGGTCGTAGATGCGCGTGCTCTGGCCGATGAACACGCCCATGCCGATCACGCTTCCGCGTTCGACGATCACGCCTTCGACCACTTCCGAGCGGGCGCCGATGAAGCAGTCGTCCTCGATGATGGTCGGCGCCGCCTGCAGCGGCTCCAGCACGCCGCCAATGCCGGCGCCGCCGGACAGGTGCACATTGCGGCCGATCTGCGCGCAGGAACCCACCGTCGCCCAGGTGTCGACCATCGTGCCTTCGCCGACATACGCGCCGATGTTGACGAAACTGGGCATCACCACCACGTTGCGCCCGAGATAGGCGCCACGGCGCACCACGGCGCCAGGCACGATGCGCGCGCCCACGGAAGCAAAGGCGGCTTCGTCGGTTCCGGCAAAACGCAGCGGCACCTTGTCGTAGAAGTTGCTCGGGGAGGACGGCAAGACCTCGGTTGCGTGGATGCGGAAGTACAGCAGCACCGCCTTCTTGATCCATTGATTGACGCGCCAGCCGTCGTAACCGGGTTCCGCAACCCGCAGGGTGCCGGCTTCCAGGCCGAACATCACCGACTCGATGGCGGTGGCTACGTCGGCGGGTACGCGGCCGGGGGCAATGTCGTTGCGGTTTTCGAAAGCTTGTTCGATCAGGGATTGCATGCAGGCTCGCGCGGGTTCGATGTTCAGGGCAAAGGCTAAACGTGAAACGTGAAACGTGAAACGTCAATCAGAGCGAGAGCCAGTTGACGTTTCACGTTTCACGTTTGACCACTTCATCACGCATCCCCGAGCCGCACCATCAGTGCCTCGCGCAAGCGCGCTGCCGCGGGCTCGTCGAGCCGATGCCCATCCTGGGTGGTGACGGTGAAAAAGTCCTCGGCGCGTTCGCCGAAGGTGGCGATGCGGGCCGAGTGCACGCGCACATCGGCGTCGCGGAAAGCGTGTGCGACCGAGGCCAACAGTCCGGGACGGTCCGGGCATACCAACGACAACTTCGTGCCGCCGTCGTCGGGGCGCGTTTCGAATGCGATCTGTGGCGCGAACTTAAACAGTCGTTGCTCGCGCGTCGCGCGGCGCCGCGCCAGGCGCGGTTTCAACGGCTGTTCGGACAACGCCATCGTCAGTGCCATCTGGATCTCCAGGTTTCGCGTCATCGAGTCCTGTTCTTCCCTGCGCAGGTCGAGCACCTGGAAGGTGTCCAGCGTATGCCCGGACTTGCAGGTCATGATGCGCGCGGCGATCACCGAGAGGTCCATGCGATCGAGCATGGAGGTGATGGTGGCGAAGATCCCGGCCTGGTCCGGCATGCGCACGAAGATCTCGCGGGTGCCGCCGGTGCCGACCGCGCGCACCGCGACCAGCGGCTGGCCGGGACGACCGGCGGCGACGATCGCCTGGGTCAGCCAGCGCAACTGGTCCGGCGTGTAGCGCCAGAAGCTCTGCTCGGGAAAATCGGTCCATAACGATTCGACCGCGCTGAACATGCAGCCCTCGCCGGTGAGCAGTTCCAGCGCCTTGAGGCGCGTCGCGCGCACGCGGTCCTGGCGGTTGACCGGCTGATCGGTGCCGCGTCGCAACTGGAAGCGGGCCGCCTGATAAAGGTCGCCGAGCAGCCGGCTCTTCCAGCCGTTCCACAGTTTGGGATTGGTCGCGCGAATGTCGGCGACGGTCAGCAGGTACAGGCATTCGAGCCGTTCCCAGTCGCCGACGCGTTCGGCGAAGCGGCGCACCACCTCTGGATCCTGGATATCCTGCTTTTGCGCCGTGGTCGACATCAGCAGGTGGTTTTCGACCAGCCACGCGACCAGTTCGACGTCGGCCGCCGGAAAATCGAGGCGCCGCAGATAACGTCGGGCATCGCTGGCGCCCAACTGCGAATGGTCGCCGCCGCGGCCTTTGGCGATGTCATGAAACAGGCCGGCGTAAAACAACAGTTCCGGCTGGCGCACGCGCTGCGCCAGTTCATGGGCCAGCGCGTATTGCTCGACCACCTCGGGCTCGAAGAAGCGCTCCAGATTGCGGATCAGGAACAGCGTGTGCTGATCGACCGTGTAGACGTGAAACAGGTCGTACTGCATGCGTCCGGTAACCCGCGCAAATGCCGGCAGCAGGGCGCCCAGCAGTCGATGGCGATGCAGCTCAGTCAGCGCGCGGAATGGGCGCCTGGTCGCCAGGATGGCTTCCAGTGCCTCATGCGCGAGGCGATCCCTGGCGAGCGTGCGTCGGTAGCCGGGCAGGGTGCCGGCCAGTGCCTGGGCCAGATCCGGGCCGATCGAACGCGAGGCCTGGGTGCGCGCCAGACACAGGAAGGGTTCGACCAGATCCACCGGCGCGCGAAATCCCGAGTAACTCTCGAGCGCTTCGATGGTTCCTTCGCGCAAGCCGTAATGCTGGCTGCCGGCAATCGTGGAGAGCGTCCAGGGACGGCCTTCGATGCGTCCGGACATGCGTTCGATCAGCGCCTGCGACAAGCGGTCGATGTCATCGGCGGCACGGAAATAGCGCTGCATCAACGCCTCGACCGGATGCTCGCGCGGGCCGCTCGCCGGCAGGTCGAACAATTGCGCGAGGGCGGGCTGGTGGTCGAACAACACGCGCTCGTCGTGGCGGCCGCTGAGCACATGCAGCGCAAAGCGCAGATCGGACAGCCAGGCTTCGGCGCGCGCCAACCGGCGCGCTTCGTCCTTTTCCAGCAGCCCGCGTTCGTACATGTCGAGCCAGCGCTCGACGTTGAAACAACGCTTGGCGATCCAGCGCGCGGTTTGCAGGTCGCGCAGCGCGCCACGACCCGATTTCAGGTTGGGCTCGAGATTGTGCGCGGTGTCGGCATGACGCCCGTGGCGCTCGTCGCGCTCGTCGATCTTGGCGCGCAAAAACTCGCTGGGTGGCCACAGCGCCGGTTGCCGCAGCGATGTGCCCAGATTTGCGAACAGCGCGCGATCGCCAATCAGGCAGCGGGCATCCAGCAGCGCCGTGAATCCGGACAGATCCTGCGCGGCGAACTCGACCAGGCCGGGCAGGGTGCGCACGGCCTGCGCCAGTTCCAGGCCGAGATCCCAGGCGGCGGCAAGGAAAACGCGCACGGCGGCATCCAGTTCCGGCTGTCGAATGTCCGGGCAAAGCACCAGGACATCAATGTCGGACCCGGGAAACAGTTGTCGCCGTCCGTATCCGCCAGTGGCGATCAGGCAGGCCTGCCGGCCCGGCACTGCGGCCATCGCTTCCTTCCAGAGCTGGCGCAGTTCGTGGTCGATGCGCGCGCTGAGCGCACGTATGCAACTCGCCGAGCGCCGGGTTCGGCGGAAGTTTTCCCCCAACTCGCGCCTGAACTGCGCCAGCGCCGTGCGCCGTGCGCTGATGTCGGCGGTGGTCAGCTGCACCGCCGTCACGATGGTCAAAGAGCTTCTCCCTCCGCCAGCGTCAGTACCTCGTAGCCGTCTTCGGTCACCAGAACGGTGTGTTCCCATTGCGCCGACAGCGAACGGTCCTTGGTCACCACCGTCCAGCCATCGGGCAGCAGGCGCACATGGCGTTGACCGGCATTCACCATCGGCTCGATGGTGAAGGTCATCCCGGGTTTGAGTTCTTCGCCACGTCCACGCGACGGATCGAAGTAGTGCAGCACCTGCGGATCCTCGTGAAAGCGTTCGCCGATGCCGTGGCCGCAGTACTCGCGCACCACCGAAAAGCGCTCGGCCTCGACATGGCGCTGGATGGCGCGGCCGATATCGCCCAGATACGCGCCGGGCCTGACCATCTCGATACCGAGTTTCATTGCCGCGTGGGTCACGTCGACCAGGCGCCTGGCGAGCACCGAGGTCTCGCCGATATGAAACATGCGGCTGGTGTCGCCGTGGAAGCCGTCCTTGATGACAGTGACGTCGATGTTGACGATATCGCCATCCTTCAGCACCTTCGGCCCCGGAATGCCATGGCACACCACATTGTTGACCGAGGTGCAGATCGAGCGCGGGAATCCCTTGTAATTGAGTGGCGCAGGAATGCCGCCCTGCACGTTGACAATGTAGTCGTGGCAGATGCGGTCGAGTTCATCGGTGCTGACGCCGGCACGCACTTGCGGCCGGATCATCTGCAATACCTCCGCCGCGAGGCGGCCGGCGACGCGCATCTTGTGCGCCTGCGCCGCTGTCTTGTAGGTGATGCTCATGAATCTCCCTGGTGGCTATCGGCGCTCGAACA
>ERZ761602.6866-NODE-6866-length-12434-cov-5.857501_pt1 | contig 12434 bp, 13 predicted proteins | sample MGYA00512165_ERZ761602 | MGnify/ENA primary metagenome ERZ761602 (study PRJEB28899, sample SAMN02445085) | bioreactor sludge metagenome | biome: EBPR sludge; isolation source: Thorneside wastewater treatment plant | place: Australia: Brisbane, Thorneside... | reverse complement strand
AGGAGCACTCCGCTTCGTCGCCAGTCCGGTGGATCTCTTGGGAGAGGTAAGACTCGCCGACGCACCCGTAGCAGATACGTTTCGCTTTAAGTTCGTCGCTGTCGTCAGAATGAAGCATGAGTGTTGCACCTCCTTTTCCTCCGCATGTAAGCATACCGGTTAGGGCACATTAAGCGCGGGAGGCGTTTGGCAGTTCGGCACACTAGCCGACCAATCCGCAAATTTGTTAGCGAAATGAGGGCATCCGCAATCCGCGGTTGATTTTCCATTTTCAGTGGTTCAACACCACGAGTTTAATGAACCGAGGACCTGCCGTTCCACGGCGCTGAGCTCCGTGCGGCCGCTATAGGCTGGATTGCTGACCGACCGTCGGAATGCGCTGTCCGGCTGCCTTGGCCGAATTGCTGCCCAGGAAAACCTAGGACTCGCTCAAGGTGCATGCTGCCACTGTCGCCCATTCCTGAAGCAGCCGACCGAGTTCCCTTTCGCACAACGGCTTGGCGCACCTTCCCAGTCGCTATCCCCAGTCTTATCCACAGGAAGGCTTGATAACTGAGCCGCGTCATTGCGACTGTGGATCTTACGATGCGTCGATCAGTTGCGGCCCCTCGTTGCGCACGTTGCCGACCGCCTTCGACACTGGATGCATGCGCAGCATGGCGTCCGGGCAGGGCGCGATGAGTTGGCCGAAGCGCTCGGGGGTGGTGTCCCGGCTGAGCCACAGGTTGTCATCCCCGGGCTGCAGGATCACCGGCATGCGCTCGTGCAGCGCGCGCATGGATTCGTTGGCCTCGGTGGTGACGACGGTGAAGGTGTCGATCGGGGTGCCTGCGGGGCTGGTCCATCGCTCCCACAGCCCGGCGAAGCCGAGTAGCTCGTCGTTGGCGGGCTGTATGTAGTAGGGCTGCTTGCCGCCGGGGATCGCCTTCCACTCGTAAAAGCCGGAGGCTGGCACGATGCACCGGCGCGATCTGTAGGCGTTGCGGAAGGCGGGCTTCTCGGCCAGCGTTTCGCCACGTGCATTGATGAGCCGGGTGGCGATGGTCTCGTCCTTCGCCCAGCCGGGGATCAGGCCCCAGCGCAGCAGGTGCACGACGCGTTCGCCGCTGGGGCGCTGGCGGACGACGGGCAGCAGTTGCATCGGGGCTGCGTTGTAGCGTGGGCCGAAGTCGGCCGCCAGTTCATCGATGTTGGCTGAGAACCGTTCACGCAGCCGTGATACGGGGCCGTAGAGTGCGTATCTGCCGCACATGAGGGTTGTCTCCGAACACCTGAGAAGGGCGCAGGCCTTCGGAAGAATGAACTGATTTCCCGCTTCCGGGCAGGCAGTGTGGCGCGTTTGCGCGTGACGGTGACTTACGCCGCAGCGGGGGCCTTGGGCACCGGTTCGGCCGCGGCGGGGGTGATGGCCAGCGCACCGCGGCGTCCCTTGTTCGCCACGGTCGCGGCGTTCTCCAGAGCAGTAATGCTGCCGCCATTGGCCACCCAAGCTTCGAACCATCCCGGTTTGCGTCCCCGGCCCGACCAGGATTGTTCGAGATTGTTGGGGTTGCAGTACTTGGCTGGCAATGGTTTCTTCTTCGCCGAAACGGACTTTGCGGTGGGACGTCCCCGCTTTGCGGCCGGGGCGATCGTGCCAGCGTCACGGCCCAGCAGATCTTCCAGGCTGATGCCTTCCTCCTGGGCAAGCTTGCGCAGACGCTTCAGCAGGGATGCCTTAGTGTCAGTTTCGCGCTTCTCGATCTCCTTGGTGATGCGCGTCTGGAGTTGCTTGAGCTGGGGGAGACTGTAGTCGGCAAGGTTGGTCATGAAGAGGGCTCGTTCGAAGGATCGGCACCTGTGTGCCACGCCCGTATGGTACCCGCGTCATTTCGTAACTACGTCTTTGGTCGTAGAGAAATCGGTGATGGACGGCGTGATCAGCATTCATCGCCATGACCATTGGCCGTCCGGGACGACCAGTACCAGTTCGCTGCCGAATGTGCCCTCGATACGCAGTTCGAGGTGGTTGTCTCGATGCAGATAGGCTTTCGCCGTCAACGCATCGAGCAGGCCATGGCTCAGCTGGACGGACGGCTGGGCACCGAGCCAGGGCAGGCTGCGCCGCAACGCCGCGCCCGATGCAAGCAGCGCGGCTTCGTCGAGTTCGACAAGCGCGATGTCCACAGTGCGGCAGGTCACGTCCTTGCTTCTCGCTGAAGGCTGTACGAAAATACAGTTTAGCAGGAGCGTATGCGATGAAACAACCGACCCACCTCACCTGTCCGGCGTGTCACGCCCCTGTGGCGCTTGAGCGCTATGAGCGTGTGGCTGGCGAGGGAGTCGAGGGTTTCGTGTGTCCCGAGTGCGATTCGATCCTCGTATGCTGCAACGCTTACAGGGCTGCCTCAGCCGGGCATAGCGAGGCCACGCCCCAATCGGTCGTTCATCTTGCGCCGAGCGATTCCCCTTTGAGTCTCCCCACAGAGCCGCTCGCCCTTTCGCGTAATGAAGTCGAATGAGAATACGTGTTCGACCGGGTTGCGGCCATACTCGCCGACGAGGCGTCCGCGGTGTCGCCGTCGCCCCTTGTCGATCGTGATCTTGTCTTCGAACTCCGGGCAGGTTGCCGTGTAGCGAATCATGCGCAGGACACGGTCTTCGCCCTCTTGGCGGATGACCAAGGCGTGCCTGAGGGGTGGCGTTGCTTCGAAAAATGTCGGGGCGCGTGCGATCCGGTCATGGATCAGGGTGAGGAAGGGATGACACAACTTGGCAACCAGCCCCCGATGACCCCGGTCAGCAGCAGTCCGTGGAGCAATGTTCGCGGAGATTCGTTCGTTGCCAGCAGCGTCAGCAGGAACCAACTCAGTAGCCCTGCGATGACGAGTCCGATCGCCAAGGGCACGGCGATCAGTGCGGCGCGCCAGCCATACATCGAGATCTTCAATGGCATTCTCAGGCCAGGGATCGGGTAAGCCTCCATTTCCTCCAGGTAGTCGATCGCGTTACCCACCTGAGCAGCGCCCATAGATGGTTCAGGGTTTCGGGGCTGCTCGGCTGCCACTTGGGTTGGTACGTCGATGGGTGAGACGGTCAAGCCATAGCCCATGGCGTTCGTGGTACCCAATCGCGTTGGCGTAGAAAGTGCAACGATGCCGGCGACGCCAGAGCGGAGCGCGCGTCCACACAGGTTTTCCGCGATGCGCCCGATGTCGTTTTTGAGTGCTTTCCAGGCGTTGGTGAATTTCTTCCGGGCTGTGTTCGACTCGTCCGACCACCACTGCGTGCGGGACCCCGGACGAGGGAGGCGATTTCGTGGCGAATTCGCTCGGCCGTGAGAAGGGGGCGGGATCGCCCGTTGAGGCTCGCGTTCTCGTCAGCTTGCAGAGTGCTTGCATGAGCACCTGCCAATCACCCTTCCAGCCACTTTCGCGAGCGCAGAACGCCGCGGCCGCACCCACGGCAGCGGCCTGTGAAAACAGTAAGCCAAGGTCGTAAAGTGCCGAAACGTCGTGGCTTTTCGGCGTTTCCCCAGATTCCTCCCTCAGTCTGCCCTCGTCTGGGTCGAGTTCGCAGTGCATCGTTGCAGTCAAAGGTGTCTGGAGGCGTGTCTATGGCAGTCAGCTAGTGCGGGGCGTTCACGGCTATTGAGTCGCCCTGCTAGCTCACGGGCGCTTTCTCGCCAAATGGATAGCGGCGTGCCCGAACCCAGGGCCAAACTTCCTTACCCGCTCGAGTAGTGACCTTGCGAACCATCTTTCGTGAGACTCGATCATCAATGCCTTTGACGAACGCATCAGCGCGCGCGCCCCAATCGGCCCGCGTAGCTGTGTCGTTCTCAAAGACGAGAGCTTCGCTGATCGCCATCAGATCGGCACGTTCGCGCAGCACATCGGACGAATTGAAAACCCAATCGACGAAGTCGATCTCCTCATACGTCCAGAGATTCGTGGGCGAAGCGAGATACTCGCTCGCGGCGCGAGGCCCGTTGAGGTCGGAGTTGTTACCGGAAACATGCTCGTCAAGGGGGAATCGGCCGGTGAGCTCTTCTGCCACGTAGACGTTGCCTGCGATGCCCTTGCGCAGATATGTGCAGGCGTCGACGTAGTTGCTGACCCGTAGTGCGCACAAAGCCGCGCGGTACCAATTCACGGGAGCTTCGCCGGTGAGGGCGAGGTAGTTCGGTAGTGTGCTTACATAATCGCCGCTGATCAGATTAATGTCATTGACAAGCAGGCGTACGCCCAACTCGTCTTCGGGGCTCCAGCGGAGGAGCTTGTTAGCCAAAGCCCTGGCCTTGCGCTCGTCTCGCGCAGCCATCAAGGTTAGCAAGTAGCCATGAGCGATCCGGAGGAAAGGGCGATTGCCTAGGTAAACCCATTTTATCTGGCCGCGGAAACCCTTTGGAATGAATTTGATGGCGCGTTTGTATGCCTCCTCATAAACGTCATCCGATTCAAAAGACATGAATGACTTTCGGAATAGGCTGCCCAGAAGGATAGATGTTTCGAAGTTGTCAAAATCCTCGTGGAGATTGATCGCGATTTTCAGCGCATCTTCGAGTTCGATTCGGCCTGAGTCAATGTCTTTCAAAAGCGCGTCCGCGGACTTTTGAGCCGTGAAATTGTCGCTAAATACGCCTTCTTTAAAAGGCTTGCCGTTGGGCATACGGCCTTCAATAACTCGGAAAGTATATTTCATAATCGTTTCCTGGTTGCAAAAGTCATCAGCGCTGTTCGTTTTCTGTAACGTGTTGATGAATAAGGCGTGGCGGTCTATTGGGAAGAGGGATGAGCATGAGGTCAAGCACGACAGCGATCAGCGCGAACGGCGGCAAGGAATAGGTCATGGGCGAATTTGCCGCTCGTTGTGGTGACGTCTCTTCGCCATACGTATTGTCGGCACGGTGCGCCAGCGAGTCTCGGGCCTGCCACCGGTTTGATCCCGGCGGAGATCAACCGCTTTGCCATGCCCCTTGGGTCGGTTTTGAGCAGGGCTGCAAGTTCCGGTGCTAAGACGTAACTGCGCCGAAACCTCTTCAGCGAAGCATCAGATACGGTTTGGGTCTTCCTCCTACCGTGACGCTCTGTGTCCGTGCGCAAGAGTCCGAGTCGGGCAAGTGCGTAAGCCACTTCTTCTTTCACGCCGAGTTCTTTCGCGGCTTGCGAGACCGACATCCCCGACGCTTTACGTTGTCTGGACTGACGCCAGGAGCGTATCTCCTGCTCGTCGAGCAGTAGTTTGCCGAAAGGGATGTGAGTGCCGCCGGGGGAAATGGCGCGGAGACGCCCATGCACTATCGATTGGGCCAAGGCCGAAAACTCGGCTTGTGTCATGGCCAGATGTCGAGCGAAGTGGGCAACCGACAAGACCGGCGTGTCGGGCGGCGTGGGCAGGAGAGGAGTGTCGTGAAACTGTTCGAGCGACACAGGATCAATCCACCACCTCGCACCTCGGCGAGGCTTACCGCCAAATGTCATGAGAACGCCTGCTTCTGCCAATTGGCGGGTGCGAGTCTTTCCGATGGCGAGGCGTTCCGCCGCCTGCTCAAGGGTGACCGCCTGACGGAGCCGCTCAAGCAATGGGGCTGCGAGGTTTACATCCACCACGCGGGCTTGGCGACCGGACGGGTATCTGTGTTCTCGGGACTGCATCTGCCCGCTAGCTACCAAGTAGTCGATCAGCGGGGCATCGACACCGAGGGAGCGCGCCGCTTCGCCGCGAGACACCCAGTGGTGGTTTTCGATCAGATCTTGGCTGAGGTTCCGGTTTCGGAGGGCGACTGGCGCGTGCCAGCAGTCGCGAACATACTCCTCGAAGGCGGATCGAAGAAAGTCGAATTGACTACCTGACAAAGCCTTGTAGAGGTCATGGTAGAGGGGGCCGATGGCGCGGGGAATCTGCCATGTTTGTTCGCTCTTGCGTCGAGTGCGAATGGAGTCGAGAAGGCGCATGAAGCCGCGTGGCCAGTTGAACAGCGCCTGTCCTGCCTGTGCGGCGATGGGGCTGGCGATGCTTAGCGCACCGATGTTTGAGGGCTTCATCGGCTTTGTTCGCGAAGATGGAGAGCCTCTGACGCCGAGCCGAAGCGCAACGTCGTGGAAGTCGAGAAGACTCAGTATGCCCACCGGTTTTTCGCTCGTTCTCTCGCCGTACAAAAGTCTTTCCTCGAGCTCACGCGCGATCAGAAGCGCACCAGCGTCGGCGGTGGCCTGAATGGCGGGAGCCCCCTCGAGCGGCGTCCAGCATTGGTCGCAAGCGAAGGTCGACATCGTCGAGTTCGTCAGCGTTTCGCTGCACGACGGGCAGCGGTCGATCAGTTCAAGCTTATGACGGGTGCAGCAGGTATAGAGGCTCAAGTGCCATGAAGCGCGCCAGTGCGCTCCCTCCGCCAAACAGCGAGGGCAGCACCGAATGGCGCGGTGGGCCCAGAGGCGAACAGGGCTCGTGCCGGGTCGACGTAACTCTTCCGATTCGATACGCCAGTGGTCTGGCGCGTCAGGATGCATCTCTGCTTCGGCGTCAGCGCGATAGGCTTCGAGCAACTCATCACCGGAGACTCCGTTCGTGCCGGCGAGTCGGAACAGATAGCCGAGAAGCCCCTCTGCCTTGAGAACCGTCGGCACGCAGGCTAAACCCAGCATCAGTTCCTCCCGTGGGCGCAATCGCGTACCGGAAGGCTGTTGCTGTGTGACTTCCAGGCTGAGGGGGTTTGGATGAATGCGGCGACGGCCTCGGCAAACCACTTGTACATCTGAGGTGACAGCCAGCGTTCAGCGGCGTGCATGACGGGCTGTAGTGCCTGATAGGCCGTACGGGAGTTGTAGGGAGCCTCCCTCTGCTGCGAGTACGCGAAGCGAAGCAGGGGGAAGACGCCTGTTGGCCAGCAGGCGAGGGCCTGGGCCGCGAGTTCAAATCGTTTGGAAACGTGTGAGAGTTTTACGACTGGTCGGGTCCGGTCCAGATTCATATTGGCATAGTCGGGGTTGACCGAGCCGAGGAAGGTCGTGAGGTCGAGCAGTTCGGAAAGTGTCGTTTCGGGCGGCAACATCGACGAGTTCGATTCGTGATCGTCTTGTTCGGTACCGACGTCCGTTTTGTATCGCCGTGCGATTTCAAAGGCGAGACTTTGCGCTGCGCTACTGGTGTGCCGACGCGGTTGATACCGCAGATCCGCACCACAGGCGCACTGCATGTATCCCGGCCTGGTCGTGCTCAACGGGGCGTCGGGGTTACATGCGCAACAATCGACGAGGTAGGTTCCATGCTCCTCGCATGCAGCCAAGGGGGCGAGGCTCCAGTAAGCCTTGCCATAGCCGTGCTGTTCGACACAATCCGGACAAAGCCGACTTGTTGTGAGTGCCAGCAGTCCGCGCTTGAGGCGATGGCCACCCAGCAGTACCGTCTTGCGGTCGATTTCTGTGGGGATCATGGGCTCAAGTTGGGTATAGCCTTCCCCGAGGCTATTCATGAGTTGATGGCAGCGCTCTAGGGAAAGCGCGCGTCCCGGTTTCCAGCGAAGTGCGCTAGCGATTTCGGAGAGCGATCGGAGTCCATTCAAATCCACTGCGCGATAAGCAAAGCTTTCCAGGCTCTCCCAGGGCCGTGGCGCCACGCGCACCAGTAGGTCTATTTCCGGCATCATCATCTTGTTGATGACGCGGCGGGCTTGATCGCGCGTGCGTTGCGCTCGCAGCCGCTCTTCGTGGGCGTGGACGGCCTTGTAGAATATGTCGTCGTAGACTCTCATCACACAATGCCCGGCGTTGCCGCCGGGCATCCTCATCCTAACGGTTCAGGCCTCAGGGTTGTCAAAGAGCTCGAAGGGCTCGTGTTTCCCAATGAGCGGTGCAAAGTCGAATTCGGTAGCAAAAGGATTCCGATGGCTCGGCGCCTGGCTCCAAACCTCGTCCCTGAAGGCATTCGCCAGCACCTCCAGGTCAATGCCACGACCTCGTCCTTGGGAGACAAGCCAGACCGCCCGGTCCAAGATCTTGATCAGGTAGTCGATCAGGCCGTAGGAGGCATGGTGGAGTCGGTGGAGCATGGGGTCGGTCACCAGATTCACCGTGGGGACAGGCAGAATCCCGCCGATTGCATTGACCAGTGCCGCAAACTCGTTCTGGTCCTCACGGCTGTCCCATCGCAGTCGGTCATAGAGAACGCTCGCCGAGAATCTTCGTCGCAGTTGCTCGTTGGCCCAGAGGAGCTGCTCGGTTCGCGGCAGGCCAACAAGAACGAAAGTGCTGCGGGTAGCATTGAGCAAGCTCTTGATCCAGTCAGCGGCTTCATAGGTTGTGGCGCGTTTGTAGTCGATGAGGTGTTGCGCCTCATCCAAGATGACCAATTCCACTTCGAGGATCTCGAGCAATTTGACAATGCGCTGGAACTTCGCCTCGGCGGAATGGCGGCGCGACGTTGCGAAGGGATCCCCCAAGGCGAGCAAAACGGCGGTTGCCAAATTCTTCTTGGACGGAGAAGATGGAATCTCGACCCTGATCGCTGCACAGCGCTTTCCAGGCACAAAGCCGCCCTGGAATGTGGCGCTGATGAACTCCTGGATCAGCGTGGTTTTGCCAACCCCACTGGGGCCCTGAAGCAAGAGTCCTTTGCTGGTCCGTGAGCGCAAGGTGTCCTGCCGCACCTCCTTGAGGCGTTCAAATGCGCGCTGCGCCTGCAGGGTGTCAATGAACTGCCGCCGCAGGGAGAAATCTTGGGTTGTATTCATGATGATGTCCTAATTGTCAGTTAGAGCGGGGCCGAATACTCATCGCCGGCAATTCACTGGGCGGCTCATAGGCGGGAACCGGCACGGGTGATGCCGCTGCAACCTCCGCGCCCTGGCTTGACCGAGGTTGGCCGTTCGGATCCGTCTTGGTCTTGGTTGCGAAGCGGCGTTGCCGCATCTTGTTCGATTGCCGCGCTGCTTCCGCTTCGGCCATGATGCTGGCGTATGCGACCCGAACCCGGTGCCGGTCGTTGGCGTCACCTTTCTCGTCGCGGACGCGTGCGCGAGCAGCGTTGTAGATGTCTCTGCTCATTCCGACCATCTCCTTGTCCTTATTGGGGACCTGGAGGAAGGTGTTTCGAAATGGATCGCGCACCCACACATACCCGAGCTCGTCGCGATAGCGGACATCGACACGTGCATCTTCCCCAAGGCGTCGTGCCAGTTCGCCAAGCTCAGGGCAGTGGTACTGCTGGCCATCCAACTCAATCCCGTAATGGTGGACGCGTGTAGCCGGACGGCGCAGCCCCAGCACTGCCTCGAGGGCGTCCAGGTCGTTGGGCAAGCGTGGGGTGCGCTCGGTCTCTCCAGCCCGCCAGACCTCCGCTGGGGTCTTGCCGTAGAGTCCTCGGTGCGGTTTCTGGTGATAGACGTCGACGACCCATCGCAGCACGAGCGCCTCAAGCTCCTGCAGGGTGAGGCAAGCACGTTCCTCAGCGGGGTAGTCACCACGTTCCCGAGAATTCGAAAACGTGGTGCCGCGGAGGCAATGGATTAGGGCAACAGCCAGCGTCCTGAAAAAGCGCTCGATAGCGCCCTTCATTTGAGGCCCGCGTGATCGGGGATAAAGGATCTCGATTCCCAACTCGTCGAACGCCAGCACCGAGTCCAACGCATGGAATTCGGCGGCATTATCGGGAAAGATGACAAGCGGCAGGCCGCGCGCGGGCCAATCGTTCTCCACTTCCGGATGGTTCTCCAACCATGCGACCTTCGGTCGGATGGCACGCTCGATCACCCTGAGGACGCTCTCGGTGTTCGGCGCCGCCAAGTGAATCAAGAACGCCATGACCATACGGCTACGGCGGTCGAGCACCACGGTGATGTAAGGCCGGCCGATGACCTTTCCAGTCACAGGGTCAACGACCAGAACATCCAGGAGGGTGTGATCGATCTCCCAGCGATCCAGAATCTGCTTTACAAGCAGCTTGCCAGTGGCGTCTCGGTGCTTATTGTCCGCTGCGTATTTGCCGAGGCGAGCGCAGTCGAGAAGGTACGGATCAAGCCGGTCGATGTAACGCCGGACCGTCATCTCCGACGGCAGTTTCAATTGATCAGCTGGCAGGAGATGGGTGTTCTCCTCCTCGACACGTAGGACAAAGGCGTCGTAGAGCTGGTTGACCCTGGGGCGTTCTTCTTTCAGAAAACTTGTCTCGAGCGTTTCTTCAAGGAGTTCCTCGAGCCGTCCTTTCACAACGTGGGTGCGCCCCTTCATGTTGTGGGCAGGGACAAGTCGCACGGTACATTTCCCGCGCAGGTAGAGTCGCGCCCAGCGTCTCACCGTTGAAGGACTGGGCGGTTTCGCGTCGTTCCTGCGCGTCGCGATCCCCTGAATCAAGCCCATCAGTTTCCCGTTTCCAGGAAGAACGCCATTTCCCTCCTGGAGCAGTTCGTCCAGGTAGGCTGCTCGCCGCAGCGCCTCTTCTGCGTGTGCCTTTGGCCAGCAAGTGAGGTCCGGCGGGGCATTGCGGACGCTTGGAACCCGGCCGAGAACTGGCTGCTCCTCGCTGACCAGGATGTCCTTCTTCTCATATGCCGAATAGAACTCCTTTTCGGTCATCACCAGAGGCTCACCAAACTCATCCTTGAAGGCCAGCTTGCGATTCATGAGGCGTCCCGTGAGTACAAGGTGGCGCCCCTTCATCTCGACAGCGAGATTCTGCTTAAGCGAGAAGGTCAGCATGGCGATGCCCTCCCGTCAGAAAGATCTGGGATTGCGGTTCGATCACCTTTTCAAGATCAACCCCGACGAGTCCCGCGCCCAGCAGACGCCACGCCAGATCCTTGCCCAGGAGTTCCTCAAGGTCGGAAAGGTCCTTGGGGCTTGCAACGTGCAACTGACGCTCAATCGCCTTCACCTCGACCGGAGGGAGGGGGGCGCGACGGTGATACATCAGGCCTGCGACGTTGCTGCGGCGCGGTTCTTGATGCAGCCACGTGTCGGTGACGACGACAAACTTGGAGCCGTCGCAAGCGAAACGGGCGTGAGCCGCTGACATACGTGCAGCGACACGAGCGACCGCGAGTCTTGCCGCCGGCTTCACTTCGCACCAGACATCCTTCCCGTCGGTGAGGAAGACGTGGAAGTCAGGGAAATAGCGCTGCATCTCGTCCCCGACCTGCAGTTCCAGCTTCATTGGTTGGGCGGTGAAACTCGCAACCGTCGGGGAAAGCTCCAGGAAGCGCACAAATTCCGCCTCGAGGATCGACTCGCATGGAGTGGGATGAGGGTTCTTCCGCGAAGGGATGATGGCGCGAAAGTGGTTCGAGCGCCGTGTGACGACTTTTCTGACTGACATGATGGTCTCCTGCTCGCCGATTACTTCTGAGCAATACCTGCCCATCGGCAACCGACCGATGTTTCCAGGGAGCCTTCGGAAGGGCGAATGCAGCCCTCGGAAAGCCCGATTTCGTCGAAAAGATGCGGGGAGGATCTTGACGCGTGCCTGGAACAGGCGGAGACTTCAGTCACCACACTGTAGTACCGCTGTACCCAGACGCGATCATGGCTCCCGGCTTTGGTCGCGTTTTACATTGGTGCCTCCTTTATCGCTCTGCGGCCGGCTTTATCAGCCGGGCCGCGTGGTTGATGATGTCCCTGTCAACTCGTCCTCCGGCGGAGGACAATCGGCCCCGTAACGCTGAGCGATCCATGTTCGAACGATCGCGGGCTCCCACCGTCTCGACCGCCCGACCCAGTAGTAGGGCGGAGCCTCTCCTGCGCTGATCAACTTCTCCAGGGTTCGCAGCGAGATGCTGAGGAGCCCTGCGACTTCCTGCGCTGACAGCTGTTTTTCCATCGTGAGTACTTCCGTGCAGCTAAATGCATTGGGATGAAGTTTCCTTCGGCGCGCCGGGGGGTACAATGCACCGGTCAAAACAGAAAGTGTGCACAGGTCGGATCATAAAATGCTGATTTACAAGCGTTTTGCTGATACACGACCTCATAACGCATCAGGCATTGAATGCAGGCGCAGTGGCTGAGAGCTCGACATTTTCGACTTAGTGCATCTGCGTTGCTCTCGGAGGGCTACGCGCGACTCCATCACGCGGCAGCATTCGCTGCGCCGGAAAACCCGCGCTCTCGCCGTGCTTCGAACACCCTTTTTCGTGAGCACCTTGCGGGTCTTCCGCTTCGCGTTGCGGAGCAGGCCGCGTCCTTGCGCGATCTTCCGATCGTAACCTCCAAACTCCTGGCCGATCTCGGTGCGCTCGGCCTAGGAGACGTCTCACTTCGTCGGCTCACCAACACGACGACCTGGGGCCTTGGCAAGGACGTCGACTACGGGGAACTCTTGCGCCTTGAGCCTCATTCCTTGTTTGGCAGGTGCTACGAGTTCCTCTTTTCTAGAAGGCGCCAGGCCCAGGTCAGCGAGCTAGATCTCTATTTACTTGTGCTGATGGGCCTGGCTGCAGCGGGCTTACGTGAGATGCGTTACTGCGA
>ERZ761602.6865-NODE-6865-length-12435-cov-4.661632_pt1 | contig 12435 bp, 8 predicted proteins | sample MGYA00512165_ERZ761602 | MGnify/ENA primary metagenome ERZ761602 (study PRJEB28899, sample SAMN02445085) | bioreactor sludge metagenome | biome: EBPR sludge; isolation source: Thorneside wastewater treatment plant | place: Australia: Brisbane, Thorneside... | reverse complement strand
GTGACGGAGTCGGAGACCGTGACGGAGTCGGAGACCGTGACGGAGCTCGTCTCGAGGTCCGCGTCCGTGACGGAGTCTCCGGTGCGGTGTGCGGGGCGGAACGCGTCGGGGTGCTCGCGCATGGCGGGCTCTTCGACCGACTTCGTCGCCGTTGCGGCGCCGTCGGGCCGCGGATTGCGACCGTTTCGGGCGCCGCACCTCGCGAGCGGCGCGGCCGACCACCCGCTCGTTCTCCCGGACCTCGCGCGTGCTATCACCCCGCGTGACCTCGCGACTTCGCCTCACTTGCGCCGCCGGAACCGAAGCCGTCCTCGACGACGAGCTGAGCTCGCTCGGGCTGCACGTGCTCGACGCGGGGAAGGGCGCCCGCGTCGTCGAAGGCGGCGTCCCCGAGCTCTACCGCGTCGCGCTGCACGCGCGCATCCCGAGCCGCGCGGTGGTGCTCCTCGACAAGCGTGACGGCGTCGAGGATCCCGACACGCTCTACGACGTCGTGCGCGCGCTGCCGTGGGAGCAGCACGTCGCGCCCGAGGGCTCGTTCCTCGTCGACCTCGCGACCCAAGGTGCGCCGCGCGAGCACCACTCCCGCTACCTCACGCAGCGCGCGAAGGACGCGGTCGTCGATCGCCTGCGCGCGAAGACTGGCGCGCGCCCCGACGTCGATCGCGACGCCCCCGACGTGCGCGTGCATGTGCGTTGGAGCGGCACTCAGCTCCTCGTCGGCGTCGATGCCTTCGGTCCCCTCCACACGCGTGGCTACCGACCGCGAGGCGCGCCCGCGCCGCTGCGCGAGAACCTCGCCGCAGCGCTCCTGAAGATCGCGGCGTGGGATCCGTCGACGCCGCTGATCGATCCGATGTGCGGCAGCGGCACCTGGCTCGTGGAGGCGGCCTGGATCGCGCGCGACGTCGCGCCCGGTCTCTCGCGCAAGCTCGCCGGCTGGCTCGGCCACGATCGCGGCGCCTGGGCGCGCCTGCACCGCGAAGCCGACGAACGACGCCGCGCGAGCTCGCACCTCCCGGTCCGCATCCTCGGCTGCGACGTCGACCTCGGCTCGCTCACGCTCGCGCGCGAGTCGCTCGCGAGCGCGGGCGTCGACGGCGTCACGCTGCGCCGCCAAGACGTCCGCGAGCTGACCCCGCCCGAAGGCTGGGAAGCGGGCCACGTCGTCATCAACCCGCCCTACGGCGAACGTCTCGGCGCGGACGGATCGTTCGGCGGCGGCGAAGACGCGGAGCTCCTGCTCCTGCACGCGCGCATCGGCGACGTGCTCAAGCAGCGCTTCGGCGGATGGACTGCGCACCTGCTCACCGCGAGCCCGCGGCTGCTCCAACAAGTCGGTTTGAAGCCGCGCGCGCGTCACGTGGTGTTCAACGGTCCGCTCGAGTGTCGCTTCGCGGACTATCCGCTTCGCGCAGCCACCTCGGAAGGCGGCCCGAGCTGGCGCAAGCCGAGCGCGGAGAGCGAGGCCTTCGCGAACCGCTTCAAGAAGAACCTCAAGAAGCTGCGCCCCTGGGCGGAGCGCGCCGGTGTGAGCTGCTACCGCCTCTACGACGCGGACTTGCCGGAGTACAACGTCGCGGTCGATCTCTACGCGACCGATGAGGGCGATCACGCGCTGGTCCAAGAGTACCAACGCCCGCGCAGCGTGGACCCCGGGGCCGCCGAGCGACGTCTGCGCGACGTGGTGTTGCTGGTGCCGGAGCTCCTCGGCATCGAGCCGGACGCCGTCCACACCCGCACGCGCCAGCGACAGCACGGATCTCAATACGAGAAGCGTGGGGAAGGTCGACGCCTCGAAGTGCGCGAAGCCGGCCTACGCTTCCTCGTCGATCTGGACGGGTACCTCGACACGGGTCTCTTCCTCGATCACCGCCTCGTCCGCGCCGAGCTCGCGCGTCTGGCCGAGAAGCGCACGCTGCTGAACCTCTTCGCCTACACGTGCAGCGCGAGCGTTCACGCGGCGGCGGCGGGCGCGCGGACGACGAGCGTCGATCTCTCCGGCACCTACCTCGACTGGGGCGCGGACGTGCTCGTGCGCAACGGCTTCGATCTGCGCGATCACCGCTTCATCCGCGCCGACGCGCGCCGCTTCCTCGAACGCATGCGCGCGGACCGCGAGACCTGGGACGTGGTGTTCCTGAATCCGCCCTCGTACAGCCGCTCGAAGGCGATGGACGGCGACTTCAGCCTGGAGCGCGATCATCCCGAGCTGCTCGACATGGCGCTCGCGCTCGTCGCGCGCGGAGGCACGCTGATGTTCACGACCCATGCGCGCGGCTTCGAGCTCGATCCGGAGCTCGCGCGCGAAGCGAAGGACGTCTCGTCGCGCCTGGTGCCGCCGGACTTCGCGCGCAGCCCGTTTCGGGCGTGGCGCTTCGATCGGTGAGGTCGCTTCCGAGACCGTGACGGATCCCGAGACAGTATGGAGCCGTCACGGACTCGGAGACCGTGACGGAGTCGGAGACCGTGACGGAGCCGGCTCAGCCGCGCAGCGCGAGCGCGAGGATCGCGGCGCCGAGGAGGAGCACACCGATCGCGAGCAGGAGGATGCCGAGCCGCAGCAGCGAGTGCGACGGTGGCGGCACGACGGCGCGCACGGGCGCGGTGACCTCGGCGGTCGAGGGATCGCGGGGCGCGGCGCTCGTGCTCGGCGTGGGGGGCGGCGCGACCGCGCTCGAAGCGGAAGACGTCGTCGCCGACGTGGTCGGCGCGGGGCTCGTCGCGTCGGACGTGGTGCTCGTCGCCGCCGACGTCGCCGACGCAGCCACCGGCGCGGGCGGCGCGAGCGAAGGATCGCGAAACGCGACGAACGAGCCGGACCAACGCGCGCGACCCACGTCGCTCGCCCACCCGAGGAGCGCGTTGCCGAACGCCTCCGCGCTCGAGAAGCGCGACTCCGGGTCCAAGTGCATCGCCCGCCCGACGATGCCTTCGAGCGTCGGCGGCACCGACGAGACGCGCTCGCGCAGCGGCACGATCTGCCCGGTCGACACCATCTGCAGCAACTCGATGTACGAGCGCGCCTTGAACGCGCGGGTGCCCGCGAGCAGCTCGTAGAGGATGCAGCCGAGCGCGTACACGTCGGTGCGCGCGTCGGGCTCGCGCGTCTCGCGGAGCTGCTCGGGCGCCATGTACTCCGGCGTGCCGAGGACGGACGCGGTCTGGTTCATCGTCAGCACCGACGCTTGCTCGTCGAGCGGCTTCGCGATGCCGAAGTCGAGCACCTTCGGCTCGCGCTGCCCGCCGAGCCCCCGCACCACGAAGATGTTGGGTGGCTTGAGGTCGCGGTGCAGCACGCCCGCCTCGTGCGCCGCCGCCACCGCGCTCAGCACCGGGAGCATCAGATCGACCGCGACCTCCGAAGAGAGCGGGCCCTCGCGTTTGACGAGCTGCTGCAACGTCTCGCCGTCGAGGTGCTCCATCACGAGGTAGGGCAGCGAGCGCGACATCAAGCGTGGGCGCGCGAGCCCGGCCGCCGGCGTGCCGGTCTCGGTTCCATCCGCGCTCCAGCCCGCGCTGTCGATGCGCACGCGCGCGTCGAGCACCCCGAAGTCGACCAGCCGCACCACGTTCGGGTGCTGCAGCTTCCCGATGATGCGCATCTCGCGCTCGAAGCGGCGCCGATCGACGCTGTCGCGATCGTCCGCGCGCGAGGCGTGCAGCACCTTCACCGCGACGCGTTGTCCGGTCGAGAGCTGCGTCGCCTCGAACACGATCGCAAACGCGCCCTCGCCGAGCACCGACTCCACGCGGTAACGACCGTCGAGCACCGTGCCCGGCTCCGCGCGCATGTTCGACGGCAGCACGGTCGCATCGGGACGCGGCGTCTCTTGGCGCGTGCGGAGCTGCGCGTTGATGCGCGCGAGCACCACCGGGAAGTCGAGCGGCTTCGTCACGTAGTCGTTGGCGCCGCGCTCGAGCGCGTCGACCACGTCTTGGCTCTCCGTCTTCGCGGTGGCCATCAGCACCGGCAGCTCCACGCGCGAGCGCGTCGCGCGGATGGCGGTGAGCACGTCGAGCCCGCTCATGTCGGGCATCATCACGTCGAGCACCACGAGGTCGTACGGACCCTGCTCGAGCCGCGCGAGCGCGCTGCGTCCGTCCTCCGCGACGTCGACCTCGAAGCCACGCTTGCGAAGACGCCGCGCGAGCATGTCGCGGTTGTCTTCGTTGTCGTCGACCACGAGCAGCCGAGCCGGCGCAGACATCGGCCCCGAGGGTACCAGGGAAGCGGACCCCCGACGCGACCAAGATGCCCGCACGTGAAGTCTCGACTCGACGTCGGCGTACGTGGTCGTCGCCGTTGACGTGGTCGTTGACGTGGTCGGCGACGTGGTTCCGACGTGGTGTGGTCGGCGAAGCGGGCGACGCGCGCCGGAAGCGAGCTCCCGACGGACCGCGACTACGACACCACCCGCAGCGCGCGTCGCTTCTCGCGCAGCTCCACGTTCCCGAGCTGCCCACAGGCGGCCATCACGCTGCGCCCCTTGGTCATCCGCCGCCGCACCGGCAGACCCTCTTCGCGCAGCCAGTCGAGGAAGGTGTCGATCTCGTCCTCGGTCGGCGCGCGCGTCAGCGGGTGATTGCCCGGGTTGTACGGGATCACGTTCACCATCGCGCGCGGGATGGGCGCACAGAACTCCGCGATGCGCCGCGCGTCGTCGCGCGTGTCGTTGATGCCCGGCATCAAGCAGTAGTTCACGCCGAGCGCGAAGTTCGGACGCGGCCGATAGGTCGCGAGCTCGGCCTGCAGCGCCGCCAGCGGCGTCTTGCGGTTCACCGGCATCAGCCGATCGCGCGTCGCGTCTTCGGTCGCGTTCAGGCTCACGCTCAGGTTCAAGCGCTTGAAGCCCTCTTCGCGCAGCCGTCGAATTCCGTCGACGCGCCCGACCGTGCAGAGCGTGATGCGCTCCTGCGCCATCGCGAAGCCGCCCGTGTCGTTGAAGATGCGGATCGCGTGGACGACGTGGTCGTAGTTGTCGAGCGCCTCGCCCATGCCCATCAGCACGACGTTGCGCACGTCCCAGCCGAGCACCGTCCGCGCGACGAGCACCTGTCCCACGATCTCGTCCACCCGCAGGTGCCGCAGCAACCCGAGCCGCGCAGTCTCGCAGAACGCGCAGCCCATCTTGCAGCCCACCTGCGAGGAGATGCAGAGCGTGTTGCGCCCCTGCGCCATCGGGATGCGCACGCACTCGATCTCGAGCCCGTCGTCCGTGCGCAGCACGGCCTTCGCGGTCGTGCCCAGCTCGCCCTCTTCGTCGACCACCCGCACGACCTCGGGCAGCGTGAACGAGAACGCTGCGCGCCACGCCGCGCTCGCTTCGGCGCCGAGCCCACACGCCTCGGGATCGAAGCGACCTTCGAGCAACGCTCGTTGGTAGATCTCCCGTGCTTTGCCCGCCCCGCGCGCCACCCGCTCGCGCGCGAGCGCGCGCAGCTCGTCGAGGGTGCAGGCGTGGATCGGGATGAGCGTCATGGTCTTCGGCGGGTCGTGACGCGCGAGTCGAAGCACGAGTCACGAGCACGCGATCGGACCGACCGCGCGTTCGTGTCCGAGCTCAGTTGCCCGCGGTCAGATCGAATTGTTCGAGGTGATACTCGGTGCGCGGCTGCAGCTCGATGCGCCGCTGGAAACGCTTGGAGGCCTCTTCGAGCGAGTCTTTCTCTTCGCGCTCCAGCGCGTCGCACACCGCGGGGTGCGCGCTCACCGTGATCTTGTAGCCCGGCAAGCTGTCCTTCTCGCGCCGCATCTGCCGGAAGATCTCGTGACAGACGGTGGTCTTGCTCTTCAGGTGTCCGGTGCCGTCGCAGTAGAAGCACTGCTCGTAGAGCAACCGCCCGAGCGACTCGTGCGTGCGCTTGCGCGTCATCTCCACCAGGCCGAGCTCGCTGATCCGGACCGCCGTCGTCTTGGCCTTGTCCTTCTTCAGCTCCTTGAGCAGCGCCTTGTAGACCTTGTCGCGGTTGGCGCTCTTCTCCATGTCGATGAAGTCGAGCACGATCAAACCGCCGATGTTGCGGAAGCGGAGCTGATAACAGGCCTCCACCACCGCCTCGAGGTTCGTCTGCAGGATCGTCTGCTCGACGTCCTTGCCCTTGCCGGTGAAGCGGCCGGTGTTGACGTCGATCGCGGTGAGCGCCTCCGCCTGGTCGATGATCAGGTAGCCGCCGGACGGGAGCGAGACCTTGCGCGAGAGCGCGCGCGCGATCTCGTCTTCGATGCCGTACTCGTCGAAGAGCGGCTCGTCGCCCTCGTAGAGCCGCACGTCGTTCGCGCGCTCGGGCAAGAAGAGCTCGAGGAACTCCTTCAATCGCGCGAAGTCCTTCGGGTCGTCGACCACGATCTCGTTCACGTCCTCGGTGAACATGTCGCGCGCCGCGCGTAGCACGATGTCCGGCTCCTCGTGCACGAGGTAGGGCGACTTCGGCTTCTTCCGCTGCTGGTTGTTCTGCTCCAGCTTGGTCTGGACGCTCTCCCAGACCTTCACGAGGTAACCCACGTCCGCCTTGAGCTGCTTCTTCGTCAGCCCCTGCGCGAGCGTGCGCACCACGACGCCGCCGGTCGGCGGTTTGATCGCGTCGATGACTTCCTTGAGGCGCTTGCGCTCTTTGTCTCCGCCGATGCGCTTGGACACACCCACCGAGTCCACGGTCGGCATGTAGACGACGTAGCGGCCGGGCAGCGCGACGTGCGCGGTGACGCGCGCGCCCTTGGTGCTGATGGGCCCCTTCGAGACCTGCACGAGCACGTCTTGGCCTTCGCGGAGCAGATCCCGAATCGGCGTCTCGCGGCTCGCGCGGTTGTGCCGCACGCCGTTCTTGCCGTCCGACTTCCCGTCGCCCTTGGCGTCCTTGCCGTCTTCTTCGTCCGGCGCCTCGGGGTCGTCGGGCTTGAGCAGATCCTCGACGTGGAGGAAGGCCGCGCGGTCGAGGCCCACGTCGATGAACGCGGCCTGCATGCCGGGCAGCACGCGGGTGACCTTGCCGACGTAGACGTTGCCGACCGGAGAGCGGTCGCGCTTTCGCTCGACGTAGAGCTCGCCGAGCACGCCGTCTTGGACGAGCGCCACGCGCGTCTCGCCGACGTCGACGTTGATGAGGAGGCTGTGCACCATCGAATCCTCGAGGACCCCGACGCGATGCGCCGAGGGGGCCAGCTCCGGCGCGGCTCGACCGTGCCCGCGTGACGGAGGAGTTCGGAGGGGCTCGCGCGCGAAACCGATCGCGCGGACGAGCCGCTGGTCGAGGCGAGCGGGGCGAACGTCCCCTCGCTCACGCGGTTCGCGCGGCGGCCGACCGAGCCACGGAGCCGAGGCCCCGCACGTGGAAGCGGCCCCTCGCCGTACCATCGATGAACGAAGGATGGGCGAAGGGCCGTTCTCTCGATCGGGCGAAGCGCTCAGTTCGCGTCGAAGATCTTCTCGATCTCCGCTTGGACCTTCTCTTCGCTCTTGCGACGCGCGACCGCGATCTCCTTGACGATCAGGTTGCGCGCGGTCTCGAGCATCTTCCGCTCACCGAAGGAGAGCGACTTCTCTGCGCGGAGGCGGTAGAGGTCGCGCATCACCTCGGCCACGTCGAAGACGGAGCCGGTCTTGATCTTGTCCATGAACCCGCGGTAGCGGCGGTTCCACGTCTGGTTGTCGAACGCGATCGTGCGTTCCTTGAGGATCACGAAGATCTCTCGGATGTCCTCTTCGGAGATCGGGGGACGGAGCCCGACGTTCTTCGCGTTCGACACCGGGACCATGATCTTGCGATCCGTGTCGAGGATCTTCAGCACGTAGAACTTCTGCCGGCTGCCGGCGATGTCCTTCTCTTCGATGGAGACGACCTCGGCCACGCCTTGGGCCGGATAGACGGCTTTGTCGCCGACCTTGAACTGCTGCTCACCCGCCTGCTGCATCAGGACTCCTCGTGGGATTCGCCCTCGACGCAATCGGTCGGGGCGCGAAGCCGTGGTCAGGTTGAGAAACCCACGGGCGGACTTCGTATTCCGCCGTGGCTGCGGGGGCGTCGCGGCTTCCGGCCGCGTCACCCTCACGAAAGAGGTGTGGTCTCGAACCGTCCCGCTTGAACGGTTTCGAGCCGGCGGAGTTTAGAGTAGGGGCCCCCTCGGGTCAAAGCCGGTCTCAGCCCAGCTCGGGTACGGGGCCCCCCAAAACGCCCGTCGACTGTGCCGAGGTGTCGCGGTTGAGCCGGGCTTCGGGGTCGACGGATCCGTCGCGGGAGACCCCTAACGACCCTTCGACTCGGCTAAAACCCGAGAAATCTCACGCGAATAGCATTCGCAATGCAGATTCCGGACACCGCTCGCTCGCCAACCCTGCCTCGCCGTGAAAAGGTCGGTGCCGTGGTGGGGGAAACCGGCAACACGCGTCCGATTCTGGTCGTCGACGACGATCCGCAGCTCCGTGCGGCGCTCGCGCGGATTCTGCGAGGGGAGGGGCACGAGGTGCTCGAGGCGGCGGACGGCGACGCGGCGCTCACCATCGCGCGCTCGGTGGGGCTGCGGATGATGGTCGTGGATTACTCGATGCCCGGGCTCGACGGAGAGTCGGTTTTGCGACAGCTCCGTGAGGATCTCGCCGAGGAGGCGCCGAGCGCCGTACTGCTCACCGGCGGGGCCCACGAGCAAGCGCGCGCAGAAGCGCTCGGCGTGCTCGGCCTCTGCAAGCCTTTCCAGGTCGAGACCTTGCTGGCCGCCCTCGACCGCCTCCCGCCCGACACGGTCTGAGGTGCTCGTCGAGGCTCACGGCCCGAACGCGTAGAACAACCAGACCGAGCCTTCGAAGACCGGCCACGCGAGGCGACCGAAGAGCACCCACGCGATCGCGAGGCCCACGAAGGACGCCGCGCGATCTTCGAAGAGCGCGTGCCACTTCCGCGTGAGGCGCTCGTTCAAGAAGAGCGGCACCACCGCGTGGCCGTCGAGCGGCGCGACCGGGATCAGGTTGAAGAGGCCGATCAGCACGTTCACCGAGAAGAGCACGGAGAAGAACGTGGTGAGCGCGGTGGGCTCGCCGTCCGGACCGAGCACGAGCGCGTCGAAGCTCGCGGTCTCGGGGACGATCGGTTGCCAGCCCCAGAACGCCATCCCGAGGTGCAGCACGCCCGCCGCGATCAGCGCGAGCACGAGATCCGCGAGCGGCCCCGCGGCGGCCATGCGCGCGGCGGCCTTCGGATGCCGCGAGGCCCAGAGTGGATCGTAGGGCGCGGACGCGAAGCCGATCATCCACTGCCCGCCGTTGAAGAGAAACGAGAGGATCGGCACGAGGATCATGCCGAAGGGCTCGCGGCGGACGTGCGGCGTCGGATCGAGGGTGACCTGATCGGACGCGGTGTCGTCGCCGCCGAGCCGTCCGAAGAGCGCGTGCGCGGCCTCGTGGATCGTCAGCGACAGCAGCGTCGCCACGAACCAGACGGGCAGGCTGCGCAGGACGTCGGCGTCGACCTGCGGCATCAGCGGCCCTCGAGGAACGCGAGCGCGCGGGGATCGTCGAGGCGCTCGACCACGAGATCCGCGCCCGCCTTCTGCAGCGCGCTCACGTCGTAGCCGCCGGTCGCCACGGCGAGGCAGACCGCGCCGATGCCGTGGGCCGCCCGGACGTCGCGTGGGGTGTCGCCGATCACGATCACGCGGCACTCCGAGAGCGGACGCCCGAGCCGCGCCGCGCCCCGCTCCGCGCCTGCGCGGATGAGCTCGGTGCGATCCTCGGCGTCGCTGCCGAAGCCACCGAACGCGAAGCGGTCGTTGAGCGCGCCGCGCGCGAGCTTCACCTGCGCGCCGCGCTCGACGTTGCCGGTGCCGAGCCCGACCGCGGCGTTCAGCGCGTGCGCGTGGTCGAGGATGGTGAGCACCCGGTCGAACACGTGGTAGCCGGGCGAGCGCGCGACCTCCGCCTCGAGGCGCTCGAGGTAACGCTCGAGGATCTGCTCCACGAGCGCGGCGTCGTAGGCGCGCCCGATCACCTCGAGCCCTTCGCGGAGGATCATCGGATCGGTCTTGCCGCCGAGCTTCACGTCGTCGAGCGCGTGCGGTGCGTCGACCACCTCGCCGAACGCCGCCCGCATCGCGCGGCGACCGGCGCCCCCCGTCGTCATGAGGGTGCCGTCGATGTCGAAGAGGGCCACCGTGGTCATGGGGCCGGACGGTAGTACACCCGCCGCGAAGCTCCAGCGGCAACGCGAGTCGGTGGTGACGACGACGCGCGAGGGCGTGTCGCGCGGCGCTCTCGTGGCGCTCTCGTGGCTCTGCGCGGCGGCGCACGAAGCTCGCGAGGATCGTCGCGCGGTGCCGTGGCCGTGAACCGGACGACGCGAGAACTCGCGAGGACGCGCGTCGCCCTGATACGCTCTTCGTCCCGCGTGGATGATCGTCCCACACTCTTGATGCTCGGGAGCGGCGAGCCCATGCGGGCGGCGCTCGAAGAGGCGCTCGCGCGCTACGCCGCATTCGCGGAGGCGGCCGACGCGGACTCTCCGGTGGCGGCGGTGCTCGCGGCCGCGCCCGACCTCGTGGTGCTCGTCGGTGACGCCGCGCGCGCGCACGCCACGATCCTGCCGAAGCTCGCCGCCAACGCGCTCACCGCGACCATCCCCGTCGCGCTGCTCTCGCCCGAGGGACTCGACGTGCGCCTCTCCGCCGCGCGCTTCGGGGTGACGCTCGTGCCGCGCACCGCGAGCGCCGACGAGATGGCGCGGCAGATTTCGTTGCTCGCGCGCGAAGAGCGGCCCGCTCAGAGCGGCGGCGCGGTCGGCGAAGGCACGCTCGACGAGCTGCTCGACATCCTCCGCCGCGAGCTCCAGGGCGGCATCCTCTCCGTCTCACAAGAGGGCGGTCGCTCCGCGCGCTTCGTGCTGCGTCCGGGTCGCAACGTCGAGACGGCCATCCGCGACTTCGTCAAACGCATCAAGCCGCTCGTGAAGGAGTCCAAGCCGCTCCACTACGAGCTGGACGATCCGGGCACCGGCAAGCTCGCGGTGCTCGACGACGACTCCGACGACGGCGACCGCGCGATCCTGGTGGGGCGACGCGTGTTGCTCGTGGAGGACGACGCGGCGACCGCGGACGCGCTCGCGCAAGAGCTTCGCGCGCAGGGCGCGACGGTCGCGGTCGCGACGAGCGTCGGCGGTGGGCTCGATCGCGCGCGCTCGCTCGATCCCGAGGTGGTGCTCGTCGACGAGGCCGCGCTCGACGGAGAAGGCTACGCGGTCCTGCGTACGATCCGGCGCGACCTCGGTCTGCGTTGGGCTTCCATCCTCGTCGCGCGCCTGCGCGATCTTCTCCCGGCGGAGAGCGCGCCGCGCATGGATCGCCTCGCGGGCTCGCTCGCGCCGCTGCTCGCGTCCGATCGGGAGATCGCGGAGCTTGCGAGCAAGGGCCAACGCTTCGAGGCACGCCTCGAGAGTTGCGGTCCGTCGCGTCTGCTCCGCGCGCTCGCGCAGTCGGGGCGCACGCTTCACGTCGTGGTTCGTCACCCGCGCGTGGTGGTGGAGCTCGACGTCGCCGAGGGGCTCGTCGCGGGCGCGGACGCGACGCCGATGGGGGACGCCGCGCGCCGAGCTTCGGGCACTGCGGCGGTGGCGGCGCTGCTCGCGATCGGCTCGGGGCGCGTGACGGTCGAGCCGCGCGAGGCGCCGAGCAGCGCGAACCTGCTCATGCCGGTCGCGGATGTGTTCTTCGCCGCGATGAAGGAGACGCCGCCGATTCGGCCGTCGCTCCCGCCGATGACGTCGACGGCGCCGCGTCCGGAGAGCTCGATGCCGCCGCCCGCGCTGCTCGGCGAGCTGCGCCGCGTGCTCGACAAGCTGCGCGAGCAGGGCATCGGCGACCTGACGAGCGAGCACGATCTCGACGCGATCGAGGTCGCGCGCCCGCCGCGTCGGAAGGCGACGCTCGTGGGCATGCCGGCGCCCGTCGTCGCGCCGAGCGAGCCGCCGAGCTCGGAGGCGCCGGGCGCCGCGCACGACTCGGGTTTGCCGCCGCTCTCCGAGGTACCGACCTCGTCGCTCGCGACCGGCGCGCCGCGTGTGCCCGCGCCGCGTGTGCCCGCCGTCACGCCGCACGCGGTGACGCCGCCCGTGGTGGTGCCACCGCCGAAGCTCGCGGCGGCGCGAAGGGTTCCGCCGGTGGCGCCGAAGGTCGCGCGCGCGGTCCCGAAGTCGACACCGCCGCCGGTAGCGATCGCGGCGAGCGCGACGAAGTTGGCCTCCGCGCCGCCCCCTGCGCCTGCCGCCGCGATCGCCGCGAGCGCGAAGGTGGCTTCCGTGCCGCCGCCTCCTCCCGCCGCCGCGAAGCCTTCGCGTCCTCCGGCGAGCGCAGCCGCCAGCGCGGCCTCGGCCTCCGTGATCCCGGGCATGCCCGCGAGCGCCATCGTCGAGAGCCCGAGCGTCCTGGCGGTCGCACCCGCGCCGCCTCCGAATCCG
>ERZ761602.6864-NODE-6864-length-12435-cov-6.374879_pt1 | contig 12435 bp, 7 predicted proteins | sample MGYA00512165_ERZ761602 | MGnify/ENA primary metagenome ERZ761602 (study PRJEB28899, sample SAMN02445085) | bioreactor sludge metagenome | biome: EBPR sludge; isolation source: Thorneside wastewater treatment plant | place: Australia: Brisbane, Thorneside... | reverse complement strand
AAATACCTTTTTCCACGATGGAGCGTTCGAGCGCGATGGTCGCATCCAAGTGGGTGAAGGTTGCTACAGGAGCGGGATCGGAGTAGTCATCCGCAGGCACATACACAGCCTGCATGGAGGTGATGGAGCCAGTGCGGGTGGAGGTAATGCGTTCCTGCAGCTCACCCATTTCAGTAGCGAGAGTAGGCTGATAACCCACCGCGGAAGGCATACGACCAAGAAGCGCGGACACTTCGGACCCGGACATGGAGAAGCGGAAGATGTTGTCGATGAAGAGCAGCACGTCCTTGCCCTGATCGCGGAAGTATTCCGCCATCGAGAGCGCGGTCAATGCCACGCGAAGGCGCACGCCGGAAGGCTCGTTCATCTGTCCATAGACCATGACGGTGTCTTTCATAACACCGTACTCGATCATTTCGCGATACAGACCGGTTCCTTCGCGGGTTCGCTCACCCACGCCAGCAAACACGGAGTTACCCTGGTGAACCGAAGCCACCGAGCGGATGAGCTCCATGATGATTACGGTCTTACCCGTTCCTGCACCGCCGAAGATACCGGTCTTACCACCCTTGGTAAAGGGGGCAATGAGGTCGATGACTTTCACACCGGTCTCGAAGATTTCCACGCGGGTGGACTGTTCTTCAAACGCAGGGGCGGAGCGATGAATGGGATACTTGGTGGTCACCTGCACATCGCCTTTGCGGTCGATGGCATTTCCCAACACGTTGAAGATGCGACCCAAGGTCGCGGGTCCTACTGGGACCGTGATCGGGGCGCCTGTTGATTGAGCAGGGAGTCCACGCTGAAGACCGTCCGTGGAGTCCATCGCCACGGTGCGGACCCAGCTGCCACCGAGATGCTTCTGCACTTCAAGCACAATCGGGTCTTTGCCTTCACGATCAACAGTGATCGCTTCGAAAAGATCGGGGACGTCCCCGTTAGGGAATTCAACGTCCACCACACCACCTAAGATTTGTACGACACGGCCGTTTGCATTTGCCATGATTTCCTCCGGTTATTTCGCGGCAAGCGCTTCCGCGCCGCCGACAATATCTAAAATATCGTTTGTGATCGTCTGTTGACGAACTTTGTTGTACACCAATTGCAAGGCACTGACGAGTTCTTTGGCATTGTCTGTGGCGTTGCGCATGGCGACCATACGGGCGGCATGTTCACTCGCCTGCGATTCAAGGATCGCCTGATAAACCTGCAGTGCCGTGAAACGCGGGATGATCTCATCCAGAATTTCACGCTGATCGGGTTCGTATTCATATGCCGCCGAAGGACCGTTGGAAGCCTTATGTTCGAAATCCTCCACCAAGCCTTCACCTTCCAGTTCAAGCGGCAGAAGTTTCTTCACAGTGGCGATCTGCCTGCCCATGTTGACGAAGTCAGTGTAAACGAGGAAGACTTCATCAACATGTCCTTTGTTATATTCCTCCACGGCCAAACGGCCGATGGCGGAAACATCCATGAAGGAGGGAGCCGCGGGCAGATTGCTAAACTCGGCAAGTACATCTTTGCGGCGGCGGTAGAGCAGGTCCCTGCCCTTGCGCCCCACAGCGATGTATTTAACGGGAACAGAGTATCGGTCGAATTTTTGAGCTGTAAAACGAATCACATTGGAGTTGTACGCGCCTGCCAGTCCACGGTCGCCAGTAACAATTATCGCGAGAGAATTCTTGACATTCGCGCGCTTGACAAGCAGTGGATGCAGAGAGTCGCGTCCCGGTTGTTCGGCAACGTGACGCAACACCTGCCAGGCTTTGGTTGCGTAGGAACGCGTCGCCATGACCGCATTAATTGCCTTGCGGACCTTGCTGGCGCTCACCGTTTCCAGCGCACGGGTGACCTGTGAAATGTTCTTTACGCTCTTGATTCGGAGCCGCATTTCACGAGCTGAAGCCATAGTTAGTCCTTTAGTCCTTTAGTCTATTTGTCGCTTGGTCATTTGTCTTTTTGTCTTTCGTCGCATTCGACTACTTGACTACCAGACTATCTGACTATTCGACTAACCAGCCCAGCCCGCACGGAAGCCGTCGAGGGCTTTCGTCAAAGCGGCACGATTATCGTCGGAGATGGTCTTCTTCGCCACAATGTCCTTGCCGATTTCAGGGAAGGAGGTTTCCATGTAACGGATCAGATCGTGCTGCCATTGTGCCATCTTATCCAAAGCAACACCGTCGGCGTAGCCATTGGTGCCGGCAAAGATCACAATAACCTGATATTCAAATTCCATCGGCTGGTATTGCGGCTGCTTGAGAATTTCCTGCATTCGCTGACCGCGACCCAACTGCTGCTGGGTCGATTTGTCGAGGTCTGAAGCCATGAGCGCGAACGCCGCCAACTCGCGGTAGGCAGCCATGTCGAGGCGCAAGCGACCTGCAACCTGCTTCATCGCTTTGGTCTGGGCATCGCCACCCACGCGGGAAACAGAGATACCCACGTTCACCGCGGGACGAATACCAGCATTGAAGAGGTTGCTTTCGAGGTAGATTTGACCATCCGTGATGGAAATCACATTGGTCGGGATGTACGCAGACACGTCGCCAAGCAGGGTTTCGATGATCGGAAGCGATGTGAGCGAACCACCGGTTCCCTTGATCTTCACAGCCTTGAAGCCTTCACCCATCGCCTTGGCAGCTTCTTCCGCCTCATGCTTGGAAAGCGGACCTGTATACACTTTGCCGTCAACGCCATCTTTGGCATCAGCAAACTCACCGCCGAAGTCTTTCTTCGTCACCACAAACTGGTTGGCGAGGCGCGCGGAGCGCTCCAACAAGCGCGAGTGGAGGTAGAACACGTCGCCGGGGTAGGCTTCACGTCCAGGAGGACGGCGGAGAAGCAAAGAAACTTGGCGATACGCCCAAGCATGCTTGGAAAGATCGTCATAAATAATGAGAGCGTCGCGACCGGTTTCCATGAACTCTTCACCGATGGCAGTGCCCGCATACGGGGCGATATATTGAAGCGCGGCAGATTCATCTGCGGAAGCCATCACAATGATGGTGTGCTCCATCGCGCCATATTTTTCGAGAATACCGAGGGTGCGGGCAACAGCGGCTTTCTTCTGACCAACCGCCACATAGATACAGGTAACGCCTTTGCCCTTCTGGTTGATGATCGCATCGATGGCAACCGCAGTCTTACCGGTTTGGCGGTCACCGATGATCAACTCGCGCTGACCACGACCGATCGGGATCATCGAGTCGATGGACTTGATACCGGTCTGCACCGGAGTATCCACGTCCTGACGTTCCACCACACCTGGAGCAATGCGTTCGATCGGGCGGAAGCCAGTTGTTGCAATCGGACCCTTGCCGTCGATCGGCTCGCCCAGCGCGTTGACCACGCGTCCGATCATGGCGTCACCCACCGGCACTGAGGCGATACGTCCCAAACCCTTGACGGACATGCCTTCGGTAATACCTTCGTAATTCCCCATCACGATCACACCGACGTTATCGCTTTCAAGGTTGAACGCAACGCCGATGACACCGTTGGAAAACTGCACAAGCTCCTGCGCTTTTACGTTCGCAAGACCCTGTACGCGGGCAATCCCATCACCCGCTTCGAGCACAACACCGGCTTCACTGACGTTGAACTCGGGCTTAAATCCATCTATTTGTTTCTGCAGATCGCTTGTGATCTGCTTGATCAAGTCTGACATTCGGTAGCCTCCACCAAAAAATTCGTTTTACGTACAACAACCCGGATAAGGGGCTTATCCGGGCGTAGGTTCTTTTATCTTGCGACTTAGTGAGTAAGCGCACAAGCGGGCTAATGATACCTGAAAGGGGTGGGATTGTCTAGTTGCCGACTTTCACATGGATTCAGGCTGAAAATAATACTGGAATTAGAGCAAAACACGATAAATTCCGGCTAATCAACATGAAAAGTCACTTCAAACCCGGGATCAGGAAGGGCGTTTTTTCTTTGTAACCGGCGTATGCCTCGCCGAAATCACGCAAGAGTTTTCGTTCTTCAAAATATGCGCCGATGAAGACATATAAGGTCACACCAAGATAGAAGACCAACGAGTTCTGGCTCATGGTCGGCGAGAACCAGATGAAGAACAAACTGAAGGTGTACAGCGGATGCCGGACCAGTTTATACAATCCGCGCGTGACGAGTTGACCAGGCTTCTCTTCCTCGAAAAGTTGACGCAAGCCGACGAACGAAAGGGTATCGGTTTGCAGGAGCGCCACCACTAATAGCAGTGCCGACAGGGCTTGCACGCCCCTCATGACGTAACTCCACGGGGCAGGGACTTGATACAACGGCTCATCCGGAAGAACAGCCACCAGATACATCACCGGCAGGAAACTGATCGCGGCAAAAAGGTTGTAACCCAACCGGTAAAAGCGGGGGGACTTGACCATGTCTTTGGCAAAATGCGAGGCGAGAATGGAGTGGACAAGCCCCCACAAGGCGAGGGAGAGAAGGATAAGGATAGTATTCATGTCGTTTAGATGCGGTGAGAGCGGGTTTGGTTACATGGAGAATGGATGACGGGAAAACAAAAGGCGGACAGCTGCGAACCGTCCGCCTTTTCAATCTCTAATTACAAATTACTCCCCGCCAAACGCCGCCAATTCCAATGTCTCGCCGCCAGCCTGAATTTGGTAGTAGGGCATCCATGCCACGCCGAAGACGTTGACGTACACATCGGTCTTCTTGGGGTTGATGGTCACTTCGCTCGACTCGCTGACAACCCTGCCCCATTTGTCGCTGATCTCGCGGACCAGGTTTTCATGTTCCTTTGTGAGATCATTCAAGTCCTTGGTCAACTTGGCGATCGTCTCCTTAGATTCCTGCACTTCGGCTTTGGCACTTTCAGCAAGGCGATGCTTGGTGAACTGGGTGGTAATGCTCTTTTTGCGAGTCAAACCGAAAACGCTCGCCCCAAGTTCCAACAGGTTTGCGCCAGATTCGATGTTGCGGTTCTGGAGTTCGGCTTCGTCTTCGCGAAGTTCTCGGTGTTCGCGCCCGAGTTTGTCTTCGAGAGTCCGGATCTTTTTCTCAAGTGTGGCAGTTTTCTTGTCGATCTCGGCATCGCGTGCTTCCCGGGCAGTATCAGCGCATGCTTTCATGAAATCAGCCTGCGAGACTTCCGGTCCGGCAAAGACTTTGAGAGCTGTATTTGCACGGGCAGTGACGGCTGAATTACGGAAAACCCAGTCGGTGAAGTCTTTTTGCAGTGCGGTCATCAACTTCGAGTCGTTCAGAGGAGCTTCGATGGAGCCGAACTTCGAGGAAGGTGCTGCCATCGTTTCCAACTTATCGAGAGGTGGACCGGCATAAGGAAATTCCTCCCAGCGGACAATGCCGCGCCGGTCAAGCGCAGGGACAAGGGCTGTCTTGGTTGTTTCAGCATCCACCCCGTATTTGCGGTCAAGGATACGGACTTGAGCCGAGGCGAGCAGGACCGGGCGATAGATCACACCCTGAATCGCAGCACCATAGGCTTGTGCCTTGCCTGCGGCATTGAAGGATTCCGGCAGGCTGTAGTTCTGTGGCAGGTAATATTCGCGGATTCCACTCGGCAAGTTGGGTTTTGTGGACGTACCGCTGATCGACGTGCCATTACTGCGCGACGGTGTCGGCGTTTTAGGTTGTGCGGGCGCGGCGACCGGAACAGCAACCGGCTGGACGTGGTCCACAGGCGGAGGCGCAGCACTCACTTTGGGAGCAGAGACAACTACCGGCTTGGAACGAGGCGCCGCTTCCTTGGCACCGACCAGCTCATTCAGTTCAGGAATCTGATTGCGAGTCATCGGTCCGGCGAGGAAGTTCATCACCCAGCGGGTTTGGAAGAGGATCGGCTCTTTGTTGTGGACGTTATTCATTACGAAGACGCGCTTACCAAGCGATGAAATGAGTTTGTCCATTTGGGCGCGGGAAATGCCGCCTGCCAGGCTTTCAAGCCCATCGAGCAGACGGTTCTTATCGCGCTCGGTCTGGAGTTTTCCAATGAACCATGTGCCTGTGTTCGAAAGCGCTTTGTAATCGAGGTCGACCGGGTTTTGGGTGGCGAGCAAAATGCCCAAGCCGAACGCGCGAGCCTGCTTCAACATGCGGAGCAGCGGCTGTTTAGACGGCGGGTTGGCAGTGGGCGGGAGATAGCCGTAAATTTCATCCATATAGAGAAGGGCGCGCAGGGATGATGAACCTTTTTGCGTGCGCATCCAGGTTTCGACAGCGGAGAGTAAGAGTGTGGTAAAGAACATTCGCTCACCATCAGAGAGATGCGCAAGATAGAAAATGCTGTGACGCGGCTGACCATCATCTGTGAATAGCAGGGATTTCACGTCAAGAGATTCACCTTCACGCCAGGCTTCGAAGGCAGGCGCAGCAAGGATGTTATTGAGTGTCATCGCCAGTTCGGTGCGGTCTTTGGGCGGGAAGAAAGTATCGACAGGGAAGGCACCGAGTTTTTCAAAAGGTGGGTTCTGCGTTTGCAGGATCAATTCGTCGAGTTCGAGACCATTTCCTTGAGACCAATGCTCTTCGAAGATGTTGGAAAGCAAAATGTGCTCACGAGAGCGGATGGGGTCAAGGTCGTTCATACCAACCAAACCGAGCAAGGCAGTGACGGTGCTGGTGATCTTTTCGCGGATAACTTCGCGGTTCTCTTCCCAATCCAAGTTTGGCGCATCGAGCGAAGACAAAACACTGACAGGAATGCCGGAGTTGGAACCCGGAGTGAAAATGGAAAACTTGACCGAGTTCTTCAGGTCCATGATGCGTTCCTGGGTCATCCCCCAATCTTTGATTCCCTTTTGCCATGCTTCGGCGGCTTCCTCCGCGGCTTTTTCGGGCGTCATGTTCGCGCGGCGGGCGACCTCAGGGTCGATCCAGGGTTGGAAGTCCTGCGGCAAAAGCTCGGGAAAATGTAGAAGCAAATTGGTCAAGTCGCCCTTGGGGTCGATGATAACGGCGGGGATTCCGTTCAACGCGGCTTCTTCGAGCAGGGATATGCACAAGCCGGTCTTGCCGGAGCCTGTCATGCCAGTGACGACGGCATGTGTGGTCAGGTCGGCAGAGTCGTAGTTGAGGTCTTTATCTGTCAGCTTGGCAGATTTGGGATCGAAGAGGCGTCCGAGGTAGAAGGTTAGGTCGGTCATGAAGGTGGCTCCTGTTCAGACCTCCGGGGTCTTAAAGATATTGGAGGTCTTGCTTTCGATGTAATAGAACGTTCGTGCTAGGAGTTAATTTAACCTATTTCCCGCCAAATGACAATGAATTACGAACTGAATTGATACAGAATTCTCAAGGACGAAAACCTTAACGCGAATTACGCGAACCTCAGAGGCAATTTCTTTGTACACAGATTCTCACTGAAAACCCTTTACAAAATCCGTATTATCCGTTGAATCCGTGTACAAAAGGACTTAAGAAAACTCTCTCACGCATTACGTATCACTTATACACATGCTCCGAATCGAAGACGTGCGAATGCATATTCGCCACCCATTGTTTGCCGTCCTCCGTCAGCCTCAGATAGACCAGCGCATCCTTCAAATACGGGTTGACCTGCTCCCAGTAGAAACTGGCATAACTCTTACGCATATCGTGCGGAGATTTATAGCCAAACTTCTCATTCAAACCGAGTTCCTGGAATTCATAGAACAACGCGGGGGTCTTTCTAAAGTAATCGGGGTCACCCAACTGTCCGACAAAATCCGCGGCGCGGACAAGACCACCCAACCCTTTGGTATCTTTGTATTTTTCGTCGTGCGGCGGAGGAAAGCGTGTCATCTCGATGTACTCAGCTATCTTCAATGCATCGACTTGTTTGTCCATATCATCGAGCAGACCGGCGCCAAACCGTTCCAACACAAACTGTTTACTGCGATCGACGTGGTATGGTGTTAGAGCAACATCTGTACCTTCAGAAGAAATTTCAATCTGCTTCCCACCCACACCTGTGGAAAACATCGTTTCACTATCATTCTTCAATACACCCCTGACATATCCAATATCGTGGCATAGCACGGCGATCATGTACCGCATCCAATCGCGTGGACTGACTCCCCCTTCCCGCAAATGCTTCCCCTCGATGATCGAAAGCCCGGCAAGCGAAACCATGATGGTATGGTCGATATCGTGATAAAGCGCGTCCGAGTTCGAGATGTTTTCAAGCGCAAGCCTGCCCACCCAGCAGGCGATGTTACCGTAATCGCCCCTCAAATCGCCATACGTGCGGCGGTACGAAGCGCGTAATTGATCCACAAACATATCGATGGTAAGTTCCTGCCAGTTGAGCATGGTCGGTTCCTCAGTGCTAAAATTGGGTCGCGAGAAAAGTTTACCAGAAACAGGTCGAGCGGCATAACCCGATTATCCTTTTAACATGACACGCTCGCGGACCCTCCCCACTCAAACCGGACCGGTCTCTTCAAGCCTTTTCTCCAGAATGGATTTGCCTCGCATCTTTCTCCGCCACAGCCTGCGAGCCCGTCCCAAACCTTTTCCGGGCTGACAAGGGAGTCCAACGTCTGGAGACGTTGGACTCCGGAATATCAAGTAAAACATCGTGACAAAACCTCCCCTCATCCTAATTGTTGGACCCACCGCTGTCGGCAAGACAGAGCTTGCCATTCGACTCGCTGAAAAAATGAACGGCGAGATCGTCTCGGTCGATTCGCGCCTGTTCTACCGCGGCATGGACATCGGCACTGCCAAGCCATCCAAAGAAGAAATGGCGCGCGTCCCCCATCATTTGATCGACATCGTCAACCCGGATGAGACCTTGAGTCTCGCCGTTTTCAAGAACATGGCGCAGAAAGCCATCGCGGGCATTCACAACCGCGGAAAGCTTCCCCTGCTCGTCGGCGGAACCGGGCAATATGTTCGCGCAGTGACGCAGGGATGGAGTCCGCCCGAGGTGGAGCCGGATGAAAGGCTGAGGGAAATCCTGGAAGAGATGAAAGAAGAAAGAGGGAAAGAATGGCTGCACGATAAGCTAAAGACGCTCGATGCAGAGGCGGCTGAAGCTATCGACTTGCGCAATGTTCGCCGTACGATACGGGCATTGGAGGTCATTTTTACAACCGGTAGAAAGTTTTCTGAACAGCGTGGTTCCGGTGATTCGCCGTATCAACTTATCACCATCGGTCTGACCCGTCCGCGGGAGGAGTTATATCAAAGGGTAGATGAACGCATCGAGAAAATGTTCGGTGATGGTTTATTGGATGAGGTGCGCGGTCTGCTTGCACGTGGTTATGCCCCTTCCCTGCCGAGCATGTCTGCCATTGGTTACAGAGAATGCGTCAGTGTGACTCAAGGCTCGATGACATTGGACCAGGCAAAAGTCGAGATGAGGCGGGCGACGCGGGTCTTCGTCCGCAGGCAGGGGAATTGGTTCAAGGCGTCCGATCCGGAGATCAAATGGTTCAATCCCGCAAGAAATGCGGGCGAAGAAATCGAATCCTTCATCCGTAACTCGCTTGAAAAACGGGTGTTGTAATTGACTTTTGATATTTTCACGTATATACTTGCCGTATCAGACTTCAATAATCCAAATCGGAGGAGGAAGTACCATGACCAACAAGCCCTGGCTGGCGAACTATGACAAGGGGGTTCCACAAACAATCGAATATCCCAAAGTGCCGTTATTTCATTTCCTGGAAGAAGCTGCACGCAAGTACCCTGACCGTGCCTGTACGATATTCAAAGGCGCGGTCATTTCGTATCGGGACATGAATAAAATGGCGGATAGTATCGCCGCCGCCCTGGTGGAAATGGGCGTGAAGAAAGGCGACCGGGTGGGCATGTTCATGCCAAACATCCCGCAGTTCGTTCCCGCTTATTCCGGGATCTTGAAAGCCGGAGCTGTTGTGGTGGCGGTAAACCCGACCTACCCCGTCGAAGAGATCCTCATGCCGGTAAATGATGCTGCCATCGAGGTCATGTTCTGCATGAGCCGCTTCTACGGCAAGTTGAAGGAAGTGCGCGCGAAATCGGGGCTGAAGAAGATCATCGTTACGAATATCAAGGAAGCCCTGCCACCCGTCCTGCGCGTGTTGTTCACACTTGCAAAGGAAAAGAAGGAAGGCGACCGGGTGGACACACTTGATGCTGGTGATGTCTGGATGCCGGACCTGTTCAAAAAGTATGCCAATTCTCCCAAGCCAAAGATCGATATTCAACCCGACGATACGGCTCTCTTCCAATACTCGGGTGGGACGACCGGCGTGCCAAAAGGCGCCGTTGCCATGCACCGCAATATTGTGGCGAACACACTCCAGATCAAATCCTGGATGACCGGGCTGGACGAAGGCAAGGAAGTCGTGTTGATGGGCATCCCCCTCTTCCATGTCTATGGCATGGTGGCAGGCATGAACTTCGCAATGGCATCCGGTGCGACGATGGTAATGATCCCGAACGCCCGCGATTTCAAAGATGTGCTGGAAAACATCTCAAAACACAAAGCAACCATCTTCCCCGGTGTGCCGCTGCTTTATAACGCGCTCAATAACCACCCGGATGTTAAGGCGGGCAAATACGACCTCTCTTCGATCAAAGCATGCATCTCCGGCTCTGCTGCGCTGATGCGCGAGACAAAGGAAGAGTTCGAACGTTTAACAGGCGGCAAGGTCTTCGAAGGCTTCGGCATGTCTGAAGCACCCACCGCCGTGAGTTGTAACCCATTGAACGGCGTGAACAAGACCGGTTCCATCGGTATGCCACTGCCGGATGTGGACATGAAGCTGATCAGTCTCGACGACGGCGAAACTGAGATGCCGCTGGGCGAGATCGGTGAGATCGTGTTGACGGGCCCACAGGTGATGAAGGGTTATCACAACATGCCGACCGAGACCGCCAACTCCCTGCGCCAATTGAAGGACGGCAAGACCTGGCTCTTCACCGGCGACATCGCCCGCATGGACGAAGACGGTTATTTCTATATCGTAGACCGCAAGAAGGAACTCATCAAACCGGGCGGTTTCCAGGTATGGCCCCGCGAAGTGGAAGAAGCCATCATGGATCACCCCAAGGTTTTGGAAGTGGGTGTGGGCGGCATCCCCGACCCGAAGAGCGGCGAGACGGTCAAAGCCTGGGTGGTGGTCAAACCCGGCGAATCCCTCACCGAAGATGAATTGAAGGAATTCTGCAAGGAGAGGCTCGCACCTTACAAAGTGCCGCGCTACGTCGAGTTCCGTACCGAGCTGCCCAAGACCACCGTCGGCAAGATCCTGCGGCGCGAGTTGGTAAGGCAGCATAAGGAAGCCGCGAAGTGATCAGAAAGTGGAAAGTGGGAATTCGATAGAGATTGACGACGCGTTTTGCGGAAATGTAAAACGCGAAACGTAAAGTTGCTAGAGAGAGCTCACCCCGCTCCTAAGGAACGGGGTGAGTTTTTAATTTGGGGTTATGTGGAGTGCAAAGTCTCCCGACGTTGCCGCCGAAGCCAGGAGCCCTTCGGTGAACTCAGGGCAGGGCTACGGACTCCTTTCAGTCAATTTACTGCCAGGCAAGCGCGCCGGACTTGCGATAGTTCGCGGCGAGCAATTCGAGGTCGAGGACGTTGATCGAGCCGTCGTTGTTCAGGTCTGCCGCAGCCGGAGTGGCTGAGTTGTAATTGATGCCGATGGTGAGCGCGTCGAACTGGTCGATGACACTGTTCCCATCGATGTCACCCGCGGGCAGGCTGACGGTTTGCATGGTTGTCGTGACTCCGCCCGTCAGCGAGACGAAGCCTTGGGCGTTGAGGAATCCCTGGGAAGAGGCGATGATGGTGTACGTCCCGGCATTAATCGGAATGTTGAATGTACCGTCCGGGTTGGCGACCTGTGAGACGACCAGCGTATTACCTGCATCGAAGAGTTGAATGGTGACAGGTTTGCTGGCATTGACCTGCCCCGCGACATACGCAGGAAGAATAGGTGTCGGAGTCGGGGTGAGGGTCGAAGAGTTGAAGACTGTGACGGTGTCGGGGATGTAAGCAATATCGACAAGCCCGCCCTGCCCCGTCGAGACGCGCGCCGTACATTGAACGACGGATGTCCCGGAAGACAGTCCGCGCACCGAGAAGGTGAAAGCGGTTCCGCTGGATGTGGCTCTTCGTCCTTTACTTCCGGCAATGCCGAGGATGAAACTGCCGTTCTGGGGTCCATTCAAAGCCGAGGCGGGGTCTGAGCCGAAGAGTTCCGCAGGCTGGATGGCGCTGGCTTCCAGGACATCAGGGTTGAAGACGCAGTGGAATTCAACGCTGGAGTATCCCTCCGGCGGCACATTATTCAGGCTGACATTCACCAGACTGACCTGGTTAACATCGAGAGTCGGTTGAACGACATCCACAAGCACATACGGACCGGATGGAGTGGGAATGGCGGTTGGTGTGGACGTAGGCGCACCTGCGGTCAATGTTCCAGCTATTGCGGTTTGGGTCCCGGCAATTGCCGTTTGTGTGCCTGCATCCGAGGTAGA
>ERZ761602.6861-NODE-6861-length-12438-cov-10.948639_pt1 | contig 12438 bp, 10 predicted proteins | sample MGYA00512165_ERZ761602 | MGnify/ENA primary metagenome ERZ761602 (study PRJEB28899, sample SAMN02445085) | bioreactor sludge metagenome | biome: EBPR sludge; isolation source: Thorneside wastewater treatment plant | place: Australia: Brisbane, Thorneside... | reverse complement strand
GGACCTCGACCGGAATCTCAAGCCGGGCCGAAAGCTCCTGGGCAAGGCCGTTCAGTTTCGAACCGCCGCCGGAGATAAGGATCTTTTCTACGACCGTGTCGTTATCCTCGGTCGTCGCACGATAGAAATCGAATGTCTTCTGGATCTCCATCGCGACAAGTTCGGTAACGTTGCCGACGAGCGGCTCAATGGCCGTTTCTTCAACGCCTTCGGCCACGCCGGAAACGCCCCGCTTAAGGGCCTCGGCCTGCTGGAAGCTAACGCCGAGATTCCGCTGAATGACATCGGTGAACTGGCTGCCGCCAACAGTGATGTCGCGGCTAAAGAGCGAGCGAGTGCCCTTGACGATATTTACATTCATCGTCGAGGCACCGATATTGAGAAGCGTTACGACCTGATTCTCACGCGGCTGGTAGTTATATTCGTAGCAGTTCTGCAGGGCAAAGGTATCAACGTCGATCACCTGTGGCTGCTTGCCGGCGAGTTGGATCGCCTGGCAGATATTGTCGATCCGCTCACGTTTGCATGCAGCGATCAGAACGTTCGTCGAATCGCTGTCAGAGGCTGTCACCTGATAATCGAGGCTGACGTCTGCAAGGTCGTAAGGGATGTGCTCTTCGGCGTGCCAGTCGATCGATTCCTCGAGTTCGTCGGCACTCATCGGCGGAAGAACGATGTTCTTGATAATGACCGAGTGGCCGCTGACGCCGGTTACGACGCGGTCCGCCGAGGATCGGCTGTTGCTGCAAACGCTTTGGATCACGCTCGAGACCGTGTTGAGCTCCATGATCTGGCCGTCGATGATGGTTTCATCCGGCAGATTCTCAAAGCCAAGAGCCGAGAGCGTGAGCCCATTGGACTTGTTCTCAAGCTCTACCATTTTTACTGAACTGGAGCCGATATCGAGGCCGGCGACGCTTTTCTTTTTACCGAACAGCATTGTAATTAAGCTCCTATAGGACTGGGTTACCTGTTTTGGGTCTTTGGGATTCTGATTCTTGAGGAACTAAGCGAAACGATCTTGAGACACCGGGTTAAGAATTTTTGCCACCTTTGATTGATCTACTGCATCGGAAGGGCGATTTTCAGGACAGGCCAACTGAAGGCAGTGAATCAAGATCGTTTCGTCGTTAGTTTCTGCGACTGCTACGAAGAGCAAGCGGTCGATGTGTATTCTGTTGTAATGGTTCGCATCGGGTGGCGATGGGTGCCGGTGGATTTTTGTCCACCGAGAGATAAAGTTACAGGAAAGAAAAACGTTTGTCAACACTTTTTTGTCATGTTGAACACACGCTGATTGAAATGTCTTCAAATTGACCGACCGGCCTTTCTGGAGAGCGGTCTGCGGCCTGGCATCCGACAGGCGGAAAGGTGCAGCAAAGGGCGGTTGATCTCTATTGCTTTCGCAGGCTTCCGGCGGTCTCCATCTTCGCGATCGATTCGAGGTGAACTTCATCCGGGCCGTCCGCCAGCCGCAGTGAGCGTGCGTAGATCCAAAACGCGGCAAGCGGATGATCTTGCGAAACGCCTCCGCCGCCGTGGGCCTGGATCGCACGGTCGACCACATCAAGCGCCATTCCCGGAACTACGGCCTTTATCATCGCTATCTCTTTGCGGGCGGCCTTGTTTCCGGCGGTGTCCATTTTCCACGCGGCATTGAGCACAAGCAGCCTTGCCTGATCGATCGCACATCGGGCCTCGGCGATCCATTGCCGGACGACGCCCTGCTCGATGATCGGCTTGCCGAAAGCAACTCGGGCCGCGGACCGCTTGATCATAAGTTCGAGCGACCGCTCGGCAACGCCAATAAGCCGCATACAGTGATGCACCCGTCCCGGGCCAAGCCGGCCCTGTGCGATCTCGAACCCGCGGCCTTCGCCCAGCAGAATACTGCTCTTCGGAACGCGAACATTTATGAAGGAAACTTCGGCGTGGCCATTAGGAGCATCGTCGTATCCAAAGACATTCAATAGACGCTCGACGCGAACGCCATCGGCATCCATCGGAACGAGAACCATCGATTGTTGCAGATGCTTCGCGGCCTGCGGGTCGGTCTTGCCCATAAAGATCGCTAGCCTGCATCGTGCGTCCCCCGCACCGGTGGACCACCATTTGCGACCGTTGATCACGTATTCATCGCCCTCGGCTAGGATCGACGCCTGAATGTTCGTCGCATCGCTCGACGCGACATCGGGCTCGGTCATGGCAAAACACGAGCGGATATCACCCGCAAGCAGCGGCTCAAGCCACTCGCGTTTCTGCTCGTCTGTGCCGTAAAGGTGCAGAATCTCCATATTGCCCGTATCCGGAGCGGAACAATTGAAGACCTCGGAAGCCCAGGTGACACGCCCCATCATCTCTGCAAGCGGCGCGTACTCCAGATTCGAGAGGCCGGAGACATCGGGCAGGAACAAATTCCAAAGGCCCTGTTTTCTCGCCTCACTCTTCAGTTCTTCGATCAGCGCTAACGGTTCCCATCGGTCGCCCGAGTTCACTTCTTCGTGATAACGCGGCTCGTTCGGATAAACGGACTCATCCATGAATGCCGCGAGCCGCTTTTGCAGTTCAGCCGTTTTTGCAGAATAATCGAAGTCCATATTCGCCACAGATTACCACAGCCCGCGGACAAACCGCTGCGGCCCGCAGAACGTAAAATGGAACTCGACAAGACACACGAACCCCGGCCGGGCGAGGAACTCGATCATGAGAAGCTTGAAGCCTACCTGAGAAGCAGGCTTCCGACCGCATTTTCGGAACTTGAGATCTTTCAATTCCCTGCCGGAAGCTCGAACCTGACGTACTTGCTCCGGCTCGGTTCGACCGAATACGTGCTCCGCCGGCCGCCCTTTGGCAACACCGTAAGGTCCGCTCACGACATGCGGCGGGAGTTCGATGTCTTGTCGAAACTTTCGTTCGCTTACCCGCCGGCTCCGGAACCGGTTCTTTTCTGCGACGACTCTTCGGTCATAGGCTCGGAGTTTTATCTGATGGAAAAGCGAAACGGTGTGATCGTCCGCGGGAGCCTTCCTTCGGCAGCCGCCGCTTTAAGGGATGTCCAGCAAAGACTCTGCTCGTCATTCATCCGCGGTCTTGCGGAACTCCACAAGGTCGATCACAAAGCCGCCGGGCTCTCCGATCTGGGCAATCCAGAAGGCTACAACCGCCGCCAGGTCGAGGGCTGGACAAAAAGATATCTTGCGGCAAAGACCGATGAGCATCCTGAGCTCGAATCGGCAATGAGCTGGCTCGGCCGGAATATCCCGCCGGAGTTCGGGGCCGCACTCGTCCACAACGATTACAAGTTTGACAACATTATGCTCGACCCCGACGATCTGACCCGGATCGTTGCCGTTCTCGACTGGGAAATGGTGACAATCGGCGACCCGCTAATGGACCTCGGCACAACGCTCGGATATTGGATGTCGGCCGATGCAGGCGACGAGTTGATGACGATGCCCTTCAACCCGCGTACGCTGATGGAGAACTTCACTCGCCGCGACCTTGCAGATATCTACGGAGAAACTTCGGGACGCGAACTTCCCGACCTGCTTTTCTACTACGTCTTCGGAACATTCAAGATCGCCGTCATCGCTCAGCAGATCTACGCTCGGTATGCGAGGGGCCTGACGAAAGACAGACGCTTTGCCAATTTTGACAAGTTCGTCGGCGCACTAGGGAGAATAGCCGGAAATTCGATTGATAAAGGAAGCATCTGAGCTTCCAATTGCCAACTGGAAAAGACCTCACGATGCAGTTCGCTCCTGCCAAGTTTGCGGGTTTGAGCCGTCGTCGCGGCGTTCCATCGTGATGGCCCCGGGCGACGGGCAGACGAGAGCACAGAGATTGCAACCGACACACTCTTCCTCGATAACACGCGGATAGCGGTGGCCGTTCGATTCAACGAATTCGAACGATTGGTGCGCGCCATCCTCGCACGCGACGTAGCAAAGGTTACAGCGAATACAATGCTCTTCGTTAACGTGCGCCTTAACGACGTAGTTCAGATCGAGATTTCCCCAATCGGTGATTCGCGGCACTGACTTTCCGATTATGTCACTCACCGACGCAATGCCCTTCTCATCCAGATAGTTGTTCAGCCCGTCGATCATATCTTCGACGATGCGATAGCCGTAGTGCATCACCGCTGTGCAGACCTGCACGTTCTCCGCACCGAGCAGCATGAATTCAACTGCATCACGCCACGACGAGATGCCGCCAATCCCGCTGACAGGGATCGTGAACTCTGCGTCGCGGGCGAGTTCGGAAACCATATTGAGCGCGATCGGTTTTACTGCCGGGCCGCAGTAACCGCCGTGAGCGGCCATTCCGTTGACGTTCGGATGCGGGATCATCGTATCGAGGTCCACGCCCATAACTGAGTTGATGGTGTTGATCAGCGAGACGGCGTCGGCACCGCCGTTCATCGCGGCCTTTGCCGGCGGGATGATGTTCGTGACGTTTGGCGTGAGCTTAACGATAACCGGAACTTCGGCGACCTCTTTCACCCATTCGGTGACCATGCAGGTGTATTCCGGCACCTGCCCCATCGCGGCGCCCATTCCGCGTTCGCTCATGCCATGCGGGCAGCCGAAGTTGAGCTCAAGCCCGTCGCATCCGGTATCCTGCGAACGCTTTACGATCTCATGCCATGCCTCGCGTTTCGATTCAACCATCAGCGAAACGATCAGCGCGTGACCGGGATATTTTTTCTTGCACTCGGCGATCTCTCTGAGGTTTACCTCGAGCGGCCGGTCGGTGATCAGCTCGATGTTATTCAAACCGATCATCCGCATCGCTCCGTGATCGATCGAGGCCAGCCGCGACGAAACGTTCACAATCGGCTCGCCCAGCGTCTTCCAAACGGCCCCGCCCCAACCCGCATCAAAAGCACGCTCGACCATCGAACCCATGTTCGTCGGCGGAGCACTCGCCAGCCAAAACGGATTCGGCGATTTGATGTTCGCAAAATTGGTTTTAAGATCGGCCATTCGTCAGTCAACCTTTCAATCGTCGCAACAACATTCCCGCTGACTTGCTGATTACGTTGGGTCGCTTCGTGTAATTACTCTGCGCTACTGCTAGTTGGACCGATGCAACAAAAGATGCTGTGAAAATAAACAGCAACTTAACCAAGACACTGTTGAAAAACAAATAGAGCATCCAAAGCGAAATCGCGACAACCACAATTTCGATCACGAAAATCACGGTGATTGTTTCCCAAATACCGATCTTCTCCATCAACACTCGGGCTAATCCATTCATTTCATCCTTAACAGCACCGATGCGAATCCAGGTTGACCAACAATCAAGAAGCTTTGTGGTCACGACCACCAGTGCGGATAGGTAGACCATTGCATCTAAGAACGAGTTGACCATTCTATGGATACGTGTACGGCGCCTGCAGCCCGAGCGGGATGCCGAGCGCCCAGTAGATCAAAAGAAACACGATCCACGTTATCATGAACGCGATGGTGAACGGCAGCATCATCGAGATCAGCGTACCGATGCCGGTGCCCTTCACATACCGCTGTGCAAAAACGACCACCAACGGAAAATACGGCATCAGCGGTGTGATTATGTTCGTTGTCGAATCGCCGATGCGGTAAGCGGCCTGTGCAAGCTCCGGCGACATACCAAGCTGCATAAGAAGCGGCACGAAGATCGGAGCGAGCAACGCCCACTTTGCGGATGCCGAGCCTATCAAGAGATTAACAAAGGCGGTCAGAAAGATGATCCCGATGATAGTTATCTGCGGCGGCAAAGCGAGTGCTTGAAGGGCGTTCGCACCTTTTAGAGCAATCAAAGCACCGAGATTCGATTGTCCGAAAGCAGCGATGAATAGAGCCGCAAAGAACGCGAGCACGATGTAATAACCCATCGTACTCATCGACTTGCTCATTCCGGCGATGATGTCGCGGTGGTCCTTGACCGTCCCTGCCACGTAGCCATAAACGATGCCCGGGATGATGAACAGCAAAAAGATCAGTGGAACGATCGAGAGCATCAGCGGAGCGCTCGAAGCTGTTAACTGCGGAGCAACGGGCTCAGCACTCTGCGAAAAGATCTCACCATACTTCTTCGCGTTCTCTTCGCCGAGCCGTGCTTTCAGTGCGTTATCGAAAGCGGTTTTACCGAAAAGCTCTTGGCCGAGTATCGGAGCAGCCTTCGCGGCCACATCATCAGGCACGCCGGCCGCCTTTGCCTTAGTAACCGATTCCTGCGTCAAGCGAAATCCTGCCGGCGAACGAAGCGGAGAGGTTTCCGGAAGCGAAACCGCAACAAGGACCGCGATCCCGATCACCATTGCCGCCATGCCGGCGATCAGGCCCTTTTTCTCTTTTGGCCCGAGCGTTTCCATCTTCGGCATTTCATCGGGGTCACCATCGATATCGGTATTCTTGAGCCTCGGCTCGATGATCTTGTCGGTAATGAACCAACCGACGAGCACGATAACCAGGCACGAAGCGGCAGTGAAATACCAGTTAGACAGCGGGTTCACCGTTCGCGAGGCGTCGAGAATCTGGGCACCGGATTGGGTTAGCCCAGCGAGCAGCGGATCAAGGCTTGACGGTATGAAATTAGCACTGAACCCACCCGAGACGCCCGCAAAGGCAGCAGCTATCCCCGCAAGCGGGTGCCGCCCGGCCGTATAAAATATGACGCCGCCGAGCGGTATCACCAGAACATAACCGGCATCGACCGCCGTGTGGCTGATGATCGCGACGAAGATCAGCATTGGCGTTAGCAGTATTGGTGCCGTGAAGTTGAGTAAAGCCTTCAGCGAAGCATTGATGAAACCGGTGTGTTCGGCAACGCCTACCCCGAGCAAAGCGACGAGCACCACACCGAGCGGCGGAAATGATGTGAAGGTTGTCACCATTCCCGAAAGGAACGAGGCGATGGCCGAACCCGTCAGCAGGTTGTTGATGACCAACGGCTTCTGCGTCCGCGGATCGATCTCAGCGAAGCTCACTGATGAAAGCAGTGCCGAAAGTACCCAAACGATGACAAGGAGAATCAGGAACAAGGCGGCAGGGTCCGGCAGTTTGTTACCGGCGCGCTCGATCAGATCCAATGCACGGTCAACAAAGCCGGTCGGCTTTGCGTTGGGTACGGATTCATTTTTCATATTTGTCCCGGTCCTTGAATGAAATTGTCTGTGTGGTTAGAAAAGCTTTTGCGAAAGTTTACTGTGAAACGCCCGAGCCCGCAAACGTAACGCGTTCACCCGTAAGCTCTTGATGAATGCCGATTGCGGCCCGCTTGCCCATCTGGGCCGCATCGACCGCTTCTGCTCCGCCGTTGACACAATCGCCCGCCGCGAACACTCCGGCCGCCGAAGTTCGCATTTCGTCGTCAACACGGATGCGGCCTTTCTCGTCGATCTCAACACCGAACATCTCGCCGAGCGCCGGCCCGAGCTTCGCCTGTCCGATCGCCTTAATAACCTGATCGCAATCGATCAAGGTCTCGTCTCCTTTGACGTTCGAGCACCGGAGCCCGGTAACTTGGCCATCACCCAAGATCTCTACTGGCGTCGTTTGCCAATAGAAATCGATTCCGTCTTGGCGAGCAAGCTCCATCTCGTAATCATATGCGGGAGCATCCGCTTCGGTACGCCGATATACGAGCATAACGGATTCTGCACCGAGGCGTTTTGCCTGAGTCGCGGCATCGATGGCCGTATTCCCTGCTCCGATAACAGCAACACGACGGCCAAGCGGAACGGAATTCCAATCGCGGGTCTTGATCGCTTCGATGAAGGTCAATGCGTCAATGACACCGGGCAGATCCTCCCCGGGAATATTGAGCCGGTTCGTCGCGCCGAGCCCGGCGGCGATTACGACTGCGTCGTGCCTTACCCGGAGTTCGCCCGCGGTGACAGTTCCGGCCGCGGATTCGCTGCCATCCGCAACCACCGACGTTCGGGTAACGAACTTCACGCCCATCTTTCCGATCAGCCCGGCCTCCGCTAAAGACGCTGCCCGAGTCATTTTGTACTCGGCCATGCCATAAGTATCTAGCCCGCCGGGCTCGGCCCGCCGCTCGTAAACCGTGACCGCATAACCGAGCCGGGCAAGATATGCGGCACATGAAAGCCCGGCCGGCCCGGAACCGACGATCCCGACCGAAAGGCCATTTGCTTGGCCGGGAGCAAAAACAGGCTCGCCCTCGGTCAACGTCTTTTCTGTCGCATATCGTTGAAGGCGGCCGATCTCGATCGGCTTTTGAACGAGCGTTTTCTCAACACAAGCGCCTTCGCAGAGTGCCTCGACCGGGCAAACCCGGGCACAAGTCGAACCTATCGGGTTTGCGTCAAAGATAACGCGGGCGGAGCCTTTCAGGTTGCCGCTGGCTATCTTTTTGATGAACGAGGGAACATCGATGTGCGTCGGGCATGCATGCGTGCACGGCGCGTCAAAGCAATAAAGACATCGGCTCGCTTCGGCCAAAGCTTCCGCCGCTGACATCAGTGGATGAAGCTCCGCGAAGTTCTGCTCGATCTGTTCGTTGGTGAGTTTGGACATCAAAAACGATCAAAATTCAGCGTCGGCCTCTACCTCGACCAGCATATCTGGATCGATCAGCCCCGAGACCTCGACCATCGTCGTTGCGGGCATTATATCGCGGAAAAACTCGCCATGTGCCCGACCGTATTCTTCCCACCGCGAGATATCGGTCACGAACATACGCGTGCGAACTACATTTTCGAGCGTCGCGTCAAAATGCTTCAGAGCCCGCTCGATGTTCAGAATACATTGGACGGTCTGTCGGTAGGCATCGCCAACTCCGACGATGTTACTGCTCTCATCGGTTGCGGTCGTCCCGGTCACATAGATCCGGTCACCGACCCGCACGGCCCGCGAATACCCGACGACCGACTCCCATTTTGCTCCCGATGAATAGCGCTCGCGATGCTGCATTATTTCACCTTTATAAAATATCGGCCGTTGAAACGATATGTGATGAAGCGGTCCGTCACCCTGCCCTGCGGTGTCTTTTCGTCCTCGATCACGACCGGGAAACGAAACTCCTTCCGCTCCTCATTGAATTCGAAAAGCTTGATCGGCCGCTCAGGCCGGTCAACCACAGAAAAAAAGTCGTACCCAAATCCGACCGAGTTGGTCAACCCCTCGGCGGTTCGGATGAGCTTCGCACTCAGGTCAAGTTCATCTCCATTGATCCTGATCACTTTGATCGACTGCCCGTGCATCGATGTCGAACCGATGAACGTTGATGTCGCGAGATAGACCGGCCCTTGCCGCGAACTCACCTGAAATATTTCGGGATAGAACGAACCCGCCGATTCGTCCTCGTCATTCTCAGCCCGGGTTATGACCTTACCGCTCTTGCCTTTGAACTGGAAAACCGCCGCAAAATCCCGCATCGTGCCGCCCGTTTGCATATCCCACGAATAGATTCGCAGGCGGCCGTCCTTTGAAGTAGCGACGTACATCTCGTCATTAAGCCCTGTGAAGCCGTAGGCAAGAACATCGGCACGCGTGCCAAAGCGCATCAACTTTTGCCGAAGCGCATCATTGGCGGCCGAAAGCTTATCTCCGTCGTAGCCGCCGCCGTAATTCCCAAATCGCGAGATATCCGCTAGGTGAACAATAAGTTCCCTTTCGATCGCTTCCGGCGTCTGGGCTGTTGACGGGAAGTATGCCAAAAGGAAAAGAGAGAATAAGATCGCAAATCTAAGGAACATACTCAACTTCGTTCGAAAGGCATCGCGAGAACTAATCTTCAACGATCGGGCCGTAGAGATCCGGCCGGCGGTCGCGAAAGAACTGCCAAGTGTTGCGGACCTCGCGGATCATTTCCATATCGAGCTCTGCGACGACGAGTTCATCCATGTCACGCGAGCCCTCGGCAATGATCTGCCCACGCGGGTCGCAGAAATACGATTGCCCGTAAAACTCGCCGATGTTCCACGGAGCCTCCGTGCCGACGCGGTTGATCGCACCAACAAAGTAACCATTCGCGACGGCGTGTGCGGGCTGCTCAAGCTTCCACAAATACTCCGAAAGGCCGGCGACGGTGGCCGATGGATTGAAGATGATCTCGGCCCCATTGAGGCCCAAACATCGGGCACCTTCCGGAAAATGGCGGTCATAGCAAATGTAAACACCGATCCTGCCGAAGGCCGTATCAAAACAAGGATAACCGAGATTGCCCGGCCGAAAATAGAATTTCTCCCAAAAGCCCGGAGCCACGTGCGGGATATGCGTCTTGCGATACTTGCCGAGATATTTGCCATCTGCATCGATCACCGCCGCAGCGTTGTAATAAATGCCGGCCTGTTCTTCCTCATATACCGGCACGACGAGCACCATGCCGTGCTGCTTTGCGACGCCCTGCATCAACTTGACGGTCGGCCCGTCCGGCACGCGTTCGACCGCTTTGTACCAACGCGTCGTCTGCTCGGCACAGAAGTACGGCGTGGTGAATATCTCCTGAAAGCAGAGCATCTGCACACCTTGCCTTGAGGCCTCTTCGACGAACTTCATCTGATTGTCGATGTTCGCCTTCTTGATCTCGCCGATCGGAGCATCCGCAGGAGCAACATTATGGGCCTGTATCAGCCCGGCTTTAATTATTCTTGCCATGATTAATTGTCCGGGTACACCCCGCTTCCGGGTAACTACTTTTCTATTTTCTCACAGTCTGCGCTCATAACGATCGCATATGCTTCGTCGAAATTAGACATCCGGCTTGGCACCAGCGATGCCGTCCGCCCTCCAGTAAATTCCAGGTCGGTTCTTGTATGCAAACGCACCCCATATTGGTCGTATCCGAAGTGATCAACAACCCGCTTGAGCGAACTCCACGGGGCCTCCGTTCCGTCCCCAAATTCTACACCACTCGATGTGATCCGTTTCACGGACCGGGAACGAGACCAGAGACCCACTGCAAGGATCGCAATGAAGCAAAACAGCAAAACGGTACCAAGCCCAATAGAGAAAAGATCACCTTTTATTAAACCGGAGTACACAGCACTTCCGCCAAGCGGAATCAAGATGAACACCGAAACCGCCAGGCAAATCGCTGGGAACGGGCCGCTTCTTACTTTGATCGGCTGCATTTGCTCGTGTCCTAGGATGTTCATTTACAAGTTCCAAACCAATGTTGCAGTCAACCGTGATCGAGATCAAAACGAACCTGAAAGACTATGGGCTCCCCAGCCTGCTAGTCTCTTGGACTAAATTTGCTTTGAATAAGATACAACAAAAACGCTATTCCGAACGTAACGAACCACGCGTAAGTGTAGAGTGTGTCAAAGATGTTCGGGTCGGCGACCTGCCCTCCCGGAGTCGCGGCCGCTCGGAGAAAGCCCGGAACGACCGGAGCTATCGCAAGCACGAGTGCCGCAACTGCTTGCCAGTTGAAGCCGTCCGCGTACGAGTAAATGCCGTCCGTTTTGTAAAGTTCGGCAAGCTCGATGCGGCGTCTTTTGATCAGCCAATAGTCGCAGATCAAAATACCGCCGATCGCCCCCATTAGGCCGGAATATCCGATCAGCCACGTAAAGATGTAAGCACCCATCGAAGAAAGCAGCTGCCACGGCATCATTAAAATGCCGATCACTGCCGTGATAAGCCCGCCGGTGACATAGCTGATCCGCTTCGGGTCAAGATTCGAAAAATCGTTCGATGGCGAGACTACGTTCGCGGCCATGTTCGTTGTCAACTGTGCGAGGAAGATAACGATCATCGAAAAAAGTATGACGACCGTGTTATCGAACCGCTGAATAAGCTTCACAGGATCGGCTACCGCTTCGCCGTAGATGATAACGGTAGCACTCGTCACCGCCACGCCGATGAATGCAAAAGCCGTCATCGTCAGCGGCAGCCCGAGAGCCTGCCCGAGCATTTGCGAACGCTGGCTTTTTGCGTAACGTGTAAAGTCCGGAATGTTAAGGCTGAGCGTCGCCCAATAGCCGACCGAGGCCGTCAATGCGGCGGGAAAGATCGCCCAAAAATCGGCTTGGCTCGTCTGCAATGCGGTCGTCCCGGAGAGCACATTGCCAAGCCCGCCTGCAGCACTCGAAGCCCAGATCAACAGGATTAGCCCACCGAGTAAAAGCAGCGGTGCCGCCCACGACTCGAGATGTTTTATGCCTTCGATACCACGCAAGATAATTACCACCTGGATTCCCCAAAACAGAAAGAAAGAGATCCACGTGTGTACCGGATTGCCTGCTATTATGCCGCCGATCTCGGTCCAGCCGCCCCACAAAGCCGCAAGCAATGCGTCGATCGCGGTTCCGCCGATCCACGTCTGTATCCCAAACCATCCGCACGCGACCACGGCCCGAAGCATCGCAGGGATGTTTGCGCCCTTCGTCCCGAACGAGGCCCGCAGCAGCACCGGAAACGAGATGCCGTACTTCGTGCCGGCGTGGGCATTTAGCACCATCGGAACAAGCACGATGCA
>ERZ761602.6860-NODE-6860-length-12442-cov-5.610075_pt1 | contig 12442 bp, 11 predicted proteins | sample MGYA00512165_ERZ761602 | MGnify/ENA primary metagenome ERZ761602 (study PRJEB28899, sample SAMN02445085) | bioreactor sludge metagenome | biome: EBPR sludge; isolation source: Thorneside wastewater treatment plant | place: Australia: Brisbane, Thorneside... | reverse complement strand
TGGCGGAGGGACATGATTATTTGGAACTTATAAAAAATCAACTAGTTAAATTAGATTGAAAAATTTCTGAAAATTTCGCGTCGAATCCCCTCTCCCTCCGGGAGAGGGGGTTTTTGTGCAGGCTCTTATTCCTTGAATCCCTGAACCCCGCCGCGAACCCGCCCGCCGCCCGCACCCCGGAATGGAAAATTCAGGATTCCTCCGATAATCATAAAGTAATCTACCAATATTCAACCAATAATCTACGTTGAAAACCGGAGCGGTTAAGGGTATTGTTTCGCGAGACTGATACCTTTCGGGATGGCGCATGAAAGACTTGATGAACGTGCATGAAGCCGCTCAGGTTGTCGGTGTGCATGTTGAGACAATCCGCAAGTGGCTGGCAAAAGGCGAGATAACCGGGAGTCTGACCCCGGCCGGGTGGCGCTTGACCCCGGCTGACATCGAAGCGTGGCTGAACAAGCACCGCAAGCCCAAGCAGGGCCGCCAGCAAGCCGAATCCGCCGCCTAGGGCCGCCAGCCATGACCACGATCACTTTTGACACCTTGGCCTATGTCAAGACGCTGCGGGACGCTGGCGTGGAAGAGAAGCAGGCCGAAGCACAAGCGACCGCCTTGGCTGTCGTGCTGAAATCGGGAGCCGGCGACTTGGCGACCAAGCAGGATATCGAACTGTTGCGGCTGGAACTCAAGAAAGACTTGGCCGAAACCCACCGGGCCATCGCGGAAACCAAGTCTGAGCTGATTCGCTGGGTCGTCGGCGTCGGCATCCTGCAAACCACCCTAATCATCGGCATCCTGGCCCGATTGGCAAAAGTGATTTGAGGAACGGCCATGGCCGCCGCAGAACCCGCCAGCGTCACCTTGGAGCACTTGCCGGCGATCCGCGCCACCCAAGCCGCCCGCGGCGACGAACTCGCGACGATTCGGCTTGGGCTATCGGCGATGGGCCAGCAGTTGGCCGGCCGACTACTGCCGTCTATTCGGGCACATCGGAACTGGGCAACCTCAAGCACCGCGTCGAGCGCATCGAGCGACGGTTGGAGTTGAGCGATCCGCCCCACCGAGGAACCGGCCCCGATCGAGCGCCCGAATGATGGGCGGAAAATCTCGTCTCAACTCAAGCCACCATTCCTCTGCATATCGTGGCCGAGCACACGATGATCGCCAGAGCCGCCCGATGGCTCCGATGTGCGCCGATCTCGTCGCGCGCCCGAAAGCCGGTGGCTGATGGATCGTGCGCGCGGGCGAGGGTAGCCACGAAATCTGGCGCAGCTCGATCGACGGCCGCGCCTTTACCGTGCCGCGCTTCGCTGGCATCGGTCCCGCTGGCAAACGCGACCCTGGAGCAAGCCGGATTACCGAACGCTTTTCGAGCTGCCCGCGCTTTTGAGCCCGCGTTCAATCCGGGTCGTCGGTGGTGGCGATGTACACGTCGTCCACTTCGTTGATGTGATAATGGCGGGGTTTGTCGGCAACCGGTAAATCGCTCTCGGTCAAGCCGGACTTTTCCAGCATGTAGGCGCGCAGGGCCGGGTCGTTCAGGGTGGTTTCGTCGTTCTCCAACCATTCGCGCACTTTCGGGTCTTGCGGTTGAAAAATGTGGGCTTCGCGGTGGCCGCGCACCAGCACCGCGTAAACGGGCGGATTGCCGAGTTCCACCAGTTTGGTGTAACCCATCTCTTCGTACATCCGCACCGTCTGCCGGACGCTGCCCAAAACGCTGCCGTCGCCCTCGTAAGAAGGGCCGCGATCAAAAAGGTTGCCTTTTTCCATCAGATAGCGGCGACAGGCCCTGACCGCAGCATCGAAGCCGCTGCTCGCAAGCTTGCTGGTTTCGCTCATGAGAGTTCTCCCGTGCATCGAATTCGAGCGCACAATAGCACTGTTAAAGCCGGGATCGCAGCACCGCTCCTCGCGCTCCTCGCGCTCCTCGCGCTCCTGGTCGCGTCGCGCCAAGCGGCCGGCGACCCGTTACCCGCGTGCCTTGCCGTCGCGGAACAGGGCACGATCCGCTCAACCGTCCTGAAAACCCGGCCGGAACCGGCGGAATTGCTGGCTCGGCTGGTCTACGCGGAAAGTCGCTCGACCGGCTTCGCCGACGATGCCCGCGTGTACCGGGCCATCGCCTGGGGCGTCATGAACCGGGTGCGGCTGGGCGAGGCATCGAGCGCGATGCGCCGCCGCTACGGTGACGGCATCGCCGGCGTGATCTTCCGCAAGGGGCAATTCAACCCGGCCGTGTCGCCCCGCTCACCGTTCTCGCGGGATTTTCTCTGCCCGCGAGATCCCGCCGGCTGGGGACTGGCGACAGAGGCGGCGCGGATCGCGTTGCGGGGTCAGGACAATCCTTTCGTCCAAACCGCCTGGGAGCGCGAGCACGGCCTGTCGCTGGTGGTGAATTTCTATTATCCCGGTTCATCGCAGGCGCGCGGACCGCTGGCGCCTTGGGAGAGAGACGGAGAATTGCGTTTCATCGGCGCGGTTTCCGTTGGCGGGACCGCGCTGCCCGCCGAGCGCGTTCGGTTTTATCGGCTCGCGACGCCGCCGGGCGATGTCGGGTCACCCGCCAACATTCGTCCAATAGCGCATGACCTTCAAACCGACAGAGACGCCGCCATGAACCGGACCGGAACCGTTTTGCTGGAATTCGACCCCCGATGGAACGCGCTGGGCAAAGCTAAAAAACTGTCGGACGGACTCTCGGCCGCAGTGCAGATCGGCGACGCGCTCTGGGTCGCCAACGACGAATCCCTGAGCCTGGAGCGCTTGTCCCGCCAGCCCGGAACCGGCGACGGCGCGATCCGCTACGCCGACCACCGGCAATTCTCGCTGCACGATTACCTCGAACTGCCGATGCCGCCCAGAACGGAGAGCGGCAACATCGAAGAGGCGGACATCGAAGGGCTCGACCACGACGGCGGCTATCTCTGGCTGGTCGGCTCGCACAGCGTGAAGCGCGCCAAGCCCAAAGCAAAAAACTCGGTCGCAAAGAACGTCGAACGCCTGGCCGAGGTCGGCCGCGACGGCAACCGCTTCCTGCTGGCGCGCATTCCCCTGACGGCAGACGGGCATTCGCTGGAACGGGCGGTCGGGCAGAACGGCCATCGGCGCACCGCCGCCCGGCTGCGCGGCGACGCCCGCGGCAACCAACTGACCGAGGCGCTCGCCGACGATCCGCATCTGGGACCGTTCCTCGCCATCCCCGGCAAAGACAACGGCTTCGACATCGAAGGGCTGAGCGTCGCCGGCGACCGCGTTTTCGTCGGGTTGCGCGGCCCGGTGCTGCGCGGCTGGGCGGTGATTCTGGAGCTGGCGCTCGAAGAACAGGACGCTTCCACCCTGACGCTGAAACCCATCGGGCCGGGCGGCCGGTCCTACCGCAAGCATTTTCTCGATCTCGGCGGCTTGGGCGTTCGCGATCTGTGCGCGCGAGGCGACGACCTGCTGGTTCTGGCGGGTCCGACCCTGACGGTCGCCGGCCCGCAAAAAGTCTTTCGCTGGCCGGGCGGCGCGCGGCTCGACCGGGAAACGCTGGCGTTTCGCAAAGACCTGCCGACCGTTCTCGATATTCCCGTCGGCGCCGGCCCGGAGCGGGCAGAAGGCATCGCGTCGCTCGACGCCAACGGCGGCGACAACGGCTCCGTGCTGGTGGTCTACGACCCCGCCGGAAGCCGGCGACGGGACGAGAGCGCCGCCGAAGCCGATCTGTTCGTTCCGGGCCGCTGAAGACATCTCCCGCCAACCGCGCCCCGCTCGCGCCGGGCGAGCGGCGTTCACGGACGGTCTATACTTGTCTTCCGATCCGTTCGCCGAGCGCAGACGCCTTGAACCTTTTGAACCCCGACGGGGAACAACCAGCGAGCGGGCACGCATCACTGCGCCCGCAGAGCACTCAACCGATGAGCCAGCACCCCGCGCCGCCATCGCGCGCCGTCGCCGGGACCGCCACCGCGAGCGCCGATCCGGACCTGATCCGCGCGGTGGCGCGCAAGGACCGCCAAGCCTTCAAGCAACTGTACGACCGCTACGCGCCGCGCATCGGGAGCTATCTGCTCAAGCTGCTGAAGCGGCCCGAACTGGTGGACGAAGCCGTGAACGATACCATGCTGGCGGTCTGGCAAAGCGCCGACCGCTTCGACCCCGCCGCCGGGCAGCTCTCGACCTGGCTGTTCGGCATCGCTCATCACAAGGGGCTCAAGGTGTTGCGAAAAAACGGAAAATTCCGCGCCGACCAATCCATCGACACGCTGCCGCCCGCCGCGCTCGACGAGGCCGAGGATCGAGAGGAAACCCCGCAGGCCGCCGCGCCGCACGGCCCCGAACAGACGGTCATGGGCTGGGAGCTGGGCGGAATTCTGAAATGGGCGCTGGAACAACTGTCGCCCGAACATCGCGGCGTGATCGAACTCACTTTCGGCGAGGATCGCTCTTACCCGGAAATCGCGGAAATCGTGGGCTGTCCGATCAACACCGTGAAGACCCGCATGTTCCACGCCCGCAAGAAGCTGGCCCAACTGCTGGCCCGGCGCGGCTATCGGGATGCCGCCTCGGCGGAGGATTAAACGCATGACCACGCTCACCGACAACCGTTCGACCTCGAATCCGCACGAGGACATCGAGGCGCTGCTGCCCTGGTACGCGAACGGCACCCTGACCCCGACCGAAACGGCGACGATGGAACAGCACCTCGCCCATTGCCCGGCCTGTCGCGCCGAACTGGCGCAGTGCCGCGCGCTCGCGACCGTCGTCCGGGGCAGCGCGGCCGCGTGGCAACCGCCACCCGACGGATTCGACCGCCTGATGGCCCAAATCGACCGCCTGGAGGCGAAACCGGCGCCGGTCGGACCCCCCTCGCCCACGCTTCTCCAGCGCCTGCTGGACTGGTTGGGGGCGACGCCGAATCCGGTGCGCTGGACGCTGGCGCTGGAGAGCCTGGCGGTGGCGGCGCTGCTGCTGGTCGCGATCTTGCCGGCGCGGAAGATGGCGCCGGACTACGAAACCCTGTCCGGCGGAACCGAGCGACCGGCGGCGACCGGACCCCGCCTGCGGGTCGTGTTCGCCGATGCGGCCACGGCCGGCGACATCCGGCAACTGTTGCGCGACATCGACGGCAACATCGTCGCCGGACCCACCGCGCTGGGCGTCTACACCGTCGCCCTGCCGGCCGGAGAACGCCCGGAACAACGGCTCGCGGACGCGCTGTCCCGCCTGCGCGACCGCGATCGGGTCAAGCTGGCCGAACCCGTCGCGAGCGGGGGCGCGCCATGAGTTCGCGTTTCCCGAAAAAGTGGTGGACGGTCGGCGTAGCGAGCGCCGCGCTGCTGGCTTTGAGCGCCTGCGCCGGATCGCCGAAGCCCGAAACGGGAGCGATCATCGACGAGCCCGGCGTGCCCAGGCAACTGCGGTCGCGGCAAATCATCGTGGCCCTGTCCGACCGGCTGCGGGCGGAGTGGCCGGCCATCGCCCGCGAGTTGCAGGCGCAATACCGACTCCGGCCGGTGGGCGAATTCCCGCTGACCTCCATCGGGGTCCAGTGCCTCGTCTTCCAGGTGCCGGAAGACCAGCCTTTGGAGACCGTGATCGCCCGACTGAAAGCCGATCCGCGCGTCGAGCTGGCGCAGCCCAACCAGAGCTTCGAGGGACTGCAAGCCGCGTCGCCCGACCCATACGCCGAGCTGGCCTACGGCGCCAAACTGGTTCGGGCCGATCTGGCGCACCGGGTCAGCACCGGCCAAGGCGTGGCGGTGGCGGTGATCGACACCGGGGCCGACACCGACCACCCGGATTTGCGCGGGCGAATCGCCGAAACCGCGACCTTCGTCGAAGGCGGCGAGCCGTCCTTTCGCGCGGATCGGCACGGCACGGCGGTCGCCGGCATCATCGGCGCCCGCGCCGACGGAACCGGCCTGGACGGCATCGCGCCGGACGCGCGGCTCAACGTGTTCAAGGCGTGCTGGTACCCGGACCCGACGGCGGCCAAGGCCCGGTGCAGCAGTTGGACGCTGGCGAAAGCGGTCGATCACGCCATCGATCGCGGCGTCAAGGTGATCAATCTCAGCCTGGGGGGGCGGGCCGACGACTTGCTGGCGCGCTTGCTGGCGGCGGCCGACCGGCGGGGCATCGTCGTCGTCGTGGCGACGCTGGAAAACCCCGACAACCCCGGCTTTCCGGCCTCGCTGGACACCGTGATTCCGGCTATCGCCTGCGACGCGAACCGCCGCGTCGTCTCCCCGCGCTGGCCGGGTATCGCCTTCGCGGCGGCGGCGCCGGGCGTCGATGTGGTCGCGCCGGTCCCCCGCACCGGCTACGGCCTCGTGTCGGGCAGTTCGCTGGCCGCCGCTCACGTCACCGGCATCGTCGCGCTCCTGCTGCAACGCGCGCCCCAAGCCACGCCCGAGCAAATCAGGGCCACGCTGCGGACCACCACCAGGCCGCTCGCCGGATCGAATCCGGCCGGCGCTACCCGCATCGGCCTGGTCGATGCCTGCGCGGCGCTGGCTCGACAGGTGCCCCAACTCGCCTGTCCTTGAGCGGATATCGGGCGTGCGCCAGCGTCGTTCAACGCTCGCGCAACGCCCGCCGCAAAGTGGCGGCGACCGGTTCCAGCAGGTAGTCCAGCACGGTGCGCTCGCCGGTCTTGATGAACAGTTCGGCCCGCATCCCCGGCTGGAGGCGCACCTCGTCGCCAGCGGTTTTCAGGGAGACCGCATCCACGGCGACTTGCGCGATGTAATGCGCGGTATCGGTGCGCGGATCGCGCAACTGGTCGGCGGAGATGTAGCGCACCGCGCCGTGCAACAGCGGCGTGGTGCGAGTCGGATAGGCCGTCAGGCGGATATCCACGGCCTGCTCTAGCCGCAGGTCGTCGATGTCGTCGAGGCCGATCCGCGCCTCGACCAGCAAGGGTTGCGACTCCGGCACAATGTCCAGCAAGCGCTCGCCGGGCCGCGCCACGCCGCCCACCGTGAACACCTGCAAATCGACCACTTGACCGGCGATGGGGGCCAGGATGGCTTGCCGGGTCACGGCGTCGCGCGAGGGCCGCTGCTTTTCCTCCAGATCGGACAGCAGGGCTTTGACGGCGGTCAGCTCGTCGCCCGCAAGCTGCGCGTACTGGTTGCGCAGCGCCGCCGCCCGCGAGCGCAACTCCTCCATCCGCTGCCGCGACCGGGCGATGGCGCCGCCCAGCTCGGCCTGACGCGCCAGCCGCTCCTGCTGCGCTCGCTTGAGCGCCAACACCTGCACTTTGGTGACGACCTGCTGCTGCTGGCCGGCCTCGTTGGCTCGCAGCTCCTCGCCCAGCAAGCGGCTCGCTTCCTTCTCGGCACCCAGTTGCGCCTGGAGGCTGTTCTGCTCCCGGTCGATTTCCGCGATCTGGCTCTCGAACGACTTCAGTTGGCGCTCCAGCGCCGCGCGCTTGGTTTGAAACAGCGAGGTTTCCATCCGCAGCAGTTCGGCGACTTTGGCGTCCTCGGCGCGGGCGCGCAAGCGCTCCGGGAAAGCGGGCTCGGGCCGAAAATCGCGCTCGGCTTGCAGCCGCGCCGCCTTGGCCGCCGCCGCATCCCACTGGCCCGCCAGCAAATCCAGGCCGGCGCTGGCCCGCTCGTCTTCCAGCACGATCAGGGTCTGGCCGGCCGCGACCCGCTCGCCGTTGCGGGTCCGGATTTCCTTGACGATGCCGCCTTCCAAGTGCTGCACGCTCTTGCGGTTGTCGGCCACTTTCACCACGCCGGCGGCGACGACGGCGCCGGATAGAGGCGTGCGACCGAGCAGGACGCCGCCGCCGCCGAACGCGACGATCACCACCAGCAAACCGGCGAGAATGACTTTGCGGCTCTCTTCGGGCGCGATGGGCGCACCGAGAGCGGGCGCGACCGGGCCGGTGGCCGGCGGCATCGCGTCCTGACTCGGCTCGCGCGCCGGGTGTCTTCTCCCGATCTGCACGACGGTGTTGTCGTTGGTCATGGCGGCTCTCTCCCAGACGGATCGTCCAAGCAGTGATTCCCGCCCGGTCGGGCAACGGTTCAATCGCTTCGCGAGGAATTTTTTGATCTGCGAGCCATCGCGCACCACCCGTCTGAAGCCGCGAACCGATCCAGCGGGCAGCAGGTGCGCGGGCCAGATTGGTCTATCGGGCCGGCCGGAATGATCTACCCGATGGGCCGCATCGGTTTGTTCGAGCGATGGTTGAAGCTCAAGCCGTTTGAATAGCCAAGGCATTTACTGGGTTTTCGATCATCAACTCTAAGGCTGGTACATAAGTTGCTCTTAACGGATATGAAATAAGGGTCTTTTTACTCGGATGACAAGCGAAATCGCGACAATGATGATGAGCGCGTCGGTCAGATTCCAGATCGCCCGTGCTTTATCTATTTGTTCATTCACAAACGGACAAGGAGCGGAGCAATGCTGTTCTATCCATTAGATGGTAGCTACATATCAAATCCACGAACAATATATGCACAGTATTTAACCGATGAGGATTGCCCAAATCCCTGCCGAAAATATCACATTAGCTCGGCAGTTTCCTGCGGACAGGCAGTCGCCGATATAGCATTGCCCATCTTGAGATCAAACAACATACACCACAAGATTGTCAAAGATTGGCCTTCATTGCTCAGGCAAACCGACGGTGATCATGCGGATCAAGCTGGCAAATTTATTACGGTTTACATGAATCCAACAGCGGAATTTCGAAATGAAGTCATGTGGAAAATCAACATAGAACTTCAGAATGCAGAAGGGACCATGCCTTGTCCAAAACAGCCGACGTTGCGCCTCGGTCGCAGCGGACCAGAAGCTACGCGAATTTTTGAAACGCCTGTTTTCAGCGGTCCGAAGGGCCCGTTCATTTTTGGAGGCTTTGTGGTCGATCCAAACGAATGAACGAAGAGGCCTGCCTCCGCCAAACCGACAGACAAAGGCAGGCTATCGCGAGTCATTCACATCGGAGGTTCTTCGGGAAACGCGGGAAGGTCGCTGGCCGGCATGTACCACGCGGCTCGGGAGTCCCAGTAAATGTTCCGGGTCGGGGTGATGCCCGGATCGTCGTCCAGAGCGCCGGCCGGCACCACGAACAGCTTGCCGTTTCGGGTGCGCCACGGCAGCGCCGAACCGCACACCTCGCAAAATCCGGTGCAGTAATGTTCGGCCGTGGGCAGCTCGTAGCGCTTCACGCCGGCCTCGCCCCGCGTCCAGGCCAATTGCTCGGCCTTCACCAGCAGATTGGCGCCGTGAGCGGAACCGGAACGCTTCCGGCACCGGGAGCAGTGGCAGTATTGAAAAAACAGGAAAGGCTCTCGGACGGTGAAGGCCACCGCCCCGCACAAGCAGGAACCCCGGATCGTCGGTCGGTTCATTCTCTTTCTCCTCGCAAAAGGTTTCGGCAACCCCCAAGTCGGCTCTCGCCACCGGATCCAATTTCTGAATCCGGCTCGGATGCCGCGCGACTCGGATAAGATAGCGCCTCTACGCACGACTCGAAATCGGGAGATGCCATGAAACACCGGGGATTGACCGTGGCGCTAAGCCTGCTCGCCGCGCCGGCGCTGGCCGCGAACAAGTGCGTCGAGCCCAGCGGGCGGATTTTCTATCAGGACGCGCCGTGCCCGGCGAACACTCATGGCGGCGACATGAGCTTGAACGCCAATCGGCCGTTCACCGGTCAAGCCAAGCCTCCGCCTCCGGTCGCGCCGCCCCTCATCGCGCCGAGCACGCCGGAGCCGCCCGATCAAGGCGGCCAGGACGAGGGCGAGAAGCCTCCCAAAGACGCCGAACGGTAACGAGCGGCACCGCCCAGCTCTCTCTTCAAAGGAACCCCTGCTCATGTCGAACGATCTGGTTTTTTACACCAACCCGATGTCACGCGGGCGCATCGTGCGCTGGATGCTGGAAGAGACGGGAATTCCATATCGCGCGGAAATTCTCGATTACGCCACCACCATGAAGGACCCGCAGTATCTGGCGATCAATCCGATGGGGAAAGTTCCCGCCATCAAGCATGGAGAAATGATCGTGACAGAAGCTGCCGCGATTTGCGCGTATCTGGCCGACGCATTTCCTCAAGCGAATTTGGCGCCGCCGCCGCAAAGCCCGTCGCGCGGCGCCTATTACCGTTGGCTGTTCTTCGCCGCCGGCCCGTTGGAAGCGGCGGCAACCAACAAAGTGCTGGGCGTCGTCCCCACGGCCGAGCAGCAAACAACGGTGGGCTATGGCACGCTCGACATGACGTTATCGACACTGGAAAAAGCCGTCACGGGCCGCGATTACATCGCGGGCGACCGTTTTTCGGCGGCGGACGTTTATGTCGGTTCGCATATCGGCTGGGGGATGCAATTCGGCACTATCGACAAACGCCCGGCTTTCGCAGCCTACGTCAGCAAGCTGAGAGCCCGTCCGGCCGCTCGCCGCGCGGCAGAGATCGACGATGCGCTGTTGGCCGCAAAACCGTGAGAGCGCGTCTCGCACCGGGGCGCAAGCTTTAAACGGCTACGTGTTTTTCGAGCGCTCGTAAAGCGGGTAAGCGCCCATGCTCTCCGGGAACGGGGCGGGGGCGGTTTTGTTCGCGGGCTCAGCGATCCCAGGGATTCGGCCGGCTCGGGTCGATATCGTAGCGGGCTATGGCCTGCCCGACCTTGACCCGGTCGATCGCCCCTTCGTCGGCCAGTGCCTTGAGAGCGGCGACGGCGACATGGTGCCGGTCCACCTCGAAAAACCGGCGCAGCGCGGCGCGGGTGTCGCTGCGGCCGAAGCCGTCGGTGCCCAAAGTCACGTAGCGGCGCGGCACCCAGGCCCGGATCAGGTCCGGCACCGCTCGCAGGTAATCGCTGACCGCGACGATTGGCCCCGCAGTCGGCGCGAGGCAACGCCCGACCCAGCTCTGGGCCGGCTCGGCGGTCGGGTGCGCGCGGTTGCGCCGCTCCACGTCCAGGCCATCGCGCCGCAGCTCGGTGAAGCTGGTGACACTCCACACGTCGGCGGCCACGCTCCAGTCCCGCTCCAGCAGCTCGCCGGCGGCGAGGGCCTCCCGCAGCAGCGTCCCCGCGCCGAGCAGTTGCACGCGCGGCCGGCCGCCCGCTTCGGTCGCCGCGCGCAGCCGGTACATGCCGCGCAAGAGGCCTTCCTCGGCGCCTTCGGGCAGGGCGGGATGGACGTAGTTCTCGTTCATCACCGTCACGTAGTAGAACACGTCCTCCCGATCCTCCAGCATCCGCCGGATCCCGTCCCGCACGATCGCGGCCAGCTCGTAGCCGAAGCAGGGGTCGTAGGCCACGCAGTTGGGCACGACCGAAAACAGCAGGTGGCTGGAGCCGTCCTGGTGCTGCAAACCCTCACCGGATAAGGTGGTGCGACCGGCGGTGGCGCCGATCAGGAATCCCCGACAGCGCGAATCACCGGCCGCCCAGATCAGATCGCCGATCCGCTGGAAGCCGAAGGCCGAATAGAAAATGTAGAACGGCAGCATCGGCACGCCGTGGGTGCTGTAGCTGGTGGCGGCCGCGATCCACGAGGCCACGGCGCCGGCTTCGGTGATGCCTTCCTCCAGGATCTGGCCGTCCCGGGCTTCCTTGTAGTAAAGCAGTTCGTCCCTGTCCTCCGGTTCGTACAGTTGGCCCACCGAGGAATAGATGGCGACTTGCCGGAACAGCGCCTGCATCCCGAAGGTGCGCGCCTCGTCGGCGACGATGGGCACCAGCGTCGGCCCGAACTCCGGGTCGCGCAGCAGGTGGGAGAGCAGTTGCACGAACACCATGGTGGTGGATTCTTCGCGGCCGTGGCCGCCGCCCAAAAACCGGGCGAACGCGGCCAGCGGGGGCGCGGTCCGCGTCGGGCCTTTGCCGACTCGCGCCGGCAGGTAACCGCCGAGCGACTGACGGCGCGCGTGCAGATACTTCATCTCGGGGCTGTCGGCGGCCGGCTGGTGGAAGCGCAGGCCAATCACGTCCGCGTCGGACAGCGGCAGATCGAAGCGGTCGCGGAACGCCAGCAGCGCCTCGGCCTCCAGCTTCTTCTGCTGGTGGGCGCCCATCTTGCCCTGGCCCCAATGGCCCATGCCGTAGCCTTTCTTGGTCTGGGCCAAAATGACGGTGGGCTGACCCCGGTGATAGACCGCCGCGTGATAGGCGGCGTAAATCTTCACCGGATCGTGGCCGCCGCGCTTGAGCCGGTCGATGTCCTCGTCGGAGAGATGGGCGACGATGGCCCGCAGCTCCGGGTACTTGTTGAAGAAATGCTCGCGGTTGAACCGCCCGTCGGTGGCGGCGTACTGCTGCAACTCGCCATCGACCGTCTCGTGCAACCGCTTCAGGATCACGCTGTCACGATCGCGGGCGAACAGCGGATCCCAGTCCGAGCCCCACAGCAGCTTGATGACGTTCCAGCCCGCGCCGGCGAACAGGCCCTCCAGCTCCTGGACGATGGAGCCGTTGCCGCGCACCGG
>ERZ761602.6859-NODE-6859-length-12443-cov-3.810300_pt1 | contig 12443 bp, 10 predicted proteins | sample MGYA00512165_ERZ761602 | MGnify/ENA primary metagenome ERZ761602 (study PRJEB28899, sample SAMN02445085) | bioreactor sludge metagenome | biome: EBPR sludge; isolation source: Thorneside wastewater treatment plant | place: Australia: Brisbane, Thorneside... | reverse complement strand
ATGATGTAGACGTCGTCGCTGGCGCCGTTGTCGCGCAGGAACTCGAAACCGCTGAGTTCCAGCGCATTTGTGGCCGGGCCGCTGGCCAGGCGCACGCTGGCGCTGTCCAGCCCCGAAACGCTTTGGCCCAGCGTGAAGATCTTGGGCGCGGGGGAGCTGTTGAAACTGATGGCGTCCTCGGCGTCCTGCGAGCCCACCAGCTTGAGCTGCCCGGCGGACACGCCGTTGTCGGGCGTGTGCGAGCTGATCACATGGGTGTTGCCCGTCAGCGGCGTGACGCCGTCGCCGGTGGTCGGCGTCACCGTGGCCACGGTGCGACCGCTGCTGTTGCTGTCGTCGGCCGGATTGGTGCTGGGCACCCAGGCGCTGAGGGCCACGTCGACCACGATGCTGCGCGTCAACTCATTGAACTTCACCGTGTTGGTGCCGCCGCGCAGGTGCGTGCTGCGCGCCTCGGGCGACTGAGCGGCGGTGAACTCGACCGTCTCATCGCGGTCACTGCCCTGCACCACCGTCCAGGCCGCAGTGGCCTGGGTGAGCGTGTCGCTTTGCCCGGCATCGCGGTACTCGAACAGGCTGCGTGCATACACCTGGCCACTGCTCAGGTCGCTGAGCAGCACGCGGTGCGTCGCGCGGTCCTTGCTGGCATCCACATCGGTGGCCGGGTTGAAGTTGCGGCTGAACTGGATCAACCAGGGCTGGCCAGAATGGGTCAGGTCGATGACGCCACCGCCGGCCGAGGCCACCACTTCCTCGACGTTCTTCAGGGTGTCCATGCGGTCGGTGGCGTCATTGAACACATCGTCCACGCCGTTGTCGTTGACCAGCACGTACTGGGTGGCGGGCGCCGCCTCGGTCGTCACCAGCAGCACGATCTTGCCGGTCTCGGCGCTGTAGTCCACCCGGTCGATCTGCGCGCCCAGGTCGAAGGTGAAGAGGCTCTGGTTGCTGAGCTGCGGCAGGTTGCCGCGATCGGCCTTCAGATTGGTCAGATCCAGCGGCGCGCCGGCCACGGGGCCGGAGGCCTTCAAGGCCGACACGCTCATGCGCACGTCGTCCGTGCCGGACTGATCCAGCAGGTCGTAAGTCAGGTAGGTGTTGAGCGGTATCTCGCCTTCTTCGGGCGAACCCGGCGGCCGGGCGTTGCTGTTGCTCATGGTGTTCGCAATCAGCAGCAGATCCGGCGCCCCGACGGGCGGCGGGGTCAGGCTGGTGTCGTTGACGACCAGCTCGATCTGGCCTGCACCGCCACTGAGCACCAGGCGCAAGGTCTCGGGGCCTTCGGTCAGGGCGTCTGCCGTCAGCGCAATCTCTACCACCGCGCGGCCCTGGGCATCCAGCGTGAAGAAGCCCGACAAGGGGGCGCCGCCGATGTCGGCGGAGCTGATGCCCTGCAGGGTGTAGGCCACGGTGCTGCCGGCGGGCAGCTGGGTGGTCTGCAGGGTGATGGCCACGGCGCTGCCCTCGTTCACGCTGCTCAGGTTGGCGCTCAGCGCATAGGTGGCAGCGGGCGGCGGTGTGGTGCTGGTGTCGTTCACCAGCACGCTGGCGCTGGCCAGGTTGTTGCCGATGGTCAGGGTCAGGGTCTCTGCGCCTTCGGTCGCGGCGTCGGCCACCAGGGCCACGGTGAGCACCGCACGGCCATTGGCGTCCAGGGTCAGCGAACCGGCCAGCACACCGCCGGCCACATCGGCGCTGCTTACCCCGCTCAGGCTGTAGGCCAGGGTGCTGCCCGCCGGCAGGCCGGTGGTCTGCAACTCGAAGCTCAGCGCATTGCCCTCGTTCACCTGCGGGCTGCTGGCCAGCAGGATGTAGGTGGGGGCCGGCGCGGGTAGCAGCGGCGCCAGCAACTGGCCAAAACCCTGGCCGTCATACACGGCGCCGGCCGGGCTGAGCGCAAAGGCGGCCGCCTTGTCCACCCGTTCGGCCATCGCGGCCTTCAGGGCCAGCAGGTCGGCATCCGTGCCGGTGTACCCCGCCACCAGGCTCGCGATGTCCAGCGCAAAGTCGCCACGCGAGGCGTAGCCAGGCATCAGCGGCCGGATCACTTCCACCCAACCCGCCTTGACACTCGCCGTCACGCCGGTGCCAAAGCTCAGCGTTTCCACCAGCAGGCTGGCAAAGCTGTTGTCGCTGGCGATGCTGGCATAGGCGCTAAAGGGCGACTGCGGCACCGGGAGATTGAAGAGAAAGTTCGCCAGCCCTGCGGGCGTCATGCCGTTCTGGCCAATTTCATGGCTGCCCCAGGCCACCAGATCGGCCGTGGGCGCTGAGCGAAACAGCTGCGCAAAGACCTGAATGACTTTGGCTGCGGTGGGGGTGAAGTTGTCGATGGCGGCCATGGGCTTCTCCTGCGGTGACGGGGGATGATGCCGTAAGCCGCCCTGCTCTTGCGCTTTGGCGCAACGGCTGTCGATTCGTCGGGCCAGCCCCAGCGCGTGCAGGCCGCCTGCCTAGACTTTCCCTCCATGAACCCCCTCTTCGAAGCGCTGCAATTGGCGCGCCAGGATTTCTTCAAGCTGCGCAAGCACCGCGCTGCACCGGCCTGGGCCATGTGGCTCCTGACCGGGCTGGTATCGCTGGCCTGGGGCGTCGGCCTGCTGGCCCTGATCGCCGTACTGGGCCGGCGTTGGGACGATCTGGACTGGTTGCTGGCGCAGGCGCCGCCCTTCTTTGCCAGCACCTTCCTCATCGGCGCCGTGTTCCATGTCGTGTTCACGCTGATCGAGCGGCAGGCGCCGCAGCGCTTTCTGGACTGGGCCAATGGTGAACCGAGCGTGTCGGTTTCGGTGTTCTATGGCGCCATCTCGATGGCCTGCGTGGGCCTGGGCCTGGGCCTGAGCTATCTGTTGCTGGGGCAGATCCCGGGCATGGAAAAGGCCCTGTGGGCGCCGCAGCGCAGCTGGTGGTCGTTCACGCTGCTGGGCATCTTCGCCAGCGTGCTCTGGGGTCTGTGGGCCTGGCAGCAGTGGCATGAGGAGCAGCTGCGCCGCCAGGCCAAGGAGGCCGAACTGCGCCTGCTGCAGGCGCAGATCGAGCCGCATTACCTGTTCAACACCCTGGCCAATGTGCGCAGCCTGATCGACTTCGACCCCCCGGCGGCCGGTCAGCTGCTGGATGCCTTCACCGATCACCTGCGCGTCAGCCTGACCAGCATGCGCGCCGAGACGGTGCCGCTGGAACGCGAGCTGGAGCTGGTGGGGCACTACCTGCGCCTGATGCAGCTGCGCATGGGCGAGCGCCTGAGCTTTTCCATCACCGCCGACCCGGCGTTGCGCAGCCTTCCGGTGCCGCCGCTGCTGTTGCAACCGCTGGTGGAGAACGCCATCCACCACGGCCTGGAGTGCTGCATCGACGCCGGCCACGTGCAGATCCAGGCCGAGCGCCAGGGCGAGCTGCTGGTGCTGAGCGTGCGCGACAACGGTGTCGGCCTGGACACCCCCAAGAAGCGCAAGGGCAACGGCGTGGCCACGCAGAACATCCGCGAACGTCTGGCCAGCCGCTATGGCGAGCGCGCCCGCCTGCTGCTCCAATCCGCGCCGCCCCGTGGCACCCTGGCCACCCTTCAGATCCCCCTGCCCACACCATGAGCCTGCGCGCCCTCATTGCCGACGACGAACCCCATCTGGCCCGCCATTTGCAGGCGCTGCTGCAGCAGGCCTGGCCGGAGCTGCAGATCGTGGCCACCGCCCGCCACGGACTGGAAGCCGCCCAGCAGATTGCCGAGCTGAACCCCGATCTGGCCTTCCTGGACATCCAGATGCCCGGTCTCACCGGCCTGGAGGTGGCGCAGGGCATCGAAGGCCCCACACGGGTGGTCTTCGTCACCGCCTACGACGAATATGCCGTGCAGGCCTTCGAAGCCGCCGCGCTCGACTACCTGCTCAAGCCCCTGCAGCTGGAGCGGCTGCAGCGCTGCGTGGCGCGGCTGCGCACCAGCCTAGGTGGCAGCGGCAGCGAGGCAGACGCCCAATTGGGCGCCGCCCTGCAGGCTCTGGCTCCCAAGGTCAGCCACCCGCTGCGCTTCATCCGCGCCTCCAACGGCGAGCTGACACACCAGATCCCGGTGGCCGACATCCTCTACTTTCACGCCGACGACAAGTACACCGTCGTGCAGACGACGCGCGACGAGCACCTGATCCGCACGCCCATCAGCGAGCTGGTGGAGCAGCTGGACCCCGAAAGCTTTTGGCAGGTGCACCGCTCCAGCATCGTCAACCTGCAACACCTGGCCGGCACGCGGCGCGACGACAACTCGCGCCTGTTCGTGCGCTTCCACGGCCATGCGCGCGAGCTGCCCGTCAGCCGCGCCTATGTGGCACGCTTCAAGGCGATGTAGCCCACTGCTGCCGGCCCGCAGGGGCCAGCGGCGCGCCCGGCAGCATCAGGGCCGAGCACACGCCCCAGCGCTGCGCGGCCAGGGCCAGCAGGCGGCACTCGCTGTCTGCCAAGTGGGCGTCGGCCTCGGCAACAGCCACGCACAGGGCCAGCACCCGTTGGCGCAGCTCCGGGTCCTGCACCTCGTCCAGCAAGCTGATCAGCAAGTCATCGCCAAGTTGGCCGTTCCAGCAGCCGGTATGCGGCTGCATCAGGTCCTCGCACAGGGTGCGCAGCACCGCCAGCAAGTCGCCATCGCTGAGCCCAAGCTGGCCGGCCGCAGCCGTCTGCGCCAGGGCCTCGAACTCGCGTGGGCTGGCCACGCCGTCACTGATCAGGGTCAGCGCCACCAGGCGGGCGGCGGCCTGCGGGCTGTTTCTCGGGTAATTGCGCATTCGGCGGCTCCGGTTCAGTTCGGGGTTTCGGCCGGCAGAGCCAGCAGGGTTTCACGCCGCACTTTGTGCGGGCGCGGGCGCAGCCGGCCATGGGCGCGCGCCAGCTGGGCGGACAAACCCTCCGTCACCTGGGCCAGCAGCTGCGGCCACTGGCTGCCCCTGAGGGTCAGCACCAGGCTTTGGCCCTGCCGGCTGCGCAGCTGCAGTTGGCACTCCTTGTCGAGCCCGCCGCGCGGGCCATTCAGGTCGCGCAGGCGAATCTGCACCGCCGCCACCCACCAGCCCAGCCGACCCACGCTGCGCTGCACGCGCTTCACGGCCAGTTCTGCCCAAGGGCGCAGGTCTCGGCCCTGCGCCACCCAACGAATGTCCATCTCGGCTCCTTGACCCCTGTGCTCAGGGGCGGCGCCATCGTCAGCGCAGGGGCACTTTGAAAAAAGCAGAATGTGGCTGAACATCACTGCGGCAAAAACTGATGAACTACCACCATCTGCACTACTTCTGGGTCGTGGCCAAGGAAGGGGGCATGGCCCGGGCGGCCGAGCGCCTGGGCGTGGCGATCCAGACCGTCTCGGCCCAGGTGCGCGAGCTGGAACGCGCGCTGGGTACCAGCCTGCTGCGCCCCCAGGGCCGTGGCTTGGCGCTGACGCCGGCCGGCCAGGAAGCCCTGCGGGTGGCCGACGAAATCTTTCAGCTCGGCGCCCAACTTCCCCAGCGCGTGCTGGCCGCCCAAGACGGCCCGGCGTTGCGCCTGGCCGTGGGCCTGGCCGATGGCCTGCCCAAGCTCTGGGTGCGCCACTTCCTGGACCCCGTGCTCGGCGAGCCCCAGCTGCACCTGCGCTGCGTGGAAGGCCGGCCCGACGAGTTGCTGGCCGACCTGGCCCTGCACCGGCTGGACCTGGTGCTGACCGACCGCGAGCCGGCGCCGCAGCCCAATCTGCGCTTCTACGCCCACCCGCTCGCCAACGCGCCGCTGAGCTGGTTTGGCACACCTGCCTTGGCCGCCACCGCCCGCGCGGCCTACCCGCGCAGCCTGGCCGATCTGCCGGTGCTGCTGCCCACCGGCCACGCCGCCATCCGGCTGGGGCTGGAGCGCTGGTTCGAGCGCCACGGCCTGCGCCCGCGCGTGGCCGGCGAGTTCCAGGACAGCGCGCTCCTGAAGACCTTCGGCGCCGCCGGCCTGGGCGTGTTTGCCGCCGTCAGCAGCCTGGCCGCCGATCTGCAGGCGCTCTATGGCGTCGAGCCCATCGCCACGGTGGACGGTGTGCACGAACAATTCGTGGCGCTGGCGGCCGAACGCAAGATCCAGCACCCCGTGCTGGTGCGGCTGCTGGGGACAGGTCCGAAAACAGCAGCTGGCTGAGCCCGGCGCGGCCAACAATGCCGCCATGCTTCTGGACCCCACCGCCTGCTACGCCGCCCTGACGGCCCGCGATTCGCGCTTCGATGGCCAATGGTTCGTCGGCGTGTCCAGCACCGGCGTGTACTGCCGCCCGGTCTGCCGCGTGCGCACGCCCAAGGCGGCGAATTGCAGCTTCTTCGAGCTGGCGGCGGCGGCCGAAGCGGCCGGCTACCGGCCCTGCCGCAAATGCCGGCCCGAGCTGGCGCCGCGCGCGTTCTCGGCCCTCGTGGCCAGCGAACAGCTGGCCCAGGCCGCGCGCGAGCGCCTGGATGCCGGCTGGCTGCAGGGCCTGGCCGAACTGGCCGAGGAATTGGGCGTAACCGACCGCCACCTGCGCCGCATCTTTCAGCAGCACTGGGGCGTGAGCCCGCTGCAATACCAGCAGACCCAACGCCTGCTGCTGGCCAAGGCCCTGCTGACCGATACCGATCTGCCGATTGCCGACGTGGCCCTGCGCGCCGGCTTTGGCAGCGCCCGCGCCTTCCATGCCGCCTGGGCCCAGCATTACCGCCTGGTGCCGGGCGATCTGCGCCGCCAGGCCAAGCCAGGGGCCAATGCGCCACGCGCGCGCCTGCAGCTCGGCCTGCGCCCGCCCTTCGCGGCGGAGCACCTGCTGCGCTTCCTGGCGCTGCGCGCCGTGCCGGCGGTCGAGCAGGTCGATGAGGTGGCGCGCACCATCACGCGCTGCTGGCCGCTGCCCGATAGCCGCTGGGGCCAGCTGCGCGCGCATCTGGGTGAACGGACGGTGGAGCTGGAGCTCAGCCCGCTGCTGTGGCAGCAACCAGGGGCCGTGCTGGCGGGGGTGCGCAGCTGGCTGGATCTGGACGCCAACCCCGCCATCATCGACGCCCATCTGCAGCTGGCTGGCGTGCCCGTGTTGCCCGGCCTGCGCCTGGCCGGCTGCCCGGATCGGTTTGAGCTAGGCCTGCGCGCCATCCTGGGCCAGCAGATCACCGTGGCCGCCGCGCGCACCTTGGCCACGCGCCTGGTGGAGCGCTTTGGCAGTGCCTTGCCGGCGGAGGAACGCCTGGAAGGCGGCCCCGGTCACCGCTTCCCGCGCCCCGAAGAGCTGGCCCATGTGCCGGCCGAAGCGATCGCCGCGCTGGGCATGCCACTCAAGCGTGCCCAGGCCCTGCAGGCCTTGGCCCGCGCCTGGCCACAGCTGCGCTTCGCCAAGCGCCTGGGCGAAGCGGTGCAGGCCGAGCGCGAACTGACCGAGCTGCCCGGCATCGGCCCCTGGACGGCCGCCTACCTGGTGATGCGCGGCTGGCCGCACCCCGACCGCTTCCTGCCCGGCGACGTGATCCTGCGCCAGCAGCTCGAACGCTTGCCCGAGCTGCAAGCCGAGGCCTGTGCCCCTTACCGCAGCTACGCCGTGCTGCAACTCTGGAATGCCGCCCCATGAAAACGCCGTTCGTCGCCCAATGCCATCTGCCCACCCGCTGGGGCCCGATGCTGATGCGCCGCACCGCGCAAGGCCTGGCCGGCCTGTGGTTGGACACGCAAGCCCACCACCCCGGCTGGCTGAACCTGCCCGATGAGACCCAGCACCCCTGGTTCCAACAGGCCCTGCAGTTGCTGGAAGACTGGCCCACGCTGCGCGGCGACCCCACGCTGCCGCCGCTGGCCCCGCCGGGCACGGCCTTCCAGCGCAGCGTTTGGGCACTGCTGCTGCAGATCCCGCGCGGCGGCCACAGCAGCTACGGCGCGCTGGCCCGCCAGCTGGGCGACCCGAACAAGAGCCGTGCCGTCGGCGCCGCCGTGGGCCGCAACCCCATTGGCGTGCTCGTGCCCTGCCACCGCGTGCTGGGGGCCGATGGTTCGCTCACCGGCTATGCCGGCGGCCTGGCGATGAAATGCGCACTGCTGGACGCCGAGGGCGTGGACTACCGCCGCCACAGCGCCCTGCCCGGCCAGCAGTCGTTGGAGCTGGCTTGAGCATGAAGGTCAAGGATCTCGCCGAGCTGCTGCTGCTCGCCGCCATCTGGGGCGCTTCTTTCCTGTTCATGCGCCTGGCCGGGCCGGAATTCGGCGCGCTCAGCCTGGCCTTTGTGCGTGTGGCTGGCGCGGCGCTGTTCCTGCTGCCGCTGCTGGCCTGGCGGCAGGGCCTGGGCAGCTGGCGTGGCCGCCTGCGGGCGCTGCTGGCGGTGGGCTTTCTGAATTCCGCCCTGCCCTTTGCGCTCTACGCCTTTGCCGCCCTGCATCTGCCGGCTGGCCTGTCCAGCATCCTCAACGCCACCACGCCGATGTGGGGCGCCCTGGTGGCCTGGGCCTGGCTGGCCCAGCCACCCAGCGCCTGGCGCAGCCTGGGCCTGCTGCTGGGCTTTGCCGGCGTGGTCTGGCTGGCGGCCGAGCGCACCGGCCTGAACCTGGATGCCAATCTGTGGGCCGTGCTGGCCTGCCTGCTGGCCACCTTGAACTACGCCATCGGCGCCATCGCCACCAAGCGCTGGCTGCCGGGCGTGCCGCCGCTGGCCGTGGCCGCCGGCAGCCAGCTGGGCGCGGCCGTGTGGTTGCTGCCTTTCGGCCTCTGGGCCTGGCCGGCGCAGTGGCCCAGCGGCGGCGCCTGGCTGCATCTGGCCGCGCTGGCCCTGCTGTGCACGGGCGTGGCCTACATCCTTTACTTCCGCCTGATGGCGCGCGTGGGGCCTACGCAAGCCGTCACCGTCACCTTCCTGATCCCGGTGTTTGCCGTGCTCTGGGGTGCGACGTTCCTGGCCGAGGCCCTGACCTTGGGGATGCTGGGTGGCGGGCTGCTGGTGCTGGCCGGCACCGCGCTGGCGCTTGGGCTGTGGCCGAGGCCTACTTGAGCACCGCGCCAGTCGAATCGAGAACGCTCACCTGGACCGGGATGGCCGCCGCCACCGATTGCGTCACCGTGCAATAGGCCTCGAAGCTGGCCAGCACACGGTCCAGGTGCTGCAGCTGCGCGGCCGGCACGCCCAGGCGCAGCGTGGCCTGCAGGCCCAGCACGCGCAGCCGGCCTTCGGCATTGCGGCCCACCTCCGCCGTGACGCTGCAGCCAATCGGCTCGGGTGCCTGCTTGTACTTGCGCAGCGCGAACAGCAGCGAGGCGCTGAGGCAATTGCCCACCGCCGAGGCCAGCAGTTGCACCGGCGAAGGCCCTTCGCCCGCACCCAGCGGGGGCGGTTCATCGGCCTGCAAGGGCGGCAGGCCCTCGGCAAAGCGGATTTCGAAGCGGTAGTCCTGCAGCTGCTGCAGTTGGACGGATTCGGGCGTGTCACTCATCGCGCATCTCCTCGCTTGGGGCATTCAACAGGGCTTGCAGCCCGGCCTCGTCCAGCACGGCCACACCCAGTTCCTGGGCCTTGGCCAGCTTGCTGCCGGCGGCCTCGCCAGCCACCACGTAATGGGTCTTCTTCGACACCGAGCCGCTGACCTTGCCGCCCACCGCCTCGATCAGCGCCTGCGCCGCATCGCGGCTCAGCGTGGGCAGGGTGCCGGTGAGCACAAAGGTCTTGCCGGCCAGCGGCTGCGGACTGCTGGCGGCGCCCTCGCCTTCCGGCCAGTGCACGCCACAAGCGCGCAACTGGTTCACGGCCTCACGGTTGAGCGGCTGGGCAAAGAAGCTGTGGATGCTGTGCGCCACCACCGGGCCCACATCGGCCACCTGCAGCAGCGCGGCCTCGTCGGCGTCCATCAAGGCATCGAGCCTGCCGAAATGGCGCGCCAGCTCCTTGGCCGTGGCCTCGCCCACATGGCGGATGCCCAGGCTGAACAGAAAGCGCGCCAGCGTGGTCTGCTTGCTGGCCTCCAGCCGCTCCACCAGCTTGAGCGCGCTCTTTTCGCCCATGCGTTCCAGCGCAGCCAGCTGCACGAAGCCGAGCCTGTAGAGGTCCGGCAGGGTGCGCACCAGGCCGGCATCCACCAACTGGTCGACGATCTTGTCGCCCAGGCCTTCGACATCCATGGCGCGCCGGCCGGCGAAATGCAGCAGGGCCTGCTTGCGCTGGGCCGGGCAGACCAGGCCGCCGGTGCAGCGGTGTTCGATCGAGCCCCGGTCGCGCTCGACCGCGCTGCCGCAGGCCGGGCAGGCCGAGGGCATGGCGAAATTGGGCACGTACTGGGCGCGCGCGCCCGGCATGCGGCCGACGACCTCCGGAATCACATCACCTGCGCGCCGCACGATGACCTGATCGCCCACCCGCACACCCTTGCGGCGCAGCTCAAAGAGGTTGTGCAGGGTCGCGTTGGTCACCGTGGTGCCGCCCACGAACACCGGCTCCAGCCGCGCCACCGGCGTCAGCTTGCCGGTGCGCCCGACCTGCACGTCGATGCCGTTGAGCCGCGTGGCCTGCTCCTGCGCCGGGTACTTGTGCGCCACCGCCCAGCGCGGCTCGCGCGTCTTGAAACCGAGCTGCTGCTGCAGCGCGCGGCTGTTGACCTTGTAGACCACGCCATCGATGTCGAAGGGCAGGCCATCGCGCAGCGCCGCCACACGCTGGTGGAAGGCCACCAGGCCGGCCGCGCCTTGGGCCACCACGCGCTCGGCGCAGACCGGCAGACCCAAGGCCTGCAGCGCATCCAGCAGGCCGGCATGCGTGGCCGGCAGCTCCCAGCCCTGCACCTCGCCCAGGCCGTAGGCGTAGAAGGACAGCGGGCGCTGCGCCGTCACGCCGGGGTCCAGCTGGCGCACGGCGCCGGCGGCGGTATTGCGCGGGTTCACGTAGGTCTTCTCGCCGCGTTCGCGCTGGCGTTCGTTCAGGCGCTCGAAGTCGTCGCGCCGCATGTAGACCTCGCCGCGCACCTCCAGCACCGGGGCCGTGCAGCCTTTGAGACGCAGCGGAATCTGCCCGATGGTGCGGATGTTCTGCGTCACGTCCTCGCCGGTCTCGCCGTCACCACGCGTGGCGGCCTGCACCAGCAGACCCTGCTCGTAGCGCAGATTGATGGCCAGACCATCGAACTTCAGTTCGGCGGCGTACTCCACGTCGGGGTCGGCCAAGTCCAAGCCCAGCTCGCGGCGCACGCGGGCGTCGAAGGCCTCGGCCCCGGCGGCCGTGGTGTCGGTCTCGGTCTCGATCGACAGCATGGGCACGGCGTGGCGCACCGGCTGCAGCTCGGGCAGCGGCGCGGCACCCACGCGCTGGGTCGGGCTGTCGGCTGTGCGCAGTTCGGGGTGATCGCGCTCGATCGCCTGCAGTTCCTGGAACAGGCGGTCGTACTCGGCGTCGGGGATCTCGGGCGCATCCAGCACGTAGTACTGGTGGGCGTGGTGGTGCAGTTGTTCGCGCAGCTCGGCGGCGCGGGTTTGAAGCTCAGTGGGGGGGATCGGCATGGCGCGCGATTCTCCGCGCGGATCCAGTCAGTCTCGGGCTGCCTGTGCCCTTAGCTGAAGAGTCGTCGCGCCACGGCACTGCCCGCCGCCAGATCGCGCGAGGCCAGCACCTTGTACAGCCGCCCCAGCTCCTCATGGATGGCCGCAAAGCCATGCGGGCCGAGCGGGCGGCCGCCGCCGTCCACCACCTCGGCCTCCAGATCGCGCGCCAGCAGGCGGGCGATCTCCTGCAGCGCGGCGAAGGGCTCCAGGGCCTCGGGGGTCTGGGGCACGTCGAAGAGCAGCGTGGCCTCGCGCAGGGGCGGGGCCTCGGTCTCTTCGGCCAGCGCGGCCTGGGGGTCGTACTGCAGCACCAGCATGGGTGGGTCGCCTTCGTCGGCGCCGGGCAGCACCAGGCGGCCGGGCAAGGCGCCAGGCACCAGGCCGCGCTTGGCCGCACCCTGGGTCAGGAAGCCCAGGGTCCAGGCCGCGCCCTTGGCCCTCAGGCCGACGGCCAGTTGGGCGTCGTTGGCGCTGGCGAACTGGTCCAGTTCGCGAGCACGCGCCACGGCGTCGAGCATGTCGGGGAAGTCGGCCATGGCGCCCACGCCATCGGCGAAGGCCTGCACCTTCTGCACCCACTCGGAGTACTCGATCTCACCCAGCGGGCCGGCGCGGTTGACCATCTGCAGGCCGGCCTGGAACTCGCCATAGCGTTCGCCGGCCACCGGCAGTTCCCACTCGCCCGTTTCGGTATTCAGGCCCTCGATGGCCAGGGGCTTGGTGCCGGCGCGGCGGCTGGCGGGCAGGTGCAGCAAGGCGGCGTCGCCGCTGACGGGCGATTCCACATGCAGCACGGCGATCACGTCGATCAGGGCGTCCAGGCGCGGGCCGCTGCGGCGCGTGCCGCCTTGCGCCTTGCGCACCACCATGGGCAGGGTATGTGCATGGGCATTGGCATGCGCGGCGGCGGCATCGCCCTCGTGCAGCA
>ERZ761602.6858-NODE-6858-length-12444-cov-4.341755_pt1 | contig 12444 bp, 10 predicted proteins | sample MGYA00512165_ERZ761602 | MGnify/ENA primary metagenome ERZ761602 (study PRJEB28899, sample SAMN02445085) | bioreactor sludge metagenome | biome: EBPR sludge; isolation source: Thorneside wastewater treatment plant | place: Australia: Brisbane, Thorneside... | reverse complement strand
CTGCACGGTGATTGCAATCAAGGCGTCAACACCCGAGCGCGAGCAGGCGGCCTGGGAATTCGTGCGATGGGCCACGTCCGCGCCGGTGTTGACGGAACTGCTTCCGCGATTTCGGATGACGCCCCTGCGCCAATCCATGATCACGGAGGAAACAGACGAATTGACCCGATTCTTCGCGTCTCAGATTGCGCGCATGCGATTCGAGTCTCCGCGCGCCGTCGCGCATCCCGCCGCCACCGCGCTGCATAAGCAGTTGCACGCGGAATGGTCAGGAACGGGCGAAACCGGCAATTGATTCCAACTCTGAACCAAAGAAAGGAAGGCGCTATGAATCGGCAAGATTTTCTAGGCATCTGCGCAGCCTTTGCAATTCTGTTGGGCACGATCATGTGGTCGACCAGCGCGGTGCATGCAAACGACGTCTGCAATTTGTGCGTTAACACCTGCCTGCAACGCGTCAGTCAATGCGAAGAGTATTTCGCAAGACCGGACGTGTGGGCTGGGCGTTCGTGTGAGCCCGGCACGGAACCCGCTGGCGAATGTGTAATCACGCCCACGACCACCTGTTTCACGACTTACAAGATTTGCGTAGAAGGGACATGCGGCACTTCGGGGTGTGCTGGCGGCACTGGTTGCACCACGTACACCTATACATCGATGGATGCCGCACCAACCTATATGGGGCCGACACAATGCATCAATCAAAATCCGTAATGCGCAGGTTGTCCCAGATCGCTCTTCTTTGCATCGCACTTTGCGCCGCGATCTATTCGCACGCGGCAAACGCGGACATCTCATTCGAAAAACAAGTGTTGCTCGCATCGATCCAGAACCGGGAATCTGAAGAACGCGGCACGGCGCTGTATGTCCGCGTCGATACCGAGATATCCGGTCCAGCCGCAGGCTTCATCGTGCCGGGTGCGCGCAAGGGCGATAGCTACCGCCAGACGAACTCGTACGAATGGTGGGTGCGCGACCAGCAGGTCGCGGTGGCGACCTTGCGCAAATCGTCAAGCACGCTGGATGGCGTGAAGATCGTTTCGACGGAAGAAGAGGAAGGGATCGGATTCGTCTACACCTACGACGGTAGCCGCAACTATCTGCTCGACTTCCGCCAAGACGGCGCGGTCCTGGAAATCGGCACGAAATGGCCGTACGCGGGTTCCGCATGCCCGCCCCTATTTGGTCGCGCGTACAATTCCACGCCCTACTCGGAGCTGATGTCGTCCGGGTTCGATCTGGTGCGTACGGAGAGCCTCAAGGGAAGCGCTTGCCAGGTGGTCGATATTCCGATCAGCGATCATGCGTTTGTCCGCTCGTGGCTTTCGCCGGAAAACGACTACTTGAGCGTAAAAGAGGAGTACCACACGGCCTCGGGCGTTGCGATAACCAGAGAATACGAGTTTTCCAGAGATGGTTCCGGTCCGCTTCTGCCGGTTGGCGCAGTGGAGATATTTCGCGCAGCGCGTGGCAACGAACTGCGGACGGATTGGCGGTTCACCGCCGCAAAAACTGACCCGCAGTTGCCGGCGTATATATTCACGCCGCCATCGAGCCTTGCAACAGTGGTGATTGATCGCTTGGCCGGCAACAGTGGCGAGAACTAATCGCATGCATCGTGTAACACGAGCAATTCTCGCGGCCGCGTGCGTGGCATCGCTGGTGCTTGCGCTTAACGCCACCACGCGCGTGGAGCGTGCCGTGCCCGGCGGCATCCAGGTGACACCCGCATTGGTGAACTTCGACGTGCTTGTTTTGGATGGCAATGCGTATCGGAAAACGATCCGTGTCAAGAACGACGATGGCAAGCCTGTCACTATCGGCGCGCAATGGGACTGTGGATGTATTCGCGTTGAACCGGCACAAGCCGAGATACCCTCCGGAGCGACGCAGATCTTCACCGTTGAAGCGCGACCCAAGCGCGCCACTGATAATCTTCACGCCACGGTCTTTTTCAAAGACCTGAAGACTTCGAAGATCGTATCGCAGGCGCGCGTGACCGGGGAGGTGCTGGCCGCGATTCAGTGCGATCGCCAGACGGTGCAGATTGAAGTGCTGGAAGGCACAGCCGCCGCGGAAGCCGTGTTCTCGGTCAAGAACACACAGCCACAACGAATCGAAGGGCGGGTCGTTTCGATCGGAGACGCGGCGCCCATGCTGCGCATGGCGACTGACCATTTTTCCCTCGAACCCGGCGAGACTGGTCTGGTCCATGTTGCAGCAACCTTTCCCGGAGACCGGAGAGTCCGGGGAAGAATCGCGTTGATGGGGGAATCACAGACTGCTTCGCTTGCGGAAGTGGACGTTGTTGTAACGGGCAAGCCGAACCTCATGGTGCAACCGGCTTCGATCATCGTCCGCGGAACGCAGGGTATTGAAACGGTGTCGCTTGCGCGCCGCGATCAGCATGCGTTCACCATTGTAGATGTCGAAATCCCATCGGATCTGCCAGTTGTCTTTAATCTGCAAGATTCGCAAACGGCCGCGTCTTCGCATTCCGTTACCTTCATGGCCGGCGCGACGCAAGTGGCCAACGCGAGAGGCGATGCGGTGCTTACGGTGGTGGACAGTTCCGGCGTGAAATCTACGCTCGCAATACCCATATTTGTAGTTGCGCAATGACAGAGCAAAAGCAGATGTCGCCGGACAACGATTTTCTTCGGCAGATTCGACCGGCGCGCGCCAAACCACTTGCCAACTTCGCGGGTGTCGGATGCATGTGCGTGCCGCTTGTGGAGGGTATCAGACGAAAATTTCCGAACGCGCGCGTGACGCTTCTGACGGACTGGCCTCAGTTCTGGACCTTGAAGCCGATGCCAAACACACGCGTCTGTGGATATGCGAGAGAGTACGAAGCGGCGGTCATGCGCGAGATTGGCCGCCATGAACTGTCCATCCTCGGTTATTTTCCGGGCATGTTGAACTCCTTTGAAAAGTGCGCTTCGCCTATCGTGTTTGCATGTGGGGAGCGGCTTACCGAGTTTCGGTGTTTCCATGCAACGAACGGTCACGTCTTCGAGGTTCCGCTTACGGAATGTCGCAGCGCCTTGCGCGAGTCCAGCAAGTTTGCGGGGTTGTTCAACGACTTGGGCGTGCCGGTCCGCGACGCGCAAAGGCCGCTTGCTCAGGCGCCGCGACATACGGGGCCGCATCGTGTGCTGATTCATCCCTGCGCGGCAAAGCCGTACAAGGAATGGCCTGTTGCGCGGTGGCAGGAACTCGCAATTGATATCGTTGAGAGCGGCGGCAATGTTGTGTTGTCTCCTGGGAACAGTGCGCGGGAATTTCAATGCGCGGAGCGAATTGCGGCGGTTGACACGCGTATATCCGTACAGCCGCAACTGCCGCTCACGGCGTTTATTCAAGAGTTCGCGGAGTACGACTTGGTCATCTCGGGTGACACGGCCCTCACCCATCTGGTCGCCCATACCGGGTTATCGCACTCGCTTGGAATTTTTGGTCCTACCGATCCGTTGCGGTTTTGTCCTGCAAGTCCGAATTGCTTTTTTATTGCGCCGTTTGAGACTTCGCGCGCGAATGTATTCACCGCGACGAGGTTTGCACTGGCCTTTGCGCGAGGTGACGTTGGCGCGTTGTTGGGTGACGAATACTTCGACCGGGTGAAGGACGTTTCGGTCCGCCTGTGCGAGAAAGTTGCAGAAGCGCTGCTGACCGAAGACGATCGGATGGAGGCGACTCTTGCGCTGGCCATTCGCGAGTTTCATTCCGTGATCGCGCCGGATCACCGGCACTTTCTGTGCGGCGCACCGGAGCAATTCACGAGAACGCTGTTTGCAGTTCGCAATTTGCCCCATCAGCAGGCTCTGGAACGATTGCGTCAGTCCGCGGTGTACCGTTCCGCAAGCGCGGTGGCGCGTCTTGGTTGCCAGAATCGCCCATGAGCAATCCCTTCGATTTTGATGCGAAATTCGCGAGCGACGCAATTCAGGAGCGCGTCGCTTCCTATCTCGGCAGGGAGAACCCCGGTCCCATCCATGTGGACCTCGACCTTACCACCGACTGCAACTACAGGTGTCCGCATTGCGGCGACCTTGCAAGAAAACATCTTAATCGCGGGGGGCTCGGCCCGAAGCATCTTGTCGAAGTCATAGACGATATGGCCGCGCTCGACGTGCGATTTGCATCACTTATAGGCGGCGGTGAACCAATGGCCTCGCCGCATTTCGAAGTAGCAGTGCGTGCATTGCATGCGCGCGGTATCTCCACCGGCGTCGTCACAAACGGCAGTTATCTTGACGAGACGAGCTGCGATGTCATCTCGCACACCTGCGACTGGGTGCGGGTGAGTCTGGATGCGGCGAGCGACCCTGTGTATCAGAAGGTCCACCGGCCGCATGGGAATGTGCCGCTCGAAACGGTGCTGCGCGGACTGGAGTGCCTTGCAAAACGAATGCCGGGTAAAGTCGGCGTTTCGTACCTGATTGTCAAAGCGAACGTTTCCGAAATATTTGATGCCGCGCGTATCGCGAAAAGTATTCGGTGCGCGTACATTCGATACCGCGCGGCGCAACACCCGCTCACCGGTACATATGCGGCGATAGAGAAATTGGAAAGCGTTCGCGAACAAATCGCGCGCGCCACCGAGCTGGAGGACGCGAACTTTCGCGTGAGCAGCGGCGAACTGGGTGAGTCTGAGCCGGGCGAGTCGGCCCAAACGAAAACTTATTCGCGATGCCATGCGCAGGCATTCGGGACCGTCATCGCGGGGGATGGCAAGGTCTATCTCTGTTCGAAATGGCGCGGCAAGGCGGACGCCTGTATCGGCGACGTGACGCAGATGCGGTTCCGGGACATCTGGCGCTCAGCGGCGCGCGATGCGGTCGTCCGGTCGACGCGGCCCTGTCTGACGTGCTCCGGCGTGCATTGCCAGGCACACCCTTACAACGTCCTGCTGGATTCCGCGTACCGGGAGCATGGTGTACTGGCGGAGGCTTGACGGGCAGCGCTTTTAGTGATATTGTATATATGTCAACTAATTGAGGCTGCATGTCGCTAAAAGAAGAATTGGGCCTGCGCAACGATTTCAAAGTCCGGGCGCACGAAGCCTTGCTCCACATCTACTTCACCGCCGCCAAAGGGCAGAAGAAGGCTGACGAGTTTTTTCGGGCGCATGGCCTGACGGATGTGCAGTTCAACGTGATGATGTTGTTGCTGAACCAGAGCGGCGAAAGCGGCGGGCTGACCCAGGTGGAACTAAGCCGCATGATGCTGGTCAACCGCGCGAACATCACCACGTTGATTGATCGCATGGAAAAATCAAGGCTGGTTGTTCGCGTCGCCGATCCGGGCGACCGGCGATACAACGTCGTTAAGATAACGCCGCATGGCGAGAAGCTCTTTCGCAAAGCGGCTGCGGTGTATCACGAGAAAGTCGGCGCAATCATGAGCGCCCTGAAAGAACCCGAGCAGCGCATGCTGATGTCGCTGCTGACGCGCGTGCGCGAGAAGATGGACACTATTCCAATCAGCTAGAAGATCACCCCGGTCCGCCGGGGTTTTTCGGTGATCATCTAGTTGTTATATATACAGTATAGATGTGGTCTTTACAAGAAAGGAAGCCCGCCATGTCAAACGTTACGGCGTCTGCAAGGGAAAGCATGGTCCATGTGAACGACATGCACTCCAAACTCAATCCCTGTTGGGTAAGCGCGATATCGCGTCCCCGGTCCCTGCTCGATCTGCAATTTCTCGTGTCTCACGCGCGCAGCGCGAAGCAATCCATATCCATTGCCGGCGCGAGGCACGCGATGGGCGGGCAGCAGTTTGGAGAAAGAACCCTCCACTGCGACATGACCGGGCTTGACACTGTGCGGAGGCTGGATTGCGATCGCGGTCTCGTCGAGGTCGAGGCGGGGATAACGTGGCCAAAACTTGTTGCGGAGCTTCACCGGCTTCAGGGTGACCACGATGCGCCATGGACAATTGCGCAGAAGCAGACAGGCGCGGATCGGCTCACAATTGGCGGCGCGGTCGCGGCCAATATTCACGGTCGCGGTTTGCGAATGAAACCTTTCGTGGACGACATAGAAGCGCTTTCCATCGTGGATTCCGATGGACAGGTCAAGCGATGCAGCCGGACGCAGCATCGCGAACTCTTCGCCTGCGTCGTGGGCGGATACGGACTCTTTGGAATTGTGTACAGCGTAACGCTGCGATTGGTAAGGCGCTCGAAGATGGAGCGCATCGTGGAGATTACGACGATCGACCACGTCGCCGACAAGTTGGCATCGCGCGCGGAGGAGGGTTTTACCTTCGGCGACTTTCAATACATGACCGATGAACGAAGCGACGACTATCTGCGCAAAGGGGTGCTGTCGTGCTACCGGAAAGTATCGCCAGACAAGCCCCTGTGCGAGGGCCGGCGCGAACTCTCACCGTCCGACTGGCGTCTGTTGACCCATCTTTCGCATTCGGACAAGGGCAAGGCGTACGCGATGTATTCGAGTCACTATCAGTCAACTTCCGGTCAGATCTACTGGTCGGACAGTCTTCAAATGAGCACGTACCTCGACAACTATCACCAATGGCTCGACCAGGAGACCGGCTGCCGGACTCCCGGGTCCGAGATGATCACCGTGCTGTACGTGCCGCGGCAGAAGCTGGAACAATTCATGGCGAATTGCCGCGACGATTTCCGGAGGCAGGGTGTCAACGTGATTTACGGCACCGTGCGCCTAATCGAGCAGGAGCACGAGACCCTTCTGGCATGGGCCAGAGAAGATTGGGCGTGCATCATATTCAATCTGCACGTCGACCATACCCCGACCGGAATTCTTCACGCTGCGGACGCGTTTCGCTGCTTGATTGATCGTGCGCTGGAACTTGGGGGGACGTACTACCTTACCTACCACCGTTTCGCGACCCATGCGCAGGTGTTGCGCGCATATCCGGCCATACCTGAGTTCTTTCGCGCGAAACGGGCCTGCGACCCGGACGAGGTATTTAGCAGCGACTGGTATCGTCACTACCGGAATATTGGAGAATAGAGCGACGGGGCTCACGCGCAGTTCGAGCATGCCTTCGCATTCTCCTCGACCACTTCGCATGTCCGGCAGAAGTTTGTTAGAGTAACGGCAAACACGGAGGGAGCGGGAAATGCTGCGTTTAACCGGCTTTATTGTTGCAGTGTTGCTTGTAGCGCCAACCTTGCGCGCAGAAGTGACGATGGAGAAAAAGCCGTACGGCGGTTGGCCCAACTGCATCGTGCTGAGCAATGGGAAAGTCGACGTTGTCGTGACGACCGATGTGGGCCCGCGCATCATGCGCTACGGTTTTGTTGGCGGCCAGAATTTCATGAATGAGTACGCCGATCTCCTGGGCAAAACGGGCGGCGACGAATGGCGTATCTACGGCGGGCACCGATTGTGGCACGCGCCCGAGGCGCAGCCGCGCACCTACGCGCCTGACAATTCACCCGTGAAGTACGAGTGGGACGGCGCGACATTGCGGCTGACGCAGGACACCGAAAAATCCACCGGCATAAAGAAACAAATGGAAATAACGCTCGATGCGGAGTCCAGCAAGTTGACCGTACTGCATCGCCTTACGAACGAAAACGAATGGGACGTCACGCTTGCGCCTTGGGCGTTGACCGTCATGGCGAAATCGGGTCGCGCGATTTTCCCGCAGGAGCCTTACATCTCGCACACGGATTATCTGCTGCCTGCGCGGCCGATTGCGTTATGGCACTACACCGACATGAAAGATCCCCGCTGGACGTGGGGGACGAAGTACATTCAGTTGCGACAGGACGCGAAAGCAACCACGCCGCAGAAAGCGGGATTCAAGAATTCACCGGGCTGGGCGGCGTACGTTTTGCAAGGGGAAGTCTTCGTCAAGCGATTTGCTTATGAGGACGGTGCAAAGTACGTCGACTTTGGCTGCAACACAGAGACCTTTACCAACGGGGATATGCTTGAGATTGAATCGCTCGGCCCGCTTGTGGAACTCGCTTCGCGCGGCGGCATGACGGAGCATTCGGAAGAGTGGTTTCTGTTTAAGGCTGACGTGGGGGAAGGCGAAAAAGAGATTGACGCTGCGTTGTTGCCTTTACTGGAACAAACGCAAACCGGGAAGCCGGAGTAGGGGCGTGGCGGAAGATCTGCGCTGTCTCAAAACTGTTTCCTGCCGCGTGGTCTAATCTTCGCGCCGGTTAGTGAGACTCGTTAACGTTTGCATCCAGAAGTTCGCGGACTTTTGTTGCAAGTTCAACTGAAGTAAACGGTTTCTGGATGAAGGTGGGCGGCTGGAGATGCGAGACGAATTCGGCGTCCATGTCTTCGCAGTGGCCGGACATGAAGAGCATGCGAATTTTTGCGCGATGCAGAACGAGTTTCTCCGCCAGTTGCCTGCCTGACATGCCGGGCATGACCATGTCCGAGACAAGCATATCAATTGGACCTGTGTAGTGTTCGGCCATCGTAAGCGCTTCTTCACCGTTTGCGGCTTCAAGCACGGTATAGCCGCAGCGTCCAAGTATCCGGCATACCACATCGCGCACGGCATCTTCGTCTTCGACGACCAACACGGTCTCAGAACCGGAAGTACCGGAGGATGGTCGAGGCGCGGCCGTGGCGCAGGTGACAGATTGTTCCGCGCACGGAATGAAAACGTGAAACGCGGTGCCGCTATTCGGCTCACTTTCGACACGAACCAGCCCGTCCCAGCGCTCGACGATGGCGTATACCGTGCTCAAACCAAGCCCCGTGCCCTTGTCTTCGGACTTTGTGGTGAAGAATGGTTCGAAGATATGTTGCTTAATGTTGAGGTCCATGCCGATGCCGGTGTCCCGGACGGTGATGCGCGCAAAATCTCCGGTCATGGGTTGCGTGTGCGAGATGTCGTCGCTCTCAACGGTCCTGACGCGGGACGTCTCGATGGTCAGCGCGCCGCCGGACGGCATTGCGTCGCGCGCGTTGACGACCAGATTCATGATGATCTGTTCCAGGCGGCCGGGGTCACCCATGATGCAGGGCACGCTACGATCAAGCGACAACGTAAGGGAGACGGTTTCACCGATGATCCGGCGCAGCATATTCGCCAGTGCATCGATGACGCCATTCGGGTCCACGGGAACATTGCGCACCGGTGCGCGTCTGCTGAAAGCGAGCAGCTGACGCGTCAGTGAGGCCGCGCGTTCGGCGGCATGCTGAATCTCGGCGATACCCGCCTCAAGCGTGGGGTTCCCTTCCACCTGAGGAAGGATGAAATCCGCAATGCCCATCATAGCGGTCAGCAAGTTATTGAAATCGTGCGCGACACCACCCGCCAGCCGCCCGACCGCTTCCATTTTTTGTGCGTGGCGCAGTTGGTCTTCGAGAAGTTTGTAGTCCGTGATGTCGTGGCCGTAGCTGATGACGTGGGTGACGGTTCCCGATCGATCCTGTACCGGCTTGTACGTGCGAATGAAATGGCGAATGCCATTCTGCGTTTCGAACCGTTCTTCCTGGCTGACGATCTCACGCGTTGCCACGGCGGAAGCAATCCATTCGGCGCGGCGCTCGGCCATGCCGCGGTCGCGCTCCTTGCGTTCGCAGTAGTCGAAATCGGTGCGATTGATCAGCCACGCGCGAAGTTCGGCATCCATGACGCTGCTTGGGGAAACGTAGAGGTATCTGCCTTGCGTGTCGAACACCGCAATCTGCGCGGGCAAATCTTCCAGCAACTGCTCGTAAAACTGGCGTAGTCGCAGGGCTTCCTGTTCCGCGGCGCGAATCTCTTCGATGCTTTGCGTCAGGGACAGGATGCACTTTTCGCCGTTGTAGGAAACGATGCGCGCGTAGATCCGGCCCCAGCGAAATACACCGTCCTTCCCTCGGGCCATGAGTTCTATGCCCTCGGCGCGCCCGTCCTTATGCAAGGCTTCGAGCAACCAGCGACGGCCTTGCGATTCCGGGAAGAGTTGAAGTTCATCGGAAGTCTTGCCGATCACCTCTTCGCGCGCATAGCCAAGTCGCGATAGAAACATGGGATTGACGTCGCGAAAACGCCCTTCGCTCAGATTTGCAATCGCCATGGAGAACGGACAGTTTTCATAAGCGAGAAGAAAACGTTCATCCGCTTGCCGGATGCGCATCTCCGCTTCCTGAAGGCGCGACTGCTGCGCATCCAACTCGGCTGCGGAATCCCGAATGGCTTTTTCGAGCTGCCTGCATACGTCCAACGCGCTTCGAAGTAGATCGGCCGCGGCGGTCGGTGGCAGCATTCCGGACGTCGTTTCCAGCCGAGTCAGCGTAGCCTGCAGGCGATCCACCTGCTGGAGCATCGAAGCCGAATCTGTGAGGGCGTTTTGTTTGCCGTCCTGCATTCCAACTGTTGTCCGGCTATGAGCTGCCTGGTTTGTGATGTGTATCCCTGCGACACACCACATTTCTAGCGCTTATGTAGCAAGCACGAGAGTATATCACGCCGCGATCACCGTGCAACGCCTGTAGGCAGTATTCGCGTTGCCGTGCGCGGCGAAATTCCCTTGAGAGCCGCGGAAAAGATGCGAACGCCATCTTTTTTCGGGGCGTGTACGGGTATTGGTTCATGCCAACCAATCCAGTGAATGTTTTCTGCGGCGGGCGCATTCGTGATTACCGCATGCAATGGTTCATCGACAAAAAACGTCATCGTATTTCGCATCGCCATTCGATTGTCCAGATTCGAAAGAATTGCGACGGACCAACGCGCGGACCGGGTCTCTCGCCGAAGCTGCGCGTAGCGTGACGCGATATACCCGAGTGCGTCGCCCAGTCCACGCTTCCCGCTATCCAGCAGAAAGTAGGCGTCCGGTCCATAGCGAAACATGAGATTCGGCTCGCCGTACCAAAGCGCGGCATCGGGAGGAGCGGTCGAAACGACAAAGTAAGTCGGAATAGGCCAGGCTTCAAGTGCGCGAAGCGCCTCCACCATTTGCGCCGATTCCCCGCTTGCAAAAACGAAAGCAAAGCGACAGCTTGCATCAGTCACAGTCTGCAGAGTGTTTGCAACCGAATCTTCGTCGCCAGCTAGCGCCACCGCATCGATGCACGCAAAGGTGTAGGATTCCGCGTGGTCTTCGATCACATACACAGCGCGATTCGTCACGTCAGTTTCGTCGCTGCTTGACCATTCGAGGGCATAGGCCCCAGGCGCGGTAGACAGGGGAATCGCGCATTGCGCGCGCACGCCATCGGGATATTCAACCCACTGCGGTTCAAGGGCGATGCGAGCATCCCCCGCGACCAGAAATACTTCGCCGCGAGCCACCGCCGTAACGTCGATATTGCCGCCTTGCAGCGCGACCACGGGTTGCGCGTCGTTGGGCGTGCGCAACGGGCCCAGTGGGCCTTCGGGTGTCCGGCCAAACGCAGCCGCGCAACAAATGAACATGATGCCGATTGCGCGGATCATTGTTCCGCAGTTTCCGGCCGCCAAGCCGGCGCGAGGTCTTCAAAATCGGGCGTCGTGACTGCGCGCATGTTGTCGCCCTCGACATCACAAACGTACAACGCAGGTTTGCCGCCGCGCGTAGACACGAACACCAGGCTCGAGCCGGAGGGCGACCATGAGGGCGCCCAGTTTTCCGAAGTGGCATCTGCCGCAATCGGCGTTACGATGATTCTCTGCGGCGTGACGCGATAAATACCGCGCGTTCCGCCGCGCAATGACTCAAAGGCGATCCACGCGCCGTCCGGCGACCAGACGGGATTCCAGTCCGGCGCGCGGTGGTTGCTGACATCGACAACGCCGCGCCGCGGCAACTCAACAAAAATTTCGCGGTCGCCGCCATCGTTCGATTCATACGCGAGACCGGCTACAACTGTCTGGAACACTGGCTGCCATTCAACGAAGAATCCGTTGCCTCGCGTCGTTGCCAGGAGGGACGCCGAACCAGGTTCGATGTCGAAGAGGTCCGTGGTGAGCCCCTTGCCTTCTTCCTTGATCAGGCCAACGCCGACCAACTCAGTCTCCGATTTCCACGAAGGCGCCATTGCATCGCGCTCTTCAGTTCCCCATTGGGTTGCCGCATTCTTTGAAATGTCATGGACCCAGATCCGAGACGCCGTGCCGGTTTCTGACGTATACGCCAGAAGTTGGCCGCTTGGCGACCACGCCGGGCTGGTGCAGTTCCGACCTTCGGCGGAAATGGTGAACAAGGTTTCGCCAGCGGCATTGCAAACCAGAATGGCCGTCCTCCCCGACGGCAACACGTGGGTAAAGGCAAGTTTTTGCCCGTCGGCAGACCAAACCGGCGCGCCGTCCCAAGGGCCGGGGCCGACATCCGCGACTTCGCCAGTGGAAAGGTTGACGATGCAGACCCTTCGTTGGTCAGGCCCTGTTGCCCGCAAAAAGGCAATTTCGCCGGAAGTAGCGCTGGATGAAAGAGATAGGGCGGCTATGGCCAAACTCAACATGGTAGACAGTTTAGCACGATCGCCGATCCGGATAAAAGAAAAA
>ERZ761602.6857-NODE-6857-length-12447-cov-266.311814_pt1 | contig 12447 bp, 12 predicted proteins | sample MGYA00512165_ERZ761602 | MGnify/ENA primary metagenome ERZ761602 (study PRJEB28899, sample SAMN02445085) | bioreactor sludge metagenome | biome: EBPR sludge; isolation source: Thorneside wastewater treatment plant | place: Australia: Brisbane, Thorneside... | reverse complement strand
GTCCATTTCGCCGCTGGTCGATGCACAGCGCGGGGCGATCGAGGTCAAGTTCTCGCTGCCGCAAGCCGCTCCGCCTTTCCTGCGCGAAGACATGACGCTGTCGGTGGAGGTCGAGACGGCGCGCCGTGAAGCGGCGCTGGTGGTGCCGGTTGACGCCCTGCGTGGCGATCAGGCGGCGACCACCGCCGTCGTCCTGGTCGAACGCGACGGCCGGGTCGAAGAGCGGCACGTGCAGGTGGGCCTGCGCACCCTCGAAGCGGCCGAGATTGTCGCCGGGCTGACCGCTGGCGAGACGGTCCTGCGCGGCAGCGTGCTCAAGCCGGGCAGCCGGGTGCGCGCGGCGATCGCCGAAATGCCGATCCCGGCGGCGACCGTTCCCGGCCTGCACAAGGGCACGCGCGAAGATGCCGGTGCGGCGATGAGCAACGCGATGGGCCGCTGAGACTTCCGCCCATGCTCAACTGGCTCGGCTTCGAACGCCGCGTGGCGGTGCGCTTTCTGCGCGAGGGGCGCATGCAGACCGTGCTGATCATTGTTGGCGTCGCCGCTGGTGTGGCGGTCGTCGCCTACATTTCGGCACTGATCACCGGTCTGCAGAGGAATACCCTGGAGAAGACGCTGGGTGCCCAGGCGCACGTCACGGTCAGTGCCCTCGACGACGTGGTTCTCCCGGCGCGCCCGCCGGTGGCAGGCAGCACCGCGCTGGTGCAGACGCAGCCACGCGTGCAGCGACCGCGCAGCATTGCCAACTGGCAGTCGCTGGTGCCGGTGCTCGAGGCGATGCCTGCGGTGGCGGCGGTGTCGCCGATGGTTTCCGGCGCCGGCCTCGCGCAGCGCGGCGAGGCATCGAAGTCGATCGCGCTGATGGGCGTCGACCTCGACCGCTACGACCGCATCGTGCGCCTGCGCTCGAAGGTCGTGCAGGGTGAAGCGCGCCTCGGGCCGGGGGAGGGAATCATCGGCCGCGAACTCGCCGAAGACCTGGGGGTGCGCGTCGGCGACCGCATCAGTCTGGTCACCGGCACCATCACCGACTCACTGCGCGTCACGGCGCTGGTCGACCTCGGCGTGCGCGAACTCAACCGGCGCACCGTCATCGTCCCGCTGCGCGCCGCGCAGAGCCTGGTCGGCCTGCCCGGCGGCGCCACCGGCCTGGATCTGGCCTTGGTCGATGTCTGGGTCGCGCAACGCCTCGCCAGCGACCTGTCGCAGCGTTTCCCGTACAAGATCGAGAGCTGGCAGGAGGCGAACTCGCAACTGGTTTCGGCGCTGAACGCGCAATCGGTGAGCACGGCACTGATCCGCGGCGTGGTGATGGTCGTGGTGGTGCTCGGCATCGCCAGCGTACTCGTGGTTTCGGTGGTGCAGAAGCAGCGCGAGATCGGCATCCTGCGCGCCATCGGCGCCACGCGTGGGCAGATGCTGCGGGTTTTCCTGCTGCAGGGGGCGATCGTCGGTGCGCTCGGCTCGACCCTCGGCGTCCTGCTCGCGGTGGGGCTGATCAAGGCCTTCACCACCTTCGTCCGCGGCAGCGACGGCCTGCCGCTGTTCGCCATCACGCTGGCGCCGAGCCTGGCACTGACCGTCGCCGGCATCGCCACCGTCTGCGGCGTGCTCGCCGCAGTGGCGCCGGCCCGCCGCGCCGCCGCGCTCGACCCGGCGCAGGCGATCCGCATGTGAGGCGGCGGAGATGAGGCCGCCAGCACGCACCGGAAACGGCGCCAGCGGCGCGGCCGGCGGGTGCGTGGCGCGCCGAGGGCGGTCATGATACCGAACGCGTCGCCGCTGATCGAGCTCGCGGGTGTCCACAAGAGCTACAACCTGGGCATGCCCAACGAGGCGGAGGTGCTGCATGGCGTCTCCTTCGCCATCGGCCGCGGCGAGTTCGTCGCGTTGATCGGCCCGTCCGGGTCGGGCAAGAGCACGCTGCTCAACGTCGTCGGTCTGCTCGAACGACTGACCGCCGGCAGCTACCGCATCCAGGGCGAAGAGACCAGCGGGCTCGACGATGCCGGTCTCACCTTGCGCCGGCGCGCGGTGCTCGGCTTCGTCTTCCAGTTCCACCATCTGCTGCCCGCCTTCTCGGCGCTGGAGAACGTCACCCTGCCGGCGCTGATGCGCGAAGGGCGTGTCACGCCGGCGCAGCACGAGCGGGCGCGCGCCATGCTCGCCGCCGTCGGGCTCGAGAACGACATGAACAAGCGCCCCGGCGAACTCTCGGGCGGCATGCAGCAGCGCGTGGCGATCGCCCGCGCCCTGGTCCTCGAACCACCACTGGTGCTGGCCGACGAACCGACCGGCAACCTCGACCGCGCCTCGTCGGACGAGGTTTTCGTGCTGATGCGGCGCATGCACGCCGAGCTGCATACCTCGTTCCTGGTCGTCACCCACGACCCGCGCCTGGCCGCCCGCTGCGACCGGGTGATCGAACTGGTCGATGGAAGCATCGAGAGCGACAGATCCGCCAGCGCGGCGCGGGCGTGAGGGTGCCTTCCGGGGAGCAGTGCCTTGAGGTTCCGCATTCCTCAGGGGTTGTCCCTCATTCTCTTCCACTCGACCGCAACTTCGGGGTGGATTCGGAGATAGGTGTTCACCGCTTCGCCGATGGTTGGAAAGAAGACTTCCGCACCGAGCCGGTTGAAGAGGCCGAAGCGCTTGAGCTTGTCCTGTACGGGATCCTTCATTTCGGCAAAGCAGAGCTCGATGCCGGCCGCCTGCAGCGTCTCGTCCAGCTTGGCGACGATGTCGGCGGCGGTGACGTCCACGCTGGTGACCGGCTCCGCGGTGATCACCAGCCAGCGTACCGGCGTCGGCGAGGCGGCCACGGCGTCGAGGGCGCGCTCGTGGAACCACTCGGCATTGGCAAAGAACAGCGGTGCCGCCCAGCGAAAGAGGACCAGGCCCGGAATCAGGCGGGCGTCGGGGTAGCGCGAGATGTCGTGGTAGCCATTGATTCCCTTGACGCGGCCCAGTATCGCCGAGTCGGGGCGCCAACCATCCCAGAGGAACTCGATCACGGCCAGCAGGATCGCCAGGCCAATGCCGGGAATCGCGCCCAGCACGACGACACCGACGCAACAGCCGATCGACAGCCAGAACTCCCAGCGCTGGATGCGGTAGATGCGCCGCAGATCGGCAATCTCGAACAGGCCGATGGCGGCAGCGATCACCACCGCCGCCAGTGCGGTGTGCGGCAGGTACTGCAGCAGGTCTGGCGCCACCAACAGCAGCAGGGCCACCGCCAGGGCGCCGACGACGCTGGTGAGTTGGGTCGTGGCGCCGGCGGCTTCCGCCACGGGGGTGCGCGATGAGCTGCTGCTGATCGGAAACCCCTGGAAGAATCCTGCCGCCAGGTTGGCCGCGCCCAGCCCGACCATCTCCTGGTTCGGGTCCACGTGGCTGGCGGTCTTCTCGGCATAGGTCCGCGAGAGCACGCTGGTGTCGGCGAAAGAAACGATGGCGACGGTAAAACCGCCCATCAGGACCGGCACGACGTCGGCCGGCGTGATCCACGGGATGGCGAAGGCGGGCAAGCCCTGCGGCAGCGAACCGAGCACCGACAGGCCGTACGCGTCCAGGCCGAGCATTGCGACGAGGACGGTGGCGCCGATCACCGCAATCAGTATCCCCGGGATGCGCTTGTCGCGTTTGAGCAGCGTGATCAGTGCCAGGGTGCCGCCGCCGACCAGCAGCGCGATCGCGTTGGTCTTGCCAGCCAGCAGGGCCTGAACGAACTCCCGGATCCGGTGCAACGGATCGTCGGCCTCGACCGAGAAGCCGAAGAGCTTGGGGAGCTGGCTGATCAGCACCGTCAGCGCAATGCCGTTCATGTAGCCGTAGCGGATCGGTTTGGAGAGCAGTTCGGTGACGAAACCGAGACGGGCGATGCCTGCCAGGATGCAGAGAAGCCCCGACACCACCGCCATCATGCTGGCCAGCGCGATGGCGCGCAGCGGGTCGCCGCCGGACAGCGGCAGGACGACGGCGAGGATCAAGGCGGCGAGCGAGGAATCCGGCCCGAGGACGAGAATCCGGCTCGGTCCGAACAGCGCATAGGCGAGCAGCGGGATGATCGTGGCGTAGAGGCCGTAGATGCCCGGTACGCCGGAAGCCACGGCGTAGGCAATGCCGACCGGCACCAGCATGGTCGTCAGCACCAGACCGGCAGCGACATCGTGGCGCAGCCAGGCCATCTCGTAATGACGCAAGGTGTAGAGGCCGGGCAGCCACTTCACCCAGCCAGCCTGGTCGGCAGCTCCCTTCGCCGGAGTTGCGTCGTTGGCCACCAGCGGACGTCCGGACACTAGGTCGTCTGCCCGCCGCGCAGTTCGCGGCGCAGGATCTTGCCGATCGGCGATTTCGGCAAGGTGTCGCGGAACTCGACCTGGCGCGGCAGCTTGTAGCCGGTGAGCTGTTTCCGGCAGTGCTCCACCACCGCTTCGCGGGTGAGCTGCGGATCCTTCCTGACGATCACCACCTTCACCGCCTCCCCGGTTTTTTCATCAGGCACGCCGACCGCGCCGCATTCGAGTACGCCTGGATGCGAGGCGACGACGCTCTCGATTTCGCTCGGATAGACGTTGAAACCCGACACCAGAATCAGGTCCTTCTTGCGATCCGTAATGGTCAGATAGCCTTCGCCATTCAGATGGCCGATGTCGCCGGTCTTGAACCAGCCGTCTTCCATCACCACGGCGGTTTCCTCCGGATTGCACCAGTAGCCCGTCATCACCTGCGGACCTCGGACGCAGATTTCGCCAGTGTGGCGCTCGAGTCCGTCGTCACCGGTCCACGGCGCCAAGGTGTTGAAGTGATCATCGCGGATCGACACATCGGTGGACGGCAGAGGGAGTCCGATCATGCCGTTCCATGGCGTTCCCAGGGGAGTGGCACTGACTCCGGGCGACGCTTCGGTGAGGCCGTAGGCTTCGGTCACATAGCGCCCGGTCACCTGTTTCCAGCGCTCGGCGACCGACTGTTGTATGGCTGCGCCACCGCCGATCACGACCTTCAGCGAGGAGAAGTCGAGTGCGCTGAATCCCGGCGTATGCAGGAGGCCGTTGAACAGCGTATTGACGCCGCTCATCACGCTCCACTGCCACCGTCCCAGCTCCCGCACCAGTGCCGGCAGGTCGCGCGGGTTGGTGATCAGCACGCTCAGGCTGCCCCACTGCATGAACGACAGCGTCGAGGTGAGGCAGAAGATGTGGTACATCGGCAGCGGTGCGATGACGATTTCGCTGCCTTCCTTGAAGCTGCCCGAGATCCACACGCCGGTCTGTTGGAGATTGGCGAGCATGTTGCGGTGACTGAGCATGGCGCCCTTCGAGACGCCGGTGGTGCCGCCGGTGTATTGCAGGAACGCGAGGTCCGCCGGGTCGATGATGGCGGGCGAGAAGGACGCCGCCGCGCCACGTGCGAGCGCTTCACTGAACGGGATTGCGCCGTCGATGCGCCAGTTGGGCACCAGCCGCTGCACGTACTTGACGGCGAAGTTGACGAGCCAGCGTCTGGGGATCGGCAACAGGTCGCCGATCTGCGTCGTGATCACGTGTTGCACCGACGTGTTCTGCCACACCTGCTGCAGTGTCGCAGCGAAGTTCTCGACGACAACGATCGCCCTCGCGCCGGAGTCTCGCAACTGGTGCTCCAGTTCCCTCGCCGTGTACAGCGGGTTGACGTTCACGACGATCATGCCGGCCCGCAGGATACCGAACAAGGCTACCGGGTATTGCAGCAGGTTCGGCGACATGATGGCGACGCGCTCGCCCTTGCGTAGCCCGGGAAGCCCCTGCAGGAATGCCGCGAAATCGCGCGACAGCCCGTCGAGTTCGCGGTAGCCCAGCGTCCGGCCTAGACTGTGAAACGCCGGTCTGTCGGCATACTTGGCGACGACTTCCGCGAACAGTTCCGGAATCGAGCGGTAACGATCGGCATCGATCTCGGCGGGCACGCCGCACGGATAGTGCTGCAGCCAGATTCTGTCGGGCATCATGATCTCGGGTCGCTTCAGGTCGGATGGAGTGACTGCGGCGTTGTCTCCGCTCTGCCGCTGCACGCAAGTCGATTCTACCATCACGCGCCTGGCGCCGCCTGTCGGTGCGCGAACGCACCAATCGGTAGTCAAGGATCGGCGCAGCAGTGGGCAGGCGCGCCTCCATGCCGTGCTGGTGCGGCCCTTGCAGGCAGGACTGCCGGCCTGCCGTTCGCGGGGCCCGCCAGGCAGCGAGCCGGCTGCCATGGGCAGCAACCGCAGTCCGGGCGGCATGCCCGGACCGCTCTGTGCCTAAGCGCTCTGCCGCACGGACAGAATGGTGCAGTCGGGCGATGCTGCCGACTCATCGCTCACGTCACCGTGGGCGACATTTTCCTGGGTCTGCCGGCAGCTGCCGACCGGGGTCACGACTGCTTCGTCCGCCGTGACGTCTGCGGGCGGATGCTTTCGCGCCAGGACTGAGTCGCATGCATGGAGATCACGACCGATGAGCACTTCGCGCCGACACAACGAGCGACACCGGGGCGACCGCATCGGCTGGCTGCGCGCCGCCGTACTCGGTGCCAATGACGGCATCGTCTCGACGGCCAGCCTGCTGGTCGGCGTCGCGGCGGCCAGTCCCAGTGCTGGCAACCTGCTGATCACCGGCGTCGCCGGGCTGGTGGCTGGTGCCATGTCGATGGCCGCTGGGGAGTATGTCTCCGTCCATTCGCAGGCAGATACGGAGCAGGCCGACCTGTCGCGGGAGCGGGCCGAGCTCGAACGGGACCCCAGCGGGGAGCAGCGGGAGCTCAGCGGCATCTATGTTGCTCGGGGACTTGCGCCCGGCCTCGCACAACAGACCGCTCAACAACTGATGGCGCATGATGCCCTCGGTGCGCATGCGCGTGACGAGCTCGGCATCTCCGTGGTGCTGAGCGCGCGGCCGGTGCAGGCGGCACTGGCGTCGGCCGCGAGTTTTGCGGTCGGTGCGGCACTGCCTCTGGCCGTGACGGCGCTGGTGCCCGTGGGCGTCCTGATTCCGTGGGTGTCGGGGACGTCTCTGGTGTTCCTGGCCTTGCTGGGCGCCAGTGCCGCCCGGGTTGGCGGCGCCAGGTCCTTGGCCGGAGCCTGGCGGGTGACCTTCTGGGGCGCCCTGGCGATGGCGGTCACCGCTGGAGTTGGCACTTTGTTCGGTGCCGTCCTTTGATATCAACAGCGCTTCTCGACGACGCGCGCCGGAAGACGTGAGCATCCCGACAAGAACGACGGCCGCCCTGCGCTGCCTCCGCAACGGGTCGCAGAGGCGCGACGATGAAGACCTCGCATCAAGGAGTCCGTAAAGTCGCCCAGGGCGCCAGCTGTGTACGCATCTTGCGGATCGCCTTCAATTCAACCTGGCGAATTCGCTCGGCGGATACGCCGAATTCCGCTGCCAGATCGTGCAGGGTTGCGCGCTTTCTGTCCATCAGCCAGCGCGCCTCGACAATCCGACGGCTGCGCGGATCGAGACTGGCGAGAGCGCCCTGCAGACCCTCGTTCTGCAGCCGGTCCCGGGCGCGGGCTTCGAGCACCTGCACCGGTTCGGTCGAGCGGTCGGCCAGATAGGCGATTGGTGCAAAAGCTTCGTCGTCACCGTCGCGGTCGCCGTCGAGCGGCAGATCGACGCCGGATAGGCGAGTATCCATCTCGATCACATCCTCGGGCCGGACCTTCAGCGTGTGGGCGATTTCCGTCGCCTTGATCGAGCTCAAACCCTTGCCGGTGGTTTTCATGCTGCGCAGATTGAAGAACAGCGTGCGCTGCGCCTTGGTCGTTGCCAGCCTGAGCATTCGGCTGTTTCTCAGGACGTACTCGTGAATCTCGGCCTTGATCAGGTGCATGGCAAAGGAGACGAGGCGAACACCACGGCTCGGGTCAAAGCGCTTCACCGCTTTCATCAGCCCGATGTTGCCTTCCTGGATCAGGTCGGCGTGCGGCAGGCCATACCCCAGGTACCCACGCGCAATGGAAATGACCAGGCGCAGGTGCGACAGGATCAACTGTCGCGCCGCGTCGAGGTCCTCTGCGTGACGATAGCGGTTTGCCAGGGAGAACTCCTCCTCGCGTGTCAGCGTCGGGAAGCGTCTCGCCGAATGGATGTAGGCATCGATGCTGCCGATATCTGGAACGGTCGGTAGAGCCATCGCCTGCGTCATCAGCATGGATTCCCGTGTGCTCTCCGCACGCTGCCCGCTGCGGAGGAAGTCGGTTCAGACCAGTCCATTCAACGCTCCCACTGACCGTCATGGTCCGCTGTCAAGGCCTGGGGGAGGCCCTGTTCATCGAGCCCGCTTCCGACCTTCCGCGCTTGCCACGCTGCGGAAAGGCATGAAAGTCGTCGAAGATCCTCTTCTGGTCCGGTGTGAGCACGCCGTAGAACTCCTTCAGGGCAACCACATGTTCAACCATGCGCGACTGTTGTTCCCGCATTCGCTCGACCATCCTGTCCGCCCGCTCCGGGGTGGTGAGCTTGGCCCATTCCGCGGCTCGGACAGGTTCCGGTGCGGCCATGGGATGTTCGGAGTCCATCAACTTCTTCCACGCGCCTTCCTGATCGGTGGTCAGCTTGAGGGTGTCATGCAGCATCCGGTGATGCTGAGCCATGCGCTCAGCCCGATACTCCCAATAGTCGCCGCGGAGCCCTGGCGCGCCGCAGTCCGTCGGCGCAGCCCATGCCGGTGCGGCCATGATTCCGAGGCTCGACGCCAGGAGAAGGGAAGAAACGAAGCTTTGATAGGTGGTCATGGTGATCTTTCCTTTATGGGTATCTGACAATCCTGTCGGCCCTCGCTGCTGCCTTGTCCTGCATCCGCTTTGCCGACGACGCGATGCTAGGGGTTCGCCCAGACTCGCTCTGTCTGCTGCCGTACATAACCCCACGTGCCGTGCCGGGCAGCCGCGTGCTCGGGTGCTCTCTGGCGAGTCCCGGCGGCGGCGCGCACCACGCTGCCGTCGCTCGTCGCTGGCGTCATTCCCTGCCGGTCGACAACACGGTCACTATGTTGCTCGGCGTACAGAACAGAGTGCCGTTTGCCGTCAGGCTGTGCGCATCGTGGTGCACAGAAGTCACGGTACGGGCCGACGATGGCTCGGGTGTCAGAGGTACGAACCAACCACCGAGGAGTTCAGAATGAACAAGCACGAGATTGCAGGCGCCACGGATGACAGCAGCGGCGGCATGTCGAAGGCCCAGTACAAGGCAGCCAGAAAGGACATCGCCCATCAGTACGAAACGGACCGGTCGGCCTGCAAGGCGATGATCGGTAACGCCAGGGATGTCTGCATCGAAGAAGCCAAAGGCCGCGAAAGGATCGCCGAGGCAGAACTCAAGACGGATTACAGCCCTTCCGAGAAGCATCGGCACGAACTGCGCACTGCCCGGATTGAAGTCGCCCATGCGGTCGCCAAGGAAACCTGCGACAGCCTTTCCGGGAACGCCAGGGACATTTGTCGCAATGAAGCGAAGGGTGCGTACCTGGCTGCCAAGGGAGAAGCAGAGCTGGGCGAGCAGAGCGCGATCGGTGTCGCGGCTCGCGACGATGCCGCAGCGGTCCGCCGGGATGCGGTCTGAACGCATGCAAGCGTCCAGCGCGCCGACCGGCCAGGCGGCAGCGATGTCGCCGCTCACCGTTGCGGGTTGTCGACAGCAGGAGGCTCAGGGGAAGACTGAACCAGTCGAAGTGTCCTGGCGGCCGGGAGTGGCAGGCTGGCGATGGAGCGGAGAGTGCTTGGTCCGCCAGCCGCGCTGGTCCGATCTGACGACGATCCGGGAGCGGGCGCGACCATCGGTTCGCTGGCGCACCGACAGCGGCAACAGGTGGCGGTGACCATGTGCCGACAACCACTGTGCCAACAGATCGAACGGCCAGTGCTGGCGGCGGAATTCTCCGCGGCAGCCAGTGGTTGATTTCTGGAGCAGCCCATGAGCAATTCCCTGTCAGGATCAAGATCGTACGCCACCTCCGAGAATCGCCCGGGATCCTTCCACTTGCTGCTGCGAAGCGGGGCGCTGGTTGTTGCGGCGGCCCTGCTCTGCGCGCCGCCGTTCGCTGCGGTGGCAAAGGAGGCTGGAAGGTCCGAAGCGGCGAGTGCATCGCAGGCAGACGCCGGCTGGATCAGTGGCGGCGTCGGCGATGAGTCACGGGAAGAGATGCACAAGGTGGCGGCAGGCTACGACCTGCATCTGGTGTTCAGCGACCAGCGTGGCAGCTATCTCGCCGAGATACCATTCACCGTGACCAGACTGGCCCTGGGCAAGCGCCAGGAGATCCTGTCGGCCGTCAGCGATGGTCCCCTGCTGTACTTGAAGCTGCCGCCGGGGACTTACGCAATCGCCGCCAGGATCGACGGCGTCTGGCAGACTCAGCGCATCCATACCGGCACAGCCGGCAGTTCGCGACGACTGTCGTTCGTGTCGCGGGCGCACTGAGGCACATGGTCCTGCGGGCACTGGCTGAAGCGACCTCATGTTGGGTGAACGGGCAGGAGAGAAACCCCATGAATGAGCAAAGTCATGTCTTTGTCGCCATCTATGGCCGTCGTACCGACGCCGATGCCGTCCAGGAGTGCCTGATCGAGCACGGCCTGACCGATGCACAGATTGCGATCGTGGAGAACACATGGGCTCCAGGCTCGATGAGGATGCGGGCGGATGACCCGCTCCGGCAAGACCTGCAGGTGGCGGGCGCAGGCTTCCGCGTGCTGGTGGAAGCGGCGCAGGTGGCCGCGAAGGTCACGCTGTTCGTTGCCAGTGGGCTGGTCCGCCCGTTGGCCCTGCGCGGTCGGGACCATGCCCATGGCAGCCCCGCTGGCTCCGCCTTTGCGGACGAAAGGTGGCAGGACGCGAATCAGGGAAACTTCCTGCGACTGGTCACGGAGGCCATTCTGAGGGGCCACGCCGTGCTCGTCGCCGACACCGCAACGGCGGCAGAAGCGACGCTCGCGCGCCACATCATCGGTGATTCGGTCCAGGAGCGAGACGTCGCGCCACTGACGCAGGGGAACGCGGCTTGGCGCATCGATGTGCCGGACGAGGCGCCACCTGGCTTGTCCGGCGTCAGAGGCGATCACGATGGCGGCGCGCACGTCTGTGCACGACGACGGCCCCAGCGTGCCAGCTATGTACGCGGGCGAACAGACCTTGCCGACCAGAAAAGGGAGAATTCGTCCTGAGTCCGGTGGGTGGCGAAATAGAGGGGAGACCCGATCGCTTCCCAGGACCGGTTGCTCGATGTGTGCGCTGCCATGATCCGGGGCGCTCGAATGAAAACAGGAAAGGACAATCGTCATGCTTTACACAATCGCCGTCGTTCTCATCCTCTTGTGGCTCGTGGGCCTGGTCAGTTCCTACACCATGGGGGGCTTCATCCATATTCTCCTGGTGATCGCCATTGTGTCGATCCTGGTCAACTTCATCGGCGGACGCCGTTCCGGGTGACTCCGGAGTGGCCATGAAGAAGCGCCGCCGGGGAACGAGAGCGCCATGAACCCGAGCAGAGTCATTGTGTTGCTTCTGGCGGTGGCCGGATGTGCCGCCGCCGCTCGCACCATCGCCCGCCGCAGTCGCCGGCTGCAGAAATCGCAGCTCGAAGAGGGCTGCCACGTCTGGGAGGATGAAGGGGGCAACCCCGCACCACAGGGCGACCAGCAGCATCGCCTGGCACCCTAGGGCGCAAGCGCCCGGATTCCTCGATCAGGGCAGGTCCGCCAGGAAAAGCTGCGCATCAGGCAGCGCAGCGAGCACGCCCGTGTTTCCGGAAGTTGCCGTGGCAGCTTTGATGCGCCTCCGAAACAGGGGCGCTGCGTGCGCCAGCGCACTGTGATTGGCAGGCCTGTAGTCCAGGCTGTTGGCTGGAATCGACGGTGCATGGCGGCTTCGGCCGGGATTCCAGGTTCGTCCACCAGTACCACCGAGATCCTGTTTTCATCCCACTGAGGAGTCACACCATGCTTGCTGTCACCCGCGAATTGGCCAACCCTGTCGAAATCAACGCCCACGCCTTCATGACCCTGTCGAAACTGGCATTTTCCAGTGTCGAGCGCCTGGCCACCCTGAACCTGAATGCCACTCGTGCCGCACTGGAGGGGGGATCCGCTGCCGTCGGCTCGCTGCTTCGGACCGGCGACGCCAGGCAGCAGCAAGCGCTGCTGGAGGGGACACCCGCAACAGCGGGCAGCAACGCGGCCGCTTATCTGCGGGGGGTGCAGGACATAGCTGCCGAGACCCAGGCAGAGGTCGCCAGGCTGATCAGTTCCTACTTCCCTTCGCAGGCCAAGGGCTCCGATCCAAGTGCCGGCTGCCTGAAGGGGTTCGACATGTTCAAGGGATTTGCGCAGCAGATCACCGACATGACGGCAGCCAACATCAAGCTGATCGGCGACGCCACGGCTCACCCGTCCGCATCGGCGATCACCAGCGGCAAGCAGGGCAC
>ERZ761602.6855-NODE-6855-length-12450-cov-3.577330_pt1 | contig 12450 bp, 10 predicted proteins | sample MGYA00512165_ERZ761602 | MGnify/ENA primary metagenome ERZ761602 (study PRJEB28899, sample SAMN02445085) | bioreactor sludge metagenome | biome: EBPR sludge; isolation source: Thorneside wastewater treatment plant | place: Australia: Brisbane, Thorneside... | reverse complement strand
GATGAACAAATGCGCTTCGATGCGGTCGCCTTTGGTGAGTTCTGTAATTCCCGGTACAGTGAGGAAGACTGTTGGTTCACCGCCCTCATCGGCTGCGCTCAAAGCCAATTGAGACAGGGGTTGACCGCCAATTGTTCCCGTAACGCGATTAATGAGCCATCCGATTCCATCGCCTTCGCCAGTCATCGCCGCCACAAACGGCGCGGAAGGCGCCAGCGTCTGACCTTCCAGTGTCCACTCTCCCGGCGTAATCATTTCTTGCTGTATCGTATCGGATTCGTCTACGAATGTGACCGAGCCCCACGCCGCGCCGCGCGCCTCAAACAAACGAAGGCTGCGCGCGCTATCGCCGGCAAAGACTACAGTGTCTCGCGCCTCCACAACGAACTTGATGTACGTGCGCGTCGCATCGCTTTGTGCGGGTTCAAAGACTTCGAGCGTAGTCATCAACTGGCCATCTTGAGATTCGTACGTTGCGCCAATGTTAGTCAGCAAAGGTGAATCGAGATACTGGCCGGTCTCGTTCAGCCGGTGTTTCAACCAACCCGAATCCGTTTGGTACCGTGCTGCGGTAATGTAGTCAGTTTTCGCCTGCGGCAGGATAACGAAACCACTCGATTGCGGATATAAGCGGTCGTGCAGGAGATATCGAAACGACGGGAGGCCGTTTCTTTCCGTGGCAAGGGCTGCACCGTCGGTTTTCAGTTTTATTGAAGTTTTTCCATGTGGAAGTAATACGATTGTTTGCTGTTCCCCCGGCGTGACTGGAAGGGAGAACCAGGACTCTTGGTTGCGCATTGACTGCTGCACCGAGACAGGCAGGGGGAATCCTGAGGCATCACACACCGAGAACGGCGCTCCTGCGCCTCGCACGCGAAAGTAGTAGTCGCTGGCAGTCGTGACATTCGCCTTTTCCAGCGGATTTACTACACTGATGCGTACTGGCTTTGATATGGGCGCGTTCAAGGCGATATCAAAGCAGCCCGAATTGCCAAGATATCCTTGATACGTGCCGGCATCAACTTTAATCGCAGCGTTTCGATACCCGCCTTCGGCAAGCACCGCGGTTTTGAGTGCTTCATGCGAATCCTGTGCCAGAATCGTAATACCCGCCGTTCGAGTTCCTCTGAAGTCTGCTTCATAGCCGTAGTTCGTGCTGATGCGCAGCGGTGGCTTGAGCCAAGCTGCCGATTTGCGGGCCATGCCGAACTGAATCTCCGGCGGCGCAATCGTAACTACGCTGGAGGGGTTGCGCCCCTGAAACGAGGCCTTCTCATCAATCTCCCCTGGCTGCTGGATCAGGTGCATTGCATACGTCGCGCTTCCGTACCAACCCAACGCGAAATCGCGCGAAGCACCGCGCACGTCAACCCGCACCTCCGCATTGACGCGCGTCTTGAAGCAATTTAGGACGATCTGAATTTCCGCGTCGAGATCGGTCCACCAAAGATCAGTAATGCGGAGTTCACAAACGGCACTGCCCGTTTGAACAATCTCAATTCGTCCAGGACCGTTTACTTTTCCCGAATTGATAATCGGGCAAAGCGGGTGCTCGCCAATGAGTTCTTCTCCACCCGCCGTAAACTTTTCGATCCAACCATTGGCGCTGTCCACGACCATTGTGTACGTGGCCCCCTTCACGATTGCTTTTCGCGGGTCGTCTGGGTGAATGCGGACGTTTACCGCCTCCTGATTATTGGTGGCGACAAAGGCGTGCGCATGGGCTGACGCCAACGCAAAGAACACGAGGAATTGATATGACTTCACGAATCTACTACTCCCGGCGGTAATCCAAGGAAATACGATACCCCGCGCTCGCTTGTCGTTTCCATTGAAGCGACCGCACCGCGGCAATATACTTGACGCAAGCGGGACGGAGGGTATCGCCATGACGCTTGCTGGGCTCATTGTTTGCGCGATTGGTATCGTGGGGTTTCTTGCCAACTACACTCAAATGTACCCATTGTCCGGCGCCTTGGCCGATATGCGGCTATGGGTCGGGGTCATGGTAGTGGGCGCAGCGACGGCGATTCTCACGCGGCGCGCAAGCGACTGATTCCGACGGCTCCGCGGTTAACGGCGCGTATCGTATGGATTGCGCCAACAAAACGATTGCGGGCTGGTGCTTTGGCTTGCGACAATCTCGGGATCAATCTGAGAACTTTTACGCAGCGCATTGGGAGCGAAAGCGGTGGCGCAGCTACCGCACTCCACTTTAGGTGCGTTTTTGAATTGGAAGACCAGGTAAATTGACTTGAACGCATCAACTTCCACGAAGTGTGATTTATTCATTCGCGCCGCGCGAGGCGAGCGAACCGAGCGCACCCCTATCTGGCTGATGCGCCAAGCTGGTCGAACCGACCCGGAGTACAACCGCGTCAAAGCGGAATCGCACCTGTCGCTCCATGATCTGTTCCGCCATCCTCAATTGGCTGCGCAGATTTCGCTGCTTCCGAAACGTATTGGCGTCGATGCGATTATCTATTTTCAGGATATCTTGACGCCCCTTGCGCCCATGGGTGCCGAGTTCGTTTTTTCGCCCGGTCCTATGCTGATCGATCCAATTCGTGATGCCTTCGATCTCGATCGGCTGCATACTTTTGACGTGGCAACTGAATTGCCTTTCATTCCCGAGACGTTTCGCCTGGTGCGTGAATCGCTGGCTGGGGAATTGCCCGTTCTGGGGTTTGCGGGCGCGCCTTTCACGCTACTGACGTTCATCGCCGAGGAGGGGAGTTTTGGGACCCGGGCCGATCGCGTCATGCGGCTTATTCGAGATTACCCGGACGTTGCGCGTCGCGTGCTCGACAAGTTGACAGCCATGACAATCGATTATCTCAAACTGCAGATTGCCGCGGGCGCCGCAGCGGTTCAATTGTTCGAGTCGGCTGCCAATCTGATAACGCCGGAGTTCTACAAGGAATGGGCATTGCCCTACCAGCAACCGATCTTTGATGCACTCAAGAATTCTGTCCCTACGATCATCTTTGCGCGCGCGTGGACGAACGCCGATTTGCTCCGCCAGTCTGGCGCAAGCATTCTGAGCTTATCCGAGCGCATCGGCATACAAGAAGCGCGCGAAAGTCTGGGTCAACAGACTGTTTTACAGGGCAATCTCGACAATACACTACTCGTGCATGGTTCCCCCGAGGCAATTGCAGACGCCGCCCGTGTCTGCGTCGAGGCAGGCGGTCACCGGGGCCATATCTTCAACCTGAGCCACGGTCTCCTGCGCGAAACACCCTTCGAAAACGTGGTCCACCTGGTCCACACCGTAAAGTCTATTCGATTGACGCCGGACACTTGACGCGCCAGCGTCCGGGTTTTACACTACCAGCCAACTTTCACCCGAATCGGAGGATTTCCCTATGTTGCGCCGTTCACTCGCAGCACTCGTTTTGGTCGCGGTCGTGGTACTGGCAGCCGGTTCCGGTTGCAACACCGTTCGGGGTGTCGGTAAAGACGTGGAAGCGGGGGGGAAAGCGATTCAACGCGGCTCGGGCAAATAGTCCGAAGTTCGTCATGTACGGCGATTGGCGAGTGCCGCAGCCAAGGCGCGGCACTTTTTTATTGGAGATACAGTATGTCTACGGTTGGACTTGGAATCATCGGTTGCGGCGTTATCGCGCCCATTCACGCAGAGGCGATCAGCGGAATTCCTTCGGGAAAACTCATTGCGGTGTCGGACGTCGTCGAGAAAAATGCTCGGGCCTTGGCCGACAAATATGGCGCAGATGTATACACCGACTACACCGAAATGCTGAAACGTGACGATATCCATGCCGTCAGTCTTTGCGTTCCCAGCGGCATGCGTCTTGAAATTGCTGAAGCCTGCGCTGCCGCCGGAAAACACATTCTCGCGGAGAAACCATTGGAAGTGAATAGCGAACGCATCACCAAGCTTATTGCCGCAGTCGACAAGGCAGGCGTGCGTCTCGGCTGCATTTTTCAGTACAGGTTTGCGGATGGCCCCGCGCATATTCGCCGCGCGCTGGATGAGGGCCGTTTCGGAAAACCCGTGCTCGGTGATGCGTATATCAAATGGTATCGCTCGCAGGAATATTACGACAGCGGCAAATGGCGCGGAACGCGCAAGCTGGACGGTGGCGGCTGCCTGATGAATCAAGGCATTCACCAAATTGACCTGCTCCTGTGGTATTTCGGTGCGGTGAAATCGGTGACCGCGCATACGGCATTGGTCGGCCATACCGGCATCGAGGTTGAAGATCTGGCGTGCGCGATGATTCAGTTTGAGAGCGGCGCCATGGGCGTAATTGAAGGCAGTACCGCGATCTGGCCGGGACATCCGGCACGCGTTGAAGTTCACGGAACCGAAGGAAGCGCGGTGCTGGAAGACGGCGAACTCGTATTCTGGAAGTTTAAGGATGAACGTCCTGAGGACGCAGCGATTCTCGCAGGCATCGAAAAAGGATCAACGCTCGGGTCCGGTGCAAGCGACCCCATCAAGGGGCTTAAGAGTGAAGGGCACCGCCGGCAGATCACCGATTTTATCGAGTCCATCAGCGAAAACCGCGCGCCCAAAATCGACGGAAGGGAAGGTCGGCGTTCGGTAGAGCTGATCGAGGCGGTCTATCGAAGCGCTGAAACCGGTAAGCCCGTCCATTTCTAGATTGAGAGGAGCGCCGTGCCTTGTCCGCCGCCATTTGTTACCCTAGTGCCAGGTTTCTTTCGGGCACCACTTGGAGATTGATCATGTTGTCGGTTCATGTCGTTCGTGTGCGCGGGCTAGTGGCTGCGCTCACCATTTGCTGCGCGGCGGCCCATGCGGCGGATCCGGTTGCAAAAATCGGAGATTCAGAAGTTGTTACCCGGGAAGAGTATGACCGCGCGCTTGCCGCGGTTACCCAAACCCGAATGGTTGAAATGCGGCAGCGCGGCGCTACCGCAGACCAGATCAATGCGGGCGCAAAACTTTCGCATGAACAAAAACTTCGACTGGTCGATTCGCTGGTGAACAACCGCGTCGGCCATATCCTCGCCAAGGAAGCCGGTGCAATCGTTACGGAAGAGGAAGTGAAGGCGGAAATTGAATCCAGAAAAACTTCGCTTCCTAGCGGTACGAACTACGAAGAGTTTCTTCAACAGCGTGGGCTCACCCAAAAAGATGTTTACGAGAGCACCGAGCGCCGGCTCATGATGAAGAAGTTCGAAGAGCTCAAGACCAAGGACCTCTCCGTCTCGGAGGACGAAGTCAAGATTCAGTTTGAGAAGTTGAAAGAACGCGGCGTGACAGATGAATTTGACGTCCAGCACATTCTCGTTAAGCCTGCTTCCAACGATCCTGCCGCGCTATCTGCTGCAAAAGAAAAAATTGAGGCTGCGGCCGCCCGGATTAAAAAGGGCGAAGATTTTGGAGCGGTTGCAAAAGAAGTCTCCGAAGACCCCGGTTCGAAAGACAAGGGTGGAGAATACTTGAACGTGCGCAGGGGACAGATGGTTCCCGAGTTCGACGCTCGGATGGCATCCGCAAAAGTTGGTGACGTCAGTGATCCTTTTCAGACCCAATTCGGCTGGCACATTCTGAAAGTGAATCGACACGAAGTGGGCACGCTAACGCCAGAACTATCGGAGAAGATGGAAGCGCAAATTCTTACAGCCAAGCGCTCTGCGTTCATTCGCAAATTGGTTGAGGATGCGCGCGCCAAACTCAATATATCCATTAACCTTCCCGCGGAGCAGGAAGCGCCGCCGGCGGTTGAATCCGAAACACCGCAGCCTGACGCCGCTGAAGCGTTGATCGATGCAGCGACCTAGCCTCGAATGCCGCTTGCCAGCTAACCTGAATAAGGCCATCCGATGAAGCGCACAATTACCGTTGGTTTGGTGGGGGCGGGCATGTTTGGCGGCGATGTGCACCTGCGCACCTTCAGCCAACTTCAGCAGAACGGCCTCCTCCCCTGGCTGGGACGACTCGGTTTGGATGACAAAGCCCGCGCACTCGGCGACATCGATGTACAATTTGTAGCGCTTGCGACGCGCACGGAGCAGACCGGTAAGGCCAAACTCGCCGAGTATGCCCCAGCGGGACTCCACTTCAAGACCTATCACGGCGAGGAGCCGTGGGTGTCCTTATTGAAAGATTTTCCCGATCTCGATGTGCTGGCCGTCGCCACGCCAGACCATTTGCATGCCGCGCCCATTCTCGCCGCCTTGGAGCGGGGGGTAAATGTCATTTCCGAGAAGCCGTTGACACTCGATGCCAATGAAGCAGATGCCATTATCGCCGCGGCGCGAAAGGCTGGGAAACTGGTTGGCGTAGACATGCACAAGCGCTACGATCCCGATCACTTGCGCATTCGCGACGATCTCTCCAAGCGCATCGGCACGCCATTGTATGGCCGCGCGGTATTGGAAGAGCCCCTCGAAATTTCTACAAAGGTCTTCCGTAAATGGGCGGAGCAGAGCGATCCCTTCAGTTACGTAGGCTGTCACTGGACCGATCTCTATATCGCGTATTTCAAAGTTAAACCGGTCAGTCTTTACGCCGTCGGTCAGAAGGTGAAACTCCGCTCCGAATACGGAATGGACGCGTTCGATGCTGTTCAGGTCAAAGTGACTTTCGATAACGGCATGAGTATCGATTTTATAAACTCTTGGATCATCCCGGATGAGTTCGAGGCGCCGGTGAATCAAGAGAACCAACTCTTCGGCACGCATGGGGTGATCGAATCCGATTCGCAGTATCGCGGACTCCGTTACACGGAATCCGGCGTGGGCGTTCAGACGCGGAACACCCATTTCACCCGCGATGTAAAACGGGAAGATGGCTCGCTTGCCTACGTCGGCTATGGCGTGGACAGCCTGGTGGCATGCATTGAGAAAGTCGCGGAGATGAAGTATCTCGGCAAGTCTCTCGACGATTTAAAAGGTACATATCCCGATGCGGTCGAGGGGCGCCTCTCCGTATTGATTGTGCACGCCGCGCGCGAAGTCTGCCGCCGCAATTTTGCATATACAGCACAGGGGAAGGGCGCACCCGTCACCGCATGCTTCGGGGTCGACGGCATCACCGTGTACGATCCGTTCAGCGGACCTGAGCGCATTTACACGCAGCCCGTCTAGTATTTCCATTTTTCGACAAAAGGAATTGGCCCTGTCTCGCTCGAAGAGACAGGGCCAATTCCTTTTAAAAAGTGCGCGCGTAATTCGCGATCTACTCGTTCATTGATACCCGTTGACGCCCAGACCCCTGCGGGCGCTGTCCGCCATCCGGCAAGTACTCAAGCGGGCCGTCTTCCGACACTAGCGTGTCGCCTTCGATCTTCAGATCGAACTCGTCGCCCGCAACGCGCAATTCCAGTTTGTCGCCGTTGAACGTCCACGTTCCTTTAAACGAACGCCCGACCGTAAGCACGTTGTCCGGGAGGAAGTTCAAGCGCCAGCGACCAATGCGCCAGTACGTGTTGAGAATGCTTTCCGCAGTAATGGGCTTGCCGAAATTAATAATGCGCTCTTCGACCACCTTCACTTCCGGCTCATCGGTAGCGTTGGTATAGCCGATGTAGCCTACGAACATTTCTTCCCAGCTTTGCTCGCCGAAGTATACCCACTTCGACGGATCGGGGTTTCTCGGATTATTAGCCGAATTGTCGAACGCGCCCGTGACGAGCAACTCAGTTCCCCCGGGTAACGGTTTCGGTTCCTTGAACCGGTACATCGTTTGCCAGTTGAAGTCGTAGTTCGGGACGTTCAGCAAGGTTTCCAGTTTGCCGTCAGGATACTTCACGACATAATTCACTTCGCTTCCGCGGAAGTGCATGTGCGGGCCCATCTCGTAAAGAATTACGTCGCGCTTGAAAGCGTACTTTGCTTCCGCTGGCGTCCGCTTGGAGTTTGGCGGTATTTCGAGGTCAATCGACGTCGCCGCGCGCGTGAAGAACTCGCGTCCTGGCTTCTTTTTTGTAAGGTAGAGGCCCAATTTAGATTGGTCTGAAGAGGCGCGGCCCGTGGTCGTGTAGTGCATTTGAAACACGAATTCGGAGCCCTTCGGCACCCATTTGCCCGCACCCTTGGGATACGGCTCCGCCAGCATGCCGGGCACGTAGCCCGCAAAGAAACCATTCAATCCCGCTTCATTATCTGGTTCGAGATGGCGAAGGTGTTTCGGATAGCGGAGGAAAACCAATCCATGATGCAGCACGGTGTGATCTTCCGGCAGCACGTCGGCGGCCTGGATCCACAAGTCCTCGTCGCCCGTGTACGGCACGCGTTGATACACATAGTCAACTACGCCGTCTGCTGGAACTTCTACACGCTCCGCCATTGGGATGATAATGTCGGGTTTGCCCAGCGGCCAAATCTGCTCGGGGTTTTCCACCGCGAACTTGAGAAGCGGGTCTTTGCCTTCGCCTCGCGGCGCTTCGGCATCGAGCCAGGCAATCATCGTGCGCATCTCAGATTCGGTTAGTGAAGTGTCGTTGGTGAATTCGCCATGGTGCGGGTCGGCGTGCCAGGGCGGCATCCGCTTTGTCATCAAGACTTCGCGAATCATGCTCCGGCGTCCGGCCACATTCTCGTAGCTGTCCATCGCGAACGGGCCGATGTGCCCTTCGACGTGGCATGACGCGCATTTTTCCGCCAACAACGGCGCGATATGTTTCGAGTAGGAAATCTTTTTTGGCGGGTCTTTTAGATCAATCAGGCAACCCTTCGTCTCAGTCGAAGCGACTTCAGGGTCCTTGCCTTCCAAAACGGCGTCCAGCGCATTCCGCAACCACGTATTGTTGGCCTTGGGGCGCTCCGCGCCATAGTCCAAGCGGTCGTCAACCGCGCCACGATACGCAATTTTCCAGCTTCCCCCGACGATCACGATGGCTTCGCCGGTACGCTTGGTGCCAAGATCGTGCGTGACCAACTGCGCTGTGTCCATCAGGACCGGAATGTCGATTTCGAATTCCTTCGCCTCCGCAACAATGCTCGCCTTATCATCCAACGGGTTGGCATTGATAAGGAAAAACGCGACGCCTTTGGATTGATATGCATCGCGGATCGCCTTTATCTCGGGAACGGACTTTCGCACGATCGGGCAGCCATTGCCCTGGTAAAAGAGCACGACGGCCTTGACGTCTTTCATGCGATACAATTCGTGCGATCCGCCGTTGTGATCCTCCAGGCGAAAGTTTTTCGCGGTAGTCGGAAGCGACTCCGCCGCCGGGGCCGCTTCCGCGGCGTTCGCTACCGGCATAACTGCGACGCAAACAACGATTGCCACTGCCAAAACTGCAAAACTACGATACTTCCACATAACCGCTAACGCTCCTACATGCTTTGTACACCTGAGTCAGCGTCGTCCACCACGCTAAAGAATACCGGAGGCGACATGGTACGGCAAGTAAATCCTAACTACCGGTCGTAAGGTTTTTGTCAATTCAAACCGAATTCTTCACCCCCTTAGACGCGCCAACTCAGCTTTCGGTTTACCGTCGCATTGACCTGATGCCCTCCCGATAGCTAGACTTCCCGCCCATGTCCGAACCCGCACGCACTCCCGGAAAATTGGTGGCGCTACGCCTTCAGCACAAGAATGCGTACGATGCCGTCGCAATGCTGGCGTATCTGATCCTCGTATATATATGGGGTCTATGGATTTATCCTCTCGGGCGCGATTTCCACCATCTCGCGGTGGCCGGCGCCGAAATGCCCAATCTCGCCCGTCAACTGTTTGCCTTGGAAGTACAGGCCTTCGGCGCGAATCCGGTTGGCTACCATCTTGTAAACTGTCTGTTGATGTACGCCTGCATGCTGTTGATATTTCACTTCGTGAACAACGCGGCAAAGGGACTCTGGTGGTTCGGCACCTTCGCCGCTTGCGTGTTCATGTCCAACCCAGTTCACAGCGAAAGCATGCACAATCTCAGCGGCGTCGCCGATCTCGTTCCGTGCCTTGCCGCGCTCGTGGTGCTGAACGCCGTCGTGCTTGCTGCGCATATGGGAGGGGCCGTGCGCTATGCCTTGGCGGTCGCCGCTATGGGTGCCCATATCGTCTTTTTCCGCGAAGATTTTGTTGTTCTGATCGCCGCAATTCTATACCCGGTCGCGGTCAAGGCCCGGTTCAACAAAGCGTATGTTTTTGTCCTGGTCTTAGCACCGGTTATACTCGGATTAGGCTTGGTTCTCGCTGGCGTCGTGACTTTTCCGACATTTGCTTCGTCCTATCTGGTGGTGTATCCCATAGGCTTTCTCCCAGAAACCTTGGCTGCCTATCATGCGAACACGGCCTACGCTTGGGGGGCCGCTGTCGGTGCAGTCCTGGTTGCCTGGCTCATCCACCGAAAAGTGCAGCGCCCACTGTTTCTCTACGCGCTGGTTTCCATGGTCCTCACTGCCGCGATGACCCGCGCCAACCCGGTAGATTGGGTCCATATGGTGGGGGGCGGACGCCTTCTCGTCGCGAATGCTTTTTTCGTGCTTGCCCTCGTAATCGTAATATTTCGCATCATGGACAACCCAAAATGGCGCCTGCCGATGATTAGTCTAACGACCATGTTTGTGGTCATTTTTTTTGCGATGCAATGGCGCTCCATGCGTGCCTGGCACGATGCCGGCGTCCAGGTGAAATCATTCCAGGTGGAAGCCTTGCGAGCTTCCGAGAGCGTTGGGGGAACGCCAATCGGAGTCCTACCGGACTATCAGTTCAGGCTTGGAGCGCCGGTCTGTCTTTCGGACGCAATTCGGTTTGATACACCTTTCAGCGAGGCGGTGCCGCACGTTTCATTGCTGCCACTGCACGGTAACGCGGACGGCGAACAGACCCTTGCCATAAGGGCTTGGTCCGACACCGGCGGCAGCGTAGTGCTGACTTCACCGGCAAAGGCGAATCCGTTTCGTTTTTTCCCCCACGCGCCATTTCTCGCTGATGGCGAAGAGTTCGTTCTACCTCCCGCAGTGGCAGGACATTCGCCGGACGTGCGTGTGCGGCTCACCGAACAAACCCCGGATCACATCACGGTGGAAATTCTGGGCGAGGGACTTCCTACCGTGTTGGTTCCCCGTGACCTATCGGGGAAAGAAACCAACAGCCAAGCCGAGCCCGACGCTGACAACCAGTAGTGTCGCGCAGACCGCGGCGGAGGCGTGCACGACATGGCTGCGTCGCACCAGGGGCAGGATCCCGTATCCGATACCGTACGCAATGGGTACGAACGCGGGAACCGAGAACCAATCCAAATCCGAAGGGTGATACACCCACATGCGTGCAGCGACGAACAGGTTTTCGCCAATGACACCCAAAAGCGCCGCCGAAACTACGGTATTGCCGATAGTCACGCGATGACTGAACCCCATTTCGGCCGTTCGACGGCTCACATAAAAGATATGCGTTGAGGCAAGCCAACCAATCAGCATGCAATAGATAGGCGTGTGCCAGACCATGGGGCCAGGGGCCAGATATTCGCCCCACCAACCGACGCTTGCCGTTACAAGCCCTTCGCCAATGGGCCACCCCGCCCCGATAATCGCGCCAAAGGCGATCGCGGGCGTGAGGGAATCGCGCACAAACACCGCGCGCAGGCACTGAAAAAAGATCGGAATGGCGGACGCGAGGATGCACACCGTAACCGATTCCCACCAGCAGTTGCCGATGAACAAAGTGAAGGAGCCGAAATTGCTCGCCATCACCACGGTGTCGGTGCGATTCCAAGCCGCCTTTATCGTCCGTATCGCGTTTCGCATAACAGGATTTTAACACGCCAAAGGGGGCAATAATTGAAAACCGGTAAAACCTGCGCTATGCTGAAATTGCCCTGGAGCGGAGCCGCGATTTGCGAATTGATACAAGGGCGCGGAACCCGGGAAAGGAGATAAGACCCATGAAGTCCAAGAATTCGTTGACGAGCATGCTGAAGATGGCGGGGGATTTCGTTACGCAGCAAAAAGGCAAGTGGGAGCACAAAGACTGGGAAGCATTCCTGGAACAGGTGCAAAAAGCCGGGATAGAACTGACCGACGAAGTGAAGAAGACGCTTGGTCACCTGCTGGAAGTTAGCAAGGCGTTCTACATGAACGTTTCCAGCGTTCCCAACAAGAAGAAGCCCGCGAAGAAATCGACGGCGAAAGCGAAGTCCAAGGCGAAGACAAAAGCCAAGGCAAAATCGAAGTCAAAGGCGTAGCCAGGTAACCCCGATCCACGTGAGAAACTATTGCCACCGCGCATCGCGCGCGGTGGCATGTTTATGAAGTATCGTAATCTTGCTGGAGAACCATCAGCCGTGTTTCGACTGGGCATCATCGGATCCGACAATAGTCATGCCGAGGCGTTTTCTCGCCTTACCAACCTGGCATCCAGCGAGCCGCGCATCGAAGACGCGCGCGTTACGCATATTTATGGCACCGATCCCGAGCGCACCAAGGAAGTCGCTACCAAGTGTGAAATTCCTAATATAGTTACCCGCAGCGAAGAAATGCTCGGCAATGTTGATGGCGTGCTGTGTG
>ERZ761602.6854-NODE-6854-length-12453-cov-5.199710_pt1 | contig 12453 bp, 7 predicted proteins | sample MGYA00512165_ERZ761602 | MGnify/ENA primary metagenome ERZ761602 (study PRJEB28899, sample SAMN02445085) | bioreactor sludge metagenome | biome: EBPR sludge; isolation source: Thorneside wastewater treatment plant | place: Australia: Brisbane, Thorneside... | reverse complement strand
ACCCCGGAGGAGTCCCTTGAAACATCTCGTGATGGCCGCCCTGGTGCTGGCCAGCCTGCCCGCCTGGGCGGTGCACCGCTGCAACGGGCCGGATGGCACGCCGGTCTTCCAGGATCTGCCGTGTGCGGTCGGCGGCCAGGAGCTGGCGGTACCCGCCGGTCGCGTGGGCGGCCGTGGGGGGCGTGGCGGACAGGGTGAAGACCAGCCGTTCGTCGCCCAGGGCCTGGAGCGTCGGCGCGAGGGCGGGAAACTCCGCCGGCGGGATGTCCGCCGCCAGCAGCCACTCGTGCCGGCGCACGAGCGTCGCGAACGTCGCGAGGGCCGTGGCGTCGCCGCCGGTGAAGGTGCGCGCGAGCAGCGTGCCGGCCGGCAGCGCCGCGGCCGCCCCCGCGAGCTCGGCGACCGTCACGACCGGGGAAAGCTCGAGCACGAGGAAGCCGCCGTCCGGCGCCGGCAGCGCGGCGAGGTCGGCGGCGCTGGCGACCGCCACCAGCCGGCCTTCGACCGGAGTGTCGGCCGACGCCGGTGGCCGGAAGCCGCGGGCCGGCACGCGCGTGATCACCCGCGGCGCGTGATCGCCTCCCGCGGGCAGGCCGGGGGCGGGCAGGACGGGCCGCGTTGCGCGACGGGCGAAGCGGAAGGGGTCGATGCCGTCGGCGACCTCCGCCCGGTATCCGGAATCCGGTGACCAGAGCGACATCGCCCGGGCGGCGATGGCGCGGGCGACGGGGATCTCGTAGACGCTGTCCTCGGTGAGCGAGACGCGGATGGTGTCGCCCAGGCCGTCGAGCAGGAGCGAGCCGATGCCGATCGCGCTCTTGATCCGTCCGTCCTCGCCGTCGCCCGCCTCGGTCACGCCCAGATGGAGCGGATAGGCCATGCCCTCCCGGTCCATCCGCTCGACCAGGAGCCGGTAGGCCTGGATCATGACCTTCGGGTTCGAGGCCTTCATCGAGAGGATGAGGTCGCGGAAACCATGCGACTCCGCGATGCGCAGGAATTCCAGCGCGCTCTCGACCATGCCGAGGGGCGTGTCCCCGTACCGGTTCATGATGCGGTCGCTGAGGGAACCGTGGTTGGTGCCGATGCGCAGGGACCGGCCGAGCTCCCGGCAGCGCCGGACCAGCGGCGTGAAGGCGTCGTGCAGCCGCTGCAGCTCGGCATCGTAGTCGGAATCCGAATACTCGCGCACGGCGAACTTCTTCTTGTCGGCGTAATTGCCGGGGTTGATGCGGACCTTTTCCACGTGCTCCACGGCCTCCATGGCCGCGGCGGGCAGGAAATGGATGTCGGCCACCAGGGGCACGTGCCCGAATCCTGCGGCCGTGAACTGCGCCCGGATGTCCTTCAGGCAGCGCGCGGCGGCCACGTTGGGAGCGGTGATCCGGACGATCTCGCAGCCCACCTCCGCCAGGGCGATCGACTGCCGCACGGTGGCGGCGACATCCTGGGTGTCGCTCGTCGTCATGGACTGGAGGCGGATCGGATGGGAGCCGCCGACGCCGACGGAGCCGACTTTCACCTCGCGGGAGGCGCGGCGGACGGTGTGGGAGCGGGAGGCGCAGTAGGACATGGGCGGGATGGGAACCTAGACGTCCGCTTTCCCCCGGCCAACTGCGGAATCCAAAAAGTCGGCGTACGATGCAGCGGACCTTCAGCTCACCGATGACAGCCGATGCACCGGCAGGTGGGGCGGCTTCTCCTCAAGCCGCTGCGGATCGGTCCGTCGCACGTCAGCCACCTGGGACCGGCGGCTCCGCCTCCGTCGTTTGAGCGCAGCTCCGGACGTCCGAGGCGGCGCGGACGGGCGGCGCCGGCGGCCTACTTGCCCGGGGCCGGCGCGGCCGGAGCCGGATTGGCCGGAGCTTCGACGGCGCGGACCGCCTTGGCGTCGCGCACGATCCGGCGGACGTCGAAGACACTCACGTAAAGCACCATCGAGAAAAGGAGCACGATGAACACGCTCTGCGCCGTCATGATGAAGTTCACCGGCAGGGGCCGGCCGCGCAGCTGGCCGATGGTCGCGAAGAGCATCTGGCCGCCGTCAAGCACGGGCATCGGCAGCAGATTGAAGATCGCGAGGTTGATGTTGACCAGGATGGTGAACCACAGCGCAAGCGGCAGGCCCGCCCGCGAGACGGCGATGAAATTGTCGATGATGCCGATCGGGCCGCTGAGATGCGACGCGTTGATGTCGGAGCGCGGGTTGATCAGGGCCCAGAGCGTCCGGAACGTCTTCACCACGTTCTCCTTGATCTGCGAGAAAGGGTTCGGGTGCGTGAGCGTGACGCCGGAATTGATGCCCGTGAGCCCCAGGTCCGTGATCTTCGCGGCCGGCTCGAGCGTGTGCGTGACGGACTCCCCGCCGCGCTGCACCGTGACGGCGAGCGGTTTGCCCAGGCCTTTCCGCAGTGCGTCGAAGAGCTGGGACGGCGTCAGCATGACGGCGCCGTTGACGGCCGTGATCAGATCGCCGGGGCGCAGATCGACCCGCGACGCCGGGGAGTCGGGTGCGGTGGGTCCCACGTAGAGCTTGGCGACCGTGGTGAATCCGACCTTGCGCACGTTCTCGTCGCCGCTGAGCACCGGCTGGATCGGCAGTTCCAGCGTCTCCTGGCCGCGCCGGATGGTGAAGATGGTCTGCCGTTCGCCGTCCTTCCATCCGCTGCTCAGGGCGAGGCGCTCGACGATGTCGGCAAACGTCTCCACGGGCGCGCCGTCGACGCGCACGATCACGTCGCCGGGCTTGAGACCGGCCTTCACCGCCGGGCTCACGACCTCGCGCTGGGCGGAATCCTTCAGCGTGGGCGCGATCTCGGCGATGGTGGTGGAGGTGAAGCCGGTGGCGGCCGGCTGGCCGATGATCCAGACCACGCATGCGAGCAGGAACGCGAAGAGGATGTTGAAGGCGGCCCCGGCGACGAAAACGATCATCTTGGTGCCGTAGCTGACCGGGGGCAGGCGCCGGACGTCCACGTTGCTCTGGCCCTCGACGGCGCCCAGGTCGGCGAGCTGGGGCAGCAGCACGTAGCCTCCGAGCGGGAACCAGGAAAGCCGGTATTCCACGCCATCGCGTCCGCGCCACTTGAAAATCGGGGGCCCGAAGCCGATGGAGAACCGCTCGACCACCACGCCGCGCCGCCGGGCGGCGAGGAAGTGGCCGAGTTCGTGGACGAAGATCGAGCCGCCGAAAAGCAGGACGACGAGGACGAAGACCCAGAGGTTGGAAAGCAGCGTTTGGAGCAGGTCGAAGGCCACGGTGGTCAGCTCGGTTTACGAGGAGAAGGTTGGGAGCATGTCCGCCGCGGCGCGGCGGGCTTCGGCGTCGAGCGCCACGACAGCGGCAAGGTCGGCGGGTTCAAAGTTTCGGAGAATGGCCAGAGTATGTTCGACCAGGCGGGGAATCGCAAGGAAGGGAATCCGGCCGGCCAGGAAGGCCGCGACGGCGACTTCGTTGGCGGCGTTGTAGATGGCGGGCGCCGCGCCCCCCGCGGCCATCGCCGCCTGCGCGAGGCCCAGCATCGGAAACCGGGCGGAATCGACCGGGCGGAATTCGAGCTGGAGCAGCCGCGTGAGATCCAGCGGCGCCTCGACGCCGGGCGGGCGCTCGGGGTGGAGCAGCGCGTGCTGGATCGGGAACGTCATCGACGGCGGGCAAAGCTGCGCGAGCATCGCGCCGTCGGCAAACTCGACCAGGCAGTGCACGATGCTCTGCGGGTGCAGCACCGCGGTGCACTGCTCGGGCTGCAGGCCGAAGAGCCACTGGGCCTCGATCAGTTCCAGCCCCTTGTTGGCCAGGGTGGCGGAATCGACGGTGATCTTCGGCCCCATCGCCCAGTTGGGATGCTTCAGGGCATCGGCGGGCGTCGCGTGGGCCAGTCGCTCGGCCGGCCAGTCGCGAAACGCGCCTCCGCTGGCCGTCAGCACGATCCGCCGCACGGCCGCCCCGGCGCGGTGACCCTCGAGGCACTGGAAGACGGCGTTGTGTTCGCTGTCCACCGGCAGCAGCCGGCCGCCGTGGCGCTGCGCCGCCGCCATGACGAACTTGCCGGCCAGAACGAGAATCTCCTTCGAAGCGAGGGCCAGGTCCTTGCCCGCGGCCAGCGCGGCGAGCGCGGGCTCGAGTCCGGTGATGCCCACCACGGCGACGAGCACGATGTCGGCCTCGGGCAGTCGCGCGAGGGCGTTGAGACCCTCCAGTCCCCCGTGGAGCCGGGTCCCGGGCGGAAAGGCCGCCGCGGCCTCCCGGGCGGCGGCGAACGCCGGGGCCTCGAACACCCCGACCTCGCGCACGCCATGGGCGCGGGCGATCGCGGCGAGTTTCTCCCAGTTGGCGCGGGCGGCGATGCCGACCAGTTCGAGGCGGTCGCGGTGCGCCGCCAGCACCCGCAGCGTGTTCTCGCCGATCGAGCCGGTGGCGCCCAGGAGGACGACCCGTTTTTTGCGGTGCGGTGGAGTGTCAGGCACGAAGAGGCGGGCTTTCAGGCGGCAAGGGCCGGCAGCGCAGCCGGTCCGGACGGAAGCGGAGAGCGCGCGAGGCCGGCGCGCGGGACGGGTGATTTCACGGCAGCCGGAAAAAATAATACCCGACCGGCGCCGCGAGGATCAGGCTGTCGCTGAGATCGAACATCCCGCCGATGCCGGGAATGGTGCGGCCCGAATCCTTGATGTTGGCGCGGCGCTTGAGCACGGATTCGACCAGGTCGGCCACGATGCCGAGCACCGCGATCGGCAGCGCGATCAGGGCGGCGACCAGCGGCGTCATGTGCGGCGGGAAGTGGTCGCGGGCAAGCCAGGCCACGAGGGCGCCGATGCCCATCGAGATGAGCACGCCGCCGACCGCGCCCTCCCACGTCTTTTTCGGGCTGATCTGCGGCGACATCTTGTGCCGGCCGAACGCCATGCCGGAAAGCAGCGCGCCCGTGTCGCAGAATTTGGCCACGGCCACGATCCACAGGCAGAGCAGCAGACGGCCCGTCGGCGTGACCGTGTCCTGCGGCAGCGGCGTGATGATGGCCACGAGGTACTGCAGCATCACGGCCACGTAAACCAGGCCGAAGAGGGAGGAGGCGAGGGACTCCACCCGCGTCTCCGGCGTGCGCTCGCCGAGGAGACGAACCGCGAACACCACGACGGCGAGGGGCAGCAACAGCTCGGTGGGCCACCCGAGGCGGGCCTCCAGCCAGGGCCCGAGCGTGATGAGGCCGCCGAAGGCCATGCCGAACTTGTCGAACGGGTCGTAGCCCGACGCGTGCATCAGCAGGAAAAACTCACGCAGGGTCAGCACCGAGATGACGGTGATGAGCACGAGCGCGCCCTCGGTCCGGAAAAACCACAGCGCCGCGCCGAGGATCAGCCAGAGGAGGACGGTGGAGAAGATGCGTTTGCCCATGCGAAAAGCGCCCGGCGGGATGGCGGGCGGCGCCTATTTGGCGGCGGCGGGTTTCAACTGCGCGCTCGTGCGGCCGAACCGGCGCTCGCGCCGGTTGAAATCCGCGATCGCCGCGGCCAGGTCGGCCCGGGTGAAATCGGGCCAGAGCACCGGCGTGAACACGAACTCGGAGTAGGCCGCCTGCAGCAGCAGGAAATTGCTCATCCGCGTCTCGCCCGAGGTGCGGATCACCAGGTCCGGATCAGGCATCTCGCCCGTATACAGGTAGCGGCTGAACGTCGCCCACGACCCGTCGTTGAGTTTCTCCTTCCCCGCCGCCACGGCCGCGGCATACGCGCGCGCGGCGTCGACGACCTCGGCGCGCGACCCGTAATTCAGCGCGAGGACAAGCGTGTAGTCCGGAAAATGCTTCGTCTCCTCGATCGTGGTGCGCAGCACCTTCTGCACGCCGGCGGGCAGCTCCTCCGTCCGCCCGATGGTGCGCAGCCGCACCCGGTCGCGGATGAACGTCTCGAGCTCCTTCTTGAGGTAGTACTTGAGCAGTCCCATCAGCGCGCCCACCTCGTCCTGCGGCCGCTTCCAGTTCTCGATCGAGAAGGCGTACAGCGTCAGCATGCGCACGCCCAGGTCGCGGGCCGCCAGCGTCACGGTCCGCACCGTCTCCACGCCCCGCCGGTGCCCCTCGATCCGCGGCAGTCCCCGCTGGGTCGCCCAGCGGCCGTTGCCGTCCATGATGATCGCGACGTGAGGAGGGACGTTTTCGGCGGAAGGCGGCATTGCGGCAACCGGGGGACGTTGGGCAGCGCCGCCCGGCTTGACAAGCCGCCATCCGCGAAGCGCTCCGCCCGTTTGACGCGGGCGGAAGAGCCGGCACGCTGACGGCATGGCTACGCCGCTTTCCCCCGAAGAATTGCGCCGCGCCGCCGCCGAGCTGCCGGGCTGGGAGTGTGAGGCCGAGGGTCTCACCCGCACCTATCGGTTCGCCACGTTTCGCGCCGCGCTGGCCTACATGGTGCGCGCGGGGTTCGAGGCGGAGGAGCTCAACCATCACCCGGAGTGGACGAATGTCTATTCCCGCGTCGTCGTGCGCCTGCGGACGCATGATGCCGGCGACCGCGTGACGGCGAAGGACGTGGCGCTGGCGCTCCGGCTGGATCGGATCGCGGCGGGGGAGGCGGCCCGGGAAGGCGGCGCACCGTGATCCGCGCCAGGCGGCCCGCCGGCGCCTGAAATTTCCCCGCGACGTTGGCGCCGACCGGCCGTCTGGCGGTTGGAGTTGCGGAACCTGATCCGCGGCCCTAGTCGGTGACGGATTGCGTTGGTTCCCTTCCTGCCGGGAGGCGGGCCGCGCGTTCCTTTCCCCGCTTCCGCTCGCACCCTTCACCTCGACATGTCATCTCCCTCCCGTTTCCGCCGCAGCTGGCTGGTTTACACCGTCCTCGTGGTCGTTTTTTCCGCCGGCGTGTGGTACTTCGGCTTCCGCAGCGCCCCCGCGCAGGACCCGTCCCGCACGTCTTTCCGGAAACGGTTCGCGGCCATCCCGGCGCCCGTGCGGGTGGTGCCGGCGGAAAAGCGGAACCTGGACGTCTATCTCAAGGCCATCGGCACCGTCACGCCGCTCAACACCGTGACCGTGCGCAGCCGGGTCGAGGGCCAGTTGCTGCGCGTGGCGTTCGAGGAGGGACAGCGGGTCAAGCAGAGCCAGCTCCTCGCGGAAATCGATCCGACGCCTTATCAGATCCGTCTCGCGCAGGCCGAGGCCCAGCAGCGGCAGAACGCCTCCCAGCTCGCGACCGCGAAGAGCGACCTCGACCGCTTCCGGCAGCTGAACGCGCAGGCGCTCGTGTCCGCCCAGCAGCTCGAGGCGCAGCAGGCGCTCGTCGCCGAACGCGAAGGCGCGGTGGCCGCGGATCGCGCCCGGGTCGACGAAGCCCGGCTTCAGCTCGCCTACACCAAGATCGAGGCGCCCATCTCCGGCCGGGCCGGCCTGCGCACGGTCGACGTCGGCAATCTCGTCCGGGCCAACGACGCCAGCGGGCTGGTCGTGATCACGCAGACGCAGCCGATTGCCGTGCTCTTCACGGTTCCCGAGGTGGACCTGCCCAAGGTCGTGGAGCCCCTGCGCGCGGGCGAGGCGCTGCCGGTGGAAGCCTGGGACCGCAGTGAGCAGACGCGCCTCGCGAGCGGCGAGGTCCGCACCTTCGACAACAAGATCGATCTCGCCACCGGCACGCTGCGCCTCAAGGCGGAATTTCCCAACGAGGACGAGAAGCTGTTTCCCAATCAGTTCGTCAACGTACGGCTCAAGGTGCGCACCCTGCGGGATACGGTCGTCATTCCCGCGGCCGCCGTCCAGTTCGGCTCCCGCGGCACGTATGTCTACCTGATCACGTCCGAAAACACCTCGACCATCCGCAACATCACGATCGGCCCCTCCGACGGCAATTACCAGGCGGTCACGCAGGGCCTGAGCGGCGGCGAACCGGTGGTGCTCGAGGGCCTCGACCGCCTGCGCGAAGGGAAGAATGTCATCGTGGTCGGCGACGAGCCGGCGCCCGTTGCCGCGGACGGGGCGGCGAAGAAAGGCGGGCGCGGCAAGAAGGCGGCCGAGGGCGGCAAGGGCGCGAAGGGCGGCGACGCCACCGGCAAGGCGGGCAAATGAGTCCTTCCCGCATCTTCATTCTCCGGCCGGTGGCGACCAGCCTCCTCATGGTCGCGCTGCTGCTTTCGGGCATCATGGCGTACCGGCTGCTGCCGGTTTCGGCGCTGCCCCAGGTGGATTTTCCCACCATCCAGGTCTTCACGTTTTATCCGGGCGCGAGTCCCGAGGTGACGGCGAGCGCCATCACCGCGCCGCTCGAGCGCCGGTTCGGCCAGATCCCCGGCATCAACCAGATGTCCTCGACCAGCGCCGCGGGCGCCTCGGTGGTCACGCTGCAGTTCTCGCTCGAGGTGTCGCTGGATGTCGCCGAGCAGGAAGTCCAGGCCGCGATCAACGCCGCCGACAATCTCCTGCCCAACGACCTCCCGGCTCCTCCCGTTTACCGCAAGGTCAACCCCGCGGATACTCCCATCCTCACGCTGGCCGTGACGTCGGCCAGCATGCCGCTGCCGCAGGTGCACGATCTCGTCGACACCCGCATCGCCCAGAAGCTCGCCCAGATTCCCGGCGTCGGCATGGTGAGCCTCGCCGGCGGCCAGCGCCCGGCCGTGCGCGTGCAGATCAACCCCGGCGCGCTGGCGGCCCGCGGGCTCAACCTCTCCGACGTCCGCGCCGCCATCAATGCCGCGAGCGTCAACTCGCCCAAGGGCAGCTTCGACGGGCCGGTGCGTTCGATTCTCATGGACGCGAACGACCAGCTCCGCTCGGTCGAGGAATATCGCAATCTGATCATCTCCTGGCGCGACGGCGCGCCGCTGCGGCTCGGCGACGTCGCCCGGATCGAGAACTCCGCGGAGAACCGCCGGCTGGCCGCGTGGGCCGACCGCCAGCCGGCCGTCCTGGTCAACGTCCAGCGCCAGCCCGGCGCCAACGTGATCGAGGTCGTCGACCGCGTGCAGGCCCTGCTGCCGCAGCTCGCGGCGAGCCTGCCCGCCGCGGCGGAGCTGGCGGTCCTCACCGACCGCACGCAGAGCATCCGTTCGTCCGTCCGCGCCGTGCAGCACGAGCTGATCTTCGCCATCGGCCTCGTGGTGCTCGTGACCTTCCTCTTCCTGCGCAACATCCCGTCGACGATCATCCCGAGCATCGCCGTCCCGCTGTCGCTCATCGGCACGTTCGGCGTGATGTACCTCGCGGGGTTCTCGCTCAACATCCTCACGCTGATGGCGCTGACGATCGCGACGGGCTTCGTCGTCGACGACGCCATCGTGATGCTCGAGAACATCGCGCGTTTCCGCGAGCAGGGCGCTTCGCCGCTCGAGGCGGCGTTGAAGGGCGCCGCGCAGATCGGGTTCACGCTGGTTTCGCTCACGCTCTCGCTGATCGCGGTGCTGATCCCGCTGCTCTTCATGGGCGACGTCGTGGGCCGGCTGTTCCACGAGTTTGCGATCACCCTCGCCGTGGCGATCTTCATCTCGCTGATCGTGTCCCTCACGCTCACGCCGATGATGTGCGCGCGCATGCTGCCGGAACCCGGGGCGCACGGCCACGGGCAGCCCGGCTTCCTCGATGGCATCATCGCGCGCTACGGGCTCTGGCTCGACTGGGTGTTGCGCCACCAGCGCATGGCGCTGCTCGTGACGGTGGGCACGGTCGCGCTGACCGCGTTCCTCTACGTCGTGGTGCCGAAGGGCTTCTTCCCGGTGCAGGACAACGCCGCGATCCAGGCCGTGACCGAGGCGCCGCAGTCGGTGTCGTTCGCGGCCATGGGCGAGCGCCAGCAGGCGCTCGCCGCGGTGATCCTCGAGGATCCCGCCGTCACGAGCCTGTCCTCGTTCATCGGCGTCGACGGCACCAACACCACGCTCAACAGCGGCCGCATGCTGATCAACCTGAAGCCGCACGCGGCACGCAGCGACCACGCGCTCGCCGTGATCGAGCGGCTGCGCGAGCGCGCGCGGGCCGTCTCCGGCATCACGCTCTACCTCCAGCCGGTGCAGGAGCTGACCATCGAGGATCGCGTGAGCCGCACGCAGTTCCAGTTCACCCTGACGACGCCCGACGACGCGCTGCTCGAGGAGTGGGTGCCGAAGCTGATCGCGCACCTCGACGAGCTGCCGCAGCTGGCCGACGTGGCGAGCGACCTCCAGAACAAGGGACTGCAGGCTTACCTCGAGATCGACCGCGATGCCGCGGCCCGGCTCGGCGTCACCGTCGCGGCCATCGACGACGCCCTCTACAGCGCCTTCGGCCAGCGGCAGATCTCGACGCTGTTCACGCAGGCGAGCCAGTACCGCGTGGTGCTCGAGGTCGACCCGCGGCTCGCCCAGGGTCCCGAGGCGCTGATGAGCATCTACGTGAACGGCGCGGGCGGGCGGCCGGTGCAGCTTTCCAGCCTCGCGCGGGTGGTGGAGCGGCCGACCTCGCTCCTGATCAATCACGTCGGCCAGTTTCCCACCGTCACGATCTCCTTCAACCTCGGGCCCGGCGCCTCGCTCGGTGACGCGGTCAAGGCGATCGAGGGGGCGGGGGCCGCGATCGGGCTGCCCGAGGCGATCGAGATGCGCTTCCAGGGCGCGGCGCACGCCTTCCGCGCGTCGCTCTCGAGCACGCTCTTCCTGATCCTCGCCGCGGTCGTGACGATGTACATCGTCCTCGGCATCCTCTACGAGAGCAGCATCCATCCGATCACGATCCTCTCGACGCTGCCGTCGGCCACGCTCGGCGCGCTGCTCGCGCTCTGGATTACGCGGCAGCCGTTGGACATGATCGCCATCATCGGCATCATCCTGCTCATCGGCTTGGTGAAGAAAAACGGCATCATGATGATCGACTTCGCGCTCGAGGCCGAGCGCAGGCAGGGCATGTCGCCGCGCGAGGCCATCCATCAGGCGGCGCTGCTGCGTTTCCGCCCGATCCTCATGACCACCCTCGCGGCGCTGTTCGGCGCGCTGCCGCTGATGTTCTCCACCGGTTCGGGCGCGGAACTGCGCCAGCCGCTCGGCCTGGTGATGGTGGGCGGCCTGCTGGTCAGCCAGGTGCTCACGCTGTTCACCACGCCGGTCGTGTACCTGTTCTTCGATCGCATCGCGGGCCGGGCGAAGGCACGGCGGAAGCGGGAAGCGCCCGCGGCCGGACCATTCACCGGCGCCGTGGCCGCGGAGCGCACCAAGGGATGAACCCTCGATCCACAGGCCCCACCCGGGAGCGCGGATGGCCCCGTCCGCCCGGCTCGGACGCGGACGCCTCCATTCGCACGGTGCGCGGCCGGAGGGGGCGGGGGACCGGCACGCCATGAACCTTTCCCGCCCCTTCGTCCGCCGGCCCGTCACCAGCAGCCTCATCGCGATCGCGATGGTGCTCGCGGGCGCATTGGCGTACACGCTCCTGCCGGTGTCGCCGCTGCCGCAGGTCGATTTCCCGACGATCAGCGTCAACGCCTCGCTGCCGGGCGCGAGTCCCGAGACCATGGCCTCGGCCGTCGCCACGCCCCTGGAGCGGGCGTTCGGGAGCATCGCGGGCGTCACCAACATCTTTTCCGACAGCCGCTCGGGTGCCACCAGCATCTACCTCGAGTTCGCCCTGGGGCGCGACATCAACGCCGCCGCCCGCGACGTGCAGGCTGCGATCAACGCCGCGCGCGGCGAGCTGCCGTCGGGCATGCCGGGGAATCCGACGTTTCGCAAAGTCAATCCCTCGCAGGCGCCGATCATGGCGCTGGCGCTGAGTTCGCCCAATCTCGCTCCCGGGGAACTCTACGACGCCGCCTCCACCATCCTCGCGCAAAAGCTCTCGCAGATCACGGGCGTGGGCGAGGTGTCGGTCGGCGGCAGCTCGCTGCCGGCGGTGCGCGTGCAGCTCAACCCGCACGCGATGGCCCATTACGGGATCGCGCTTGACGAGGTGCGGCGCGCGATCAGCGCCACCAATTCGATCGCCCCGCGGGGCCAGGTGGAGAAGGGCGACCGGATCTGGCAGGTGCGCATCAGCGACCAGCTTCGCCGCGCCGAGCAGTACCGGCCGCTGGTGGTGCGCTACCGCGACGGCGCGCCCGTGCGGCTCGGCGACATCGCCAAGGTCACCGACTCGGTCGAGGATCGAAACAGCAAGGGCTTTCACAATGACCGCCCCGCCGTGCTGCTCATGGTCAGCCGGCAGCCGGGGGCCAACATCATCGCCACGATCGATGCGATCTACGCGCAGTTGCCGATGCTGCGCGCCCTGCTCCCCGCCGACGCCGACCTGGCGGTCGTGATGGATCGCTCGCCCGGCATCCGGGCGACGCTGAAGGAGTCGGAGTTCACCCTGATGGTGTCGTCGGCGCTGGTGATGCTCGTGGTCTTCCTCTTCCTCGGCAGCGCGCGCGCCGCGCTGATCCCCAGCCTGGCGATCCCGGTTTCGCTGATCGGCACGTTCGGCATCATGTACCTCTACGGTTTCTCGCTGAACAACCTGTCAC
>ERZ761602.6852-NODE-6852-length-12455-cov-6.657258_pt1 | contig 12455 bp, 15 predicted proteins | sample MGYA00512165_ERZ761602 | MGnify/ENA primary metagenome ERZ761602 (study PRJEB28899, sample SAMN02445085) | bioreactor sludge metagenome | biome: EBPR sludge; isolation source: Thorneside wastewater treatment plant | place: Australia: Brisbane, Thorneside... | reverse complement strand
CGTCCATGGCTAAATGCACCTTCGTCATCCGACATCGGTGATCATCGTAGCCCCTCCCGGCCAGACTGGCCGGGGCGGCGATGAGCCCTAGGCGGAAGACGCAGAAAGCAATTCAGGACCCCGGTCCGACAAGGCGAGTGAGAACACGATGGCCAAGTTCAATCCCGGCGAATTCATGCGCCAGGTGCAAGCCGAAGCCCGCAAGGTGGTTTGGCCCAGCCGTCAGGAAACCGTGACGACCGCGATCTTCGTGGGCATCATGATGGTGATCCTCGCGGTGTTCTTCCTCGGCATCGATACGGTCTTCGGCAAGACCGTGCAGTTCCTCCTCTCGCTGGCCTGATCGGCCCGGCGCGACACAGACAAAGACAGAGATAGTCCATGGCTCGCTGGTACATCATCCACGCCTATTCGGGTTTCGAGAACAAGGTGAAGGACGCGATCCTTGCCGAAGCGGAGCGGCTGGGCCTCGACGCGCTGGTCGAAGCGGTCGAAGTGCCGCACGAAACCGTCACCGAAGTGAAGCGCGGCAAGAAGGTCCAGGTCGAACGCAAGACCATGCCCGGCTACGTGCTGGCCAAGCTGACCATGAACGACGACGTCTATCACCTGGTCAAGAACACCGCCAAGGTCACCGGCTTCCTCGGCAACGGCGGCAAGCCGCAGCCGATTTCCGACCGTGAGGCCGCCCGCTATTTCGGCGCGCGCGATGCCGCCGCGGCCGAACCGAAGAAGCACGTCTCGGTCGATTACGAGATCGGCGATTCGGTCAAGGTGCTGGACGGTCCGTTCAATTCCTTCACCGGCGTGGTGGAAGAACTCGATTTCGACAAGAACCGGGTCAAGGTCTCAGTCTCGATCTTCGGCCGCGCCACCCCGGTGGAGCTGGACTTCGAACAGGTCGAGCTGGTCAAGTAAGCACAGCCAAAGCTTGCAATTGCGCGCGCCTTCGCCTAGGCGCGCGCCTTCGCTTGGGGCAACTCGGGCGATTCCGTGCGGGAGAAGGGCCCCGGCCCTTTGTCTGACCGCTCACTCTGCGGCCCGGCTTGCCGGTCCAACAGGAAGAAAGGAGGCCCCTCGTGGCCAAGAAAATTGAAGGCTATATCAAGCTGCAGGTGCCCGCGGGCTCTGCCACGCCCTCGCCGCCGATCGGCCCTGCGCTGGGTCAGCGCGGCGTGAACATCATGGAATTCTGCAAGGCGTTCAATGCCGCCACGCAGGAGATGGAAAAGGGCATGCCGATCCCGACCATCATCACGGTCTATGCGGATCGCAGCTTCACCTTTGTCACCAAGACGCCCCCGGCTTCGTTCCTGATCAAGAAGGCCGCCAACCTCAAGTCGGGCTCGAAGGAGCCGGGCAAGGTTTCGGCCGGAACGATCAAGCGTTCGCAGCTGGCTGAAATCGCGCAGGCCAAGTTCAAGGACCTGAACGCGAACGACATCGAACAGGCCACCAAGATCATCGAAGGCTCTGCCCGTTCGATGGGCCTGCAGGTTGTGGAGGGCTAAGGACATGGCAAAGCAGACCAAGAAGCAGAAGTCGCTGGCCGAAAAGCTGGGCGACAACCAGCAGCTCCACGGCGTTGAAGCCGCGATCCAGCTGCTCAAGGACCTCAAGACCACCAAGTTCGACGAGAGCCTGGAAGTGTCGCTGAACCTCGGCGTCGATCCGCGCCACGCCGACCAGATGGTCCGCGGCATGGTCGTGCTGCCCTCGGGCACCGGCAAGGACGTCAAGGTTGCGGTCTTCGCCCGCGGCGACAAGGCCGAAGCGGCCCTGGCTGCCGGGGCCGACAAGGTCGGTGCCGAAGACCTGCTGGAAGACATGCAGGCCGGCAACCTCGATTATGGCCGCGTGATCGCCACGCCGGACATGATGGGTCTGGTCGGCCGTCTCGGCAAGGTGCTGGGTCCCAAGGGCCTGATGCCGAACCCGAAGCTCGGCACCGTCACCCCGAACGTCGCCGAAGCGGTCAAGGCTGCCAAGGGCGGCCAGATCGAATTCCGCGTCGAAAAGGCCGGGATCATCCACGGCGGGATCGGCAAGCTGTCGTTCTCGAACGAAGCGCTGAAGGCCAACTTCGACGCGTTCGTCGATGCCGTGGTCAAGGCCAAGCCGGCCGGCGCCAAGGGCAAGTACGTCCGCAAGATCGGCCTCAGCTCGTCGATGGGCCCGGGCCTGAAGATCGACCTGACCGAAGTGCAGGGCGCGTAAGCGACTGCGCTGCCGCAAGGCACATGAAAAGGGCCGGGAAGCGAGCGCGCTTCCCGGCCCTTTTCGCATGTGGCAGGATTGCCGGGTGATGAAGCGAATCGTCCTGCTCCCGCTCCTGCTGCTGGCGGCCTGTTCCGGTGGCGACAAGGATCCCGAGGCACCCGCCGCAACCGGCGGGGCCAGCCCGGCGGCGAGCGAGGACGCTGCCGCGGCCACCAGCGACAGCGCCGACGCGGCCGGCGCCGCGGGCCGCACTTCGCGCTATACCTCGCTCAAGGACTGTAAGGTGGTCGACGATGGCGGGGGCGAGGACTGGTCGGTCTCGCGCTGCGAGGGGCTGGGCGGCTTTACCGTGGTGATCAATTACGGCGATGCCCGCGACGACTTGGAACTGCAGTACCCGCAGCGCCAGCCGGTGGCGCTGGGCTTGCCCTATCTGGCCGGGGGCGGGTTCAACACGCTGGGCGACACGGTCGAGTGGCGCGGCAGCGGCGCGGGCACGGCCTTTGCCCCGACCGCGCTGATCGTGCGCAACAGCACCGTGCAGAACCCGGAACGGCCCGACCGGCCAACCGCGCTGCTCGCCGTGATCGACCTCAAGCAGGAATGTGTCGTCGCCCAGGTCCGGCCCGGGCCGGGGCAGAACGAGCAGGCCCGCGCCATCGCCGACGGGCCGGTTCGCAAGTGCCTGCCCCTGGAAGGAGTCGTGCCATGATCCGCGCCAGGCTGTTTGCCGTTCCGTTGTTGCTCCTCGCCGCCGCCAGCGCCGCCCCTTCGGCCGGGCCGCAGACCCACGCCCAGCTCGACGTGCCGCGCGCAAAGCCGCAGCAGGTGATCGTGCAGAGCCGCGATTTCGCGCCCGGCAGCGAAAGCGGATGGCACGTCCATCCCGGCACCGAAGTGGCCTATATCGCCAGTGGGCGGCTGGAATTGCATGTCGAGGGCAAGGTCACGGTGCTGGAACCCGGCGACAGCTTCACCATGCCGCGCGGCGTGCCGCACAACGGGGTCAATGCCGGGGCCGATCCGGCGCGGGCAGTGGTGACTCTGGTGGTCGACAAGGGCGCCCAGCCGCGCCAGCCGGTTGCCGCACCAAGGCCGAAGCCGAAGGCCTAACGCGTCAGGTTTGCCTCGGTATAGCATTCCACCACCATGGCCAGCGGCTGCCCATCCGGCAGGCGCAGCAGCGCGCGGTGGGTGGAAATGGCTCCGGCCGGGCAGGCCGGATCGCCGCGCCGGGCCGAACCCAGCGGCTCGCGCGTGAACTGCAACGAAGCGGCGACGCGGCCGAACGGCACCTGGGTTTCTGCCAGCTGGCGGTTCATTTCCGGCGTCAGCCGCGCCGGCACGTACCAGTTGTGCGCATCGGACAGGACGCGGCTGCCGCAAGTCAGGCGAACGTGGCGATAGCCCAGCGGTTCATCGGCCGAAACGCCCAGCAGCGCGCGGATATCGGCAGGCGGCGCCTCGTCCGCGCCGCTGACCTGCACCGCGAGGATCTCGGCCGGATCGGCGATCCCGCGCTGCTGGCACCACTGGCGCAGCGCCTCGGTGGCGCTGGCATGGGCGGCCAGGTTGGCTTCGAAAGCGGCCAGGTCCGCATCGGGCTGGGGATGGGCGCATCCTGTCATGGACAGCGATGCGGCGGCGATGGTCATCAAGACAAGTCCGGCAAAAGCGCTTGGCCGCCCGGGCGGCCGGTTACCGGCCCGCATTAGCCGCCAATCGCGCCGATGGCCAGTGCGGCTTTTGTGCAGTGCAAGATCAAGTCCTGCCCTTCAAACCCCGCCCGGCACCGCTTCGCGCCCCAGCGCGCGCAGGCCGGTGCTCAAGGCCTCGCAAACCGCCTCCAGCACGGCGGCATCGGTGGAGCGGATCACGAAGTTCGCCCCGACCCGACCTTCGCGGAAGAACGGATAGCTGCCGATCGCGCAGCCTTCATGGTCCTGCTCGGTCTGGCGCAGCAGGTCGGCCACTTCGCTTTCCTGGACCCACGATCCGATCGTTTCGGACAGCACCGGCAGCCCGCCTTCCAGCGTGCCGGTCAGCGCGTCGAGCATGCCCGCGGTGATCGAGGGGACCCCGGCCATCAGGAACACGTTGCCGATCCGGATCCCCGGGGCGCCGCTCATCCGGTTGGGAATCAGGTTCGCCCCGTCAGGCACCCGGGCCATGCGCAGCCGCGCTTCGTTAAGGCCGCCGCGGGGCTCGTAATACCGCTCCAGGATGGCGCGGGCGTCGGGGTGGATCACCACGCCGACGCCGAACGCCTCGGCCACGGCATCGACAGTGATGTCATCATGCGTCGGGCCGATCCCGCCGGTGGTGAACAGGTAATCGTTGCGTGCCCGCAGCGCGTTCACCGCCTCGATGATCGCGGCCATGTCATCGGCCACCACCCGCACTTCGGCCAGGCGGATGCCCTGGACGTTGAGCCAGGCCGCGACCTGCGCGACGTTCTTGTCCTGCGTGCGGCCAGAGAGGATCTCGTCGCCGATGACGAGCAGGGCGGCTTTCCAGATGCGGGGTGAATCGGTCATGGGCGGACGCTAGGGGAAAACCTAGCCCTCGACCAGTTCCCGCGCCCGGGTAAAGGCCAGCACGCCATCGTCGATCGGGGCCTGGCGCATGTCCTGCTTGTCGCGGCGGTAATCCTGATTGAGCCGCCACGGCAGGCTGGGCGCGTTCTTGGGCATCTTGTCCTTGCCGCGCTCCAGATAGCCGGAGGAGAAATCGGAGAACACGTCGTCCGGGGTGAGCCCCTCTTCCGGCAGCACCGGCGTGGCCGCGACCGCACCATAGGCGTCCATCTGCTTGAGCAGGCGGGTAATATATTCCCCGACGATATCCACCCGCAGCGTCCAGCTGGCGTTGATGTAGCCGAACACGCCCGCCATGTTGGGAATGTCGGAGAACATGCAGTTGCGGTAATAGAAGGTCTTGCCGAAATCGACCGGCTTGCCGTCCACCGTCACGGCGATCTTGCCGGCAAAGGCCAGGCTGAGCCCGGTGGCGGTGACGATCACGTCGGCATCCAGGTGCCTGCCCGACTTGAGCTTGATCCCCGTCGCATCGAAGCTGTCGATATGGTCGGTCACCACGCTGGCCTTGCCTTCGTTGATCGCGGTGAAGAAATCGGCATCCGGGACCAGGCACAGGCGCTGTTCCCACGGGTTGTAGGGCGGGACGAAATCGGTTTCGTTGAACTTCGGCCCCAGCAGCTTGGCGGTTTCGCCCAGCAGGAATTCCTTGGCGCGTTCCGGGTTGTTGCGCACCCGCTTGAACATCAGGTCCTGCAGGGTGATGTTCTTGAGCCGGGTCAGGGCATAGGCCAGCCGTTCCGGCAGGATCTTGCGCAGGGTGTTGGCGATCTTGTCACGCGCCGGACGGCTGACCATGTAGGTCGGCGTGCGCTGCAACTGGGTGACATGGGCCGCGCCGCCATGGGCCATGGCCGGAACGATCGTCACCGCCGTCGCGCCCGATCCGATCACCACCACGTTCTTGCCGGTGTAATCGAAATCCTTCGGCCAGAACTGCGGATGGATGATCGTGCCCTTGAACTTGTCCCGCCCCTTGAACCCGGCGTCATAGGGTTCGTCGTAATCATAATAGCCCGAGCCCAGGAACAGGAACCGGCCCTGCAGGCGCTGGTGGCTGCCGTCGGCGGCCTGGGTCGTCACGGTCCACAGCGCGGTCTTGCTGTCCCAGTCGGCCGAGATCACCTTCTGGCCGAAGCGCATCTTGTCGCGCAGGCCGTACTGGTCGGTGATGTCGTTGAGGTATTCGAGGATCGCCGGGCCATCGGCGATCGACTTTTCGTGCTTCCACGGGGCGAAGGAAAAGCCGAGCGTGTGCATGTCGCTGTCAGAACGGATGCCGGGATAGCGAAACAGATCCCAGGTCCCGCCGACCTGATCGCGCCGGTCGAGCATGACGAAACGCTTGTCGGGGCAATCGCGGGTCATGTGCACGGCCATGCCGATCCCGGAAATGCCCGCACCGACGATGATCATGTCGAGGACGTCCCCGATCGGGCTGTGCGCGTTCATACCTGACTGTCTCCCGTGGTCACTGACATTCGTGTCAATATTTAACCGGACGCCTAACATCATGGACGCGGGATTGCCAGCGTCAAGCGGGTTTGCCACACCGCGCCCATGCCGATCATCGCCTCGCGCCGTTATCAGGGCGGCCAACCATCAGCGAAGTCCTTGCCGGTCGACGGGGCCGCGCGCGGCGTGCTGCCCGAAGGCAGCTTCGACTGGGTCGGCCTCGCCAACCCGACACCCGAAGAGCTGGAGCCGGTGCGCCAGCAGTTCGGCCTGCACCCGCTGGCGGTGGAGGACGCGCTCAATCCGGTGCAGATGCCCAAGGTCGAAAGCTATGGCGCGCACCTGTTCATCGTGGCCCGCACCGCGATGGTGGAAGAGGGCGACAATATCGCCTTCGGCCAGACCAGCCTGTTCCTGGGGCGCGACTTCCTGATCACCGTGCGGCTGGGCTCGACCCGAGCCCACACCGCGCTGCGCGACCGGCTGGAAGCCGATGCCGAGCGGCTGGCCGAAGGGCCGGACTATGTCGCCCACGCGATCCTCGATTTCCTGGTCGATGGCTATCAGCCGCTGCTGGAAAAGTACGAGGACAGCGTCCAGGCGATGGAAGAGCGCGCGATCGACAGCTTTCCCGAACCCTCCACGATCCGCCGCATCTTCCGCCTGCGCCGGCAGATGCGGCGGTTCGACCGGATCGTCGGGCCGATGGAGGAAATGTGCGAGCGGCTCGCCCAGACCGAGCTGCCGCTGATCGATGCGGGCGCGCGGGTGTGGTTCCGCGACGTGCTCGATCATGTGCGCCGCACCATGGCGCGGATGCGGGGCCTGCGCGAGACCCTGGCCAGCATCGTCGAAACCGCCAGCCTGCTGGAACAGCACCGCCAGGGCACGATGACCCGGCAGCTGGCCGCCTGGGCCGCGATCCTGGCCGTGCCGACCGCGATTGCCGGGATCTATGGGATGAATTTCGATTACATGCCCGAACTGCGCCAGAAGTGGGGCTATTTCGCGGTGTGGGGCGTGATCATCACGATCTGCGGCGGGCTGTGGCTGCGGTTCCGGCGGATCGGCTGGCTGTAATCCGCAATCCTGTGGACACGGGCAGGTTGCTGTAGCGAAGTTGTCATTGCGCTGTCATAGGGCGGTCACAGTCCTAGAGGGGGGCAGGCAATGTTCGGTTGGTTCCAGCGGCTGTTGCCGCATTCGGGCGATTTCTTCGTTTTATTTGAACGGCACGCGGCAGCGATGATCGGGGCGGGGGATGCCCTGGCCCAGCTGACCGCCGGAGAAGGCGATCGCGCCGCGCACCTGCGCACGATCCGCGACCGTGAGCATGACGCGGACGAAGTGATCCGCGAAACCCTGCACGAGGTCCGCCAGACCTTCCTCACTCCGTTCGATCGCGGCGCAATCACCGCACTGATCGGGGCGATGGACGATACCATCGACGAGATGAACCGCTCGGCCAGCGTGATCGAACTGCTGGAAGTGGAAGTGTTCGATCCGCAGATGAAGCAGATCGGGGTGCTGGTGCAGGATGCCTGCCGCCTGATTTCCGAAGCCATGCCGCTGCTGCGCGACGTGGAACGCAACGGCCGCCGCCTGCACGAGCTGACCGCCAAGCTGGTCAAGCTGGAAGGCGAAGTGGACGTGCTGCACGACACCGGCATGAAGAATGCCTTCCAGGCCCAGAAGACCGCGCCCGATCCGCTGGCCTTCATCGTCAAGCGCGAGATCTACAAGCACCTCGAGCGCGTGGCCGATGCCTTCGAGGATGTCGCCAACGAGATCGACAGCCTGGTCATCGACCACGGCTGAGGCCGCAACCTGACAAGGGAGTACGGCAATGCACGAGCTTGCCTTTCCGCTGCTGGTCGGCCTGATCATCCTGGCCCTGGCATTCGATTTCCTGAACGGCCTGCACGATGCCGCCAACTCGATCGCGACCGTGGTTTCCACCCGGCTGCTTTCCCCGGTCTGGGCCGTGGTCTTTGCCGCTTTCGGCAATTTCGCGGCCTATTGGCTGGTCGGGCTGCACGTGGCCGAAACGGTCGGCAAGGGCATTGTCGACAAGGACACGGTCACGCCGGCGGTGGTGTTCGGAGCGCTGATCGGGGCGATGTTCTGGAACGTAGTCACCTGGCTGAAGGGCATTCCTTCCAGCTCCAGCCATGCGCTGATCGGCGGCCTGCTGGGCGCAGGGATCGCCCACGGCGGGTTCGGCGTGGTCGAAAGCTCGGGCACGACCAAGACGGTTGTGGCGATCTTCCTTTCGCCGATGATCGGCTTTGCCATCGCCATGTTCATGGTGCTGCTGACTTCGTGGCTGTTCAAGGGGTTCCAGCCGCGCCGCGCCGAAGGGGTGTTCAAGGGGCTGCACCTGATGAGCTCGGCCGCCTATTCGATCAGCCACGGCGGTAACGATGCGCAAAAAACCATGGGGATCATCACCGTGCTGCTCTACTCCACCGGGCAGCTCAAGGGTGAATTCCACGTGCCGGAATGGGTGGTGATTTCCTGCTACGCGGCAATCGCGGCGGGCACGCTTTCCGGTGGGTGGAAGATCATCAAGACGATGGGAACCAAGCTGACCAAGCTCAACCACCACACCGGGTTCTGCGCCAGCACGGCGGGCAGCTGCGTGGTGTTCGGGGCCAGCGCGATGGGCATTCCGATCTCCACCACCCATGCCATAACCGGATCGGTGATCGGCACCGGCGCCGCCCGCAAGGCCAGCGCCGTGCGCTGGGGCGTGGCGGGCCGGGTGGTAACGGCGTGGTTCATCACCATCCCCGCCAGCGCGGCGGTGGGCGCGGTGTTCTATACCCTGACGCGGGCGTTCTAGGCGGCCTTCACCATTTCGCACCAGGCGATCGAGCCGGTCGGATCGAGCCAGGTCCGCGCGGAGAAGCCGGCAGCGGCGGCAAAACCGGCCAGTTCCGCCGGTTCGCGGTAGATCAGGTGCCAGTCCATCACCGCGTCCATCCACCCGGTCGCCAGGTGGTGCGGCACGAAGTTGGCCAGGATGAAACGCCCGCCCGGGGCCAGCACCGCGTGGACCATCTTGTGCAGCAGGGCCATCGCCCGGTCATCGAGATAGTCGGTCAGCCCGAGAGTGTAGACCAGATCGAACTGCTCGCCCCGCGATACCGCGCCGCGCAGATAGCTGAACACGTTGGCTTCGTGGCAAGTCACCGCGCCGTCGTGAAAGTTGCGGACCCGGGCCAGTGACAGCGGATCCTGATCCACCAGCACGATCCCGTCGAGGCTCCTGCCCTTCAGCATGTCGCCTTCGCGAAAATGGCCGCAGGCCAGCGACAGCACGCGCTGACCGGCGGCATGGGCCTTGCCGATCAGGTCTTCGGCAAAGTCCCGGCGCAACCGCACGGCTTCGGCGGTGGGAAAGCCGATCGTTACCTGGAACAGGCTCTGGCCGCGTGCGGTGGTGCCGTCCGGTGGCTGGCGATCGTAGACCAGGTCGATCAGCGCCGCGTCCCCGGCATAGCCGCGAGGCTTTTCAAAGCAGCGGGCGACATAGGGATCCTCCAGCATGGTCCGGTGCAGCGGATGGGCGCGATAGGTTTCGCGCAGGCCGGGCCAGCGGACCGGGTCAAGGCTGGTGGCGAACATCTGGCCAGCCAGCAGCGGCAGGGCCAGTTCGTGGGCACCTGCCTCGATCTGGTTCAGGATCTGGTCGAAAAAGCGTTGGTCATGCATGAGCAGGGTACCCTTCAGGGTCTTTGAAGCGTGACAAGATCGTCGGCCGCGTCGATCACCACGCGGTCGTGGCTGACGCAGATGACAGTGGCGGCGTTGGCGCGGGCGTAGGCGCGCAGGGTTTCGGCGACGAAAGCGGCATTGGCGGCATCGAGGCTGGCGGTCGGTTCGTCGGCCAGCAGCAGCGGCGGGCGGCAGGCCAGCGCCTGGGCAATCGCCACGCGCTGCTTCTCTCCGCCGGACAGCTGCGACGGCAACTGGTCCTTGCGCGCGGCGAGGCCAAAGCCATCAAGCAGGCGCAGCGCCTCGTCCCGCACGTCCATACCGCGGATCGATCCGCCGAAGCAGGCGTTCTCCAGCGCGGTCATCACCGAAACGAGCCGGCTGGTCTGGAAGATCATCCCCAGGTTGGCCCGCCGCCAGGTCGTGGCGACCGAGGGCTTGAGCGCGGTGAGGTTGTCGCGCCCCCAGTGCAGCAGCCCGCCACTGGCCGGAACCGCCAGCGCCAGCAGCGACAGCAGCGTGGTCTTGCCCGCGCCCGAGGGCCCGCTGACCACGTGGAGCTTGCCCGGCGCAAACGTGCAGGTCAGCGGGGCAAGGGTGCGCTTCTCCTCTCCGGAATCGAGCACCGAGCGGGACAGGCGATCAAGGATCAGGGGCTGCGCGCTCATCGCACGAACCCCACAGTCACGCGCAGGCCGACCACGGCCGGCACGCCGGGACCGTCAAAGGCGATGATCGTTTCGCGCACGTCGCGGTCAAACCGGTCGGTCGGATCGAGCGAGCGGGCGCTGCGGCGGCCCATCACCGCGGCCAGTTCCACCACGCGGCCCCGCCAGCGCTGCGGCTGGCCATCGACCCACACTTCCACCGGCGCGCCGATCCGCAGCATGGCGGCATCGCGCTCGCCCACTTCGGCGCGGACGATCCGCTGGCTGAGATCACCCACCACCAGCAGCGGCGTGCCCTGGCTGGCGCCGGAAAACTCGCCCTCGCGGCGCAGCACCTGCAGCACTTCGCCGTCGATCGGGCTGCGCACCAGGCACTGGTCATGGGCGGCGCGAGCCGCTTCGGCCTCGCCCTGGCGGGCCTTGGCGGCGGCACTGGCCGAAGCGCGCTCCTGCGGGCGGGAACCGTTTTCCAGCGCGGCGAGATGGGCCCGGGCGCGGTCGCGCGCGGCGGCAGCGGCATCGCGCCCGGCGGTGCGGGCTTCCAGCTCACGGCGCGAGACAAAGCCACGCTCGGCCAGGGTCGCGGCCCGGTCCAGCGCCTGCTCGGCATCGCGCAGCCGGGCCTCGGCCTCGGCCGCCCCGGCGCGGGCAGCGGCAATCGCTTCGCCGCGCGGCCCGGCGCTGACCAGCGCGGCTTCGGCGCGGCTCTGCTCGGCTCCGGCGGCAGCGGCCAGGGCCAGCCCGGCACGCGGGGCGCAGCCCACTTCCAGCAGGATCTGCCCGGCCTTGACCCGGTCGCCGCGGCGGACATGGACCTTGACGATCACCCCGTCGGCGGCGGCAACCAGCTGGCGCGCCTCGTCGCGGGCATCGACGCGGCCGACCGCCGTTGCGGCATAGGGGCTGGGCTGGGCCGGGGCGGTCTGGCCCAGCAGCGGCCCGCAGGCAGACAGCATGGCGAGCGCGCCAAGGGGGAGGATCGGTTTCATCATCATGTCCGGAACACCGCTTCTGGGCCGAACTGGCGCACCGCGCCGCCGGCACTGACAATTGCCACGCCCAGGGACAGCAGCACCGCCAGCGCCGGGACCAGCGCATCGGCGGGCACGAAGAACACCCACGGCAGCAGCGGCCGCGCCGCCGCGATCATCAGCGGGGTGAAGACCATCATCGCCAGCAGGGTGGCGGCGGCGACCACCACCGCGATCCCGCCCGCCACCAGCCAGACCTCGCGCTGGCCCGCGCCGTGCCCCAGCATGGACAGGAGGTCTTGGGCATAGCGCTGGAGAAAGCGTGAGACCCCGTTGGCCAGCAGGATCATCATCAACAGCCCGGCCAGCAGCGCGGCCAGCAGGATCGCGCTGCCCGCGCCGGTCTTGCGCTGCCAATAGGTTGAAGAACTGCCGGCAAAGGCCGCCGTGCTGCGCAGGGTCAGTTCCGGATAGCGGGCCTGGGCCGCACCCAGCGCCTCGCCCAGCGCGGCGCGGTCCAGCGCCGGATTGTCGAACACCAGAAAGGCGGCGGAACCCGGATCCATCCGCAGAATCGCGCGGGCCTGATCGAAGCCGGTGACCACATAGGGCGCGCCCAGGAAGGTCGGCAGGCGGCTGGTCGTGCCGGCCAGAGTCATCGTTTCCCCGCCCAGCGTTGCCAGTTCACCGGCGGCACCGTCCAGATCGAGCCGGGCAAGGTCGGACCGGTCGGCAATGAAGCTCTTGTCGGTCACCGCTCGGCCGGCATCGTCCACCGCGCCGTCCACCCCGATCACCGCAATATTGCCGCGCCGCCCCTCGGG
>ERZ761602.6851-NODE-6851-length-12458-cov-3.393856_pt1 | contig 12458 bp, 10 predicted proteins | sample MGYA00512165_ERZ761602 | MGnify/ENA primary metagenome ERZ761602 (study PRJEB28899, sample SAMN02445085) | bioreactor sludge metagenome | biome: EBPR sludge; isolation source: Thorneside wastewater treatment plant | place: Australia: Brisbane, Thorneside... | reverse complement strand
GCCTTACGGTCCTCGCCCGTGCAGATGGCGACCGAGGCCTCGAGCCGAGACAGGAGCGTCCCATTGCAAAGGGGGATCTGCACCCAACAGACTCCCCCCCTCACGCAGGGAGGGGGGTCGGGGGGTGAGCTTGCAGAGATCGAGCCCATCGAGCACTCCCACCTCGCCGGTCTGGAGATGAGGTTAAGCTCGCGGCGTATGAAGACCCGCGCCGAGCACCGCGCCTTCGGAGGCACGCAGACGTTCTACGAGCACGACAGCACCGCGTGTGCAGGGCCGATGCGCTTCGCGCTCTACCTGCCGCCGGCCGCGCTGCGCGGCGACAGGGTGCCGGTTCTCTACTACCTCGCGGGCCTCACGTGCAGCGAAGAGACGTTCGTGACCAAGGCGGGCGCGCAGCGTCTCGCCGCCGAGCTCGGCCTCGCGATCGTCACGATGGACACGAGCCCGCGCGCCACGCGGTTCCCCGGAGACGACGAGAGCTGGGACTTCGGCATCGGCGCAGGGTTTTACGTCGACGCCACCGAGAGCCCGTGGTCGGCCGCGTACAGGACGCGCACCTGGGTCACCCGCGAGCTGCGCGACCTCGTCGAAAAAGCGTTTCCACTCCGCTCCGACGCCAGAGGGATCTTCGGGCACTCCATGGGCGGTCACGGCGCGCTCTCGATCGCGCTGGGGCTCCCGGGCGAGTACCAGAGCGCCTCCGCGTTCGCGCCTATCGTCGCGCCGAGCCAAGTGCCCTGGGGCCAGAAGGCGTTCTCGCGCTACCTGGGTGAGGACCGCGCCCGCTGGGCCGCGCACGACACGGTCGAGCTCATTCGGTCGGGCAAGACGTTCCGCGGGACGCTGCTCGTCGACCAGGGCACCGCCGACAAGTTCCTCGAACGCGAGCTGAGGCCCGAGCTGCTCCGCGAGGTCTGCGCCGCCGCGAGCCAACCGCTCGAGCTCCGCACGCATGAGGGTTACGACCACAGCTATTACTTCATCGCCACGTTCGTCGGCGATCACCTGCGCCACCATGCGCGCGCTCTCGGGGCGTGCTAATTCGTACGCGTGGCAACCATCGAGCTGAACGAGAAGAACTTCGAGTCCACCGTGACCGAAGAGGGCAAGACGGTGTTCGTCGACTTCTGGGCGCCGTGGTGCGGGCCTTGCCGCATGTTCGGCCCGGTCTTCGAGGCCGCGTCGGAGCGCCACGCCGACATCGTCTGGGCCAAGGTGAACACGCAAGACGAGCAGGGCATCGCGGCCGCCCTCGACATCCAGTCGATCCCGACCCTGATGGTGTTCCGCGACGGCGTCCTGCTGTTCGCGCAAAAGGGCATGCTGCCGGCGAAGATCCTCGACGAGGTCGCGGAGAAGGTCCGGAGCCTCGACATGGCCGACGTGAAGAAGAAGATCGCCGAAGAAGAGGCGAAGCAAAAGGCCGACGCGCCGGGTGAAGCGTCGGCCGAGTAGCGCTCGACCGAGCAGCGTTCAGCCGAGCTTCTGGCCGAAAAACGCGAGCGTGCGGTCCCAGGCGAGCTTGGCGGATGGCGCGTCGTAGACGCCCTCGTCGTGCGCGCGCATGAACGCGTGACCGGCGTCGTAGAGGTGCAGCTCGAAGCTCGCCCCCGCCGCCACTGCCTTGTCGCGCATCGCGGTCGCCTTCTCTGCCGGGATGAAGCCGTCGGTCTTGCCGTAGTGGCCGAGGATCGGAACCGTCTGCGCGCCGAAGTTCTGAAAGTCCTCGCGCGGAACGCCGTAGAACGCGACCGCTGCCGAGAGGCCCTGCACGTTGTTGGCGGCCGCGATCGTCATCCCACCGCCCAAGCAGAACCCGGTCACGCCGACCTTGCCGTGCTGCTTCAAGGGCTCGACCGCGCCGCGCATGATCTCCACCGCGTCCTCGGTCTTCATCTCGTTCATGAGGCGCGCCGCCTCGTTCGCGTCGGACGTCGAACGACCGCCGAAGAGGTCGACCGCGAGCGCCGCGTACCCCTCGGCCGCGAAGCGCTCGCACAAGCCTCGGATGTCGACGTTGATGCCCCACCACTCGTGAACGACGATGAGGGCGCCTTTCGCGCTGCCACTCGGGAGCGCGAGCTCGCCGGCGACGGCGTCGCCGCCCGGCGTCTTGAACGTGATTGGCTGCGTCATGGTCCGCGCAGCCTACACCGCGATTCGGTTGCGTTGAAGGTCAGCTCTTCTTCGGTGTGCGGCGCTTCTTCGTCGTGGTCGGCCGATTTTCGGCGGATCCGGCGGTGCGCCGCTTGGGCTTCTTCTGCGCGGTCGCTTTCTTCTCCCGGGTTCCGTGCTCGATGCAGTCGTCGCTCGAGCGCGGGCAGGCGACGCGCACGTGAAAGTGGTTGTCGTGCGGGAGGCCCCGCCGCGGGTGGACCATCAGGCTCGCGGCGCGGTTCTGGAGCTCGGGTGAAGCCCCCGCGCGACGGGCCTGCGCGAGGAGCCGCTGCTTGATGTGCTGCGCGACGAGGATGAGCTGCACGCTCGCCCCACGATCGGTGAGCCAGGCTTCGACGAGCGCCCAGTTGCGCGCGTCGTCGAACGTCACCGACGGGTAGCCCGCCGCCTTGCCGTCTGCGTCGATGGTGATGAACTGCCCCGGCGCCCAGGCCTTGGTGCCGCGCCGCATGTAGAAGCCGACGTCGGCGTCGCGACCGCTCTCGTGCGACCGATGACCGTCCACGTCGCCCCCGCCCTTGCGCGAGAGATCGCCGACGACCAAGACCGCGCCGGGGAACTTCTTGGCCACGCGGGCGGCGCTCCGCTCGAGCATGCCCACGAGCGACGGCACGCCCCACCGGTGCGCGCGAGCGGCCTTCAGCGACTTGGAGCCCTCGAGCTTCTTGCCACCGTGGAGCCGGCCCTCGTTCGGAGAGCCGACGCTCTGGGTGCGCGGGGCTGAGGGGGTCTTGCTTCGCGTCTCGGCCGCGTCGACCGGACTCGCCACGATACAGACGATCAGGCCGGCGCCGGCGACGAGCGCGCGGGTGAGGCAACGCATGACACTTGTGTAAGCGTGCCGCACCCGCGGGGCCAAATTCACGTCACGGGGGAGCGGACTTCACGCCCTTCTCGGTCGCCTTGGCGCAGCCGAGCTCGACGTCGGTCGGTTGACCGTCCTTCCGGACGATCTTGAACTCGACGCGCCGGTTCTTCTCCCACGCCTCGGGCGTGCTCGCGTCCTCGAGCGGGCAGTACTCGCCGAAGCCCTGCGAGCGCAGGCGGCTGGGCGCGATCTGCCGCTTGAGGAGCGCGTCCATGACGGCCTTGGCGCGGTCCTTGGTGAGACGGAGGTTGTAGGCGTCGGCCGCGCGCTCGTCGGCGTGGCCCTGCACCTCGAGGAGCGTGAACTCGGGGTGCTCTTTGAGGGTCTGGGCCACGGCGTCGAGGATCCCCTCGGACTGCGGGAGGATCTTGGCGCTGCCGGTGGCGAACTGCACCTTCTCGAGGATGAGGATCTCGTTCTCGCGGATGATGATCGGGCCCTTCTTGTCCGGCTCCGGGCAGCCGTCCTCGTCCTGATCACCGTCCTTGTCCTCCGGGTCGTTCGGGCAGTCGTCCTTGACGTCGGGGATGCCGTCCTTGTCGTTGTCGGGGTCGGGGCAACCGTCGCGATCCTCGAACCCGTCCTTGTCCTCGGGGTCGTCGGGGCACTTGTCGCGCGAGTCGAGGATGCCGTCGCCGTCGCGGTCGCCGTCGCGGCTCTCGGGGCAGCCGTCGGTGTCCTCGTCGCCGTCCTTGTCCTCGGGGTTGTTCGGGCACTCGTCGTCGACGTCGAGGATGCCGTCCTTGTCGTTGTCGGGATCGGGACAGCCGAGCTGCCCCTTCGGCGAGTCGCCGTAGCCGTCCTCGAACCCGTCGCGATCCTCGGGGTTGTCGGGGCAATCGTCCTCGTCGTCTTTGAAGCCGTCGCCGTCGCGATCACCGATCGAGGGCTCGAACACGAAGCCGACCGTCGCGCGCGCGCGCGCAGTCTGGAAGCCGGGGCCGTAGCCGGGGCCGCCACCCAGGTAGAGGAACGACTTGCCGTCGATGAAGACCTTGAGCCCCGCGATCGACTCGGCGCTGATGCGCTGCGCGGTGGCGTTGTCGCCGGTGACGAGGAACGACTGGTAGTTGTCGACGACGATGTCGAGGGGCTCGGCCACGCGGAAGCTGAGCGCGACGCTCGAGGTCGCGAGCTGGCCGTACTCGAAGACGCCCGAGTCGAGGACGGGATCGCCGTCGGCGTCGTTGCCGAAAACCGCGTTCGTCCCGCCGAAGCTCGCGCGGAAGCCGCCGTTGACGCCGACGCGGAACCAGCCCCCGCGGCCGGCGCGGCCCTCGAACGCGACCTGCGGCCAGATGAACCCGCCTGGCTCGGCGATGAGGTCTTCGGAGCCGGCGACGCCGACGCCGCCCTGAACCATCGCGGCGAGGCCGACGCTGGGGCCGTCATCGGGGCGAACGATGCGGAACTTGGTATGGAGCGCCACCCACTCGAGGCCCTGCGCGAAGTCTTGGTCGACGTCGTAGAGCTGGTCGGCGCTCGGGCCGATGTCGAGCAGCTGGCCGTGGCCCGCGAGCACGACCGGGGCCGAGATGCCGATGATGAACAAGTTGGCGAGGCCGAGGTCGAACTGGAGCGTGCCCTGGAACGAGTGATCGAGCAGGTACTCGCCGTCGCCGTGCTTGTTCTCGGTGACCGGCATGATGCCGTAGCCGTAGTCGAGGAACAGCCCGAGGCTGAAATCGAGGTGCCCGACGATGTCGGCGCCGTTCGTGTGAAAGAAGCCCTTGGAGTCGACGGGGGCGCGGAACAGGTGCGTGTCCGCCCCGCCGCGATCGTTGGTCAGCGACTCGGCCTGGGCGGCGGCGACGCGGGGCACGATGAAGGCCGCGCACGCGGAGAGGCCCGCTGCGGCGAGCACCGAATACCTTCGACGACCAAAGTCCATGCGGGGTTCCTCTCGAAGAGTCGAACGAGTACGGCGTTGTCGGCGGTGCGAGGCTACCATGGGTCGCGATGAGCAAGCGATTGTTGGTAGCTCTTCTCTTCTCGGCCGGTTGCATCGACACCGACGCGGCGGTCTTCGTCGACGCGACGATCGGGGCCGCGGGGCTCACGGTGGTGCCGCAGGGCGGGCTCGGCTTCGGCATGCAGGGCAGCTTCGCGCTGGAGCTCCACCTGGGGGCCCGAGCGAGCGGAACCAGTCAGGTGACCTACACCTCGTTCTCGCTCAAGGCGTCGGACGGCACGGTCGTGGTCGAGAGCCTGCCGGTGGCCGTCGACAAGCCGTCGCCGGTCGCCGTCGAACCGGGCAGCGACGTGCTGGTCACGTTCACCGTCGACACGGGGGCGGCCACCCTCGACCCGGCGATCAAGGACAAGATCTGCGCCGGCCAGGTGCAGATCGTCGGGGTCATCGAAGACTCGCTCGAGAGCGAGTCGAGCCCCCTCGAGTCGCCGCCTTTTGCGGCAGCCGGCTGCTGACAGGGTGTGGGTCTGAGAGTGACGCTAGCTGCGAGGTTTCTCCGAACCGCCGAGGTCGCGCCGTCGTCGCCGGAGAAGAAGCCCCCTCTCGCCTCGCAGAGATCTCTTCGTCGCGTGCGCCGGCCCCGCAGAGCCTCCTTAGCCAGGGGTCTGATGCAGACCCCTCGCTCGCTACGCGAGCTCACCCCGCCTCCGGGCTCCGGGCCTTACGGTCCTCGCCCGTGCAGATGGCCGCTGTGACGGGTTCTCACGAGCATCAATCTCAGTTCGAGAGTTACCCCTGCTGACACGCTATTTGCGGAGCTTGTCGACCTCGTCGAGGATGTCGCCGACGCTCGGACGATCGACGACCGACTCGCCGACGTGCTTGAAGGCGATGCGCTTGTCGCGGGTCACGACGAACACGGCCGGAACGGCGATCTCTTCGCCCTCCATCGCGACGCCGTAGGCGAGCGCGGTCGTGAGGCCGGGATCGGCGAGGAGCGGAAACTGGATCGAGAGCTTGCCGGCCAGCGTCACCGACTCGTCCTTGGGGTCGACGCTGATCGCGGCGAGCCCGACGCCGCGCTGCGAGAACGCCCGCTGCTCTTCTGCCAGCTCACCGAGCTGGGCGCGGCAGAAGGTTCACCAGTGCCCGCGGTAAAAGATCAAGACGGCCGGCCCCCTCGCGAGCAGCGAGTCGAGCGAGACGGTGGTGCCGTCGTGGCTGGCGAGCGAAAACGGCGGCGCGGTCTGGCCGGTCGGGACGTTCGTGCCGCGCGTCGACAGGCAACCGCCGAGCGCCGCCGCGAGCGGGGCGCCGACGGCAGCGCGGCAGAGGGCGCGGCGACCGAGCACGACCGAGTGATAGTGCCCGGCGCGCTGGCTGTCGAGGCTGCTTTGACCGGGTGGTCGCCGCGCAGTACCTTTCGCAAGGTGAGCGGAGAAGACGACAAGCAGAGACCCTCGCGCTGGCGACGGCTGGGGCGCGATCTGCTGAGCCTCGGTGTCTTCGTGAGCGTGGCGCTCACCGCGCGCGCCTCGCTCGCCGACCACTACGTCGTCCCCACCGGCTCGATGATCCCCACCGTCCACGAGGGCGATCGCGTGTTCGTCAGCAAGGCCGCGTACGGCCTGCGGCTCCCGCTCTCGAGCACCTGGCTCCTGCGCTGGACGGGCCCCGCCCGAGGCGACGTCGTGGTGCTCGAGTCGCCGACCGACGGCACCGTTCTCCTCAAGCGGATCGTGGCGCGCGAGGGCGACGAGGTCTCGGTGCAAGACGGCAAGCTCGTCCTCAACGGCCGAGAGGTCGCCTGCACCGACCACGACGAGACCCTCGACGGCAAGACCCACCCGCTCTCGCTCGACAACGGCGGCGGCCCCGACTTCGGCCCCGCGCGCGTGCCCGCCGGCAAGGTCCTGGTCATGGGCGACAACCGCGGCAACAGCCGCGACGGGCGCATGTTCGGGTTCGTCGACGTGTCGTCGATCCTCGGCCGCGCGATGGCCGTCTACTCTCGCGACGGCTCGCTCACGTGGAACGAGCTGTGATTTCGTCCTCAGACCGGCGAGCCGCGCTACCTGCGATGAACCTAGTGCTCCCGAACGAATGCGCCAGCACAAGACCATCCGAGCGATGACGAGAGCCGTCCTCGCGGCCTCCGCATGCCTTTTCAGCTGCAGCGAGGTGCTCGTCCAACCGAACGACGGCGGCGGCGGCAGCGACGACGGCGCGGTCACGGCATCCACCGCGACGCAGGGTAGCAGCGCCGCGAGCACGTCGAGCGGCGGCGCGGCCGAGGGCGGCGGCGGCGCGGGCGGCGGCCCCATCGGCCGCACGATCGAGGTCGACGCTACCATCCCCTCTCACGCCGACCCCGCAGGCGTCGTCGTCACCGTGAGCACACCTGACGGTACTGTCAGCAACTGGTGGACGGGCGACCAGCTGCCCGTCGACGCACCGGCCACCGACGGCGACCTCGTCACGTTCGCCTACTTGTCAGGGGCGACGTCGATCGCGTCGTCATACCGGGTCACGCCGGCCGTGACGAAGGTCACGAAAGACATCCAAATCAGCCCGCCGCCGCTGGTGCCCTGCCCTCAACAAGCCCCGATGACGGTGACGCTCGTGATCCCCGCAGTCGACGGCGCCAACTCGTATCACTTCGTAACGAGCGGCGGGGTCAACGGCGTGTATGGCTCCCCCGGCTCCATCACGCACGAGGTGAGCGCATGCGCGGGCATCGTGAGCTTCGATATCCTCGGCGTCGCATCCGAGTTCGCGAACACCGACCCCCTGGCGTTCGCCCGTGTCGACGGTGTCCCCTACGTGCCCGGGTCCTCGGTCGAGATTCCGTTCGTGTTCAGCACCGAGCGCTTGAACGTCGACATCGTCGTGACCGCTGCGCCCGGGACCGCCTATCGAGCGAGCGGGGCGTCCCGGGACCAAACGCTGGGGTTGTCCGGCAACCTCGTCAGCACCTCGACGGTCGGTGTGGTCGGCCCCGGAGGGACCGATAGCCTGTCTTACGGGCCTTTTGCCTCTGGCGGCGAGTGGGCCAGGGTCTCGGTCTCGACACCGCCGTCGTTCTTCTGCGAGATGGAGACGGCGACGAGAATCACACCCTTCGACGGGTCCGTCTTCGAAGTCACGCCCGGCCTCTTGGCTCCCTTTGCCCCCACCGCCGACGGCAACGTCGCCATCGGGGGCACCGGTGAGGTCGGCGACGTCCTCGTCCGCGTCTCCGACCAGTTCACGGCCGATCCCCAGCGATATTGGGAAGTGCACGAGGATCCGACGACGCCTCAGCCGCTACCGGCCCACCCGACCCTGCCGCCTGGGTTGCTGCCCGACTTCGCCTGGCCGAGCGGCGTGGCGAGCGTCATGCTCTTGCACCGAGACGACGCCGGCGTCGCGGGCTACGCCGACTTCACGAGCTCGGGCGCGTCGGGGGCCGATACACGCTCACTCAGGCGCCTCCCCGAAGAGTGCCCTTGACCTCTTGTGCGGCGCCAGGCTGATCGCGACGCCGAAGCGCCGCCTTGTCGGGCCGAAACCCCTCGGTGAGAGGGATGCGCTCGGCGCGCGCGACCCGAGCCGGCCGCGCGTGGGGCGCGAGCGACGAGAGCGCTTCGGCGATGCGTTGGTCGGGGATGGGGTCGTGGGCCTGGTAACAGGCGACGATCGCGCTCGACTCGGCCCAGGCCGCCGCGAGCTCGACCTCCGGGAGGGCGTACAGCGCCTCTTCGATCTGCCGGGTCGACACCGGCCCCGATGCGGTGGCCACGAAGCCCGAGAGCGCGTCGACGAACCACGTGTCGCCGTTCGCGTCTCGCCGCACGACGTCGGATGAGACGTAGTAGCGATCGCCTGCGGCGAACGCGCCCGAGACGATCGTCCCCGCCGGCGCCTCGTCGGCCGGGTCGAGGAGCGCCGCGAGCAGCCCCGGCTCGTCGACGGCGGCGCGGACGAGCCGCCCATGCTGCGCGCGCCGCAGCTCACCGGTCGCGAGGTCGCACGCGACGACGGCGGTGGCCGCGCCGCCTGGCAGATCACGCCCCAGCGCCCCTACCTTTTCGCCCGAGGGGTTGGCCATGATCACCTTGTGCGAGGTCGACGCGTAGAACTCCATCACGCCCACGCCGAAGCGCTCGCCGAGCTTGCGCCACAAGTCCGGCCGCATCCCGCTACCGGCCACGAGGCGAAGCGGGTGGGTGCGGTCGCCGCGTGAGGGCTTCTCGTGCACGAGCGGCCGCAGCATCTCGCCCGCGTAGAAGGCGACCGTCGCGCCGTAGCGCCGCACCTCGGGCCAGAACCGCGATGCGGAGAAGCCATCGGCGAGCGCGAGCCGAGCCCCGCCGCCGAGGGCCGCGCCCACGCCCACGAGGAGCCCGCCCGGGTGGTGGAGCGGCACGGCGCAGTAGACAGTATCGTCATCTTTCAGGGTGCACACCGCCGCCGCGCCCTGGGCCGAGAGCGCCCAGCGGTGGTTGGTCACCGGCGCCGCGCGCAGCTGGCCGCCCTCGGCGGGGCGGAGCAGCACCGCCGCCAGATCCCTCGCGAGCCCCGCGTCGAGCACGAGGGGCTCGGGCAGCGCGACCCCCGTCGGATCGATCGCCTCCATGTCGACGATGCCCATCGCGTAGGGCCCGCGCCGAGGCCCGCCCCCGAGCGCGAGCACCTCGACGCCGGCGATCGAAGCGGCGGACGCGGCGTGCTGCGGGTCGGCCACGACGCGCTTGACCCCTGCCGTCGTGAACGCCCCGGCGATGCATTCGGCCGGCGCATCGGGGGGCGCGATCACCGGTACCGCGCCCAGCCGAACGAGCGCGGTCACGACCGAGAGAAAGCTCGGCCGCGAGCCCATCACGACGCCCACCGCCTCGCGGGGCCGCACGCCGCACGCCCAGAGACCGCGCACGACGTTCGAGACACGGGTATCGGCGTCGCGGTACGTGAACGCTCGGCCCTGGTAGAGAAAGAACGTCGCGTCGGGCTCGGCGCGGGCGCGCTCGGCGAGCCACAGGCTCGCGCTCGTCCGGGGATCGGGGGTGAGCTCGGCGAGCCTGCGCAGACGGGGCTCTTGATAGCGAATGGCAGCCAGGGCGTCGGTCGCGCTCGCGGTCATGTCCCCGAAACGACGCCACGCGGCCTTGGCCGTATCGGCCACCGCATCGACGAACAGATCGATGTCGACGTCGACGTCGAAGCCGGCGCCGTCGGGCTCGTCGTCGCCGGGGCGGCGCGGCTCGGGGCGCGCCAAGATCGAAGGCAGGGGCGCGGTGCGCTCGCAGTACTGGATCCAGCCCGCGACGGTCGGCCACGTCACCGACTTCGCGCGGGAGCCGACCACGAGCCCGAAGTGACCGGCCGCGACCTCCGCGAAATGGATCTCGGCATCGGGCGCCGCCTTGGTGATCGCGCGAACGGTGGCCGGCCGCGCCATGTCGTCGTGCGCGCCCACGAAGGCGAGGATGGGGCACGTGATATCGGCCAGCGTCACGGTGCGCCCGTCGAGCACGAAGCCGCCCGACATCATGCGGTTGTGAACGATGAACTGCTCGACGAACGCGCGAAACGCGGGGCCCGGCCACGCGACGAACCCCTCGCCGCCGAGGAAGCGACGCCGCGCCTCGCGACGCTCGAGCGCTCCGCGATCGTGCAGCTTGCGGACGAAGTCGACCCGCTGCTCGACCTCTTTGCGCGGGCTCACGAGCTTGAACGCGGTGCTGGTGAGCGTGCCGGGCAAGCCCTCGATCTTTTCGAGGCCCATCGTCACGACCGGCTCGACGACACGCATGAGGGCCGCGGCCGCGTCGCTGTGCACCGCCGGCAAGCTCTTGTGGATGTCGACCGGGCTGCCGAAAGTGACCACCGACGCGACCCCCTCGGAACGCAAGAACGCCGCCGCTTGGTAGGCGAACATGCCCCCCTGCGAGTAGCCGCACAGGTGCACCTTGCGACCGGTCGTCCGCGTGATCAGCTCGACCGAACGAACCACCGCGAGGACGTGGTCGTCGAGCGTGCGCGACATACCGCCGCTCTCGCGCTCGGGGGCGCCGAAGTCGACGACGTAGGGGACGACACCTGCCCGACCGAGCATGACGACGGCGGAGAGCTCTTCTTCGATGTCGTACACCTCGCTCGTCACCATCAGCGGCGGCACGAGCAGCGCGGGCGGCGCGTCGTCCTCGGGGCAGGTCTCGTACCGGCGAAGGCGGTGGTGCTCGCCCTGGTCGACGATCCGATGGGGCGCGCCGTAGGGCTCACCCAGGCGGCCGGCGCGGACGAGCTCGAGCACGTTGCGCGACGACGTAGCGGTGCGCCGGATGAGCCGCGAGAGGACACCCATGGTCGGGATCGAGGTTAGCAGTGTGGAGGGGCTGGCGAAGTGCGGGTGCTGGGTGACGCTGGTCCCTGTGAGCTCACCCCCCAACCCCCCTCACCTCCGGCGAGGGGGGCTCGAATCGGGCTCTCCGGGAACATTACGCTCGCAGTCTTTCAAGAGGCGGCGCTCGACCGCGAGCTTGGCGTCGTCGACGAGGCGCAGATCGTCGGTGACCTTGAGCTCGGGCGGGCTGCCGCCGTCGGTGTAGCGCTGGTGGTGCAGCTCGAGCTCGACGAGGCCGGGTGCGATCTCGTCGCCCACCGAAAACGGCTTGCCGGCAAGGACGCGCCCCGCGTCGAACAGCCGATCGCGCGATCGCACGAGGATCGGGACGTCGGCGTCGCAGCGGAGGCCCGTCCACGCGGTGGGCGTCGGAATGAACCCGCGGCCGCCGCCGCTCGACCCATGCCCGACGCCGGTCTCCACCTCTTTGATCTTGGCGCTTCGGACCCAACCGAACGCGTAGCCGCCGTCGACCCATGTAATGACGAATCTGTCACGACCATTCGTCTGGTAGGCGTAGGCGCCGTGCGGCTCCTCGGCCGCGAGCGTCGCCACCGGCTTGCCGCCCGGCGCGCCGGCGATCACGACGGGCCCTGGCCCGAGCGCGACGGAATGCGATGGCGTCGTCGCCCCGAACGCCTTCTCGAGCTCGTCGAAGTTCCTGTAGAGCTCTTGGCTCCACGAGACGTCGTCGCAGCCCAGCTCGACCCGGAGCGGCGCGGCCGGCTTCAAGTGGGGCCCCGGATCGCCAAAGACGACCAGGCGGCCGGGCTTGGCCTCGTCGACGTGGAGGTACTCCGGCCAAAAGAAGCCGTTCATGCGTAGCTCGGTCTTCGGGTGCACCGCGACGGGCACGAGATCGACGAAGCCTCGAAGCTCGAGCCCGCGGTAGCGGACCTCGACGAAGGCCTTGGGCCGCTTGCCGACGACAGGCGAGATCCGCATGTCCTGGCTCTGGATCGATGCGAACTCGAAGAGACAGTGCGTGAGCGCGTCGTCGCAGAGCCGCGGCCACAGCTCGAACCGCCAGCCGAGCACGCGGCTCTCGACGGTGCACGCCGGATGATCGAGGGCGAGCGTGTCGGTGATCGTGGCGGGCGGGGCCCCGGGGG
>ERZ761602.6848-NODE-6848-length-12465-cov-4.315955_pt1 | contig 12465 bp, 14 predicted proteins | sample MGYA00512165_ERZ761602 | MGnify/ENA primary metagenome ERZ761602 (study PRJEB28899, sample SAMN02445085) | bioreactor sludge metagenome | biome: EBPR sludge; isolation source: Thorneside wastewater treatment plant | place: Australia: Brisbane, Thorneside... | reverse complement strand
ATGATCGCCGCCGCCGCCTTCTACGTCTTCGCGGCCATCCTGCTGGCCTCGGCCCGTCAGCGGTACCCCTCGGCCTGGAGCAGGAAGAGCCGCGCGTAGGTGCCCTCCCGGGCCAGCAGCTCGGCGTGGGTGCCGTACTCGATGATCCGGCCGTGCTCCAGCACGGCGATCCGGTCGGCCTGGCGTACGGTCGAGAAGCGGTGGGAAATGAGGATCGCGATGCGGCCCACCGTGTGCTCGCGGAAGTACTCGAAGAGCTCCGCCTCCGCCGCCGCGTCCATGGCCGCCGTCGGTTCGTCGAGCACCAGCACGTCCGCGCTCTGGCGCATGAAGGCGCGGGACAGGGCGACCTTCTGCCATTGGCCCGTGGATAGTTCCTTGCCCCCCTTGAACCAGCTGCCGAGCTGGGTACCGAACCCCCGCTCCAGGGTGCGGATGAAGGGCAGTGCCATGCCCTTGCGGGCGGACGCCTCCCAGCGATCCTGGTCCGTGTAGGCGCTGATGTCGCCGGCACCGATGTTCTCGCCGACGGTGAACTGGTAGCGGTTGAAGTCCTGGAAGATCACCGCGATCTGGCGCCGGAGCGCCGTCGGGTCCCATTCCCGGACATCGAGGCCGTGCAGCATCACCTGCCCGGAAGTTGGTTGATAAAGTCCGCACAAGAGCTTGATAAGAGTTGATTTTCCGGCGCCATTCTCGCCGACCAGAGCGAGACTCTGGCCGGGCCGGATGTGCAGGCTGATGCGCTCGAGCGCCGGCGCCCGGGCCCCCGGGTAGGTGAAGGACACGTCCGTGAAGCGCACGCCGTCCGCAGGGTCGGGGCCCCGGGGCGCCGCGCCGCGGGTCTGGACGGGGGCCTGCTCGAGGAACTCGTAGAGGTTGCTGAGGTAGAGGTTGTCCTCGTACATGCCGCCGATCGAGGCGAGGCTCGCGGCGACCGCCGACTGGCCCTGCTTGAAGAGCAGCAGGTACATGGTCATTTCGCCGAGGGTGATGCCCCCCTGGACTGCCGTCACGGCGATCCAGCCGTAGGCGCCGTAGAGCATCGCGGTGCCGAACAGGCCGAGGGCGAGGCCCCAGGATTCCCGGCGGATCGTCAGGGCCCGGTCCTCCCGGTAGATCTTGTGGAAGATCGACTTGTACCGGTCGAGCAGCATGGGCCCGAGCTGGAAGAGCTGGACCTCCTTCGCATTGTCCTCCCGGGCCATCACCGTCTCGAGATACAGCTGCAGGCGCGACTCCGGCGCCCGCATGCGGAACAGCCGGAAGGCATCCCCCGAGAACTTGGTCTCGGCGACGAAAGCCGGCAGGCCCGCGAGGATGAGCAGGCCCATGGCCCAGGGCGAAAAGGCGGCCAGCAGCACCCCGAAGCTCACCAGGGACACCACCTGCTGGAAGAGCGCGAAGTTGCGCATGACCAGGCTCAAGGGGCGGCTGGAGGCCTCGCGCCGCGCGCGGGTGAGCTTGTCGTAGAACTCGGCATCCTCGAACTGGGTGAGGTCGAGGGTGAGAGCCTTCTCGAGGATCATCTCGTTCACGCGCTGGCCGAGCTGGGCCCGCAGCAGCGACTGGCAGGCCGTGATGCCCCGCTGCGCCCCACCGAGCAGGGCGATGATGGCGGCCTCGAACGCGACCAGCTCGAGGACCGGGCCGTAGGCCGTCATGCCGCCGGCGCTGAACGCGCCCATCCCGGCAACGACCGCATCGATCACCAGCTTGCCCACCCAGGCGGCGGCAGCCGGCAGCAGACCGGCGGCCAGGGTGAAGAGCGACAGCAGCAGGGTGAGCGTGCGGCTCGTGGACCAGAGCAGGGCCACGGCCCGGCCGCTGAAGCGGAGCACGCCGAAATCCAGCCCGAGCCGGCCGAGCAGGCCGGGCGGGGTGACGGTGGGCCCGGAGGGCATCGCGTGTGGGGGCAGGGCGCTCAAGGGCGGCGATTATAATCGCGCCGGATGCCTGCGCCCGACATCACCCGCTTTGCCCCGAGTCCCACCGGTGACCTGCACCTGGGCCACGCCCTCGCCGCCTTCACGGCCCACGACGCGGCCCGGGCCACGGGCGGCCGCTTCCTGGTGCGGATGGAGGACCTCGACCGGGTCCGCTGCACCAGCGCCTTCGAACGATCCATCCTTGCGGACCTCGCCTGGCTGGGCCTCGTCGGCGACGACCCGGTGCTGCGCCAGTCGGAGCGCCTGCCCGTCTACCGGGCGGCCCTGGACCCGCTGGCAGCCCGCGGGCTGCTTTATCCCTGCTTCTGCACCCGGGGCGGGATCGCCCGCGAGATCGCGTCCATGGCCGGAGCACCCCAGGGCCCCGACGGACCCCTCTACCCCGGCACGTGCCGGCAGCTCACGCCGGCCGGGCGGGCGGCGCGCCTGGCCGCCGGGGACAACCCCGCCCTGCGCCTGGACGTGGCGGCGGCGCTACGCGCCCTGGGCGACACCCCGCTGTCCTTCGTCGAGTCCGGCCGCGGTCCGGCCGGCGAGACCGGCGTCATCCCGGTGCAACCCGCGGCGCTCGGCGACATCGTGCTCGCCCGCAAGGACACCGGCGTCAGCTATCACCTGGCGGTGGTGGTGGACGACGCGGCCCAGGGCATTTCCCTCGTGACCCGGGGCGAGGATCTCTTTGCGGCGACCCACGTGCAGCGCCTGCTCCAGGCACTGCTGGGCCTCCCCGTACCCCGCTATCGCCATCACGCGCTGGTCCGGGATCCCACTGGCCGCCGGCTGGCCAAGCGCGACCGGGACGAGACGCTGGCCGCGCTCCGTGCGGCGGGCCTGACCCCGGCCGGCATCCGCCAGCGCCTCGGCCTGGGATAGCATTCGACGCATGGAAACCTCCGATCTCACGCCGCGCCAGTACTGGGCGCAGGTCAAGGCCAGCCCGGCCCGGGCGCGCTTCGGCTTCGGCAGCAAAGCCGCGCTCATCAACATCGACCTGCAGCGGGCCTACACGGACACCGCACGCTTTCGCACGGCCTACGAGACGGATCCCCGGCAGCTCGAGTACATCAACCAGCTCGCGGGACTGACCCGTGCCCGGGGCTGGCCCGTCATCTGGACCTACGTGGCCTACCTGCCCGATGCCTCGGATGCCGGGGTGTGGGGCACCCGCACCAACACCGAGGACTCCCTGCAGAACATCCGGGAGGGCTCGGAGCGCGCCGAACTCGATCCCCGGCTGGACGTCGACCGGCAGCGGGACGCCGTCTTCAACAAGCGGATGGCCAGCGTCTTCCACGAGACGCCGGTCGGCTCGGTGCTGAACTGGCACCGGGTGGACACCGTGATCCTCACGGGCGGCAGCACGTCGGGCTGCGTGCGGGCGAGCGCCGTGGACGCGCTGTCCCGGAGCTTCCGGGTGATCGTGCCCGAGGAGTGCGTGGCTGACCGGCACGAGATCCCGCACTTCGCGAGCCTGTGCGACCTGATGCTGAAGTACGCCGACGTGGTGCCCTGGCTGGCCGTCAGGGACTACCTGGAGGGTCCCGGCGCAGCGCGCTGAAGCCGCGCCGCCAGGCGTCTGCCTTCGCCGCGTCGTCGTTGATCACCTCGAAGGTCTTGCCCAGCGCGTCCGGATTGTCGAGGACGGCGACGAGCACCGCTGCCACGTCGGCCCGGGAAATCCGCCCGGAGCCCTCGTCACCCTGCTGGAGCGCAATGCCGCCCTGGCCGCCTGGCCCGTCGGTCAGGCCACCGGGCCGCACGATCGTATAGGGGACCCCGCTCGCGCGGAGATGGGCTTCGCCCTTCGCTTTCCATTCGAGGGCATCCCCGGAGATCAGGTTCAGCAGCAGGCCGAGCAAGCCACCGCCGCTGCCCACGCCCATGGAGGACTCGAGCACCACCTGGCGCACGCCCGCGGCCCGGGCCGCGTCAGTGAGGTGTCTCACGCCGCCGAAGTCCACGAACTCGGGGCTGTTGGGCCCCGAGCGTTCGGTGGCCCCGATGGCGATGACCACGAGGCTGACACCGGCCATCGCCCGCCCGAGGGTCTGGGGCTTCGTCACGTCCCCTTCGACCCAGGCGTAGTCGGCGCCGACTTCCCGGCGGGCCAGGGCCACGTCCCGGGCCAGGGGCCGGATCGCGAAGCGGGGATCCCGGCGGAGCTGGTCCAGCACCAGGCGGCCGGTGCGGCCCGTCGCCCCCGCCACCAGCACGACGGCCGGTCCGCTGCCCCGGGGCCGCGGCAGTTCGCCCGTGAGGGTGTGCTGGGCGGCGGAGAGGCCGGGAAGGAGCGCGACCAGTGCCATGAAGCCTGCGCGTCGTCTGGAGTGGCGGTGATGCATCGGCCTATGATGGTCCGACCGGCCGCGCCTGCCAAGCCAACGGGGGGTCCTTGCCATGCTCACGCTCCAGGGGGGCTGCCAGTGCGGCCGCCATCGGTACACGGTCAGGCTGGCGACGCCGGAAGGCTACTTCTGCCACTGCCGGATGTGCCAGCGGGCCTTTGGCAACATCTTCGCCACCTTCATCAACGTGCCGGTCGCGGACGTCCGCTGGGAGAACGCAGAGCCCGCCTGGTACTCCTCCTCGCCCATTGCCCGCAGGGGCTTCTGCGCGGCCTGCGGTACACCACTCGCGTTCCACTACCACGACAGCGACCGCATGGACCTCGCGGTAGGCAGCCTCGACGATCCCGGACGGGTGCACCCCACTGAGCACACCGGCGTCGAGAGCCGGATTGCGGCCTGGACTCACACCGGAATCCTGCCGGAAAGCCGCATGGACGAGAATCCCCGGGTCCAGGCACGCTGGCAGGCTGCGGGCGTGGATCAACGCATCGTGTAGTCGCGCCAGACGGCGATGCGACCGTCCCGGACGATGAACAGGCCGGCGATGTGGGGATGGTTGTCGTACTTGCTGTCGTGGGCGTAGAAGTGGTCGATCCGTTCGTTGATCACCATGGGGCCTAGCGCCTGGGACCGGACGACGACCCAGTCCACGGCCTTGAGGCGGGTGAGGAACGGCCCCATCTGCTCGATGAATGCTTCCCGGCTGGTGATCACCGGGCCGCCCTCCCAGACCATGTATTCGAACTTGTCGGCGAAATAGCCGGCCAGCAGCCCGGCATCCCGGCGGGCCCAGTCCGCGCAGAAGCGGTTCACGAGGTCCTCGTTGGCCTGCTCGGTCTCGGTGTACATGCAGTTCTCCAGCTCAGAGGCGGCCGCGGCAGCGGGCGGCACCGCATCGGCACGGCAGCCGGCCCTCGTGGTGGCTGAGGCCGTAGTCGACCGTGAGTTCCTCTCCCCGGCGGATGGCCCGCAGGGCATAGAACTCGGCGCGATCGCGGGTCAGCCGCGTGAAGGTATTGGGGTCGCAGGAGTGGTTAATGTAGCGGAAGCCCCGGCCAGTGCGCGCGGCATCGATGGCCTTGCGCTCGAGTTCCACGATGGCGACCACCTTGCGGCCGCGGGCCCGGCGCCGCGCCTCCCGCAGGGGGATGACCTCGCCCTCGAATTCCCCGATCTTGGCCCGGGGCGGGATGTCGCAACCGGCGAAGAGCCCGAGTCCTGTGATCCGGCTCCTGCGCACCCGCAGCTTGTCGTAGAGCGGTGATGAATAGATGATGCGCGGCACCGGCAGGATGCTAGTCGAGGTTCGGGTTTGGAGTCGATCATTTCGGTGCGCGGGCTATCGAAGTCCTATGCCTCGGGCTACCAGGCCCTGGCCGACGTCAACCTGGAGATCGCCCGGGGCGAGATCTTCGCCCTGCTTGGGCCGAACGGGGCGGGCAAGACCACCCTCATCAACATCATCTGCGGGATCGTGAACCCGGGTTCAGGCACCGTCCGGGCCGCCGGCCACGATGTCGTCACGGGGTTCCGGGAGGCCCGCTCCGCCATCGGCCTGGTACCCCAGGAACTGCATACCGACATGTTCGAGTCCGTCTGGGCCACGGTGAACTTCAGCCGGGGCCTGTTCGGCAAGCCCCGGGACCCCGCCCGCGTGGAGCAGGTCCTCCGGGACGTGTCCCTCTGGGACAGGAAGGACGCGCGGATCATGGAACTCTCCGGCGGCATGAAGCGCCGGGTCATGATCGCCAAGGCACTGGCCCACGACCCGTCGATCCTGTTCCTCGACGAGCCGACTGCCGGCGTGGACGTCGAGCTGCGCCGGGACATGTGGGCCATGGTCCGCCGCCTGCGCGACAGCGGCGTCACCATCATCCTCACGACCCACTATATCGAGGAGGCGGAGGAGATGGCCGACCGCATCGGCGTCATCAACCGGGGCCGGATCGTGCTGGTCGAGGACAAGACCGTGCTCATGCGCAAGCTCGGCACGCGCCAGTTGCGCATCCACCTGCTGGTTCCGCTGGACGCCGTCCCGCCGGCACTCGGGACCTTCGGCCTCGAGCTGGCGGCAGGCGGCACCGAACTCGTCTATGCCTTCGACGCCCACGCCGAGAGCGGCAGCGTCGCCACGCTGCTCCGCCGCCTCGGTGATCTCGGGATCGAGTTCCGGGACCTGCATTCAACCGAGAGTTCGCTGGAGGACATCTTCGTGAACCTGGTCCGGGAGCGGCCATGAACCTCCACGCGGTACGCGCGATCTACGGGTTCGAGATGGCCCGCTGGTTCCGGACCCTCGGGCAGAGCATCGCCTCCCCCGTGATCTCCACCTCGCTCTACTTCGTCGTCTTCGGCGCCGCCATCGGCTCGCGCATGGGCGCCATCGACGGGGTGAGCTACGGGGCGTTCATCATCCCGGGCCTGGTCATGCTGAACCTCCTCAGCGAGAGCATCTCGAATGCGTCCTTCGGCATCTACATGCCGAAGTTCGCCGGCACCATCTACGAAGTCCTGTCCGCACCGGTGTCCGCCGTGGAGGTGGTGCTCGGGTACGTGGGCGCCGCCGCCACCAAGTCGGTGCTGCTCGGGCTGCTGATCCTCATCACGGCCCGCCTGTTCGTCCCCTACGGCATCGCACACCCGCTCGTGATGGTCGGCTTCCTGGTGCTCACGGCCATCACCTTCAGCCTGTTCGGCTTCCTCATCGGCATCTGGGCCGACGGGTTCGAGAAGCTGCAGGTCATCCCGCTCATGATCGTCACCCCGCTCGCGTTCCTCGGCGGCAGCTTCTACTCCATCAGCATGCTGCCCCCGCTCTGGCAGAAGATCGCCCTCTTCAACCCGGTCGTGTACCTGATCAGCGGCTTCCGCTGGAGCTTCTACGGGGTCGCCGACATCGGGGTCGGCGTGAGCCTCGCCATGATCCTCGTGTTCATGGTGGCCTGCCTGCTGGTCATCGCCTGGATCTTCAGGACGGGTTATCGGCTCCGGAACTGACCGCGCGAGGACGCCTTAAGGCATCCTTCAGGATCCTGGCCCACGCTCGCTGGCGGGAGGAACTGCCCGGCATGTACCTGTTGCTGGTGGAAGACGACCTGAACCTCGGCAAGGCGCTGCACAAGCTGCTCCAGCGGCGCTATCGCGTGCACTGGGTGCGGACCCTGGCCGCGGCCCGCAGCCACCACGAGGCCGCCACCCACGACACGATCCTGCTCGACCTTGGGCTGCCGGACGGGGACGGGATGAGCTGGCTCAGGTCCCTGCGCCAGGCCGGCGACCGGACCCCCGTGCTGGTCATTTCCGCACGCGACCAGCTGGATGACAGGGTCCTCGGCCTGGACACGGGGGCCGACGACTACCTGGTCAAGCCCTTCGAGCCCGAGGAACTGCTGGCGCGCGTGCGGGTGCTGCTCCGGCGCCAGTCCGGTTCGGGGGACTCCCGGCTGCGGGTCGGCGCCCTCAGCTTCGCGGCGGACACCCACCAGTTCTACCTGGATGAGCAACCCCTCGGCCTCTCACCCCGGGAACACCAGGTGCTGGCGACGCTCATCCAGGCGGGCGGCAAGCCCGTGAGCCGGGAGAGGCTGGTCCAGCAGCTCTACGGGCTCGGGGACGCTGCGGCCTCCAACACCCTGGAGGTCCACGTACACGGCCTCCGCAAGGTGCTGGGCAGGGAACGCATCGAGACCCTGCGGGGCTTCGGCTACCGGCTGGTGGCCCTGTGAGGATCCGGCTCGTCCACGTGGCATCCGTCATCGCGCTGGCGACCCTCGCGGCGTCAGTCACCGGCGTTGTCGTCACCTATCGCGTGGCGGGTGAGGAACTGCGGGACGTCCTGGACGACGACCTGGAGCAGCAGGCCGGTATTCTGGCCCGGGTCCTCGCCTCGGATGCGGTGGCGCTCACCGACGCCGGACTGGCGAGGCTGCTCCGGCGCTCCTTCGAGGTGGACGACGAGGACACACTGTGGGTTACCGTCCATGACCTCGATTCCGGGGCCGTCGCGAGCAACCAGGCCCCGGCGCTTCCCCTGGCACGGCGGTCAAGCGAAACCGTCGAGCTGGAGTTCGACGGCCACGCCTGGAGCGGCTACCAGCACCGGGAGCAGCACATCGTGGTGCAGCTGCTCCGGCGTGATGACCTCTACGGCGACGTGGAGGAGGAAATCCTGGAGCACATCACGGCACCCGCGCTGGCAGGCAGTGCCGTGACGCTGCTGCTGCTTGCCGGCTTCGTCGCGGGGCTGCTGCTTCCCCTCTCCCGCCTCGCGCGCCAGCTCGCCAGCCGTGGCGCAGACTCCCTCGTGCCCGTCGACGTGCGGACCCCCCTCGCCGAGGTGCAATCCGTGGTCGATACCCTCAACGGGTTGATGGCGGGCGTCGGGACGGTATTGCGTCGGGAACGCCAGTTCGCGAGCGACGTTGCCCACGAGTTACGCACGCCGCTGACCACCCTCAAGGTGGAGCTGGCCGACCCGGAGCCCGACCTGTCGGCCCTGCGGGGGGAGGTCGACCGGCTCGCCCGCCTGGTCGAGCAGTTGCTCACGCTGGCGCGGCTGGAGGCCGGCCAATGGTCCCGGGCCTTCCCGGCCGTGGATCTCGCGTCTGTCTGGGCAGCCGAGGCCGGGCGACTCGCGCGGGTGCTGGCCGATGCGGGCATCACCCTCGCGACCTCGATCGAGTCGACCATGGTGCGCGGTGAACCGGCGCTGCTCCAGGCCCTGCTCGGCAACCTGGCCGGCAACGTCGCCCGGCACTGCCCGCCGGGAACGCGGCTCGAGATCGTCATAGGCCGGGACGGGAAGGGGCCCCGGCTCACCGTCACCGACGACGGCCCCGGCATCCCGGCCGCACTGCGCGAGGGCATGAACACCGCGTTCACGCGCCTCGACAGCCGGAGCGGAGGCCTCGGCCTCGGTCTTGCCATCTGCCGGCGCATCGCCGAGGTCCACGGCGCGACACTGGCCTTCCTGCCGCGGGCCGACGGTGCCACGGGCCTGCGGGTGGAAGTGACCTTCCCGCCTTAAGGGACCTTTAAGCAAGTACCGCCAGACTGGCTTCGTTCCTCCCATCCAACCCAGGAGTCCACGAATGAAGCCATGCGCACACCGCCTTGCCCTCACCGCCCTTGCGACCGCCCTGGTGGCCGCACCCGCTCTCGCCAGCGATGCCAGCGGGACGGGGGGCTTCACGGGCCCCGACAACGTGCAGAAGTCCAGCGTCGCCGAGGCCATCAAGCTCGCCGACGACAGCCTCGTGAAGCTCGAGGGCTACATCGTGAAGTCCCTTGGGGACGAGAAGTACGAGTTCCGGGACAACTCCGGCACGGTCACCGTCGAGATCGACGCCGACGACTGGCGTGGCATCGACGTGACCCCGGAGACGAAGGTCGAGCTGGTGGTCGAGGTCGACCGGGACCTGCGCCGGGTCGAACTCGACGTGGAATCAGTCCGGCTGGTGCCCTGAGCCTTCCTCGGCCGGGGGCGCGGGCACGCCGGTGCCCCCGGCCGCCAGGGCGGCACGCACCAGCACGAACAGTTCCCGGTAGGCACGGCCATGCCGCCCGCCGGACGCCATCGCCCGGGCATCCTTGCGGGCCTGGCGGATCAGCGCCCGCAGCTGCTGGGCGTCCGTGCCGGGAAAGGCCACCACCCACGCGCCACAGGCCGCGTCCCCCGCCACCAGCGCCTCCCGCCACTTCTCCGCCAGGTGCAGGCGCCGGGCCTCGTCGGCCGACCGGTGGTGCTGGATGGCGAGCGCGGCGTCCACGGCCGACAGCTCCTCCGCCGTCAGCCGGTGCATCAGCCGGCCGATGAACTGCAGCTGGCGACGCCGGGCCCCGAAGGCGGTGATGCGGCGGGCGTCCAGGATGGCATCCTTCAGCTCCTCCGGCAGCGGCAGCGCCTCGAAGAGGTCGGCCCGCAGGTTCAGCAGCTCCTCCCCGAGGTCCTGCAGGCGTTCGCTGGCCGCCTTGAGCTCGGTGCGGCTGGGTGCGTCGGGGGCCCGGGAACTCATGGGGCGAGTATACGGGGCCCCGCTGCCCCCCGGAAAAAGCGGAGGCCGGGCCCCTTCCGGGACCCGGCCTCGCTATTCGTCCGCGTCGACGGCGGCCGGATCAGGCGGCCGCGGCCGTCCGCCGGCGCAGCCCGCCCAGAACGGCCAGGGCGCCGCCGAGCAGCCACACGGCGCCCGGCACCGGAATCGGCACGAGGTGCAGGGTGTAGAGGCCGCTGATGCCCGTGGCGTTGGCCGTACCGCCGGCAAACACGTCGGCCACGACGCGGGCGGTGATGGTGCCGCCCACGCCGTCCACGAAGCCGCTGAGGTCCCAGGTCACCGGGGCATGGCCACCGGCGCCGGAGATCTGCAGGCCGCCCGTCGAACTGGTGCCCGTGGCGGCGTGCCAGGGCAGCGTCTGGCCGTCACGCACGATGTAGTTGGCGCCCATGCCCGTCCAGTTCCAGATCGACTGGCCGATGGTGGTTTGGCCCAGCTCGCCGCTGGCGTCGATGGCCGCCGCCAGCTGGCGGCACTGGCCGCTGATGCCGGTGCCGACCCCGGCTGCGATCACGGGGACACAGGTCGCGATGCTCGCACTGGTCAGTGCCGTGCCGCCGCCCGCCTGGTGATTCAGCTGGCCGGTACCCGAGTTGAAGGTCCAGGTCATCGGCACCGACTGCACGCACTTGGCGTTGACCGGCGCCTGGGAGATGTTGTCGCAGTTGAGTACCGTGGTGTCGCCACTCACCAGATTGTTCTGCACCGTCGCACTCTGGTACGTCGTGTAGCCGAGTCCCCCCAGCTGGTTGATGATCGCGCCAGTCACGGTCCCCGCCACCACGCTGATGCTGCCATCAACGTTGATGTTGTTCAGTTCGATGCCCACCGCCCGCGCGGGATTCAGCGGATCCGCGTAGGGGAAGGTGGTGAGGTCCTTGTCCAGCAGCGGCCAGGAGGCGGGATCGGTGGGATCCAGCGTGCCGCTGCAGGTGGAAGGCGCGAGGCAGCTCGAATACTGGTCGAGCTCGGGGATGTTGGCACCACCGATCTTCCGGATGTCGTTGAGTGTGGACGTGGCGACGATGTAGTACTGCGTCGCCTGGGCGCCGTGGGCCGCGAACAGGGCTGCGGCGGCCAGCAGGACCGGTAGCTTGCGCATCGTGTGTTCCCCCAGAATTTAGGTATCGGCGGTTATTGGAATGATCGTGTGAGTCATTTATCACGTCCGGCGCCGGACTGGGCCCCCGAATGCCTGCATTCTGTCAAATTGCGTCAATTGGCCGCACCGCAGGCCCGGTGTCGCCGCCGGTGACCCCGACCCGCACGGTCACCCTGCTGGGGGCCCTGTACCTGGCCCAGGGGCTGCCCTACGGGTTCTTCACCCTGGCCCTGCCCGTCCTGCTGCGGGACGCGGGGCTGTCCCTCACCGCCATCAGCGCGCTCAGCCTGCTGGCCCTGCCGTGGGCGCTCAAGTTCCTGTGGGCCCCGGTGCTGGACCGCACGGGGACGCCCCGGCGCTGGCTCCTGGTCCTGCAATCCCTGGCACTGGGGCTGGCCCTCCTGCTGACCGGCCTGCCCCCCGACGGCAGCTACGCGCTGCTCTTCGCCGCCGCCCTGGCCTTCAACCTGGTGGCGGCGAGCCAGGACGTGGTGACGGACGGGCTGGCGGTGCGCCTGCTGGACGACCGCCAGCGGGGCATCGGCAGCGGCCTGCAGGTCGGGGCCTACCGGCTGGGCATGGTGCTGGGCGGGGGCGTTTTGCTCTGGCTCTATGCCCGGTCGGGCTGGCCCGTGATGTTCCTGGCCATGGCGGCCCTGCTGGCCCTGACCCTCCTGCCGGTGGCGGGGCTGCCGCCCGGTCCGTCGCCGCGCCCGGTCGGCCCCGTCCCCGGCCCCGCCACCCTCGCCCTCGGCTGGCTCGACCGGGCCCGGACGCCAGGGATGCTGGCCATGGCCGGGCTGGTCTTCTGTTACCGCTTCGGGGACCAGCTGGTCGCCTCCCTGCTCGGCCCGTTTCTCACGGACCAGGGGCTCGACCTTGCCACCATCGCGCTCATGAAGGGCGCCGTCGGCTCCGGCACCAGCCTGGCTGGCGCGGCCCTGGGCGGGGCCTTCCTGGTCGCGGTGGGGCGGCGCTCCGCCCTGCTGCTGGCGGGGCTGGGCCAGGCG
>ERZ761602.6847-NODE-6847-length-12465-cov-5.600564_pt1 | contig 12465 bp, 11 predicted proteins | sample MGYA00512165_ERZ761602 | MGnify/ENA primary metagenome ERZ761602 (study PRJEB28899, sample SAMN02445085) | bioreactor sludge metagenome | biome: EBPR sludge; isolation source: Thorneside wastewater treatment plant | place: Australia: Brisbane, Thorneside... | reverse complement strand
GCACTTGCATGGGGTGCAAGGGGTCGCGAGTTCGAATCCCGCCACCCCGACCAAAAACAGCACTGGCCCGGTACCGCAAGGTACCGGGCCTTTTGCCTTTCAGCGTTGGGCGTTCAGGCTCAGGCAACACCCGGTCAACTTCTCCAGTTGCGGGCTCGATCAGACTGCTTGACGGCCCTTGCGTCTGGTCGGTGGCGGCTCGCCGTTCGAGCCGCCACCGAAGACCTGCGCCTTCACCTGTAGCAGTGCCCGCTCGTAGTCGGCGCGGTGCCGCTGAAGGCGGTCGGACGGCCCGGAGATCGACAGTCCCAGCCGCTCGCCGCCCACCAGGCCGGCAACGGCCATGGCGGCCACGCCTTCGGTGCCTTCGCCGTCGACCCAGGCATAACCTTGGCGCCGCACCGTCAGCAGCGCGTGCTGCAGGCTGGCCACGTTGGTGATGCTGTGAGGCGTCACGGCCTTCAACGGCGTACGCGCCAGCACGGTGGCGGCGTCGGCCGGATCCAGCTCGGCCAGCAGTGCACGGCCCAGCGCCGACACATGCAGGCCGATGCGCGTGCCCACGGTGGTGATGAATCGCAGCGAATAGCGACCCTCGCGGAAACCCAGCACCTCGACGTGGTGGTCACCCAGCATGCCGAAGATGGCGGTCTCGCCGGTCAGGTCGCCCAGCAGTTCCACCGCCTCGCGGCCCGCGGTGGTGATGGGGTTGTTGGCGGCGATCGCCTGGGCCAGCAGCGACAGCCGTGGCGTGGGGTAGTAACGGCGACTGCGCGCGGTGCGCATCAGGTAGCCGGCCTCGTGCAAGGTGTGCAGCAGGTCGATGCAGCTGCTTTCGGGCAGGTCCAGCAGCTTGGCAATCTCGGCATTCGTCAGCTCGCGACGCTCGCGCGCGAAGGCCTCGTACAGGCTCATGGTGCGGGCAGCGGCAGGAACGAAGGCGGGCATGGTCGACGGATGCGGGCGGCGGGCGGGGCGGTGACGATTGTGTCAGCCGGGCATGGTGTCGGCGGCACACTGCAGCGCGGCACGCGCGTCGTGCATCAGCCCGGCGACGATGTCGGCGACCGGCTGGGCCCGCTGCGCAAAACCGATCGCCGGGCCCATGGACAGCAGGCCGGCTTCGGCGTCGCCGCCGCGGTAGGCGCCGTCGCGGCCGGTGCGCCCCAGCACCAGCGGGCCGAAGTCCTCGTAGTTCGAAGCACCCTTGGCCTCCAGCGCCGCCACGGCGCGTGCGGTGCCGTTGTCCAGCACACGCCACGGGTGCCCGGTGCTTCGCAGCCGCAGCACCGAGTCCTCGGCACGCGCAGCCAGCAGGCGCTGCCGGTAGGCGGGGTGGATGGCGACCTCGTCGGCCACCAGGAAGCGCGTGCCCATCACCACGCCGTCGCAGCCCAGGGCCAGCGCGCCGGCAATTTGCCGGCCGCTGCCGATACCCCCTCCCAGGGCCAGCGGCACCCGCAACTGCGGCAGCGCCAGCGCACACAGCAGCGAGGCCGGCATCTCGTTCATGCCCGGGTGGCCGCCGGCCTCGGGGCCGACCAGCGCCAGCGCATCGGCGCCCTGAGCCTGGGCCTTGAGCGCATGTTCAATCGACGCGCATTTGTGGATGACCACGCCGCCGCCGGCGTGGATGCGGTCGAACAAGGGCCCCGGCTGCGGGCCGACGGTCTCGAAGTGGCGCACGCCGTGCGCCAGCGCCCGCTCCAGCTGGTCGGCCACCGCGGCGTTGGCGGCGCCGCGGCGTGACAGCGTCAGGTTGACGCCGAAGGGCCGGCCGCCGCAGGCCTCGCGGCAGCGGGTCAGCTGGTCGTCCAACTCGTCCAGCGTGTCGAAGGACCGCGCCGTCATGAAGGCCATGCAGCCGGCGCGCACCAGGGCCGAGACGTAGCCGGCGTCGGACAGCCACATCAGCCCGCCGCCCAGGATGGGCAGCGGCATCTCGAACAGCGCCGTCAGGCGTGTGCGCCAGGCGGAGGTCACAGCATGTAGAAACCGCCGCTGATGCCGATGCTCTGCCCGGTGATGTAGGCGGCGCGGTCGCTGGCCAGCAGGCACACCATGGGTGCCACGTCCTCGGGCCGCGACAGCCGCTGCAGCCCGCGCGCGATGGGGTAGGCGCCCAGCATCTTGCCCAGGCGCTCGTCGGTCTCGGGCGTGGCGTCGGGCGACAGCGGGCCCTTCTTGATGCCTTCGTGCGACACCGCACCCAGGGCCACCGTATTGACGTTGATGCAGTCTCGGCCGTGCTCCTGCGCGATGGCCTTGGCAAAGCCCAGCATCGCGGCCTTGGCTCCGCTGTACACGGCCAGCCGCGCCTCGCCACCGCGACCGGCTTCCGACATGATGTTGACGATCTTGCCCCAGCGTCGCTGCTTCATGCCCGGCAGCACGGCATGGCAGCAGTGCAGCATGCCCCAGATGTTGAGCGCCAGGATCTTGTCCCAGTCATCGGGCGCGGTCTCCAGGAACAGCGGAGCCATGCCGCCCTTCTCGCGCCGCTCCACGGTCACGCCGGCGTTGTTGACGAGGATGTCGATCGGCCCCAGTGCCGCCACGGCACCGGCTATGGCGGCATCGATGGCGGTCTTGTCGGTGATGTCGCCCGGGGCGGCGTGCGCGCGGCCGCCGGCGGCGCGCACTTCGGACACCACCGCTTCAGCGCGCTCCGCGAAGAAGTCGTTGACGGCCACGGCGCAGCCTTCTTCGGCCAGCTGCAGCGCGATGCGCCGGCCAACGCCCTGGCCGGCACCGGTGATGAAGGCCACGCGGCCCTTGAGGTTCAGATCCATGGCGGTCGGCTCACTGTCCCTTGAAGACGGGGGTTCGTTTTTCGACGAAGGCACGCATGCCTTCGCGGCGGTCTTCGCTGCTCACCACGATGGCGGCGGCAAAGCGTTCGTATTCCAGGCCGGCCTCGATGCCCACCTGCTGGCCCAGGTCGATGGCCTGCTTGATGTAGCGCAGCGACAGCGGCGCATTGGCGGCCATGCGCCCGGCCATCGCGAAGGCCGCCGGCAGCAGCTCTTCGGGCGACGTCACCTGCGTCACCAGGCCGATGCGCAGCGCCAGCTCGGCGTCGATGTGGTCGCAGGTCAGCATCAGCTGCTTGGCCCAGGCCACACCCACCACGCGCGGCAGGCGCTGCGTGCCGCCGGCCGCGGCCAGGGCGCCGATGCGCGCCTCGGGCAGGCCCAGGCGGGCATGGCTGGCGCACAGGCGCACGTCGGCGCACAGCGCGATCTCCAGCCCGCCGCCCAGGGCTACGCCGTTGATGGCGGCGATGACCGGCTTCTCGAAGGTCTCGATGGCACGGAAGAGCTCGTGCGTGGCTTGCTGGCGCAGGTGGTACTCGGGCAGCGGCAGCACGGTGGCGGCGCGTTCCTTGATGTCGGCGCCGGCGCAGAAGGCCCGCTCGCCCTGACCGGTGATGATCACCACGCGCACCTGCGGGTCGTGCCGCGCCCGCTCCAGGAAGGCGTGGCGCAGCTCGTCCTTCATCGGCCCGCCCAGCGTATTCATGCGCTCGGGGCGGTTCAGCGTCACCAGGGCGACCTGGTCACGCACTTCGTACAACAGGGTCTCGTAGGTCATGCTCATCAGTTCCTCATGCCTTGCGCAACACATGGGCCACCGCCACCGAACCCAGGCCGATCATGTGGGCCAGCCCGGTGCGGGCCTGCGGGTGCTGGCGGCCGCTGGCCTCGCCGCGCAGCTGCCGCACGATCTCGGCCACCTGGCCGATGCCGGTGGGGCCCAGCGGGTGGCCCATGCCGATCAGCCCGCCGGAAGCATTGACGGCGCAGCGCCCGCCGATGGCCCAGTCGCCGCGCCTCAGCGCACCGGCGGCATCACCGCGGGCGCAGACGCCGATGGCTTCGGCATAGACCAGCTCCTCGATGCTGAAGGCGTCGTGCAGTTCGACCAGGTCGAGTTCGGCGGCCTGCACGCCGGCGGCATCCAGCGCGGCCTGCGACGAGGCACGCACCATCTCGACAATGGGCGGCACGCCGTCGGGGGCGTCGTCGGCCAGCCGCTCGCTCACCGCCACCGACGACAGCACGCGCACTGCTCGGCGGTGGTCCAGCCCCAGCCGTTCCAGCCCCGCCTCGGTGGCCAGCAGCACGGCGGCAGCACCTTCGCCGCGTGGCGTGCACATCAGCCCGGTCAGTGGGCCGGCGATGCGCGGTGCGGCCAGCACCTGTTCCAGCGTGCGCGGCTTGCGGAACTGCGCATAGGGGTTGAGGGCTGCATTGCCATGGTTCTTCACGGCCACGCGCGCCAGGTCTTCCACGGTCAGGCCGTGGTCCTGCATCAGCCGCTGTGACAGCAGCGCAAACTTGACCAGCGGCACGTTGGCGGTGGGCGACAACGGCTGCAGCCCGTCCTTGCCGGCGGCGCGGCGGCCGTCGCCGAACTTGTCGACGCCGATCGCCAGCGCCACATCGTGCTCGCCGGCGGCCAGCTGCAGGCAGGCGATGCGCAGCGCGGTCGAGCCCGATGCCGAGGCGTTCTCGACCTGCAGCACCTCGGCGCCATGGCTGCCCAGGTGGCGCAGCATCACACGCCCGGCGGCCATGCCGAGGGCGGCCGTGCCCACCACCGCCAGCGGCACCTGGGCCCAGCGGGCACCGGCATCGGCCAAGGCCTCGCGCACCGCCGTCAGCCCCAGCGACACATAGGACGTGTCGCTCGGAAACTGGTAGCGGTGCAGGCCGATGCCGACCACGTAGACGGGTTGGTCGTGCAGCAGCGTGGCGCTCATGTCGGCAACCTTTCGGCAGGCACGAAACGCCAGCCGCTGCGGCCTTCGGCGGCGGCCGACGGCACGGCGCGCAGCGGCAGGCCGGGTGCCAGGTCGACACCGTCGGCAGCCTCGATCAAGGCCTCCTCGATGACGCCGGGCGCCAGTTCGACTTCGCCGATCAGGCAGGGCACCGGCAGGCCGGGTGCCAGCTCGGCGTGCACGGTGACGGCCTGGCGCAGCACCGGCGCCTGGGGCGGTGTGCGGGCTTCGAGGCGGTCAGGCGGCGCGCCGCAGACGCGGCAGCCCCAGGCCTCGGCGGGAAAGGTCCAGGCGCCGCAGTCGCGGCAATGCGCGAGCAGCAGGGTGGTTTCGGGTTCGGTCATCGCGGATCGGGTTGTGGTTCGGGTTCAGGCCGTGGCCAGTGCCGCCATGCGCGCGGCCTGGTACTCGGCGTGCAGGCGGTCGACGACGGCGGCCACGGTGGGCACGTCGTGCACACCGCTGCAGGCATGGCCGGCGCTCCAGACGTCGGCCCAGCGCGCCGGCCGCGCGGTGTCGCCGGTCGCGCCGGTGCCACCGGTGCCGAAGCGGGCCGTGGCTTCTGCAGGGCTCAGGTGTTCCGGCAGGGCATCGGGGTCCAGCCCCGCAGCCTGCAGCGAGGCTCGCAGCCAGCTCGCCGGCAATCCGGTGAGGGCGCGCGTGAGCACGATGTCGTCCATCGACGCGTCGACCACCATCTGCCGGTAGGCCGGCGGCGCCAGGCTTTCCTGCGTGGCGATGAAGCGCGTGCCCATGTAGCCCAGCGTGCAGCCCAGCGCACGGGCTGCCCACAGCGAGGCGCCGTCGGACAGGCCGCCGGCCAGCACCACCGGCCCGTCATAGAAGGCGCGCACCGCGCGCACGAAGGCGAAGGGGTTGGCCCAGCCGGTCTTGCCGCCGGCGCCCGCGCTCAGCAGCACCAGGCCGTCGACGCCGGCCTCCAGCGCCTTGTGCGCATGGCGCACGCTGGCCACGTCGGCCAGCACGCGGATGCCGGCGTCGCGCAGCTGCGGCATCACCGCCGCCGGCGAGCCCACGCTGGTGATCACCAGCTCGGTGCCGTGGGCGGCCAAGCGCGCGATGGCCTGGCGCAGCTGGTCGGGGTCGCGCCGCATGATGAGGTTGGGGCAGTAGGGGCCGAAGGGCCGGCCGGCGGCGCGCGCCTCGTCGCGCTCGCGGTCCAGCCGCTGCAGCCAGGCTTCCAGCTCCTCGATGGTGCGCGCATTGGGTGTCGGAAAGGCGCCGACGATGCCGGCCCGGCAGGCCGCCGATACCAGTTCGATGCCCGACACGCGCAACATGGGTGCCGCGATCAGCGGCAGCCGCAGGCGGTCCAGCAGCGGCAGCCCGGTGATCATCCCAGCGTGGCGCCCGATCGGCGAACCACCTCGGCCCAGCGCTTCTGTTCGACGGCGATGAAGTCGGCGAAGGCCTTGTCGCGCATGTTGTGCATCGGCTTGCTGCCGTTGGTGACGAAGGGGCCGACCACCTCGGGCTCTCGCAGCACGGTGGCCAGCGCATCGCCGATGCGCTTGACCACGTCGGCGGGCGTGCCGGCGGGCACGACGATGCTGGACCATGCATAGGAGACGGCATTCGGAAGACCCAGCTCGGAGATGGCGGGCACCTCGGGCAGCGCTTCCATGCGTTCGTTGTTCATCACCGCAAGCACGCGCAGCTTGCCGGCCTTGATCTGCGGCAGCATGGGCGTCACGTAGTCGAACATCAGGTCGACACGGCCGCCCAGCAGGTCCTGCAGCGCCGGCGAGGTGCCCTTGTAGGGCACGTGCGTCAGCTTGACGCCGGCTTCCGACTGGAACAGTTCGCCCGTCAGGTGGGTGGCGGTGCCGGCGCCGGCGGAGCCGAAATTCAGCTTGCCGGGGTCGGCCTTGGCATCACGCACCAGATCGGCCACGCTGCGCCAGGGGCGGCTGCTTTCCACCACCAGCACGGTGGGCGAGAGCAGCATGCCGTGCACGGGCACGAAGTCCTTCAGCGGGTCGTACTTCAGGTTCTTGTACAGCGCCAGGTTGGCGGCCATCGTGCCCTGCGTGCCGTACAGCCAGGTGTACCCGTCGGGGGCGGCGCGGGCGACCTGTTCGGTTCCCAGCGAACCCCCGGCGCCGGGTCGGTTCTCGATCACGATCTGCTGGCCGAGCAACTCGCCCATGCGCTTGCCGAGCGCGCGCGAGGTGGTGTCGGTGATGCCACCTGGCGGAAAGGGCACGACCCAGCTGATGGCCTTCTGCGGCCAGGCGCCCTGGGCCCGCGCCAGCGGGGCGAACGGGGTGGCCGCACAGGCGGCGGCCAGGGCCGAAAACTGTCGACGGTGCATCGCTGTCTCCTTGGTGACGGTCTGGATGGGGGATCACACCGAGGGTGTGAATACGACCAATCGAAGTAAAGTGCGATGAATCGTAGATCTATCGACCCCCTTCCGTCTCTCCGCGTTTGTGCGGAGGGCGCCCGTCACCCCGGAGACACCACCCGATGAACCTCGACCTCGACGACACCCAGCAACTGCTGCGCGACAGCATCCGCCGCTTCATGAAGGCCGAGGTGGTGCCGCACATCCAGCGCCACGAGGCGGCGCGCAGCTTTCCCTTCGAGCTGATGCCGCGCCTGGCCGAGCTGGGCTACCTGGGCGGCACGCTGCCGGAGGCCGACGGCGGGCAGGGCATCGACTACCCCACCTGGGCGATGATGATGGAGGAGCTGGGCTACCACTGGCTGAGCTTGCGCACGATGGTCAACATCACCAACGGCAGCATCCACCGCCTGGCCGCGCACGGCACGCCCGAACAGAAGCGCCGCTACCTGTCGCCGATGCTGCGCGGCGAGCTGCGCACCTGCACCGGCCTCACCGAGCCCGATACCGGCAGCAACATCGCCGGCATCCAGACCCGGGCCGAACTGCAGGGCGACGAGTGGGTGCTCAACGGCCGCAAGGTCTGGATCACCAACGGCCTGCAGGCCGAGGTGGCGATGGTGGTGGCGCGCACCTTCAGCCCGACCTGCGACGGCGCGCTGTCTTGCTTCCTGGTCGACCGCCGCGAGACGCCGTACGACGTGCGCAAACTCGACACCCTGGTGCTGCGCTGCACCGGCACCGCCGAGCTGGGCTTCAGCGACCTGCGCATCCCGCGCGCCAACCTCGTGGGCGCCGAGGGCAAGGCCCTGGCCGGCACGCTCAAGGGCCTGGACGCGGCGCGGCTGAACATCGCCATGGGTGCGGTGGGCGCAGCGCAGTCGGCGCTGGACCTGTCGGTCGACTACGTGCGCCAGCGCCAGCAGTTCGGGCGGCCCATCGGCAGCTTCCAGCTGGTGCAGAAGCACATCGTCGACATGACGGTGCGCGTGGAGGCGGCCCGCGCGCTGGGGCTGCGCGCCGCGCACGCGCTGCAGGCCGGCAAGGACGTTCGCCAGGCCTGCAGCATTGCCAAGCTCTACGCCACCGAATCGGCACACGAGGTGGCCAGCATGGCGCTGCAGGTGCACGGCGGCCTGGGCTACAGCGAGGACTATCCGATCGAGCGCATCTTCCGCGACACGCGCGGCGGCATGATCCCCGAGGGCACGACCGAGATCCAGACGCTGATCGTCGGGCGCGAGATCCTGGGCATCAATGCCATTGCCTGAGGCCACGATGAACCCCTTGCACGACCTCTTCAACCCGCGCTCCATCGCCGTCGTCGGTGCCTCCGACCGGCCGCACAGCATCGGCGCGCGCACGCTGGACAACCTGCTGGTGCATTCGCAGTTCGAAGGCGACATCTACCTCGTCAGCACCAGCAAGGCCGAGCTGTACGGCCGCCGCACCTGGCCCAGCGTGCAGGACCTGCCGGCCACGCCGGACGTGGCCATGGTGGTGGTGCCGGCCTCGGCCACCCTCGAGGTGCTGGAGCAGTGCGCCGCGCGCGGCGTCAAGTTCGCGGTCGTGCTCACCTCGGGCTTTGGCGAGGCAGGGCCCGAGGGACAGGCACTGGAGGCCCGGATGCGCGACATCGCCGCGCGCTCGGGCCTGCGCATCTACGGGCCCAACTGCCCCGGCGTGTGCAACGTCAACGGCCGGCTGGGCATGACCTTCTCGCCGTCGTTCCCGCACGACCTGCGGCCCGGGCCGATCGGCATCGCCACGCAGGGCGGCGGCCTGGGCCGCAACATCATGCAGGCCATGGACCGCGGCATCGGCGTGGCGATGTGGAGCAGTTCGGGCAACGAAGTCGACCTGCAGGTGGCCGACTTCATCGACTACATGGCCGATGCCGACGACATCCGCGTCATCGTCACGCTGATCGAAGGCATCAAGGACGGCGCCCGCCTCGTGCGCGCATTGAGCAAGGCGGCACGCAAGGGCAAGCCGGTGGTGGCGCTGAAGGTGGGCCGCAGCGAGGAGGGCGCACGCGCCGCGGCCTCGCACACCGCGTCGATCACCGGGTCGGCCCAGGTCAACAGCGCGGTGCTGGCGCAGCTGGGCGTGATCGAGGTCGACGACATCGACGAGCTGGTCGACACCGCCTGGCTTCTGGCGCGCCAGCTGCCGGGTGATGCCGAGGCCATCGCGGTGTATTGCTCGTCGGGCGGCGCGGCGGCGCTGACGGCCGACGTCATCGGCCAGCAGCGGGTGCCGCTGACGACCTTCAGGCCCGAGACGACAGCCGCGCTGGCGTCCAAGTTTCCAAGTTATGCCGCCGTCGGCAACCCGGTCGACACCACCACCGCGGTGCTGTCGCAGAAGGGCCTGTTCGACAGCACGCTGCTCGACGTCTGCCGCGATCCCGGCGTGGCGCTGACGGTGCTGCCGGTGGCGATCGACTATGGCAGCGTGACGGTCGAGATTGCCGAGGCGGTGGTGCGCGTGCAGGCGCAAAGCCCGGTGCCCATCCTGCCCATCTGGATGAGCGACCGCTGCGGCGAAGGCTTCGACATCTATGTGCGTGCCGGCATCGTGCCGGCGCGCAGCGTGGGCAAGGCGGTGAAGGCGGTGCGCCGTTGGCTCGACCACGGCCGCTGGCGGCGCCGCGCCGACCGGCTGGACTGGCAGCCCTGGCCGCAGCTGGGGCAGGTTCCCCAACCCGGGCGGGTGCTGCATCTCAACGAGCACCAGGCCAAGCAGTGGCTGGCCCGCCATGGCGTGGCGGTGCCGCAGGGCGTGCTGGCCTCCACGCGCGACGAAGCGGTTGCCGCCGCCACGCGGCTTGGTTTTCCGGTGGTGCTGAAGGTCGCCAGTGCCGACATCGTGCACAAGACCGAGGTCGGCGGCGTGGCCGTCCACCTGGCCGACGCCGATGCGGTGGCGGTGGCCTGGGACCGCATCCATGCCAGTGTGCGTGAACGGGCTCCGCAGGCCACGCTGCAAGGCCTGCTCGTCGAGCGCATGGCCGGCGCTGGCGGCGTCGAGGTGCTGGTGGGGGTGTCGCGCGACCCCGTCTTCGGCCCGGTGCTGACCTTCGGCCTGGGCGGCATCCACGTCGAGCTGTTCCAGGACGTGGCGCGCCGGCTGCTGCCGCTGACGCGGCCCGAGGCCGAGCGCCTGGTGCGCGAGCCGCGCAGCTTTGCGCTGCTGGACGGCGCGCGCGGCCGTCCCAAGGCCGATGTGGCTGCACTGGTGGACCTGCTGCTGGCGGTGTCGGACTTCGTCGGCGCGCAGGGCGACCGCATCGACGAGATCGACCTCAACCCGGTCTGGGTGGGGCCGGCCGGGAGCGGCGTGCTGGCGCTGGATGCGGTGATCGTCGGCCGCGGGTCGGTCGGATCATGAGTGCCTGGCTGCCGCGCCGCGACGACGACCCGGCGCCGCTGGCTGGGCTGCGTGTGTTGGACCTGTCGGAGTTGCTGCCCGGCCCCTTCATGACGCAGAGCCTGGTCGAACTGGGCGCCGACGTGCTGAAGGTCGAGCGCCCGCCGCATGGTGACCCGGTGCGGCGCAGCGCGCCGGCGCTGTTCGAGGCCGTCAACCGCGGCAAGCGATCGCTGACCATCGACCTCAAGGCGGACGAGGGCCGGCGGCAGCTGCTGGCCCTGGCCGCCGATGCCGACGTGATGGTCGAATCCTTCCGCCCCGGCGTCATCGGCCGGCTGGGGCTGGACTGGGCCACGCTGCAGGCGGCCAACCCGGCGCTGGTGCTGGTGTCGCTGTCGGGCTACGGGCCGCAGGGGCCGCGGGCGCAGTGGCCCGGCCACGACATCAACTACCTGGCTGCTGCGGGGGTGGTGGGTATGGCCATGAAGGACCCGCAGGCCGCGCCTTCTTTCGGCGTGCCGATGGCCGACCTGGCCGGTGCCACCTACGCGCTGTCCGCGGTGCAGACGGCACTGCTGCAGCGCCATCGCACGCGGCGTGGCCAGCACCTGCAGGTGTCGCTGACCGACTGCGTGGCGCACTGGATGAACCCGCGCCTGGCCGCGCTGCACGATGCCGGCGGCGACGCTGCACTGGCGCGCCGGCGCGTGCAGCAGCGGCCGGGCTACGGCGTCTTCCACTGCCGCGACGGCCGTGCGATCACGGTGGCGGCACTGGAAGACCATTTCTGGCAGGCGCTGGTGCGCACGCTGCCACTGCCCGCATTCGCCGGGGCCGACTGTGCGCGCTATGCCGACCGTGTGGCGCGGGCCGGTGCCATCCACGCGGCCATGGCTGCACAGCTTGCGCGCGAAGACCTCAACGACGCGCTGCAGCGCCTGGCCGCGGCCGACGTGCCGGTGGCCGAGGTAGTGGCGCTGGACGCCTTGCCGGACTCGCCGGCGCTGGCTGGCCGTGGCCGCTTCACCGGGTCCGAGTTGGGGCCGCTGCTGCGCTTTCCGGTCGACTTCGAGGGCGCGCCCGATGCGGCCATGCTGTCGGCAGCGCCACCGCTGGGCTGCTGATCAACCGCCACTGCGCAGCAACTGCGCCGGCTGCAGCCGCATCTGCGCCAGCAGCACCTGCGCCCCGAGCCCCAGGCTGAGCACGCTGACGCCGGCGGCGGTCAGCAGCCCGGTCCAGTACAGGCCGCCGGGGTGCATGTCCAGGCGCCATTGCAGCAGTGCGGTGGCCAGGGCGCTGCCGGCCAGCAGCGCAAACGCGGCCGTGGCCACGGCCAGCACGGCGTATTCCCACAGCAGCACGCGGCGCAGCAGGGCCGGGCGCGCACCCAGGGCGTGCATCACGGTGGCGTCGTAGAGCTGACGGCTGCGGCTGGCGGCCACCACGCTGCCCAGCACCAGCAGGCTGGCCGCCAGGCACACGCTGGCCACCACGGCCAGGCCAGCGCTGGCGCGCAGCATCAATGAGCGCGCCTCGCGCAGCAGTGATTCGGTGCGCGCGGTGGCGATGTTGGGCGCCACGGCGGCCAAGCGGTCCTGGGCGGCGAGCGTCTGGCCGGCCGGCATCCACGCCGCCCCCACGTGACGGGTGACGAAGGGGTCGAGCACGCCGTCGCTGAAGATCGCTTCCAGCCACAGCCGCGCCTGCATGCGGCGCTGGGCGTAGATGGCCACCAGCCGCGCCTCCACCGGCTGGCCCATGATCTCGAAGCGCAGGCGGTCGCCGACCTGCAGGCCCAGTTGGTCGGCCTCGCGGTCCTCCATCGCCACCAGGGGCTCGCCGCGATGGCCTTCGGGCCACCAGGCGCCGCGGTCGATGACCACGTCGTCGAAATTGCCGCGCCGGTCGCTGAGCTTGTGCTCGTCGCGCGCCT
>ERZ761602.6846-NODE-6846-length-12467-cov-4.661457_pt1 | contig 12467 bp, 9 predicted proteins | sample MGYA00512165_ERZ761602 | MGnify/ENA primary metagenome ERZ761602 (study PRJEB28899, sample SAMN02445085) | bioreactor sludge metagenome | biome: EBPR sludge; isolation source: Thorneside wastewater treatment plant | place: Australia: Brisbane, Thorneside... | reverse complement strand
CCGGTGACAGTCATAGTGGCCATCGATACGCGCTTCTACGAGCACCTGCCGACGATGTTCCCGGCCTACGACGCCAAGCCGACGTTTGCCGGCAACGCCGAGCTGGCCGCCAGCACCGCAGCGCGCAATGGCACGCTGCAAGGCGCCTACCTGATCCTTGCCGCCCGCGCCCTGGGACTCGATTGTGGCCCGATGTCCGGCTTCGACGCCGGCAAGCTCAACGCCGAGTTCTTCCCGGACGGGCGTTACCAGGCGAATTTTCTCTGCAACCTCGGTGTCGGCGATCGCGCCGCCCTGCACCCGCGTGGCCCCCGCCTGACTTTCGAGGAAGCCTGCGAGATCGCCTGACGGGAAGGAGGGTGGTCGGGCTGAGTCACTGCCCGATTCATGGTGCGCCATCTGCGCGGGCAGCTGCGCAATGAAGCAGCGCGCGTTCTCGCGCGGGGGCTGCGACCGCGGCGAAGGGTCGCAGGTGTCGGCGCCGCCCGGCATGCGCTTTCCCGGTATTCGTTCCGCTGCACGCATGAGGTCGAAAAGCGTACCGGGCAATTCCCTGACGTCTGGAGAGTTGATTTACACGCCGCAAACAATCGTGTACAAAGATTCACGCTTTCCATGTGCAAGCGCAATGCTGGTGACACGGAGGACACATCAATGTTCAAGGCGCTGGCTGTTACGGTCTCTCTGATCCTGATTCCCGTCTTCGCAGTTGCCGCACCGCCGCCGCAAGCGGGCGCCGCGGCCACCGGTCGAGGCTCCACATGGAACCTGCCCTACGCCGAGAAGCAGGCGGCGCTGACGCTGATGGGTCATGCCGAGGCGGGCGCGGAAATCTACGAGGCCCGATGCGCCGCCTGCCATCTGCCGACCGGCGGCGGGAATCCGGACGGCAGCACCCCGCGCTTGGCGGGCCAGTACACCACCGTCCTGATCAAGCAGCTTGCCGATATTCGCGCCGGGCTGCGCGAAAACCCGACGATGTACCCGGTTGCCATGAGCCTCGCCGACGCACAGGCGATCGCGGATCTCGCGGCGTACATCGAGACGCTATGCATTCCGCGTGGTGCGGGGCAGTACGAAGCCCCTGACGCCGCCAAGCAGATCGCCTACGGCAAGGCGCTTTTTGCAGAGAAGTGCACCCTCTGTCACCTGCCGAGTGGTGACGGCGTCAAGGAGAAGTTCTACCCCGTTCTCGCCGGCCAGCACTATGCCTATCTGCTACGGCAACTGGTCGACATTCGCGATGGCCGGCGCGGAAACGCCCACCCGGGGATGGTCAAGGTGGTTGCCAAACTCAACGACGTGCAACTGGTTGCGCTCGCCGCCTATCAGGCAAGCCTGGCTACGCGGGTGCGCGGCTGGACACTTCATCCGCGCTTGTGCCAACCTGACTGACACGATGAGGCGGCGTCGGTGCGGGAGTCTCCTGGCGTCCCCTCATCGCCGCTACCACGTGGACCGCGCGAAGAATCCGCTGCGCTCGCCTCGACGCACCCGAAATCGGGCGACAACTGTCTCGTCTTGCCGTTTAGCCTAACAGGCCCTTTCGCCGTCGTCGCGCGAACAGCCGGTCTTCCCCGTGCGCTATGCAAATTGCGTCGATAGTACTCATGGCGCTGCAAGTTCGGGTGCTGTCGCGTGCGTTGTATCGTCCCTGATTTGCGCGCAAACATGCGAATTCCCTGAGACCGATTGGCGATCGCTTCGAACCACCGAAGATTATTCAGAGGTGCTCCTGTGACCCCATACGATGAAAGCCGGGCAGACGCTGCGCGGGCCATGGCGCACTGGTCGCTCCTGGCGGAATGGAACGGGACACCGCCCGAAGGTTTCAAGGCGGCACCGTTCAGCGCCTCGGTCGCGATGCTTGACCAGCGTTCGTTCTTTGTTGCCTCGCCCTGGGGGGCGCTTTACCGCTCGGATGATTCCGGCCGGACCTGGGCGGAAATCACCGATGACAAGTTCAAGGGGGGTGTCAAGGCCATCCTTGCGGTTCCGCGGATCAATGCCCTCGTGGCGGCCAGCCAGCACCTGGTCGACGACCGGTTCCAGGGGGTACAAGGCGTTTTCGTCACGCAAGACGTGGGCGCGAACTGGACATCGCTTTTCAGATCAGTACCCGGCATCGGGTCCGCGACGGGGTACCGCGCCGGCACCCCGCATATTCTGGCCGTGACGCCTAGCGGCGGACTTGTCATCGGGATGAACGGCGGCATCAAGGACGCGCCGTTTTCGCTTTACAGCTCGTACGGGATGTTCTTTGGCGACCCAAAGCCGGATTGGGCCCGGACCTGGAACGTCGACAAGTGGCGGGGCGGCTGGAACGAGATGTTTCCACTGACGAACACAGTGAGCGAGCCCTCGGCCAGTCAGGTGACAACGGCCTTGGCCTTCGGCGGCGAGCACATGTTCGGGGCCACAAGCGCGTCGCGCGGTGGCGCCGACCGTTTTTATGGCCACGAGTGGCAGCTGCAAGCGGTTGGCGTCGAACTGGGCGGTATCACCGCAATGGCGGCCACGGCGGACGGCGCGATCCTCTATGCGGCGACCGCCGACAACGTTCTCTGGCACTCTGAAGATGCCGGCAAGCAATGGGTTGCGTTCGACGACAGGATCGCCGCGCTGGCAGGGCACGGAGAGTTGATCCGCACGATCAATCTGGGCGCCGACGGGCAATTGGACAGCGTCTGCTTGATCGGACCACAAAGCGCTGCGTTCCTTGCGTGGTCCAGGGAGGACCTGCAAAGCGCGCTTTACGGGATGATCGGCGCCGAACGGCAGGCGCGGGCCGACCTTGCCGAGGCCAGGCGAGGGCTGAAAACCCAGCTTCTGAGCGCCGAGACGGCGCTGGCGGATGCCACGGAAAGGAGCGGCAGCGCAGACCGCTTTCGACACGCTACAGAAACGCTTCGACACCGATCAGACGGCCCTGAAGGCCAGCATCGAGGTCGTGAGGACGAACGCGCTCGAGCACGAGAAGAGCGCGCTGGCGATTGCCGCCAATATCGCCGCCCTGGCGCAGAAAGAGGCCGTCGAACAGCAGCGCGTCGTCGCTGCGGCGGCGCAGACTCGGGCGCTGGCCGAACAGAAGCAGACCCTGGAGGCCGCGCACGAACAGGCGGTCGACACGCTGGCTGCCAACGCCGCCCTGGCCGCCGCGCAAACCCATGCCGAGAGTTTCGCGGGCATGCTGGAACAGGCCAATGCCGACTGGGCTGCGCACCCGAATGGCGAGCAGCAGCGGGGCGCCGTGATCGCGCTGCGCGAGCAAAAGGCCTATGCCGCTGCGCACCACCAGATCGCCGGCAACCTGAGCCGGATGCTGTTGTCGGGGACCCGCGTCGAGACCCCGGGCAATCCTCACGACCCGCACAATCCGGGCGACGTCCCGTCGCTGTACGAGGCGACCGGGCAGCAATTCCCGCTGGTGGGCTCGAAGACGGCCGTGGCGGTGACGCTGCGGCTGAGGGATGGCGCGCCGACGGCGGAATTCGCGGTCCCGCCGGGCATGCTGTATGACCGCGTCGACAACGACACGCTGCACTGGGAAACCCGGCTGAGCGGCTCCGACAAGGCGCCCGGCTGGGTGTTCCGGCAGTTGCCGCCCATCATGCGCCGGCAAAAGCGCCTGCCGCTGAGCCACCTTCTGGCCTGGAGCGACAAGGCCCGCGTGCTGGCTCCCTTCAGCGACGAGCTGCGCCTGACGCTGGCAACCGGCAGGGACGGCACATTGGCGCTGATCGTCAAGGATACCGAGGTGGACGACACTCGCTCGCAGACCACCCACGATCACAGCAGCGGCGACTGGGCGAATGCCCGCCCCGCGCTGGTCATTCCGGTTGGCTTGCACCGCGTCGACAGGATCGGCACGGACGGCAAGAAGGCCAGCCTGAAAGACGTGGTCGAGATCGAGGGCACCGACGAGGCCGGGAAAGCGCAGCTGCTCGACTATGTGGCTGCCCTGCTTGAGTGGCTGCGCGCCACTGACACCGACACGGTCAGGGTGGCCGGCGAGAACCGCGTCATGCCGCCGAAAGCCAGCATTTCCTGTACGCTCGACAAGACTTACCCCGGCGCCTGGAAATGGCTGAACCCGGCCACTAAGGCGCTGGAAGATGCGGGCGATCTGCGCCAGCTGATCGTCGAGGTGATCCTTGAGCGCAGCTGGTCGGCCGCCGCGGGCTACACGCAGGCCGATGAGGATGCCTGGCCTGGTTCACCCTGCCCGCGCCTGCCGCCTTTGCGGGCGAGCGCGATATCCGCGTGCTGATGCCAACGGCCAGGCGCAGCGTCACCCCCGTCGCGGCAGAGCAGCATGGCGAAGACGACGGTGGCAAGCCGCAGATGAACCTGCGCGTCTTCGCGCGCGACTTCGAAAGGGCTTATGCCGGGTTCGACGGCGAGGACGGCCGCCTAAAGGTGGTCACCGGCATGGATTCCGACCCGAGAAGCCTGTCGTTCGGGCACAGCACCGTCTGGGTCATGCGCTGGAGCCAAGGCAAGGGCGTGGCGATGACACGGGCCAAAGGTGATGCGCTGTTCTCGGCCCCGCTGCCGGTTAACCGGCATCTGATCACGCGCAGCGTCACCGACCTGGGCGACGAGCATGAGGAACGGGTGTTCTCATCCGTCGATATGGACCGCTGGGCCGCCGAGTTCCTCGCCTCGGTGGAAAGCCTCTTCGATCCGGCAAGCGCGCCCGGCATCGCAGGTTTCGCAGATCAAGACACCCGTCCGCCGGTCGCCACCGACACGGCAACGGGCACCGGCAAACCCGCCGTCCCCGCGACACCCGTCCCGCAGCCGGTGTATGACACCCTTGCCCAAAGCAAGGCCGCTCTGGCGCAGACCATCAAGAGCACGCTCGACTGGATCTATCAGGGGGACTACCAGCACAAGACGCCGGAAGAGACCCGCAAGCTTGGCGAGGTTCTCGGTGCGGCGGAAGAAAGCCTGCTGCAAGCGATGCTGAGTAAGCTCGAAAACGACTACAACACGGCCGTTGTCGGCCAGATCCCGGTGGAAGTTTCGCTGCACGGCCGGATCGAGCCCTGGGACGGGCCGGATCGGCCTGCACCCAGTCTCTTTGGTCCGATTGGCACCACCGGCGTGGATGCCGCTTCGGAGATCAAGAAACTGCCCTACAACTTGAGCAATTCGAAACTGCCGATCCGCAATCGCGGCGATCAGCCCGAATGGCTGAACTTCACCGTGCAGGCCAGGAATCCCAGCGTACAGCCGTTTTTTAAGGCGCATGTGGAGTTCTCGGCGAACGCGGTCGAGCACAACATTCACTCCGATGATGCCAGAAACGGCTACGTGCCCTCATCCTGGCTGAGCTTTGTTCTGCCGAACGATCGCGACAAGGGCGACCCGAGGCCCAATACCCTGACCGCCGCGCTTGGCCTGAAGGGCGAAGACAGGGACCACCCCGACAGCGTCGCGGAGACGATCATTCCGGTCCCGCTGCGTTCGTTCCCGCCCAATGCCAAGCTGATGCGCCAGACGGCGACCCAGACCCCGTTCGACACAGGCTCCCCGCCAAGGATCGAGGACGTGCTGAAGTGGGACTACCATGTCGAGGTCGAACCGCCGCGTGCGGCACAGGACCGGCTGGTCCTGCAGGTCGTCTTCAACGAAGAGGTCGGTGTCCCGCAGACCGCAAGCGACGCCACCCAAGGTACGCGCATCGACGATGTCCACGGCAGGCTTTTCGACGCGTTCGCGCGCTATCGCTTTGCCCTGACGCAGTTGAACGCCGACACCGCGCTTGCGGACCGCGACACCGTCGTCAAGCTGAACGGCCTGATCGCCAGCGTCGCCGAGGCCTGGGGCCCGGTCGCCGCCGCTCAGCAGGCCGAACGCATCAAGCGCAGCGACGCCCCGGCCGCGCGCGCGGCGGTGCCGGACGCGGTGCATGAGATCCTGGGGTTCGAGATCCTGGGGTTCGAGATCCTAGGGTTCGAGATCTGGGAGTTCGAGATCATCGTCGCCACGCCCGCGGACGGGCTGCAGACGGTGACACTGGTGCAGCTTTCAGCGGGCGCTGTGCAGTGGCCGCTTCTCGACGGCTATGACGGCCCTCTGCCCGGCAAGGCCGAAGCGCAGCGCGTCTACCGGTCGAGAACGCCCCTCAATGCTCTTCCGGATGCGGTCGCCGCTACGGCCACCGGTTCGCCCACCGCTGCGGCCACCGCCCCGAAAGGCGCGCAATCGTACAGGTTCGTGTGGGAAAAGCTCTACGTGCTGCAATACCAGAGCGCGCATACCGGCGGCTACATCCTGCGCAACGAACGGCTGGCACCCGAAGACGCCTACAGCGCCGCCAAGCCCAACCACGACGACTGGAACACCAATTCGGCCTTCGTCTACCGATCCGAACTGGTGCGCTTCAGCGCGCCCGTGGTCCCGCTGATCAGTGCCGACGCGGTTGCCTACATTGCCGATCCCAACCGCGAGGCGGCCATTGCCGGCATGTTCGACCAGTTCCGCCAAAGCGCCAGCGCGCATCCGGCCAGGGACCTGCAGCTGGAAATCCAGGTGAACTACAGCTTCGAGCTGATGGCCCGTGACGGTGCCGGCCTGCGCACCTCGGTGCCCGTCTTCCTGATGCAGACCACGATTGGCGATACCACGGCGCTGCCGACGGACGGGCAGAACGGCGAGCAGATGTTCGCCGACGACGCCACGGCCGCATCCGCCATCGAGCAACAGATTGCGGCGTGGGAAACGCAGCATCTGGGCCCGGGGCAAAACGACAAACCTGCCTGGGATTTCGCCTGCACGATCTTTGCCACCAGGATCGTTCGTCACCACCGCCTACTGCCGCTGGTGCGCATCGGTCGGGCCGGTGTGGCGCCGCATTCCCGCCGGGACTTTCAGCAAGCTGGAGAGCCACTTGAAACCGTGTCATCGCTGGAATTGTTAGGTACCATTCCGCGTGCAACACACCGCCGCTGATCCCGCCGCGCTCTCACCGCAAAGAGGGCATGCTAACCTCCTGTCTGCGCGGCTGCGGCACAGCTTGCAATGGCCATCCTTAAGGTGAGAACCGGGAGACAAGTACAATGGAACTAAAGAGCGGGCTTTGCCAAATGGTTTCCCAGGGAGCGGGGAGTTACAAGTTCCTGGACGGGGGTGCCAGCAACGGATCAGCCTATATGTCGAACGATAGTAAGAAGCGAGGGACATTCTGGCTCGTGCGACCTCAGATCCATGAAGGATTCCCCACAGGTATTTGGATGTTCGAGCAGCCCTCGCCAGAAGGGCAACTAAGCGATTCCATTTCCGGCAGCGGTGTTTACCTGGTGACGCGTATGGAAAGTTTCGATTGGTACCCGAACCCCCAGCCTTACATCGCGATGGGCGACGACGTTGCGAACGCCCACTGGATGGCCGAAACGTACAATTCCGCGCCAGGATGCTTTAATTTCCGGAGTCAAGGTTACCTAAATGGGAATCCGGGGGACAGTACGCCTTGGCGCTACCAAGTGAGCTTGGGGAGCTACGGAAACGCTGGGGAAACCTCGTGGAAAATCATTTACACGCCAAAAGGCTAGCCGCTCTTGGCGATTGGCTGCCAAGGCTGTGAGGTAGGCTGCGGCGCCATGAAGCAAGGGTTGGGTGAGGCAAGGCGGGCTGCAGGTCGCAGAAGACGCAAATGGCGGGCGGCCCGGAGCCAACGGCATGCCGACACTCAATCCGAACGAACTATTCTTGGCGCATCGCTACGGGTGCGAATGGCGTGGAACAAGGCGATGGCATCTGTAGCGGCCGTCAACGCGCATGACCCGACATGGCGGAGCATCGCGCCCATCAATTGGCGGGCCATTCCCGCAAACCAAGAACCCCGGACGGACCACGGTTGCTGAAATATTCCGAGAGCAATGAGAGCCGATCATCAAACGCTTTGCGCCAGAAGACGGTCGCCGACGTTTGCGAACGGCGGCAGTCGCCGCAGGCCGTTCGGATGGGCTCACCCGGCGGCGGTCTGGTCGTCGGGGCCGCTGCGGTCCTTGGGCGAATGTGCCTTGCGCGTTGGCTGTACGCCGCGTTGCCGCCGTTCGACCGGGTTCGCGGAAGCAGTCTGGGCCGGCGACGCTGGGCGACCGCTTGTTGAACAACGCTACTCACACTTTCGACCCAAAGCTGCCTGATGAATTGATCATGCTCAATGGCGGCTTACTGATCATGAAGCTGCCGGTCACTGGAATCCGATCGCGTGCTGGTCCTCGGCCATTCCGGCAGTCACGCCGCTGTCATACTCCGGTAGCTATGAGCCGTTGGGCGGACCTTCGCCAGCTGGCGGCCGATGCAAAACCGCGTGCTTCTGCGTTAGCGTTAAGGGGGCGCATTTTCGTGGCGACTTGCGTGCAAGGGTCAGATTTCGAATCGATGTCAAATCCCCGAAGGGATCGGCAGAATAGCCAGCCAGGGTCGGCGCTTTCGGTTGCTCGGTTCATGTTTTCGCCCCCGAATTGCTCAATTTCGCGACCCTTAACTCGTGAAGTAGCCAGCAATTCGCTGCTGGCTACGCGCCCCCTGCAAGTGCGGCAGAGTAGGAGGCTGGCATCGAGTCGATGGAACCGGGAGGAAAAACGTCGGATCGTCAATGGGTCAGTTACTCGGCTTGACGCCACCCCTACGGCCTAGGCCAAAGCCGACGCGGTAGAGGTCTGGCATATCGATACGACCGTCCTTCTTGGTTTCAATAAGGCCCAACCGCTGCAAGTCGTCGCGCAAGCCGTCCCAGCCGCGCTCTACGTGCTGAGCTGGAAGGCGGTCCGGAGAAATGCTTTGTGGCCCTGCGGGGAACCGCGCTAGCCAGCGCGATTGGACCTCCGTGTAGTCGCAAGGCACATTCATGCCCTTCAGCTCCGAGAGAACATCCGGCACCCAAGGGTAGTCCTCGGCTACTTCCTGCACCCGTATCTCCGACGCCTTCTGAATACCGCGCTTGATACTCTCGTAATGCAGCGCGACTTCGTTCTGGGGGTAGCGCTGGCTGGTGTCTTCTGCCGCCTGACGTATCGCGGCGAGGAACGAGCGTGGCGAGGTCTGGCCGCGTCCATCCGCCAAATGGCTAACCGACCAAGTATATGGAACGCCGCGCCGCCTGTCGCGGCCCATCCACGGGCCGGCAAGCTGCTCAAATGACCTGCGCTGCACTTCGGTTTCCCGTTTCATTTCATCTGGCAACAGCCAGATGCCGGACTGCTCGTGGGCTTTAGAAATCACCCGTAAGCGCTTTCCATGCCCACCCGGCGCGTTGATAAGTCGTTGCCACAGTAACCCATGCAGATCATGTCTAGCCCAAGTCAACTCCGCTTTGGTGGCCGTGAGCTTGGAGGCGTCAGGAAAGTTGAAAACGGTGCGCTCCGCCTGGTCTTCTCGCAGAAAAACCTTGGCGTAGAGGCCAGGGATAGTCTTGAGCCAAAGCACTGTGCGTAGAAGGCCGCGCACAATGCTATCCATTCGCTGCCAGTCGTTGCTGGTTCGGTCTAGCGCATCGAAGAGGATAAGTCCACGCCAGTCACGTTGCTGCTGCATCAGGCGCGCCGCTGCTTCAGATTCAGACTTCAGCCATAAAACCGTTTCCGGCCAACTGGCGACCGGTATTTTTTGTTTTGCGCGCTCAGCGACCCAGCGCAATACGACGGCACGCCAGAGGTCGTATGGTTCGCCACCCTGATCGATGAAAGCAGAAAACACATCCTCATTCGGATAACAATCAATCAGCTCTGCGCTGGCGAAGCCGACTCGAACCTCGACCCCCGCCAGTTCGGGGGAGGATGAACCGAGCAGGCTACGTAGTGCATTGGACTGGAGCGCAGCCGTCCAGAAGGATTTCCCTACCCCTCGCCCGCCCACGACCACGTGTGCGTCCAGCCGCAGTGCCTTCAGGTGGGATAACGGGATGTAAAGCGTCCCCAACTTAGGCTCCTCGCCAAAGTTGCTGGTTTCCAGAGGCGCAGCCAGGATGGCTTCGCGCAGTGCCTGTACATCAGACATCGACATTCTCCGAGTCAAGGATTCCATTGATCCCGTCGATCAATGGGCCGAAAATGGCTTTCACTTCTTGTGCGTCAATGACGGCAAGTCGGCCTTGTAAGGAGCGAAGTCCGGCAAAGCTTCGGTGCCAGTGCACTGGCCAAGGGTAGTGAGGCGCCCCCTCGTCGGCCTCATCAAAATTCCATCCTTCTACGATTTGGTTGACTTGCCACCTTCTATTGTTGTCAGGGGCTGGCCCGATGGCATCAGTCGATGGCGGCGCGATTTCATCGTAAAGTGAATCGACAAAAATCTCATAAGCGTGTTCTCGGAGACCTTCAAGGTAGGCAACCCGATCGATTTCGGGCACTAAGGCGGCGATGACCTTCAATCGCTCGCGCATATCTACCGCAACGCGCGCGCGTCGCCAATGTTCAAACAAGACTCGGTAACCATTCCAGGTCTGGCTGCCTTCCAGAGCAAATAGCAGCACCAAGTTCGCGCCCAAGTCGGTCACGCAAGTGGAAGCCACCTCATCAATACCAGCACGCGAGTCGATCAGCACCACGTCGGGCTTCACGTGGGTTTCCAGCTTTATGAGCAGGCGCTGCAATCGCGAAGACCAGCATTCAAGAGAGCCGTCCGGTCGCGCTTTTGGCATCCATACTCGACCGAGCTTCGAGACATACTCACCGGGGTCGGCACCATGAGCGGGAGCGACGTATATTTCGCCATCATGGGAAAGGTCGCTGGTGGCGATCATGCTTTCAAACACCTCATCGGCGTTGTCCACCAAGTCCTCCACCAGCCAATCGGTAATACCAAAAGTGGGTTGCCGCTCGGGCGGGAGTAGGCTGGAAGACAGGCCGGGAGACTCCAAATCCAGGTCCAACACCAGGACACGTTTTCCTGCCTGGGCCAAGGTCCATGCTGTCGCTGCCAGCGCGGTGGAGCGCCCCACACCGCCCTTGATGGAGAAGAATACGACGCGTCGCAGCCCTTGGGTTTCGGGCGCGATCTGCGCCCAGTTGCCTTCGCTCGCCAGGCGGTCGACCAGCCATACGTGGCTAAAACCTTCCAGCGGATGGCTTGTCGCCCCCTGGCTGGCCAGCTCCCGGCTTACTTCGTACAGAATGGCCGCTTTTGCCGGGTAGGCATGTGGACCGAGTCGTTCTGCTAATCTCTTGGCCAAAACACCCATCTGGCTCCGAATGGCCTCTTCTGTCTCAATGGTCTCCGGCACAATCAGCCGCACCCGGCCATTGAGGTCTCGGTTGATCAGCAACCAGTCCAGCAAAGCTACCGTTCCCAGATGGGCATTTAGCACCTCGGTTACGCACGGAAGTATTTGGTCGAACGTGGTCATCTCCACAACCCCTCCAAGGCAGCTTTTCTTACCAGTTGACGCACATTCTCTGCACCGTCTCGATGCTTATTAGCGCGGTTGGTGTCGAACTGGCTCTGGTGCGCGTATCGCTGGGCCACGCGCCAATCATCAAATGGGTTCGAGCTGGTCAAGGCATAGGCTGCCCCGCGATGATGTCCGCCGCGGTAGCTTTCGTAACGCGCCCATACGTCATTAGCATGAGCCCGGTCTTTAATATCCACAGGCCTGTCCTTCCCCGAATCGAAAGTCATACCGAAGGCCAGCATTAGTTGCTTCAAACCACACTCAGCCGCCATGCCGTACAAGTGATCGGCATTTGCCCAACGTTGTTTCTCGTAGAGCAACTCTGCATCGTCCCAGTGGCGTTGGTGAGCATCATAAAAATCGGTATTCATCGCAATAATCTCATCCGGCCCAAAACCGCAGGTTCTCGACCTTCCATGAAAATCAGCTCCATGCCGTGGGTGACGAAGTCGTGCGAAAAGAACTCGGGGTCATCACCGGCGTTATTGATAATATCGGTCACGTTCTAAGTATCCTGACGCATCCGGTATTCTTGAATCACGGGATTGAACCGGCACGCCCGCTTAAGCGTCCTGTTCATGAACGCTCTCCACTGTTGTTCTCGGCTGGCTCCGAGGCCGGGATCGCAATGCCTCGCTGCTCGCAAAAATCGCGGATCAAAACCTCGATCATGTTCGCGATGGAGCGGTGCTCCGCATGAGCTGCGATACGCAATGCTTCCTTCAGCCTCGGATCTATCCGAAAGGTCAGCGTGGCCGTTTTGCTGTTTGCCATACCCTCTCCAGAAGCAACTGCAAATGTAGTGCATTTTACAGTATGCCGAGGCACCGGCCAATAAGGTTCAGGAAGGCTGTCGCTAGAATCTGAGGGCGGAACTGATAGCCTGTCGAGGCGGGAACGAGCACTCGGTCACTTTGCTAGCGACTGCCCTGAAGGCCATCCGCGAAAGCGTTTAGATCGAGGATCGGGTTTCCGACGCCAACTTGTGTGACTGTGACACCGGTCGTTCGACTAGTGTAGTGTCTCAAAAATAGCTACGCACTTGATACTGCGGTCGTGGGCGCGC
>ERZ761602.6845-NODE-6845-length-12467-cov-6.846197_pt1 | contig 12467 bp, 11 predicted proteins | sample MGYA00512165_ERZ761602 | MGnify/ENA primary metagenome ERZ761602 (study PRJEB28899, sample SAMN02445085) | bioreactor sludge metagenome | biome: EBPR sludge; isolation source: Thorneside wastewater treatment plant | place: Australia: Brisbane, Thorneside... | reverse complement strand
CGATGGATCCATTCTCGTGAGCGAAAAAGGGTCAGGTTTCGTGAGCGTCAAGGCTCTCTTCATGTCCAACCTCCACAAGGTCAAAATACCATACCTCATGGCGTCCATTTTTCGGGTACCAGATCACTTTTCTTCACCGCCATTGACACAAAGGCGCCAGCCATTCACGTAGCGACGTTGGCCTGCTGATCGTCGGTAAGATGACGCTGCCGGAGCTGCTTCTGGCGCCGCAGGCGCTCAACAAGTCGATCGGTTACCCGTAGGATGGCCTGCGCCTGCTCGACGAATTTCGCGGGCAACGTGCAGCCGGACTTCATGACAGTTCCTTCGATCCCAGCGGCGCGGAGGTGCAGGCCATCCGCGAAGCCGTCGCAGACCTGAAGCAGCACCTGGAAGCCTGGCTGCGGGTCGGGCATCCGGAGTTGCTCTGAAATGCGCGAACCGACGATTGATGTGAATCCCATCACCGCCGCCAGCCCGGCGAAGGCCGGGGTCCAGAAAGTGTGCGTGAACGGGATTGCCGTGCTGCTGTCGGCGTGACAGAGCCGCCGCGCCCGCCACAGCCTCGCCAGTACCCACGCCCCCACCAGCGCGCTGACCGCATCGGCGGCGAAATCGTCCCAGAGAGCTTGGAAGTCGGGGAACTTGCGCAATACGTCACCGACCGGCGCAGCCTTCGCCCATAGCATGTGCCCTGTCGTATCCATCGAAAACCAGTTCGCGCAGACCGCCATGAAGCTGCCCAGTTCCGTCTCCTGCCCCAACGACCGCGCGCTACCGGTCCGCCCCCTCGACATGCTCACACGGCAGCGGAATCAACTCTGCTGCCGCCCGTTGCGCGCCGCTCGCGAGCTGGCCGGACACCGGCAACGGCAAGCTGATTCGTGCAGCGATGCGCAGCGCCGGCAGGCGGGCAGGGGATAGGTCAAGAATGGCGATGGACACTAGGCTCGACATCAACACCAGGCAAGCGCAGTGGCTGGCGTGGTTGCCGATCATCGCCGGCCTGGCCGCGATGTACGTGCCCAGCTTCGCCGATCTCATGCGCGGCATCTGGTCGACCGACCAGCAGGCGCACGGGCCGATCGTCTTCGCCATCGCCTGCTGGCTCGCCTATCGCAAGTGGCCGGCGATGTGGCAAGTCAGCGAAGGGCAGCCCCCCTCCGCTTGGGGCTGGCCGATCGTTGTGTTGGCGCTACTTCTTTACTCCATCGGCCGCTCGCAGGATATCCTGCTCTTCGAGATCGGCTCGCTGATCTGGGCGCTCGCCGGCATCCTGCTGCTGACGCGCGGCAGCGCGGCGCTGAAGGCGCAGTGGTTCGCGCTCTTTTTCATGCTGTTCATGATTCCCTTGCCGGGCGTGGTCGTCGACACCGTTACCATGCCGATGAAAATGGCCGTTTCCTTTGTCGCTGAGCACATCCTCTACGCCGTCGGTTACCCAATCGCGCGCACGGGTGTCATCCTGCAGATCGGCCAATACAAGCTGCTGGTGGCCGACGCCTGCGCCGGTCTGCACACGCTCTTCACGCTCGAAGCGCTGGGCCTCCTCTACCTCAACATCGTCCGCCGCGACTCGCTGGTGCGCAATGTCACGCTGGCCATCCTGGTCGTGCCGATCTCCTTTACGGCCAATGTCATCCGGGTCATGGTGCTCACCCTCATCACCTACCACTTCGGCGACGAGGCGGGGCAGGGCTTCCTGCATAGCTTCGCCGGAATGGTGTTGTTCCTATCCGCCCTATTACTCATCACGGCTGTCGACTCGATGCTGCATCTGTTCTTCCGCTCGAAAAGAGAGATGACAAGCGCCGGAACTTTACCGAGTGTGGAGAGATGAGCGTGCAAAGAACCGGCCTGATCCTCGTTGCGCTGATGTTCATCGCGGCCCTTTCGGCCAAGGCACTCACGCCAAGCATCAAGCTCGCCGAGCAGTATGGGAAGCCGAATCTAGAGGAGCTCGTGCCGAAGTCCTTCGGCAAATGGAAGATCGACCCCAACCAGCCGCTCGCGGTGGTCAACCCAGTGCAGGAGGAGAACCTCAAGCGGATCTACGACCAGTGGCTCTCGCGGAACTACTACCGGCCGGACGGCTATCGGATCATGCTTTCTATTTCATACGGTTCCGACCAGCGAAGCGGTCTTGCTCTTTCGGTGCACTACCCTGAGGTCTGCTATCCGGCACAGGGGTTCGAGGTGCTCACGAACAAGGCAGGATCGATAACAACGGAGCACGCGACGATTCCAGTACGCCGGCTGGAAAGCAGCCAGGGAAACAGCCGACGTGAACCGGTCACCTACTGGATCACGCTCGGAACACATCCCACAACTGCCGGACTCGATCGTCGCCTGATCGAACTCCAATACGGACTTAAGAGGGAAATCCCAGATGGCCTTCTCTTCCGTGTTTCTTCCATCGACGCGGATAGCCCCCGTGCATTCGAGACTCAGGAGCAGTTCATCAAGGAGCTGATCCAGGAAATGTCGCCCGAAGCGCGCCTTCGCATTGTTGGCGCTAAGGCTCCCTAAGTTCATGCCACATCATCAAGGCTTCATTGGATCCGGCGTTGATCGCGGAGGCGGCGGATGACTACCAGCCTGCGGAAACGCACCGTCACTGCGCTCATCTGGTCTGCCTGCCAGAGTTGGGGCATGAAGCTGCTTGCGCTGGTCGTCTTCTTCGTCCTGGCGCGATATCTGACGCCCGCCGAGATCGGGCTGGCGCAAACCGTCATCCTGATTCTGGCGTTCATCGCCATCATTTCGGAGCAAGGGTTTCAGGACGCTATCGTGCAGCGCCCCGACCTGAAGCCGGAGGACCTGAATCTTCCATTTGCGGTCTCGATGGCGACGGCATTCACCGCATCCAGCGCACTGGTCATGTTCTCCGCCGAGATCGCCCAGGCGCTGCGCGCCGACGCTGCGGCGCCATTGATCGTTGCAGCCGCCATCATTCCGCCGATCACCGCCGCCAGCATCTTCGAGACGGCGATGCGCCGCCGCCAGCTGGACTTTAAGACGCTGGCGCATGCGTCACTGATCGCCGGCCTGCTTTCCGGCACCGTGGCGCTGGTTATGGCCGTCAACGGATTCGGGGCCACCAGTCTGATCGCACAGGCCATCGTTGCCGCCATCGTCACCGCCATCCTCCTGTGGCGGAAGCCGTTGTGGACCCCCGGGCGCAGATTCACGACTGAAACATTCAGGGCACTGCTTGCCTACAGCACCAGCGCATTCGGCAGCCGACTGCTCGACTTCTTCTCGGGCAAGATCATCGATCTCATCATCCTCAGCCGGTTCGGTCTGAGCAGTCTCGGCGTCTTCGCCGTAGGTTCGAAGCTCTATCTGACGATTCTGCAACTGCTCGCCTCGACGCTGATCGATGTCGCCTTGAGTGCCATGTCGAGAATTTCGTCGGATACGGAGCGCTTGCGAAATGCTTACCTCAGATTACTTTTCCTTGCGAGCTGTAGCACTGCGCCTTTGTTCGTCGGTGTAGCTGCTCTCTCTTCTGAAATCTGCCTTCTGTTGTTTGGTACTCAATGGAGTGGGGCAGAGGTCGTAACAGAACTGCTTTGTTTGCTCGGGGCGATACAGGTAGTTCAGTTTCTTAATGGAGCGGTTTTAGGCTCTGTTGGCATAGCAAAGCAGATACTGATTCTTAACGTACTGAAGTTTGCCTTTGGTGCGATCGCGCTGCTTGTATCTAGCTCTCAGACTGTAGCTGGACTTGCATCGACGTTTGTCCTATCACAACTCGCCGTTACTCCCATTAGTTTCTACTTCGGCTTAAGTGCGACGAAAACAAGCGTTAAACAGCTTGCGCTGAGCGTTGGCCCTGGAATATTTGCCTCTATAGTCGCGTTTGGCTTAGTTGAAACAACTCGGTCAGAAAATTTCTTAGCCAATGCCAGTACATTCGAAACGCTAGTCGTTTTGGCAGCCGTTTTTTCGCTAAGTTGCGTGAGCATTATTCTGGTTGTAGCAAGACATAGATTCTTCAGCGAACTAAGATTCTTGCGTCAATCTCTGCGCGGTGGCTAGTCACGCAAAATTATCCTTCCTTTATTTGTTGTCTTTGAAAGAATATTCCGCTCCGGAAAGTCAGCTTTGGTAGCCGCTCTCAAATCAATGATTCATCAGCTTGTTCTTCTGGTTCTCTGGAGAATTGCTCGTCGCGCCGTCGACCATCAAGCGGAAGCCCATCGCGGTGGGGCTGCGGCTGATTGTGTTGCGATCGTCCCTTCTGACACAGAGAATTTAGTGGGTGCGCGGGGTGATGAAGCAATGCTGAATGCCGTAACCGGAACCCTGTTTCGTAAGCGCCCGAATCAATCGATCTTCGTAGCCTGTTCTGGACGTCGGGCAACTAGTATTTCCGCGGAGCGGGGATTCGGCACCTTTTCAGTATGGGGCGGTCCGCTAATGCCCCTTGAGTTTGCGCAAATCTTGAAGGCCGTCAGACCAAATATCGGGTTGGTAGTTGGCGCAGACATAATGGACGGCCATTACTCGCCAGTGCTCTCTCTACGAATGCTCATCGCAGCCGATTTGCTTGCCACATTTGGAGCAAAGACGTCATTCGTGGGCTTCAGTTTGAACGCGAGCGCTAGCCGGGCGATGAAGTACGCTTTTCGGCATCTAGATTCTCGAGTCCGCGTCAACCTTCGCGACCGTATTTCATGGCAGCGATTCCAGTCCATTTCAGGCCGCAAGGGTAACTTGGTCGCGGATTCGGCATTCCTCCTGGAGCCGGCAACCGATCTCTCGGACAAGGCGGCCGCAGCCGTGGCCTGGATGCAGCGCTGCCACGATGCCGGACGGCGCGTGATCATCCTGAATCTGCACCCGATGCTGTTCTCGGAAGTGCGTGGCCCGTCCGCAATGCCCAGGCTGATGGCCTCGATGCTGCAGGCGATTTCGGCGATGACCGCCCAGCATGCGCTGAGCTGGCTGCTCCTGCCGCACGACAACCGGCCGACTTCCGGCGACATGAGGACGCTTGCGGCACTGGACCGCGAGATCGATCCATCGCTGGGCGAACACGTCATGCTTGTCGACGAACCGCCCTGCGCCTCCGAGATCAAGGCGATCGCCAAGTATGCGGACGGTGCCGTCACGGGCCGCATGCATCTGGCTATCGCGGCACTCGGGCAAACCACACCCGTCATGGCGTTTGCGTATCAGGACAAGTTCGCCGGCTTGCTCCAGCATTTCCATATGCCGGACTGGCTGGTGCTTGACGCGGAGGCATCGACCGACGCTGGTTATCTGGTCGCTCGTATCGAGCGGTTCGTTGCCGAACTGCCTGAGCTGCGCAAGGAAGTGGAACGATATTTGCCGGCCGTGACTGCGGCCGCAAACGCTACCTTCGAGGGGCTCTTCGAACAATGAGCCGCTACGCGCCTTCCATGCCGACGGTGCTGATGGTGGTCGACCAGCTGCCGTATCCACCCCGCAATGGCGTGACCTTGCCGACCTTCCACTACGCTGATGGCTTGCGGCAGTCGTGCAGACTCACCTTGGCCTTGGCGGAGGATGAGGCGCATCCGGTCGATGCCCGGGCGCTTGCGGAGAACGAAGCGCTCTTCGGGAAAATTCCGGTGATTCGCATGCGACGCAAGCACAAGATCAGGCGCGCTATCGAGGAGGTGCTGGCTCGGGACATGTTCAATCAGGGCTGGGAGCTTGCCGAGGTATCGTCGGAATTGCGCCACTGCGAGGCGGATGTCCTGCTCGCGTCGCCGTTCAGTGCTGCGGCAAAATGGGCTGCCGCCGGATTGGCGGCTCCGGGAGACTTCCGTTGCCGGATCGCCGCAGTGAGTGATTGTACGGCGGCCGAATACTACGCCCGCCAGAGTCAAGATTTCGGCAGTATCCGGCAGGCGATCAAGGGAACTCTCGACCGCGTACGCTCTTCCCGCATTGCAGCCGTGGAAGGCCGTACGCTGGCCAGTTTCCAGCATGTGCTGATGCAGACAGGCACCGACCGGCACCTGATGCGGCAACTGGTCGGCAAGGAAATCGCCGACCGGGTAACCCTTGTCCCGAACGGCGTGCGCCGCGATTTCTTTGGCGTTGACCGTAACCCGCAGAGCAACACCTTCATTTTCATTGCAGACTTGAGCAGCGAGTATGCGTCGATCGCCGACTGGCTGGTACGCGAAGTTTGGCCATCCGTAACCGATGTGCTTGGCGATGCAAAGCTGCTGGTCTTGGGCAAGGGGGCCTCGGAAGCGCTCAGCGCAGCGATCGCGCGCAACCCAAATGTGGAGCACTCCACGTTTGTTGACGATCTGCGCTCGATCTATGCCGATGCGGCGGCGGCGATATGCCCAGTATTCAAGGGTTACGGTCTGATCAACAAGGCGCTAGAAGCGATGGTATCAGGTGTGCCGGTAATCGGCGGCGCTGCGGCTTTCAATGGCGTGGATGGCTTTGAGCCAGGCGTTCACGGACTAGTGTGCCGACCACGGAGTACCCGGGACTTTTCTTCGGCGATTTGTGACATTCTGAAAAATCGGGAGCGGGCGACGCTTATTGGTCGTGCCGGGAGGTCGCTGATCGAGGATCAGTTCCGCTGGGAGAAAGCTGTTGGCACGATCGAGGCACTGATCGCTGGAGAAGTGAACGCCGATGAATAACGCGATCCAACTTGCCTCCGCAACGTCGCCGCCGCTTGCCCGCCGTCGCCGGCGGCCGTTCGAGCCAGCGTATGTATTCCTGATGGCTATCGCTGCGTATGTGGTACTGCAGACCCTCGCGGTTCTGGCATCGTCTGGGTTGCTAAAGGCACTTTCGTATGCCATAGCATTCGGCATCGTGCTCGCCATGGGGGCAGTGTCAGCCTATCTCCCCAGGCAACGTCAAGATGTTCCCCTGGGATTTGGGATCGCGCTGGCTCTCTATTTCTATGGCTTCATTGCTTCAGCAGTATTGAACTTCGGCACGCTGGATGTAGGCACCGCGATCAAGATGGTTTTGGTGCCGCCATTCGTGGTCTTTGGCGTAGCCTCTGAATCCCAAAATCGCTTTGCTACTTGGGAGCGGCCAAGCACGAAATGGCTGCTCGGCACGATAATCGTCCTCCCGGCCATGCTTTGGTTCTGGCAGCTTGCGACGGGCAAGATCGAGTTTGGTGGAATCGGTGGCGTTTCGATCTTCGCCAATCGCAACAATGCGGGCCTGTATGCCGTCACAGTAGTGGCGTTGTTAAACGTTCTTCGGCCTCACCCGCTGCGAAACTTGTTGCTGTACTGCCTTGCGGGTGCGGCCTTTGGAACGCTTGGAGTGTTACTTGCGGTACTGGCGGCGCTTACGCTGGCGGTCGGCGGCAAAAGAACACTGTTATTTATCGGCATTTCGGCCGCCGTGGTAAGTGCGATTCTTTACTTTGTGCCTCTGGAATATGGAGTTTTCTCACGCATCAAGTCGGTTATCGCCAGTATCAAGCTGATCGTCAGCGGTCGCGTCGACATCGCGACGGTGAGCTATGGGGAGCTGGTGAGGCTGCTGCAGACAAGCGATCTTTCCTTTCTGTTCCGTCTGAAGCATTGGCTGAATCTATGGAACTTGTACTCTGCTGCCCATATCGAGAACTTGGTATTCGGTCTTGGGGTCGGGGCATCGGCCCGCCTCAGCGACGTGGGTCTGATCCCGCATAACGACTACCTGAGACTGCTGGTCGAATGCGGGCCGGTCACGTTTGCGGGTTTCGTCACGATGGTCTGGCTAATTCTGAAGCACTCCGGACGCAGTTGGGAGGCCGTGCCGCTGATCGCCGTCGCCATCTACTTTCTCAGTGAAAACTTGATTGATAACTTCGTTGCGATGGCGCTGTTCTTTTTCGCTGGTGGGGCCACGGCATACCGGATGAGCGCCAGAGCAGCGTTGGTGGGAAAGAGGGGCAAGTCATGAGAATCTTGAGGATTTTCGCAAGATTCGCCGTTGTTGGCGCGATACTGGCCGCACTTGCCGTGCCTATGAGCTCCGGGGCGGCAACACCTCTTTCCGAGGATGCCCTCCTCGACCTTAATCAGGACTGGTCTTTACCTCACGAAGGCCGCCCCATGGGGGTGCCGGAAGCTTTTGGCTGGGCTAGGAAGGCCTTTCTGGAAGCAGGAAACGAACCGGGACAATTCAAGACGCTGACAGGCTGGGGCCATGTTTTTTGGGATAAGGAAGAGCTGGGGCATCCGGGCCCGATAGAAATCAGAAACTTCCATACCTTTTTGTGTAGTGGCCCTGAGAGGGGGTGGTCGCTTGCGCAGCGGGGCCTCATCGAGGGTGCACAGTTTCGTGCTGATTTTCAGGGGAACGCTGCCAAGCGACCAGTTCGCTTAAGTGTTGAAGGCAACACCTCGAACGTGTTGTTCGATGCTGGTTCGACGTTCCACTTCTGGCCTGCAAGCGGGCGTCACCGCCTGCCGTCAAGAGATATCTGTGGTGTCGTCGTGCTGCTTGAGGCAAGAGCTGCGGCCCCGCCAGCCAGAGCCTTCTCCAAGCGGGCCGGCGGCTATTTGATTGGCCTGGGCGCAGATTACTGGATCGACATGACGTCTCCTTGGGAGCACTTCAAGACTAACAAGGGAGTCGCGCTGGGGCGGATGAAACGCGTTGGTCGCGAATGGGCGTGGTATGGCATGAGCACCGCGGCTGATGCCGATCTCCGGCAACTTTATGCAAGCGGCTTGCTGAACTTCGACCGCTGAGGCTCACATGAGGGTATTGCTCGCAAACAAGTTTTTCTTCCGCAATGGTGGATCAGAAGTGGTCATGTTTGAGGAGCGCGATTTTCTCCTGCGCTGTGGCCACGAGGTCGTCGATTTCTCGATGCACGATTCGCGGAATCTCGAAAGCCGCGATTCCGCCTATTTTGTTCAGGCACAGGATTACCGCGCTGGTGGCCTTGGCAAGATCAAGACGGCGCTCTCGCTGGTCCACTCTACCGAGGCAACGCGCAAGATCGGCAGGCTGATCGATGACACACGCCCGGACATCGTCCATTGCCACAACATTTATCACCAGCTTACACCGTCGATAATCGGTACAGCGAAGGCGAAAGGTGTTCCTGTAGTGCTGACGTTGCACGATTCGAAGCCCGTGTGCCCGTCGTATGTCCGCCTGAGCCAAGGCAAGCCGTGTTCCGCGTGCCTCGACGGCGGTTTCTCGAACGTCGTCAGGCGACGTTGTGCGGATGGTTCTACGGGCAAGAGCGTGTTGCTTTATCTTGAGGCTGTCATTCAGCGCTGGATGGGCAATTACGAAAAGGTCGATAGATTTATCGCTCCCAGCCAGTTCATGCGAGATTCGGTACTGCACCGTTTTCCAGAGGAGCGGGTGACCGTGCTGTACAACGGCATCCATGTGAAGTCCTACGACGTTTCTCAAAGGGATCGGGGCTATGTGCTTTTTCTTGGGCGGATATCTGCCGAGAAAGGTGTGGAAACGCTATTGAGGTCTCACGCCGCTTCCATCATCAAGTGGCCGCTGCGCATCGCGGGAATCGGCCCACTCGCTGAGGACTTGAAAGGCCGATACCCCGGAGCCGATTTTGTAGGACACCTCTCCGGGGACGAGCTACATCGGACCATTGCTGAGGCGGCGATCATTGTGTTGCCTTCGCAGTGCTTCGAGAACTGTCCGATGTCAGTCCTCGAGGCGATGGCTTACGGCAAGCCGGTCGTGGGCAGCCGCATTGGCGGGATCCCCGAACTGGTGGTCGATGGCGAGACCGGTCTGCTGTTCGACGCAGGCAATGTCAGTGAACTGCAAGAGAAGCTGGGGATGCTAATGGCTTCGCCTGTTCTGCGGCAAGCGATGGGGCGGGCGGCGCGCGAGCGGGTCGAGAAGGCGTTCTCGCAGGAGCGGCACAACGCTGGCTTGATGGATATCTACGGGTCTTTGGAGAGTACTTAATGAGCAACAAGAAGCCTTATCCGACCGATGTTTCGGTCATCACGACCTATCGCTGCCAGATGCGTTGCAAGATGTGCGACATCTGGGCAAACCCAACCGACAAGAAGCGGGAAATCACCGCGAAGGATCTGGAAGTCCTGCCACGCTTGAGGTTCGTGAACGTGACAGGGGGTGAACCCTTCGTCCGCCGCGATCTGGAGGACATCGTGGATGTCGTCTTCCAGAAGTCGGAGCGGGTGGTGATCTCCACTTCCGGTTGGCACACGGACCGGATCATAAAGATGGCGGAAAAGTATCCCAACATCGGCATCCGTGTCAGCATCGAAGGGCTTTCCCAGAAGAACGACGACCTGCGCGGTCGTGATGGCACCTTCGACAAAGCCTTGCGGGTGTTGCTGACCTTGAAGGAGATGGGGGTCAAGGACATCGGCTACGGCTGTACCGTGTCCAACAAGAACTCGGACGACATGCTCTGGCTTTACCGCCTGTCCCGGGAACTGGGCATGGAGTTCGCCACCGCCACGTTCCACAACTCCTATTACTTCCACAAGGATGACAACGAGATCACCAACCAAGGCGAGGTGATCGGCAATTTCCACAACCTTATCGAGGAACTGCTCAAGGAGAACAACCCGAAGAGCTGGTACCGGGCCTTCTTCAACCTAGGGTTGATCAACTACATCCGGGGCAAGCCGCGCATGCTCCCCTGCGAGGCGGGGACGGCGAACTTTTTCATCGAGCCTTACGGCGACGTCTACCCCTGCAATGGCTTGGAGGAGCGGTACTGGAAGGAGTCCATGGGCAACATCCGGGACGTGAAGACCTTCGACGAGCTCTGGTTCAGCGAACGGGCGGAGAAGGTGCGCGGCCTGGTGCGAACCTGTCCCAAGAACTGCTGGATGGTGGGCACGGCCGCACCAGTGATGAAGAAGTACATACAGCACCCAACACGGTGGGTCTTGAAGAACAAGATCAAGTCGATGCTTGGCAAGTCGATCTGCATTCACGATATACCGAAGTGCGATGTCGGGCAGGATCCGCGCCAGGGTGATTTGCGTGAGTCTGGCAGGAGTGTGGTCCAGCCGATCGTGATTCGGCCACGTGAGAAGGTGGAATTGTCGGAAGTTGAACTTGCCGACATGTTGCGGACGGATTGAAACGATGCGCATTGCATTCATCGGTCTGCGTGGGTTTCCCAACGTGCAAGGGGGCGTGGAAACACACGCCGAGCATCTATGCCCACGCTTGGTCGCGATGGGCTGCAACGTTGAGGTGATCGTGAGGGGGCCGTATCAGCCAGCGCAGCCAGAGTACTGGCATGGCGTAAAATTCAAGCGGATCTGGTCACCCAAGTCGAAGAGGTTCGAGGCTGTCTTCCACACGTTTCTTGGAATACTGTATGCTGGAGTGGTTTCCCGTCCGGATATTCTTCACATCCAGGCGATCGGTCCGGCTCTCATGACGCCGCTCGCAAAGTTACTCGGGCTACGGGTGGTTGTAACGCATCACGGCCCCGACTACGACCGGCAGAAGTGGGGTAAGTTCGCCCGCGCTGCGTTGCGGCTCGGTGAGCGATTTGGCATGCGTTGGTCCAACGCACGCATCGTGATCTCGAAGGTGATCGCTGGAATCGTCCAGAAAGCGCACCAGCGCGACAGCGTGCTGATCCCCAATGGTGTGGTGTTGCCGGCGCTTCCTAAGACGACGGCGACTATCGATCAGTTCCGGCTGGAGCGCGGAAAGTATGTCGTGATCGTGAGCCGCATGGTTCCGGAAAAGCGGCATCTGGATTTGATTGCGGCCTTTCGCACCGCGGCAATTCCGGGATGGCGTCTGGTTATTGTAGGATCCTCCGAGCATCCGGATTCGTATGTGCGCGAGGTTATGGACAGCGCCAGCACATCTGCCGACATCGTTTGCACGGGACTGCAGACGGGGCAGGCGCTAAAGGAACTCTACGGCCATGCTGGAATCTTCGTTCTCCCTTCATCTCACGAAGGGTTGCCCATCGCTCTTCTGGAAGCTCTCTCGTTCGGTCTTCCTGTCATCGCGAGCGACATTCCAGCAAACCTTGAAGTGGGCTTGCCCGAAGGGAGTTACTTTCCTTTGGGTTCAGTTGAGGCTCTCGCCGAGAGACTGACGGACTTCGCGAGTCGCCAACTTACGGACCACGTTCGTGACCAGCGCCGCGAGTGGGTGGCAACTCGCTATGACTGGAGTGCGATTGCAAGAAGAACTCTGGATGTTTACTTGGGCGTGTTGAAGTGAATGAGATCCGATGCTTCTCTTGCCTTAAACTATGGCGTGTCTCGCGGGGAAGAATCGGTAGCAGGCTCTCACCACTCGCCGCCTCAAGCCCATCCTCGAGGAAATCGCCGTGAACCTCCAGAAGTTGGTCCCGAGTCGCTCCCAACCTCGAGAATTGCAGCCAAAGCCACACCTCTCCGACGTTTGCAAGTAACTATGACAAAAAGCTAACTTTCGAGGATTGCAGCGAGAGGGGGCCCCGGAATTTCGGACAGCAGGATAAGTGGTAGCCTTGCGCCATC